>Ga0265316_10000928_pt1 | contig 31870 bp, 27 predicted proteins | sample 4522metaG_FD_202092 | JGI IMG/M metagenome (GOLD analysis project Ga0265316, IMG submission 202092) | Rhizosphere microbial communities from Carex aquatilis grown in University of Washington, Seatle, WA, United States - 4-5-22 metaG | ecosystem: Host-associated > Plants > Roots > Rhizosphere >...
ATCCGAGATCATTCCTGCCCTGTTGCGTGAAGATCATCGGTGATCTTTAAGCCAATTTACGGTTGACAGGGCTTTTGATTGGTGTTAACGTAAATAATTATGCAGGAAGACGATAAGCCTAAAACGATCCTGGTGGTGGATGACGAAGAGGAGATGCTCGATCATTTGGTGCACACCTTAAAGCGCACGAATTGCCGGGTTCTTTCTACTACCAAGGGCCGCGAAGCGATCAAGATCGCCAAGGCCGAGAAACCCGACTTGATTATCCTTGATGTGGTAATGCCCGACATGGATGGCGGGCAGGTTGCCGGTGTTTTAGCCGATTCCCCTTTGACCGCGCATATACCGGTTATTTTTTTAACCGGTATCCTTACCAAGGAGGAAGGCTTTAATCACGAGACTTCCGGTAAGCGTTTTGTTATTCCCAAACCGGTCGATTCTGCCGAACTTTTGAAAAAGATCAGTATGGTCTTGCCGATCCGTTAAGCCAATGCGCCCCGAAGCCTCCAAGCAAATCAACTATTCGCTCGAACAAAAAAACGAGATTTCCGGCCGCGTCGATTGGGAGTCGTTAAGCTTTACTCTGCTTTATGTCAATTTATTTTGCTTGGTCTTTTTTTCGGTCAGCGTTCTCTCGACCCATCAGCGGTTAATCGATTTTTTTATCGGCAACCACAAACAATTGCCGCATTTAACGAAGGTTTTCCTGGATACTTCCTCGTATGAATATATGGTTGCCTGCATTGTGGCCGGTTTGCTGTTGGTGATGAAAGAAAAGAATAAAGATAAACGTTTTTGTTTTATGATAAATTTGATCATACTTTTCGTGATCTGGCTTTTTGTATTCTTCTATATTTGGGGGGTATCTTTGCCCTTTGCCCGCTGATTTTCATTGCATATGGATAAAAAAATATCGAAAGCGGCATCATCGTTGTACGGAAAAAATTCAGTGTTGGAACGCCTTCGCCATAATCCGGGTACGATCAACGATATTTTCATCGTGGAAAATTTTGATAATGAAGAAGCGCTGCGGTTGATCGAGAAAAACCGTATTTTATGCCGTAAAGTTCCGGCGAAAGAATTTTCTAAAATGCGTTTTGCTCTGGATGCCCAAGGCGTGATCGCCAGGATTCGTTCTTTTGAATATGCCGATTTTGATGCGATTGTGACGGCTATCCCCAAAAAAGTGATTATTTTTCTCGATCATCTTTTTGACCCGCAAAATTTAGGCGTGATTATCCGTACTGCGGCGTGTTTTGGTAATTTTGCCTTGGTTATCCCTAAACACGAGGCATGCGAGGTTACCGAGAGTGTTTTACATGTTGCCTGCGGCGGTGAAAATTTTATTTCGGTAGCCCGGGTGACCAACCTTACCCAGGCGCTGGAAACTGCCAAAAAAGAAGGCTACTGGATCGTTGGTACGATCGTCGAGGGCGGCGAAAATCTTCATGATTGCAAGTTGCCGTATCCTTTAGGCATTGTAATGGGTTCGGAAGGCAAGGGCATACGCCAGGGTTTACGCGGGCATATCGATAAAGCCGTTTATATTCCAATGAGTGGAGCAAAGCTTTCGTTAAACGTAGCCAGCGCTACGGCGGTGATCTGTTATGAAGCGCAAAAACAAGCAGAAAAATAAAGATACAAAAGTATTATTGGATTTTATCGCCGAAGCCGGCCTATTAAAGCGGGTCAAGCGTTCCGGGTGGTGGGTGTTGGGTATTGAAGGCGGCGAGAGCGTCGCCGATCACAGTTTTCGCTGTGCGGTGATCGGTTATATTCTGGCAAAAATGGAAGGCGCCGACCCCTATAAAGTTTTGTTGATGACTCTTTTTAACGATATCCACGAAGCGCGCATCAGCGATCTGCATAAAATGGCCCAGCGTTATATTAACGGTAAAGAGAGCGAGGATAAGGCCCTGGCCGAACAGATCGAGCCGCTGCCTAAGGCAGTCAAGAGTGACCTGGCCGAGGCGACCAAAGCTTATCGCGTACAAACCTGCCTTGAGAGTATTGTGGCGCGTGACGCCGACATTTTAGAGTGTTTGATTCAGGCCAAAGAGTATCACGAATACGGTTTTAAAGAAGCGCACAAGTTTATGTTTAAAGCGCCGCGTTTTTTAAAGAGCAAAAGCGCCCGTAAACTCTGGGCGCTGGCCAAAGCAAAGCCCTTAAATGAGTGGTGGATGCGCTTAAGCGGCTTTGAGCGTTAATTGAGAGGAAAACGCAATCGGGCGATAACAGGGTCAGACCCTGAAAGCTGAATATATTTGACAATGCGCAATATTTTGATAAAATAATTCCATGGCACGACCGTATAGATTGCAGGGCGGGAATTGTCTTTACCATATAACTTCCCGCGGCGACGACCGTAAGAAGATATTCATCAGTGAATACGATTTTAATAAGTTTTTAGAGTATCTTCTGATCGCTAAAACCAAATATAGTTTCTATCTTTACGCCTATTGTTTAATGTCTAACCATTACCACTTGTTTATTGAAACTGCGGAGCCTAACCTGTCCAAGATCATGCAGTATATCAATACTGCCTATACCGTATATTACAATACCAAGCGTAAAAAGACCGGCCATGTCTTTTGTGGCCGATTTAAGTCAATCATGGTCGATGGGGATAGCTACTTCTTAGAACTAACCCGGTATATTCATTTAAACCCGGTAAGAGCCAAGATGGTCGAATATCCTCAAGATTACAAATGGTCGAGCTTCAAGGGTTATATTAAGCCAAAAAGTGACAAGTATATCGATTACGAGAAGATAGACCGCTATGTAAAGATAAGGCCGGCTTCTTACCGGGGATTTGTCTTAAGTCCTATTGCCGATAATAAGGATATCTTTGATCAGGTTTATGCCGGGTTCTTCCTGGGTAAGTTATCTTTTATCAAGGACAAGATTGCCGAATTACGCCCTCAGGTAGAAACCGGGGACTTCGCCCATAAACGAAGGATCAATGCGGTTGCCACAATCGATGGTATAATAATCAAAGCGGAACAGGTCTTTAAAGAGAGCAAAGATAAGATCGTTGCCAAGAAGCACAGCCATTCCAACACCCGAAAAGTCGTCATCCATGTGGCGCGTAGGTTAACTGAATTGACGAATAAACAGATCGGTGCATACTTTGGCATAAGCGATACGGCGGTGATCAAGGCGGATAACAATATTGTGGCGTTATTGAAAGATGATAAGGGGTTAAAAAGAAAAGTCGATGAGATACTTTCAGCTTTCAGGGTCTGACCCCGTTATTGTACTTAAGCGGTTTCGAGAGATAAACAAAGAATAAAAAATATTTGAAAAATTATAAAGTGGGTATACAATAATAGCTCAGTTTCATTGTTTTAAGGATAAAACATAATTATTAGCAGGAGGTAACTAATGCGTTCCAACAATCCGGTTTTAAAGCCCGAAGTATTTTCGCAGACAGGCGCTTACGCGAGTTCCGACGCGATGACCGTCAAAGGCGCAATCGATAAAACCTTTGTTTTGTTATGTCTTTTGGTGGTCGGTGCCGGTTTAGTCTGGGGCCAGCCGCTTAAATTTTTGCCGTGGGCGATGCCGGCGGCAATTATCGGTTTTATTTTGGCTTTGGTTACTACGTTCAAGCGTGATTGGGCTCCGGTCACCGCGCCGCTTTATGCTTTTGCAGAAGGTATAGTGGTAGGGTGGATTTCGTCGATCATGGAACAGCAATTTCCCGGTATCGTGGTCCAGGCCGTGCTTTTAACCTTCGGGGTTCTTTTTTCTCTCTTGGTGCTTTATCGTACCGGCATCATCAAAGTTACCGAACAATTTAAAATGATGGTTGTCGGCGCGACAATGGCGATCGTGGTGGTTTATGCGGTAAGCTTTGTAATGGGGATGTTTGGTAAAACCATTCCTCTTATCAATGAAGCCGGCCCGATAGGGATTATTTTTAGTTTGATCGTAGTGGCGATCGCGGCGATGAACCTGGTGCTTAATTTTGATTTTATCGAACAGGGTTCCCGGATGAATGCGCCGCGCTACATGGAGTGGTATGCCGGGTTCGGCCTCATGGTCACGATGATCTGGCTTTACTTTGAAATTTTAACATTATTGGCTAAACTACGTTCGCGGCGCTGATCGAAACTGAACAAAAAATAAAGGAAAAAAATGAGCGGTGAAACTTATATTACACGGGAAGGTTACGAAAAATTAATTAAAGAACTTGAACTCCTTAAAACGGTTAAGCGCCACCAAATCGCGCAGGAGATTGAGCACGCGCGCCAATTGGGGGATATCAGCGAAAATGCCGAATACGATTCGGCCAAAAATGCTCAGGCGATGAACGAGCATAAGATCGCCGAGTTGGAAGAGAAATTAAGCTGCGCCCGCATTATCGAACAACACGAGGTATCTACCGATGATGTGCGTATCGGTGTGACGGTGAAAATAAAGGATATCGACTTTAACGAAGAATTTGAGTACACATTAGTAGGCGATGCCGAGGCGGATTTCGAAAGCGGCAGGATCTCGATCGCCTCTCCGGTAGGTAAGGCGCTTTTGGGTCACAAGCCCGGCGATTCCGTTGAGATACAGGTACCGGCGCGTACGCTTCATTATAAAATCATCTCTATCTCCCGCCCGCCGAAGCAGTTGTAGTTAGTTGTCTCTATATCCCTTGACACACAACCTGTGGTAGATATAATGGCTTTCACATTAGGAGGTAGCCATGCTTACAACAACCCAAAATTTTACCAGAATCATTAAACGCAACGGGGGGTACGAAACTTTTTCCCCGCACAAGATCACCACGGCGCTTATGCATGCCGGCGAAGCAACGGGCGAGTTCGATGAAGATACGGCGCGCAAACTTACTTTAAAGGTTTTAAGCCTCGTGCAATACATGATTGTCGACCGTACGCCGACTGTGGAAGAGGTCCAGGATATCGTCGAAGAAGTTTTGTTATCGTCTTCTTATAAAAAAACCGCGAAAGCTTACATCTTATATCGCGATCAGCATGCGCGTATCCGCGAGATCAGCTCGAAATTTAATGTCGATCTGGTCGATCAATATCTGGAAAAGACCGATTGGCAGGTGAACGAAAACAGCAACATGTCGTTTTCACTCCAGGGGCTTAATAATTATATTTCTTCGGAGATCAGCAAAATTTACTGGTTGAATAAAATTTATGTCCAAGAGGTAAGGGAGGCTCATCGCAGCGGCGATCTGCATATACATGACCTGGGTGTTTTAAGCGTTTATTGCGTGGGGTGGGACCTTTACGATCTTTTGACCAGCGGCTTTCGCGGTGCCGTGGGAAAAGTCGAATCCCGTCCGGCCAAACATTTGCGTACCGCCTTAGGCCAGGTAGTGAACTTTTTTTATACTCTTCAAGGCGAAGCCGCCGGCGCTCAGGCCTTCTCTAATTTTGACACGCTTCTTGCGCCGTTTATCCACTACGATAATTTAACCTACAAAGATGTAAAACAGGCGATACAGGAATTTTTATTCAATGTCAACGTGCCGACCCGCGTGGGGTTCCAGACCCCATTTACGAATATTACTTTCGATTTGACCGTTCCTTCCTATTACAAAGATCAGGGGGTTGTGATCGGCGGCAAGATCGAGGAGCGTACTTACAAAGAATTTCAGCGCGAAATGGATATGTTTAACCAGGCGTTTTTAGAAGTGATGCTTGAAGGCGACGCCAAGGGCAGGGTCTTTACTTTCCCTATTCCGACTTACAACATTACGAAAGATTTCGATTGGGAAAATAAAAATATTTCCCTGCTCTGGGATATTACCGCGAAATACGGTATACCATACTTTGCGAATTTTATTAACTCCGAGATGAACCCTGAAGACGCGCGCAGCATGTGCTGTCGTTTGCGTATCGATAACCGCGAGTTGAATCGCCGCGGCGGCGGGCTGTTTGGTTCATCGCCGTTGACCGGTTCCGTAGGGGTGGTGACGGTAAACTTGCCGCGTTTAGGTTATTTGTCTAAAAACGAAGACGAATTTTTTGTGCGCCTGGAAAAAGTGATGGTTTTGGCCAAAGAGAGTTTGGAGACGAAGCGTAAAGTGTTGGAAAAATTAAGCGACAATAATCTTTATCCGTACATGAGTTTTTACCTGCGTAACGTCAAAAAGCGTTTCGGGCAATATTGGAAAAATCACTTTTCGACAATCGGCCTGGTAGGGATGAACGAGGCGTGCTTAAATCTTTTTTCGCAGGGGATAACCGGAGAGCGCGGCAGGATTTTCAGCCTGCGGGTCTTAGATTTTATGCGCGAAAAGATCGCGCGTTTTCAGGAAGAGACCGGAAACAACTACAATCTGGAAGCGACTCCGGCGGAAGGCACTTCCTACCGTTTGGCGCGTTTAGACCGTGAGCGCTACAAAGACATAATCTGTGCCAACGGTAATTACAACGATCACCCGTTTTACACTAACTCGACCCAGCTTCCTGTCGATTACACCAGCGATATCTTTGAGGTTTTGGACGCGCAAGACGCGCTGCAGGTTAAATATACCGGCGGTACGGTGCAGCACTTGTATATCGGCGAGCGTATCAAAGATACTACCGCGTTGCGTAATTTAGTGAAACAGATATGTACCAAATATCATTTACCGTACTTTTCGATTACGCCGACCTTCAGTATTTGCGCTAATTGCGGTTATCTGGATGGAGAAATACACGTTTGTCCTGTCTGCAAAACGAATTGCGAGATCTATTCGCGTGTCGTGGGCTATCTGCGCCCGGTTACGCAATGGAATGAGGGTAAGCAGGCGGAGTTTAAGATGCGTAAAACCGCGGTAGTATGAAGATCGCCGGGTTGCAGAAAGTTTCTCTGATCGATTACCCGGGTAAGATCGCGGCGGCAGTTTTTACCCAGAGTTGTAACTTACGCTGCGGTTATTGCCATAATCCGGAATTAATTTATCCGGAATCTTTTAACGCCCCCTATGCGCTTGCCGATATTTTTGATTTTTTAAGATCACACCGCGGCCGGCTGGAGGGAGTTGTGGTCACCGGCGGTGAACCGACTCTGCAGGAAGGCTTGGCGGATTTTTTAAACGAGGTTAAAGAAATGGGGTATTCGGTAAAATTGGATACCAACGGGACCAGGCCTTTTGTCGTAAAACGCCTGATTACAGAGGAACTTGTCGACTATATTGCGATGGATATTAAAGCGCCTCTTTCGAAATATGCCCAAGTATGCGGAGGGTTTGTCGACACAGAAAAGATTGCCGAATCGATTGCGCTGCTGGAAAATTCAAGGATCGATTATCATTTCCGCATAACTTTCGATAAAAACAACTTATCGGAAAACGATATCGATCTCGTGCGCGATATACTTAAATATCCGCAAAAGCTTATTGTGCAGGAGTGCTTTGCCAAGGCTGCCCTTCCGGTTTAAAGTTTTCCTTATAACTTTTGACAAAGTACAATTATTTATATAAAATACCTTTATTACGATTTTATGAACATCGGCTTTTTTGCCCAATACTTTTATTTTTTTAACGGCGTTACGCCTGGGAGGTATTTTTTATGAAAATCCGGTTGGGCCTCCAATATAAACTTATCGCTAATACGACGGTTCTGATAATTTTGATGGCGTCGGTATTCGGTTATTTTTTAATCCAGCGGCAGAAGACGCTTCTTTATGCGGCGCTTGAAGACAGGGGCAATACTATCGCCAACGGTATTGCCAGTAACTGCCGTTTCAGTATTTTAGCCGAGGATAAAGCGAGCCTTAAGGGTTTTATTGACGGCGCTTTAATGGAACGCGATGTAGTTTCGGCGGAGATTACCAATAAGGATGGAAAAATTTTAGCCCATAATGTGGCTGCGCGTGTCGGTACGGTCATCGATACTGCGGCGGAGAAAAAAAGCCTTTACGGCGATAAGGTCCAGTGGATCGGCGGTTCGACAGTCCTGATTTCCCTGCCGGTTACCGGTAAAGTGGCGTCTAAATCCGGGGGCGAGGGCGGCGAGCTTGATTCGATGATGTGGTTTAACGAAAATAATGCCGGGAACAGTAAACCGGCCGATGTCCAGCAGAGTTCCCAGGAAATGATCGGGTGCGTTCAGGTGGGGCTGACCACGGCGCGCATTTCTCAAGAGCTTTCTCAGATCAAACGTAACATCTTGATGATGACCCTTTGCGTTGCGCTTTTCGGTATTGTGATGATCGTAATTATGTCGCATCGTATGCTGAGCCCTTTGAAACAGATTATTTCCAAGATGCAGAAAATATGCCGCGGCGAGATCCAGGATCCGGTGAGAATACGCACCAACGACGAGATCGGTGATTTTGCCACGTCGTTCAATGAGATGGTTAAATATTTAGGTGAAGCGGCTTCTAACGCGCGGCTTATTTCGCAGGGCGACATGAACGTAGAGATTACTTTACGCTCCCAGGATGATGCTTTAGGCAGTGCGTTTAAAGAAATGGTAAATTATCTGCGCGATACCGCCGGCGTGGCGCAGGAGATATCGAAAGGAAATCTTGCGGCGCAGGTAAAGCCGCGCTCACAACAGGACATTTTCGGTAATGCGCTTTCGTCGATGATCGGAGGATTGCGTACCCTGGTCGCGCAGATACAAGATTCGAGCGGGCAGATTCATTCACGCGCTAACGAGATGGCGTCGCTTTCTACCGCATCGAGCGAAACGGTTTCGCAGATGGCTTCTAACGTCAACCAGATATCAACATCTATCACAAAGATATCGAGTGCCACTCAAGGGGTGGCTTCCGTGGCACAAAAGACCGCGAGCCTGGCTAAGTCCGGCGAAGAGATCATTAATACGATTATCGACAAGGTTTCACGCTCCAAAGACAGCGCTTTTCAGACCGTGGAGCTGATCAATAATTTAGGTAAATGTTCGATGCAGATCGGCGATATTATTAATTACATCACAAAAATTGCCGATCAAACCAACCTGTTGTCGCTTAACGCGACGATCGAAGCGGCGCGTGCCGGTGAAGCCGGCCGTGGTTTTGCGGTTGTTGCCGGCGAAGTAAGAAAACTTGCCGAAGGCAGCGCCCATTCCGCCAGCGAGATCGCGCAGCTTGTGCGCGAAGTGCAGATGGAAACGACCAAAGTGGTCACGGCGGTTGAAAGTGTGGCGACCGAAGTCGGCGAATCGGCAAACGTGACTCAGGAAGCAGGCAGAAGTTTTAAGGATATCAGTAAGGCTGCCAAAGATATCGCTTCGCAGATCGAGTCGATCGCGGCTTCTTTTGAAGAGACGACCGCCAATGCCGAAGAAGCGAGCGCATCTACCGAAGAACAGGTAGCGACTTTTGAAGAGATCTCGGCGTCGATCGATAATTTAAAAGAGATCGCTGAAAATTTACGCGATGCCGCGAATAAATTTAAATTATAAAACGTGGTAAATTTTTTTTTAAAAGTGGTTTTAGCTGCGTTATGCTGCGCCTTTGTTTTTCCGGCGTATTCAGAAGATATAGCTTTGGTTGTTGGTTCCGATATTACATCGTTTGCGACGGTTGAAAAGAGCGTTAAAGATTATCTCGCGCAAAAAGGCCAGGCGTCGGTCGACATCCTTGAGGTTGCTAAAACTCCCGATTTTGTCGCTAAAGTTCAGGAAAAAAAATACAAAGTTATCTGCGTTTTGGGCAGCAACCCCTTTAAAAAGATTAAAGATAAGGTTAAAGACACGCCGCTGGTTTTTTCCATGGTCTTGAATCCGGTCGAAAGCGGGGTGGTGTCGAGCATGGGGGCTTCGGGCCAGAATTTTACCGGTGTTTCCCTGGATGTGCCGGCAAAGATCCAGCTTGAACTTTTTAAAAAGATCACACCGGGCATAAAAAATATCGGAGTGTTTTACTCGGTTAAGAGCGAGATGATGGTCAACGATAGCATACCATTGCAGGGGGAGTTTGATGTTAAACTCGTACTGCAAAAGATCGCGGTGTCCACCGACGTGCCCGGCGCCTTGCGTTCGATCGGTCCAATCGATGCGCTCTGGGTGGTTCCCGATACGGTAGTTTGTACTAAAGATACCTTGCCGCTTATTCTTAACTTTGCTTCCGAAAAAAAAGTTCCGGTTTTAGTTTTTGCCGATTATCTGGTTAAAGCCGGCGCTTTGGCGGCTTACACTTATGATTATGTCGATATCGGTATCCAGACCGGTGAACTTGTCCTAAAGGTAATCAACGGGGAAAACCCCGGAACGATCCCGATCGCTATGCCGCGGAAGGTCGGTTATGTCATTAATACAAAGACCGCGAAATATCTGGAGGCAGGCGTTTCTTCGGCGGTTTTAAATGCCGCGGAACATCTTTTTGAGTGAAATTATGTTTAAGAGAGTATTATTTTTTATACTTTTTTGCATGATTTACGGTTCGGTTTTTTCCCAGAATGTTTTGATTGTATCTTCGCACCAGATACCTTTTTTTGCCGATACGGCGGCCGGCGTTCAGGGCTATATTCTAGCAAAGGCGCCCTCGGCAACGGTTGATATATGCTACTCGGATGATGGCGATATAATCGCGGCGGCGCAGAGTAAAAAGTACGACATAATATGTATTTTAGGTTTTGCCGACGCAAAAAAGATCATTACCCGATTTAAAGATATTCCCATAGTCTTTTCGCTGGTCGTGGATCCGGTCAAGAGCGGTTTAGTCGATTCGATGGAGGCAGGCGGCAAAAATATCACCGGGGTGAGTTTGCGCATGCCGGTAGATGATCAGCTTAAGATCATGCGTAAAATACTGCCCCGGGCCAGGAAAATCGGTTTGATCTATGCCGGAGCCAGCCAGGATGTGTACACAAGTTTTAAAAAGCAGGATGTGGATATTAAAGGAGTTAAGGTTTCGGAAGCGACCGAGGTGCCTTCGGTTATGAGGTCTTTAGGGGGTATCGATGCGATGTGGCTGGTTATGGACCCGCAAGTTTACGATAAAGATTCTTTGGAGTTTGTTCTTAAATATTGTGCCGACAATAAGATACCGGTCATCGGGTTCGCCGCTAATACCGTCAAGGCCGGGGCGCTTCTCGGTTTTGTCTACGATTATCTCGATTTGGGCCGGCAAACCGGCGAAATTATCATGGCGGTTATCAATGGTAAAAGCCCCGGGGAAATACCGATTGCCCCGCCGCGCAAGATCGGTTATGCCGTAAATAAACGTATCGCCCGGTACCTGAGCGTCGAATTGTCTCCGGATATAATTAATTCTGCCGCAGAAGAGTTTGAATAAAATATCTTATCGATTTGCGGATTACGCGGTTGTGTGTTACAATTTACTTAAGCTATGATAACTGAAATTGGTATTATTGCCGGTGAAATTTGGCACTACCTTGATAAGCGCGGCGAGGTTACCCTGAGCGAGCTTGTTCAGGGCATTGATAAGCCGTGGGACCTTACCTTAATGAGCTTAGGCTGGCTGGCGCGCGAAGGGCATGTTCGGGTGCAGACCGATCAGAGTGAATTAAGAGTAAGCTTAAGGCAGTCCGCATAAATCTATGCGCCGCAAAACTCCTCAACGCAAAGCAATCGTTTTAGTGATCGTTTTGGGGATTGCCCTGGTAGTTTCTACTTTGGTGCTCGCGGTCCTTTCCTTAATGACACAGGAGTCGCGTGTCGGAGAGGGCAAGATCAAACGCCTGAGGGCATTTTACGCAATACAAGCGGGCATGGTTAATGCGACCGAAAATTTGCGCAGAACTAATTCGATCGGTGGTTCCGGTACACTTAATACGATCATTATCGGTGACACTACTACCGGTTATCCGCCGGGAGGTATTCCGGTAACGATCCAACGCGACAACGGTGTCGGCCTTAACGGCACCGACGTAATTACGGTAAATGCCGTATATTGAATATGATCTACGATAACCGTTCCCGTGATCCGTTGGAAAAAAAGGCGCAAAAGGCGATCGGCGCGCTTTTTACCCCGGATAAGATTGATAAATCGATTTTGCAGACCATTGATTATGAGTATCCCGGGCGCCGAATTGCGGTCGAGATGCGCTATGATGAATTTACCTGTGTTTGTCCCTTTTCGGGTCTGCCTGATTTTGCCGTCCTTTTTATGCGCTATACGCCGCATCGCAAGCTGGTCGAGATGAAGTCGCTTAAGTATTATCTTTACGCCTTTCGTAACGTAAAAATCTATAATGAGCATGCAATAAATAAGATCCTTGAAGACCTAACCCGGCTTTTAAACCCCCGGCAAATGACGATCGAGGGGCGTTTTACTGTGCGCGGCGGTATTGCCAATACGGTTACCGCAGTTTACCCTTTCCGGCAGGCAAAAAAATAATTTAGGTTTACCCTTGTTTTTTTATGGAAAATATGGTTTATATAGATAGTAAACCTAAAAAAGGAGCTATTTTATGAAAAAAACGATGCGTTTATGGAGCGGATTGACGGTTTTTTGCTTTGTTTTCAATTCTATTTTCGCGCAAGCGGTATTTGCCGCGCAGGTCCCTTTGGCCTTGCCGGTGATCAATACCATTGCGCCTTTATCCGCTTCAACGCATTGCACTCTGCTGCGCGGGTTAAAGATCAACCCGCAAGACCCTTTTAAATTTCAATTTCTGATCGATCAGGCGCCGGGCAAAAAAGCCGACAAGCAGGAACTGCATCGGCTGATCAGCTATTTTATGGCTGCTTTGACCGTACCGGAGAAGGATTTCTGGGTCAACTTGTCGCCTTACGAAAAAAACCGCGTCATACCGGCGCAGCTTTCCGATACCGATTTCGGGCGGGACCTCTTGGTAGAAGATTATGTTTTAAAGCAGGTAGCGGCTTCGCTGACCTACCCTGAAACCAAAGCGGGGAAGAATTACTGGAGCGCGGTCCATGGCGCGGGCACTGCGCAGACCGCTTCGGCGAACAATTTCAACAAAGTCTGGATCATGCCGGCTAAGATCGATGTTTTTGAGGATAATAATGTGGCGATCGTCGGCAGCGCAAAGTTACAGGTATTGACTGAAGAAGATTATTTGGCGACCCAGAAAAACGGCGGCCAAACAGGGGCAAAGAGCCATTCACCCGCGACCCAGGCCTTTAAAACCAATATTCTTCCCGCGCTTACTAAAGATGTCAATGAAGGAGCTAATTTTTCTTCCCTGCGCCAGATGTACTATTCGTTTGCTTTAGCCCTCTGGTTTAAGCAGAAGGTAAAAGATTCGTTTTATAAATATTACCTTAATCAGAACAAGACTTCCGGGATCACTTTAGACGATAAGACGATCAAGGAACGTGTTTACAACAAATATGTCGAAGCCTTCAAGAAAGGTGTTTACGATTATATTAAGAAGGAAGAGGTGGGGGCGGCCCGCCAATCGCTTTTACAGCATAAGATTACCAAACGCCAATATTTTTCCGGCGGTGCGCGAATGCTGGGTAGTGCCGGCGTTCCCGGTACTATGGCGCCGGGGTATAATTTATCAACGGCGCGTAGCGCGGATGGCACTCTAGCGCCGGCTGTGGCTGCGGCAGTAGGTTTGCAGCCGGCCCAGGCGATTGAAACACTTGACGCGTATAAAGACAGAGTTATCGCGCATTTTGAAAAAATGGGTTACGATAAAAAATTGCTAACTCCTGCAGTTTGGCAAGAGATGTACCGCGTGCATTTGCTCCCAGCCTCAGAGAAAACGCAAGATAAGGCAGGGGTATTCAAACCGCTTGTTAAGATGCTTGGTGGCGATATTGTCAGAGATCTGATCAGCGACCCGGTGCATTTATTGGGTGTGCGGGAGTTGGTGGTTTTAGCGGCTGTAACGGCACTACTCGGCTGCGGAAATGACTATCCGCCGCATCCGCGTAATGATGGTTCTGGTGAAGCGGGCACCTCGGGTGATGCCAACAAAGACCAAATAAGTATGAAAGTCGATGGTAGTAGTAGGGGTAGTGAAACAGGTAATCCGGATAACGGCAGCACGAAAGCGCCGGATGCGGGATTTTTTGCCGGGACGCCGGAAGCCGGGCGCGCTGAGACAGGTACATCTTCAGGCCCGGATGTTGTAAACACATTGTCGTCGGATACAGGGCCGTTTCAGCCCATTCCTGATGGCGGCGTCGTAACACAGACGGCGGATGGTTCTACCGGGATTACGCCTGCGCAGGGGGATGCTGCGATTACGCCTACGCCTGATGCAGCTAAGCCGGATATTCCAGTTCTTGTTGCTCCGGATGGCCCGAAACTGCCCCCCACGCCTGATACAGCCCCGGATACTGCCATAGTTCCGGATGCAAGTCCTGAAGTGCCTCCTCAGGTTATTGACGCGATTGGCATGGGCCCTGACGGTAATCCGTTACCCGATGGCAGCGCGCCTAAACTTGATGCTCAAACGGCAGATGCCCAAACAGCGGATGCCCGGATAGCTGATGCTCAACTTCCGGTTGATACAAAACTAACCCCTGATTTATTGCCTGATGCCGGCCCTGTTCCCGGCGGCACTTACAACGGCGGCGTTCTGGCCGCTAAGGCAAATAATACATATCCGCTTAATGGTGATCCGGGAGTTTATCTTTTTACCGATCCTAATGTGATGCGTGCCGCGGCCGGAGAATTTGCCGATTTAGTCTATCTTACCTGGAGCGCGAAACAATCCGATGGCGTAACGCCGGTGATCCCCGCTTCTTACTGGCAATCTCCTACCCTGACCCTTAAGAGTATTTTATATGAATCCCAGCAGGCCGCGGTCGCTCAATTAGCCGCCTGGGAAAATGCCCAATTGATCGCCGATATTATTCAGGTGATCGGTAATGATACGAAGGTAAGCGCGCACGATGTTGCCGCGCGGTTTCTCCAATACAGCGGTGCGGCATTAGCCCGGGCGTCCTGGGCTGATCCTGCTAATCCCGCGACGCGCGCCGCTTATGTGAATGGAATAACGATGGTACAGGGCAATTGCGATACGCTGCACGATAGTATTGCCGCTGATCTTAGCTCGGTTTCTGCCGCAGACCGCGGTGAAGTGGCGCAGTTGGTCTTCGATAGCGGAATGGCCTGGAGCGATTTTAAGGCCCAGTTCCCGGGGCTTGTTGCTGTGCCCGCAGCCAGCGATTTTGCTACACAATTTGCTTTGGCGAAGATTCGGATAAGGGGAATAGTGGCCGACCCGCAGGCGGCTTACAATAACGCTAAGAAGCAGATGGATGATATTAATATGCCGACGGATAACCCGGCAACGATTGCCGATGTCGCGATCCTTGCCGCGAGGGCGAATAGCCTGGACAATGGCCATTACACCTACCAGATGCCGATCGACGGCGATGATATCGGCCAGCAAGCCATTGACGGTTTGAATTCGCTTGCCCGATTTGGCGGCGCGCTCGGCGTTCCTCCGATCTTTAATTTTACGACCTTTTATACGCTTGATATTGCAACTAACGTTTATACTCCGATATTTGCCGCGGTTGCTAACGGCAGTGGTATGACGACGATCGGTACAACCGAAAAGCGCGCTAAAATCGAAGCTGCCTTGCACGCAAAAGAAGCATTAACGTGGAGAGAAAAATTTAGAGCGGAGAGGCACAGTCTAAGGGCGGAGAAAGTTAAAATTATTGATGAAGCTGGCCAGGAATATGAGATGGTTGTTAGTGTGATGCAAGTTGCGGATATGCCCGCGGGTGGTAAGGCTTATCGTTTCTCTGATTCTGGCACGGCAGTGGTGGTATTACCGCTGGATTCACAGATTCAACAGGAAATTGATAAAGCTAATGTTCAGAATGTTACCGTAGAAGGCGTAAAGAAAGCTCGCAAAATCGCCGAAGCCGGCGAGTTTTATTACGAAGGGTTAGGTTACACCGAAGAAAATGCCCATACCTTATCCTGGCATGCTTTGGCGATGTTGTACAACGGCCTTAGCCCGGAACATCTTTTACAGCAGGCCGAATTAGCCGGTGATCCGGAGCTTAAGGCGGAAATAGCCGCGGAAGAGAGAGGCGTTCACGACGCATTGATTGCGCGCGCATTTACCGACGAAGGTGCGGCAATGGCCCAAAAAGCAACTGCGGTACTTAAGCGCACTTACGGTGGTGTTAATCTTTCTAATGCGAAGATCAATGTGTATCTGGGCGCGCCGGTAGAATTGAAAGCGCCGGTTAAATTAGTCAATATCTTTAAGAACGCTAAGCGTTATAGCTTCGAGATCCTTTCGGTCAGCGCGCCGTTTACATTGCGTTAAGGCAATGGTAAACTGGTAGGCATGTTCCGGAAAACAGCCTACTTTGTTGCGGTGATTTTTTTAACGTGCAATCTCGCTTGCGCGCGTGGTCTTGACCGCCGGACCTTTGCGATCTGCGGCTCTTATCTAACGATCGCCTCGCCGGATCGCCGCGCCGCGCCGATCGTATTTAATGAATTTTCCCGCCTCGATAAGCTTTTTAATTTCTACGACCCTGATTCCGAACTTTCCCGTTTAAACCGTACCTTTAATGTGCCGGTCAAAGTATCCCCGGAAATGATCGAGCTTTTGGAGTTATCGGCCCAGGTCAACATGATGACCAATGGAGCGTTTGACGTAAGCTACGGCGCCTTGATCGAACGTTGGAAAAAATTTATTAAAGCCAAAGATCCCGCACTTTTGCCGGGTTTAGATGAAGTGGCCGCTTTAAAACAAAAATGCGGCATGCAGTATATTGTGGTCGATAAAAAGGCTTCTACGGTGACGATTGCCAAAGAGGGGTTAAAGATCGATTTAGGCGGGATCGCCGATGGCTATATGGTGGATAAAGCCGCGGCGAAGTTGAAAGCCGCCGGGATTAAAGATGCGTTGATCGACGCGGGCGGGGATATCCTTTGCATGGGCACGAACCGCGGCCGGCTTTGGGATGTGGGGATAAAAAATCCTGGCGTGGCCGGTGCGGTCATCTCGCAGGAACGGTTGGAGGACGAAGCGATTACGACTGCCGGCGGTTCGGAACAGTTCTTCGAAGTCAACGGTAAAAAATATTGCCATATCATCGACCCTAAGACCGGTTTTCCGGTAGATAATAATGTGATCAGCGTTACGGTGATCGCAAAAAATTGCAGCACCGCCGACGGGTTCGATACGCCCTTTGTGGTAATGGGAGAAGAGGGAATCAGGGCTTTTTTAACGCACGTCCCTTCGACGATGCGGATTTTTCTCCTGGTAAACGACAAGGGTAAACAACGGATGAGTATTTTTCGATAGCCATGCCAAAAACAATCAACGATATCAAAGAACAGAAGAGTAAAATCGTGATGGTCACCTGTTACGATTATGCTTTTGCTCTGGCAATCGATAATGCCGATGTTGATGTTGTATTGGTTGGTGATTCACTGGCGAATGTAGTCTTAGGTTTGGAAGATACGCGCCAGATTTCGATCGAGGAGATGATCAATCACACCCGGGCTGTGGCCAAGGGGACAAAAAATGCTCTGGTTATTACCGATGCGCCGTACCTCGCTTATCAGAAAAATCCCAAAAGAGCTCTTTACTACGCAAAAAAATTTATCGATGCCGGCGCGCAGGGGGTGAAGATCGAATGGTTTAAAGATTGTTTGTACGTGGTGAAGATGTTGATAAAAAATAAAATTCCGGTGATGGGCCATATCGGTTTGACCCCGCAGACCGCGCATCTTTTGGGCGGTTATAAAGTCCAGGGCAAAGACCGCGTTTCGGTATTAAACCTGGTAAATCAGGCAAGAGTTCTTGAGGATGCCGGGGTTTTCAGCCTTGTCCTGGAGTGTATGCCCCAGGAGATCGGTAAACTTGTCACCGATTCGGTAAAAATACCCACGATCGGCATCGGCGCCGGTAAATATTGCCGCGGCCAGGTTTTGGTCATTTATGACTTGCTGGGGCTATACCGGAATGTGCGGCCGCGCTTTGTGCGCCAATATTGCGACCTCTTTGCCTTGGTCCAGAAGAATGTTAAACGTTACGCTGTTGACGTAAAATCCTCGCGATATCCTTCGCCAAAAGAGAGTTACCACCTTACCGTTGATCAACGCCGCGCGATTGAAATTTTTTAATTTAATTTTACCCTTGCATTTTTATTCTCCATATGTTACATCTATATAAGTTGATTAATGCCTGGGGAGGCATTTCGTAGCAAACATGGAGGTTTTGTATGAAACGTCTCCTCAGCCTGTTTACCTTAATTGTTTTTTGTTTTTCCAGCCTTAATAGCTATGCGGTTAATCTCACTTCAGACGCGATAAATCGTACCTCTATATCTAACCTATTATCTGTCTCGCAACCTTTCGCTCCGCTGGTCATCAAGGGCTTGAAGCTTTATGCCGATGATCCCTTTAAATTCGACTTTATGGTTGATGAAGGGGGTTTAAAGCACGGCGACGCTCAGCTAAAAGAAGAAGCGCAAAAGCTGATCAACTATTTTTTAGTATCGCTGACGATTCCCGATAATGACCTTTGGGTCAACCTTTCACCGTACGAAAAAGATCGCATTGTCACTTCCGAATTAGGCTCTACCGGTATGGGGCAGGATATGCTTAACCAGGATTATATTCTGAAACAATTGGCTAGTTCGTTGACCTTTCCGGAATCAGAGACAGGAAAGGCATATTGGCAATCGATGAGTGGTGTAGGGGCGAATAACCATTCGCCCGTTAATAATTTTAACCGGGTCTGGATTGTGCCGGACAAGGCTGTAGTTTATACCGATACCGACAAGGCTTACGTGGGCGAAGCTACGCTTAAGGTGATGGTAGAAGAAGATTATCTGGCGATGCAGAAAAATAACGGTCGCTTCGATACATCCCGTTCGTTGAGTGTTCCGCCACGGGCGGAACGTATCGAAACGAACGGGACACTCAGCGACCGTTCAGCCACCGCTTTTAAAACCCACATCCTTCCCGCTCTTACCAAAGAAGTCAATGAGGGGGCTAACTTTGCTTCTTTGCGTCAGATGTATAAATCCCTTATCTTGGCCGCCTGGTTCAAAAAACATTTAAAAGAGAATGTGATCAATAAGCTTTATGCCGACAAGAAGAAGATCGACGGCGTAAATACTGCCGATCCACAAATAAAAGAAAAGATTTATAACCAATATCTCGCATCATGTAAAAAAGGTATTTACAATATTGTTGAACGCGAACGGACGATTAATAAAATTACCAAACGCGCCTATTTTTCCGGCGGCCTTCAATTAGCCGTTAGCCCGGAAGATGTGCCGCTGTCTAAAGCTTCTGCCGGCACAACCAGCGCCGACGCAGTGATAAGCGGGAAGATGGAAAATGCCGGAAATGATGATATTGGTAGTGAAGACGGTGCGGTGCGTCCGTTGGAGATTGCCGGGTATCGTTATGGCCTAGCGTATTACGCGGATGGTAAGCACCAGATCCGTACCAGCCGTCAATCTCTTACTAAACATCTTGAAGCTTTTCGCGCGCGCCTGCCCGAAGGCAAGATCACCGTTAAACGGGTCCAGCACTTTATCGACGGCCATGAAACATTACATATCTTGAAACGTGAGCTGATGAAATACGATAGCGAGGTAGCTTCAATCGATAAAACTACCGAAGAGGCGTTGGCTAATGTGGTGGGCGCAGCCTTTGCCGATAATCACGCAATCGTGCCGCCTCAATTGCTTTATGCCGTAAAAATATTGGAACGAGCGTTAAATAAAAAATTTGCCGAGAGGCATAAACCGGCTATTACGGATTTTTTAGAGTTTATTCAAAACCTCAACCCTTATGACAGTAAAGATCCTAAAAGTCTTGAGGTATTGCTTCAGGATATTGATATCGATGTAGTGGTTGAAGACGCTACCTTGGCTGAGCTTAAAGCTCTTCAGGAAAAGGTCAAGGGTGGTGAAAGTGAGGCCGTCGCCGCCGGCTCGGATTCGGTATCTGCGGCCTCGGCGCCGCAGGCTGCCCCCTTGGCTTCGAAAATTGCGGCTCAACGTTGCACACAAGGACGGGAGGATTATCAAAATTCCCTGTTATTCGGGGACAATAGTGCGGCAAAGATTGAAAGCGCGATCGAAAATTTTACCGTAGCGATTAAGGGCGGTATTTTAGCGGCCTACTTTGAACGCGCCAAATGTTTATATTTACAGGCAAGGGTTGATGAGGCCAAGAGCGATTTGATCAAATATGTTTTGCTCATGCTTGATAAGGGCGGTTCTTTTCTTGAAAGGTGCAGAGCGCGCGGCTATGATGTTACCAGTAACACTGCGCTTGCCGAAGCGTTCCTTAAACAATTTGAAGAAGAGATCTTCGAATCCAGCCCCCAAGCCGTCAGGGCATATAATTTTCGCGGCGAGGTCTATCTGGGATATGGTCAATATGGTAAGGCTATTGTAGAGTTTAGAAAAGCGCTTAGGATTGATCCAGGCGATGCGCAGGCTATTGCCAATATGGCACAAGCTAGTTCCTTGGCCCATGCCGTAGCTAATACCGACGCGCCAAAGGTTATTACCTCTGACCCTCAAGCGGCTGCTGTTTGTATCGGTCGTGGTAATGCTTACCTTGCGCATAAAGAATACGATGAAGCGAATAATGCTTACAGGGAGGCTATTCGGCTTGACCCCGGTAATTCCGTTGCTTATACCGGCCTGGGTAATGTTTGTATGGAGCAAAATAATTACCCGCAAGCCATCGGCTATTACGACCAGGCGGTTACTCATGATCCTAATAATTATGATGCTTTGCACAACCGCGGCAATGCTCACTTGAGACAAGGCCAACAAGGTGATTATACCGCCGCCATTGCCGACTTGGATAAAGCCATTGAGGGCTATAAGAAATCTTTGGCGTTTGGTACTAACGGTATTGCAGGTAACGCCAGCCTGGCCATTGCCTATATTCATCGCGGCGAGGCCTATTCAAGATTGTCTAATGAAGGCAAAGCTATCGCAGATTTTCAGGAAGCGCTTAAGATCGAACCAGATAATAGCCGGGCTCAACTGGGTATGGAGCTTGCTCTTTTCGTCGGCGGCTCGCCGCTCGTTGTTCCCGAGCCGGTTGCTGCTCCTGCGCCTAAGCCGAGGCCGGGTAAAGACATCGCCGAACTTAAAGCGCGTCTTGGCCTCGCCAAAGGACCTGCGGCTGCGCCTGTGCCGGCGCAAATACCTGCTGGGCTGGATATTCAGAAACTAACGGAGGAGTTATTAGAAATAAAAGGTGACGATGATAAAGCAAACTATGCCCGCGCGTCAATGGCCGATAAAATCCGGCTGGATATGAATTCTAATAAATCCCGTACCTTGCCGCCGGATCAGTTACTGAGATTATTGACTGCGCAGAGCAGAATTATCGGCGGCCCCGGGTCCCCGACGTTGGCACGCATGTCAATAGGCGGGGTAATCGATCAGGCTTTATCAAATGATCCAAATCGCATGCATAGCGCATTTAAGGTATTGGCGGGTATTGTCGGCGTCGACCGTACCGCTAATTGGTCCCGCGGTACCTTTCTTCTTACTATTCGTCATTTTTTTACAAATGATCAATCGCTTACTTTGAACCGGGATCAAGTGCAAATTCTATTCAATATATTAAATAATACCGGTATTCATGGTTATTGCAATATTAGTTCGTTAATTGCAGAAATAATCGCTCAGGCCACACATAATGATAGATCCCTTGTTTTGCTGCCGGATCAAGCGCAGAGTTTATTTAAGGTATTTATCAGCATTACCGGTATTGATTATGAAGCTAACTGGCTTCGTGCGTATGTTGCCGAGGCAATCCGTTGGGACATGTGTAACGATAAATCCCTAATCATGCTGCCGGATCAAGTACAGAGTTTTTTAAAGGCATTCACCGACGTTACCGGTGCCGCCGATACTGCAAACTGGATTAAGGCATACATCGTTAATGCAATATGGCAGGCGATGGTAAATGATCCATCCCTTGTTTTGAGCTCAGGTGAGATACAAATTTTATCGGAGAGCTTAACCGGTGTTATCGACACCGATTTTGGCGCGCAAAAATTGCGCGAAGCAATCGAGAGGGCAATCCAACGGTCCAGAAAAAATGAAAAAACAGAAGTACGAGGCGGTGATGCGATCCAAGCACCGGCTTCGAAAGAACCGGATCAACCCGCGCCAGCCGGCGAAAACGCCGCCGCGCCGGTTGTTGGCGTCGGCGACATATCTATTGATACTGCCGCAGCCACTTCCGAAGGGCGCACTTTGCTGGAGAAAGGGGATTATCGGGGCGCGATTGCCAGCTATAAAAAAGCTATAGAAAATGGCGATAACAACGCAGAGACTTATGCCGACCTGGGCGCGGCTTTATTGCATTTAGGGGAATTCGACAAGGCGGTTATTTGTTTTAAAAGAGTGCTTAAAATCGACCCGACATGCGTTGTTGCTTACACAAACATGGGGTTTGCGTTACTTGCCAAAAATGATTATCCGGGCGTGATTTCCAACTATGAAATCGCCGTAGCGCTTGGCGACAACAGGGTTGAGACTTATGTGAATATGGGGGTTGCATATCTGCACTTAGGGCGGTACGGCGAGGCGGTAAAAAGCCTGGAAAGTGCGCTAACAATATGCAGTGATGCGCAAATTCGTTTTAAGGTGCAGGATTATTTAAACCGCGCGCGCGCCGCAGCTGCTCCGGTTGACACTCCTGCGCCGGCCGATGCAAATCCGATGGATAAATTTATCGACCGAGATTTCAGGCAAGCGCATAGCGATGGGAGCATTATTACAATGCTGCAGGACGCGCTGGGTTCTATGGACGAGGACCTTCGCGCCATGGCCTTGGCTAATCCGGAGCTGGGAATAGCGCTTGGCAGAGATATTCTCGGCAAAGTTGCAGCCGGGATGCCTGCGAGTGCCGAGGGTGATTTTTTTCAGCGCGGGATCAGCGTTTCTGCCGACCCGGTGATGATTACAAGAAGCGAGGTCGAGGGCGCAGGGTTAAGGTGGAGAGATTTTTGTGCAAAGTTGGTTGGTGGGAATGTAATAGGAAAAGTGAGAAATAAATCGCGAGAAATATTGTTGCCGGCGAATTCAGATTTAAGCGCAACGGGTGAAATAGCCGAAGCTCTCGGCGCCGATTTTACCGCCATTTTACCGGTGTTGCAAAAAGCCATGGCCCAGGCCCAAGGGGTTAGCCATGTAAAACCTGTTACCATCGCCGGGATTATCCACGGCCTCTTCGTGGTCCATGCCGACGGCCGCCGCGCGATTTATGTTAATCACGATGAGCTGCAAAACCACCTTGGGGATATTGCCCGGTACATGGGCGTTAAAAGCGTGACGCTGGAGCAGGCACGCCGTTTTATCGACGGCCACGAAACCTTTCATGCTTTTGTCCACTGGCTGAGCGAACATTATAAGGGATTTAAAGGGATTTCTTCAGCGCAAGAAGAAAAGCTTGCCGATATGCTTGGTAAGGTTTTTGTTTATGGCTATAGTAAAGCGGTAGAACTTGAATTAATTACTTTCTTCGAAGATTTGGATTACGAATTGAAAACTAATTTTTCTACGCTGCTTAAAGCAAGCCCGGCTTCGATTGAGGGGTTTTTGCTGAACCTCGGCATTGATGTAGACATTATCGTTAAAAATCCCGGTGAATTAAAAGAAATAAGCGAACAGCCGGGGGCCAGGGTAATGAAAAAAATGCAGACAGGTGGTAAGGGTGGAGTCGGCGGCGTTAATTTTAACTCGTCTAAATTAAATTTGCAGGAAAAAGGTAAGGGCATCAAGCTAAATTCGTCTTTTGCAGCGGCGATCGATCCTGCTAATTTTACCGGATTTACTTTTAAGATAACCGGCATTAGCCGGTTGGGAAAAGCCCAATAGTACGGTTTAGGGGATATTAAAACCTAATTCATCTTGGATCGCACTCGGAGCTTGCCTTTTTTCCAACTTTTTTTCAATTTTACCTTGTATTTACGGCTAAAAAATGGTATCTCTGTATAACCAGAGCAAGTATGAAAATAGCCAATAAATACGGGATATTTCAAGGGTCGTGTAAACGCGGGAAAAATTTCCTCTCCGTCTCTGGGGCGCATATAGCCGGGTGGGCCGTAAAACAATAAAGCGGTTACAAAAATGATGAAAAAAGCCTTAAAAATCCTTGAAAAACCTGCAAAACTATGTTATAAGAATATAACATGGTTAAAGCTTGGATTATTTGCTGGGGAGGCAAACGTGTCCAAGCTTTTTTTTATTGATGCAGGGGGCAAGGCGATTATGAAAAAGATTCTTTTGACCGTATTGTTCTTAATGGGTGCGGCTGCGGCGTGGGCCGATGTTAATATCACGGTAACGCCGATCGAGAGTCCGGATGCGCTGCGTTTCGGCCGGGTCGCCAATGCCGAAACCGTTACCCGCGAAGTGCGGGTGCGCATTACTTCGACTACGCCCCAGCGCTATCAGGTATCTCAGATGCTGGCTGATCCCATTAGCGACGGCAAGGGCGGGCGTTTACCCGATAATGGCATTACTTATTATACATTACGCAGTTCTAACGCCAGGGGCAGCCTTTATCAGGATGTGCCCTCAAATTTAGATACTGCCAACCGTATTATTTATAATTCCGATCCTTCCGGTGATGGTGATTCGTTCATAATCGCTTACAACGCCAACGGCCAGAATATCAACTCTTCGGGGAGTTATACAGGGCGTATTTCCTATCTGGTGACCCCGCAGGGTTCCGGCAGTGAATCGCAAGTCTATCTTAACATTTACCTTGATGCGGAGAGAAACGTTACCATCGATGTCGTGACTTCGACCAGCGCGGGGAAGACTTTGAACCTTTCTACGCAAGATAAAGGGCTTTCCGGCGAAGTGATGTTGACGGTAAAGGGCGGTTTGGGCAAGCAATATTCGATTACGCAATTGGCCGATGTTTTCCCCCAGAATGAGCAGGCTGAACTATTAGCCGACGGTGCGGTCAATTTCAGTATAAAAGCCGATAAGGGTACGAGCCAGGTCGCGGCGCTGGTGCCGCTGACGAGAAAAAGCGAAAAGATCTACCTTTCCGACAATCAGGGAAGCGAAGATACGGTAGTGGTTAAATTTGCCATTAATATGGATATGCTTAAAGATGTAGCCGTAGGCAAATATAATGGCCGCGTCACTTATACTATCGAATCGCAGGGAGCGGTGATCGATACGATCCCGGTTGCTTTGAATATCGAGATCAAACCGGTTTTTCAGATCCAGGTTACTCCCGAAGACCCCCGCGGCCTGGTTTTTGCCGGGTTAAAAGCCGCAAACCAGCCGGTAACGCGCCGCGCGACGCTTAACGTAACATCGAATTTAAAGCGCCCTTATTGCGTGGTACAAAAGCTTGCCTCGCCTTTAACTAATCAGACCGGCGCGACGATCCCGATGCAAAAATTTACTTTGCGCGAAGGGATCGATAAGGACCAGAGCGGGCAGGTAATTTTTCCTACCGAGTCTGAGATGAAGGTAGGCGATACCGTGATCTTTAATTCGGATAATGCCGGCGATGCGGCGCAATTTGTCGTCGATTATACGGTTACCGGGTTTCCCGATTTGAAGAGCGGCGATTATTACGTAAATTTAAGTTACTCATTAATGGAAAAATAAGATGAAAAAAGCGGGATTACTGGTTTTGGCGTTAGGGTTGTGGACAGGGCTTGCGTTATTGCCGGCCTTTGCCCAGCAGGTTACTACCGCGAGCCTTCCGGTTTACGCGCCGGTTGATCCTTCGCTTAACCTTGACATTATTATTCGTTCGGTTGATCCTACGCCGGATGGAACGCCGAGTTATGATCCCTGGGACCCGGCGCACTCCCGCGAGGTTTTTCGAGATGTTGCCGACCCCAGTACCGGCGGCCGTACGCACAGCGGTTCAGGGATGAATTTTGGTACCCTGACTTTTGCCAATACGCAGGCGGATAATAACCACGTATGGCGTAGCAGCGTCTATTTCGCCGCATTTTTGTATGCTTCGACCAGCGGCCGGCCTTATCAGATCACGCAGCAGTGTAATCCCCCGGCCAATGGAACGGCTAATTTTAATAATAGTTTTATCATGACCCCGGATTATGAATCGGGCGATCACTTTCTTGACTCTCCGCCGCAGGGTGGTCTTCTTACCGGCGAGAGCACTGGCCCGTCAGGTTTGGCGGCACAAAGAGATCTGATCTTTAAATCGACTAATGCGGGGATGACTAAAATTGTACGGTGTTATTATGGTTTGGCTACCGGCAAGAATGATCCGGCCGGCGCGCCTTTGGGCGCTGATCAGCCGGCAGGGCATTATCAGGGGTCGGTTACTTTTACCGTAACATTGATTTAAAGCTATGCAAATATTAACTGTTCCAAACAAAATAAAGATGGGGGTGAAGGGTATGAAAAAACTAATTACGGGGCTGATCGCGTTGGTGATCCTGATCACAGGGCAGACGGTATTTGCCGATTCGCCGACACAAACGGTGCCGATTGCCGCGGATATACCGCAAATGCTTGATCTTGAGCTCCATATTTACACGATCGATGCCAGTGCTCCGCCAACGATGAATCCTTTCAGTTATCCGGAGGCGATACCGGCAGCGATGAATTTTGGTACCCTGACTTTTGCCGATACGCCGCAGGATAATAACCACGTATGGCGCAGCAGCGTCTATTTTACGGCGATCCTGGTGGCGCGTACCAGCGGCCGGCCGTACAAGATCACCCAGACCTGCGCCGGTATTGTCAACGGCGCGAATAATTTAAACAAGAACGTTCTGATGACGCCAGGATATCAAGCGGAAGATCTTTTAAATAAGAATGATCCTAACTCTAAACAAGGGCCGATGCCGGGTACCCAAAATACGGCGAAAGCGTTTGCCGTAGGCGCCAACAGGGAGATATATAACAGCGATCCGCTCGGCATTTCACGGATTATCCGTTGTTACTACGGCCTCGCGACCGGAAATCCCGCGGATAATGAACCTAGCGGGTCCAGTCCGGTGACTGCCGATGCTTTGGCGGGAAATTATTCCGGGTCGGTAACTTTTTCCGTGGTGCTTAAATAAAAAGGGATTCAGCAATGAAAAAAATATTATTAATCCTTCTGGCGGTGGTGGCGGTGTTTGGGAGCGTGCCGGTCCGGGCTGCCAGTACCGCGACGGTTCCGGTGCAGGCCCAGGTGCCGATGATGCTGGAGCTCGATTATTGGATCCGTTCCTGTCCCAGCGACTCTACCCCCTATGGTACCGGTTCGCGCGATGTTACGGATATGTCCTTTGGGACATTGAATTGGAGCGATCAGAATAAGATCTGGCTGGCGGATAAATACTTTACGGTATTTATGGTGGCGCAGTCGAGCGGCCGGTCATATCAATTGCGCCAGAATTGTACCGGGTTTATCTCGCCCTCGACCGGCCAGACTTTTAATAAAAACTTATTGATGACTCCGGATTACAAGGAAGCCGATCTTTTTACGGCTAACGATCCTTCTACGGCGCAAGGCCCGATGGGGTCCGGCGATAAACTCGGTTCAAACGCTTTGGCGGTGGGTAACGATCAGCTGATCTTTGATTCGTCGGCACTATCCGGCCCCCGAATCGTTCGTTGCTATTATGGTTTGGCGACCGGTGATCCAGCGGCGCATGAGCCGGCGGGAGCGGAAGTCTTAACCGGTAAAACGGCGGCCGGCGATTATTCGGGCATTGTCACCTTTTCTCTGGTGCTCAAATAAGAGAGTATTTGCGCAACGCACATTTTTTTGCTAAAATCATTATATGAAAAGTTTTAAAATATTTATTCTCTCTCTCCTTTTGTTTCTCGTGCCTGCTGCCGCCTTTGCCCTGCGTATCGATAATCCCAAAGTACGCATTAAGGTAACCACCGGGCAAAATTATACCGGATTGATCACGGTAGAAAATCCCACCAAGGACCAGGTGGGGGTCAAGGTCTATCTGGAAGATTTTATTTATGTCGAACCTTTTGACGGCGATAAAAAATTTATGCCGCGCGGCACAACGCCGCGTACGATCGCCGATTGTATTACCTTTTCGCCGGAAAATTTTACCCTTGAGCCCTTTGGTTCGAAAACGGTGAATTTTACTATTTCTCCTGCGAAGCCGTTTAAAGAGACGCTTTGCGGCGTACTCTTTTTTGAAACCGCCATGGGCTCTTCGATGGAAGAGGGCAAGGCGATCGATGTTCTAGGGCGTTTAGGTTCGTTGATTTTTGTTGACCCTGCCGACGGCAAGAAATCTGCCGTATTTTCTTCGCCTGAGGGCGGAAACCGCGCGATTTCCGGTACTATCTCCAATAGCGGTAATCTTTTTTTATCGGCCATGGGGACATTTTACGTGATGGATTCAAGCGGCAATGTATTAGACCGCGGGCAGACCGCGGAGGCGTATTTGATGCCCGGCGATAAGCGCCCGCTGGAAATAAAGTTTTCTCCCAAATTGTCGGAAGGCAGTTATACAGCAGTTGTTACCTTCGATATGCAGGATAACGATATGTTCACGAAGGAAATTGACTTTTCTCTTTCTTCGACCGGAGAGGTAAAAGTGGCGGGATCAAGAGACTGATGCGTAAGCTCCTGCCCATTTTCTTTATCGCGTTGTTTCTGCTATGTATCCCCCGGGGTTTTACTCATGATCTTTCTTCTCAATACTTGACCGATTTGGGCAAAGAAGCGTTTACCGACGGCAATTACGCCGATGCTTTAAAATATTTCCAGAGCGCGCAGGAGATCGATCCCGATAGTAAGGAGTTAATTTACTATATCAATTTGATCAAACGGATCAGCGAGGACCGGGTTACGGTAGTGCGCGAACAATCTTCTCTGGATTCGGCGCTCAACGCGGCCGAGGGTCAGGTTTCGGTCTCGCCGGCAATGGTTTCTTCCGGGAGCAAACGCCAGGTTATTGATGAAACCCTTGATTATATCGAGGGTAAAAGTAAACCGCGCCAGGTTCAGAGTTCCGGCGGAAATGTTTCCGAATCAACTGCATCAACTTCATCGTCTTCTTCGTCTTCATCGAATAATACGCCGATCATTCAGCGCCAGACCCGTCCTACTGCACAGGCTGTAGAGAAGGTGGTCGAGCTTAAACCGGAGAATGAGAAGAATTTTCCCTTGGACGTGGAGATTTTTCCGAACCAGTCGTTTATCGTGCGCGCCGGGCGTATCCGCCGTTACTTGGCGGTCACTGAAGGGTTTGTCCATGTCGACCGCCTCGATGAGTCGTCGATAAGGGTAAGCGGTGTGGCGCTGGGGCCGACGATTTTTTACGTTTGGGACGATAATAATACCCGCTGGATCTTTAAGCTCCAAGTGGAGCCGTTAAGCCGCATGGATATGGTGCAGAAAGCCTGGGAGGAGAGCGGCGGCTTTAAGTTTTTTTATGACAATGATTGGCGCAGTTATTATAAAGGCCCGAAATGGAACACTTTGGACCGCAATACGGTCCTTTTTGACCAGGATGCCGGTTTTTCCGGTTCGACGCCTTACGGTGATTTTGATAATTCTTTTAATTGGTCGAATATCGGCAACCATCCTGCGCTCAAAGGCTATACTGTGGGTTTAAGTAACGGGCATTTTGTTTATTTCAACGGTTTTAACGTCCGTGGTTTCGATTTTACCAACGCCTTTTCGCCGCTTTCGTTTCCCGGCACTACTTTGCGCGGCATTTATTTTAACTCGCCGATGTTTAATCATCTTTTGGAGTATACCTACGTCGAAGGTTCGGACCGGCGCTCTTATGGTTATCTTTCGTCAGGGCTTACCACCAGTGAAAAATCGTATATCGAAGGCGTGCAGGCAAAATTATTTCCTTTGGGCAAAAATACCATTATTTTTAACTATGCGCGCGGTTATGGCCCCGACCGCGAGAGCTATCTTAAGGATGAAGTTTATTCGATAGAGAGCCGCCATACCTTAGGCAACCTGGGTATTTTGAATGAATTCGCTTATGACGGCGAACGTACGGCATCTACTTCGGCGTGGACCTTACATCTGCCTAAAACGGTTGTGCGCATGTCGTTTCGCGATATTGACAAAGAATTTTTAACGATTTCGGGACGTCCGGCCGGCAGCGCGGAAGTCGGCGGTATCCTTGGTCTTGATTGGCGCCCGAATGACCGGTTTTACGTTACATCCGATACCGATATTTACCGCGACCGCCAGAATTTTAATCCCGGTAAGTTCGATGCCTTAAACTACGATTGGAACGGTTCCACCGGGTATAATATTACGCCGACTTTAGCCTGGACCAATAACGCTTATTATTCGGATACGGCTCAGCTTTCATTTCCCCAGCGTAGTTTAAGCGCGACCAGCACCTTGACAAAAAGTAGTAAAATCGATGTTTTAGGCCACCATACGTTTACGGTTTACTCCGGTTATACGTATCAGCATAGCCAGAATGTTCTATCGCCGGCTTCCGACTATCACCGCGATTCGGTTTTCGTCGGATCAAGGCTTTCGCTGATTAAAAATCTTTATGCGTACGGGACGTATACTTATTCCTGGCTCGATGAATTACAGACCGGCACACGCTCTAATCCCTCGGTTTTAGAGGCCGGCGCCGAGTATAATAAAGATTTAACCGGTACGATTTCAAGCAATTACCGGGTATATTACCGTAAGGAATCTGACGCGGCGTCGGTCCATTCGTTCTTAGCCGGTGAAAATTCTCTCGAGGAGAGTATGTCATTAAGCTATCGTCCGACGCGCGATGTGCAGTTTTTTGCCGATGCCCGCGTGCGTGAGGTTTGGCCTCATACCACGGATTCCGCAAACTACATTGAGGCCGATGTGCGGCTAGGTACTAAGATCCAGTGGGACAGCTTTTTTAAGTGGTCGCCCAGCGTTGTTGTTGAAGGCTGCGTATTTAAAGACCTTAACGGGAACGGCAAGCGCGACCCAGGCGAAGAGCCGATTGCCGGCGCGCGTATTAACGTGGGCCCGCATACCGTGATCACCGACAAAAACGGTAAATACCGCGCGGTAGTGCGGGCAAAAACCGTTACCGCTATTCTGGATATCAATTCGATATCCAAGGGCTATGTTCTGACTACCGCCAATTCGGTGCGTATCGATACTTCCCGCGCCGGCAGGCATATTGTTGATTTCGGTGTTTCTTCGCAATCCGGGCTTTACGGTATAGTTTTTTATGATGCCAACGGCAATGGTAAATTTGATAAAGACGATAAGCCGATCGCCAAAGCGCGCCTTATGCTTAACGGCAAACAGATTGCCATGACCAACAACGACGGTGTTTACTTTTTTAACGGTTTAAAGGCGGGTACGTATACGATATCGCTCGATGTGAACTCGATTCCTTTGCAGTACCTGCCGGCGGTTGCGATCCGCCAGCAGATCGAAGTCAAGGAGGGGGTCACCAGCGCCTACCATATTCCGCTTAGTAAACGCTGATTGTCTGGTCTTATCTTGGCAATGTAGTCTGCATCAAACAAACCCTATCTGCGCGTACAATCAGATTTGACATAGTAGCTATTGCTGTTTGTTCCGGCGCGGGCGTTGCGTCCACATTGGTCTGAGTCTGCGCTTGCGCTTTATTGTTATCGCAGGTCTCGATCCGTTCCGGTATCGTGAAGCTTACCCGGACGCTCACGGTGCTTGCGGCCATCGCGCACGGTACAAAAAACATTCCCAACAAAAACAGAGAAATAAGTCTACGCATGGTTAACCCCCTTGTTAATTTTGATGTCGGTAATTATTTCGTTTTTTAAATCCCTTGATTTTAAAGAAAGGTCGATAATCTCTTTGATTAATTCCGAACGGGGTACTTTTTTACCGGTGGAGAAGAAGAGGTCTTTGGTGACCTGATCTAAAAAATCCATTTCATTCCGGTCTAAGAACGCTACCACTTTGTAAAGAATCGCTTTATTTTCCATAAAATATAAAGGCCCTTTCCAAGCGCAAAGCACCTAGAAAGGGCCCTAAAATTAAAAAACCTCAAGCCAAACTTGAGGTTACTTTAAATTCGAGTAGCCAAACTTGGCGGCCCCTCTTCCCA
>Ga0265316_10000929_pt1 | contig 31867 bp, 37 predicted proteins | sample 4522metaG_FD_202092 | JGI IMG/M metagenome (GOLD analysis project Ga0265316, IMG submission 202092) | Rhizosphere microbial communities from Carex aquatilis grown in University of Washington, Seatle, WA, United States - 4-5-22 metaG | ecosystem: Host-associated > Plants > Roots > Rhizosphere >...
AACACGCCATTGCCGGATACAAGAAGTTTAAGGCTGCCGCTGACATCTACCGCAACAAACTGGCCAACTTCGATGACCTGCTAACCGAAGTTTCCATCGGACTACATAACTTCCATCTTCTCCAGACAGCATAACTGGATACCAATCCAGGGATACTGTTTGTCGAAGAGTTATTAAGGGACAAGTCTATTCTTGAAAATGAAAGAATTTTAAAAGAGTTGGAGGAAAAATTAAGAGAAAAAGGAAGAATCCTGTAATTTTATTAGCGACGTAGAGCGAGTCAAAGTAAGTTTAAGACAAAATTATATATCAAACAGAAGCCCGCGAGGCTCAAATATTCGCGGGTTTTTGTTTGTTTAAGACTTGCGCACTTACCATCTTTTCCCCTCCCTTGCTTGTCCGCCGTAGCTTTAGCGAAGGTGGAAGGGGAGGGGCTGGGGGAGGGTGACAAAAAAGCCAAATATGTTATACCAATTATTAAATTTTGCCAATTCCCCTTATGCCCATAAAAAACATTTACAAAATTGAACAGCCTCGGGAAAAGCTGGAAAAGTACGGAACGGGGAAATTAACCGATGTTGAATTGTTTGCCATTTTGCTTCGCACCGGGCCAAAGGGGACCGGGGTTTTGGAATTGTCCAAAAAAATCTTAAAACAATTTCCGGAAAGCAAGCTTGCTAACGCAAGCTTTAATGAGTTGCGCCAAATCCACGGACTTGGTCCGGCCAAGGCCTGCGAAATTGCGGCCTGTTTTGAACTCGGCCGGCGAATATTAAAAGACAAACCTTCAATGTTAATTTTGTCGCCGCGCGAGGTTTGGGAACAATGCCGCGATATCCGCGAAAGCAAAAAAGAGCATTTTGTGGTGTTCTTTTTGGACACGCAAAACGGGGAAATTAAACGCGAGCTAATTAGCATCGGCACCCTAAACTCCAGCCTTATCCACCCCCGTGAAGTTTTTGAACCCGCCATAAAACATCTCGCCTCCCATATCATCTTAACCCACAACCACCCCTCCGGCAGTCTGGAGCCTTCCGATCACGACCTGGCAATAACCAAACGCCTCACCGACTCCGGCCGCCTGCTTGGCATAGAAGTTATTGACCACGTAATAATAACCGGCGGGGGATTTTCAAGCTTGAAAGAAAAAAATCTGTTATAGCTGTATTATTCCCCTCCCTTAAGGGGAGGGGTTAGGGGAGGGTGATGCAGTTATCCACTTGACTAATTATTTTAATGTACGTTATTATGTACATATGAATACCGTGGCTTTAAAAACTAAAAGCGCTCTTATGGAAACCATTCACACGCAAAACTTTCGCATACAAGTTTGGTTTAACTGCATGCCGGACAAAATCCTTCTGGGTACTGTGTCTGTTTGCGCGGAGGACGAAGAATCTGCCCTGCTTTTGACCCGGGCTCATATGTCTTATTATCTGGTCGGCAACGACAAGCTTAATTGGCAAATAAAAGAACCAATGGCTTTGTATCATTATTAATTTTTAAATGATTTTTGGGCGATATTTTTGTCAATTTTGCTCAATTTTGTCATTCTTGTCATTTATTTTATGGACTCAAAAACTACACTATCCTTAACAGAAGCAAGAAAAAGAATATTTGAAATTTGCGAGGCTGTCCAACAACCCGGCGTTTATTATACCCTGACCGAAAATGGCAAACCCAAAGTGGTTATCCTTTCCTATGAAGAATACGAATCCATTTTGGAGACTATGGATGTTATGGAAGAAATGCCGGAGTTGGCCGAAGAATTGCAAGAAAGCCGCGAGGCTATTAAAAAAGGCGAACATAAAAATTGGACCACGCTGGAAGAATTATTGGCCAAGCAGGGTTTTGTTTTGGCCGAGAAAGCAAAAAAACCATATGGTATTTCGACTAAAATTGGACCCAAGAGCCGAAAAACAACTAAATAGAATCCCCAGCCCCTATAACGAGCGGATTAAAATCACCCTTTCTACAATAGCCAATAATCCTTGGATTGGGAAGAAACTAAAAGGCAAGTACGACGGATCTTACACCGTAAGGGTGTGGCCGTATAGAATTATTTACGATATTTATAAACACGAACTTTTGGTTACAGTAATTAAAATAAAGCACCGCGGCCAAGGTGCTTACGCTTAAAATATAAAATTAATCAATAAAATATGGCAAAATTTGAAGGGTTTGATGATTGCGCCATTTGTCGCGCAATGAAAGCCGCGGAGGAGCAAGGCAGAAACCTGTCCGAATCCGAACTCCTTGCCGCCTTTGAGGCCCAAAAGAAAAACGGCATCGGCGTTTTTGGCACCGGGGAATATTTGGAAAAAATGTAACACTACAACCTTTAGATCGTCTTATTTAATGTTGGCTTTCATGGGAAATGGCGGAACAACTTCTATAGAACAAGAAGTAACGCATGCCCCAAACGCAATAGGGCGGAGTAAGGCGGTTCCCGGGAATACTAAATGGTATTGTTCTTAAAGCGGGTGCAAATAAACTGAATCACCCTGCGTTCACAAAAAGTAAGACAAAACTTCTGCAGAGGCAATTGTCTTGCTGAACGTATTGGACAAGCATTCCCGGCATCCTTGTGGTGCTGGGGAGGTGCGTCGGGTTGGACGCCAGTCCATTTTGATGACGGTAGGCCGCCATTGGAATCAAAAATAAAAGCTGTAACCTTCCCCCCGGTTTGCGAGTATACCCAAATCTCGTTTTCCTTTGAAAGCCAATTAATTTATTAGCCAAAAGACGCTTTTGGGTGTAAAATAAGCCTATCTAGCGATAGGTCTTTATTTTAAGTGCCGAAGAAAAGTTATCCACATTGACAAATGGTGAACGATTGTATACTATTTGTATATGGAAACCCTTACAGACAAACAAATTGCGAGGCAGGATTTTGTAGACAACGCGGTTTTTAATGTTATTCGGCTAATCAATCCGACCAAAAAGAAACTCAAATGGAATATTGAATTAATAGGGGAAGTCAGGGATAGCATAGAAAACGTTTTAGTAGACAAACTTCGCTTCTGCACCGAAAAAACCTTTTATCCTTTTTTTGAATTTAATCCACGAAAGAAAAAGTAGAATATTCTTGTTATGGAAAATAATTCCAAATACATTTTTTTAACACTAGAAGAAAGAAACGGGGAGTATGAATATACACACCGCAGTGTTCATCAATTGTCCAGTAACAAAACATCTGTAGAAAGTTTTGTAAAAAGCCACCTAAAACGATTTTATGGCGGGGAGGTCGAAAAGGAAGACAATGGATATTATTTTTATGGAGGAGAAATATTCGTTCAAATATCCTCGTGGCGTTTTATCAGTAAAAAAGATTTTGATATTTTAGGTCAATATTTGTAAAAAGTTGGGTTTTTATTAAATTTGCAAAACTGCGGATAAGTTTAGTAAAATTAAAAAAAGAAGCCTTTTGTAATTATTGGCATAACATAAGGTGAACGATGGCATATCATATTATGATGAAAATAAAACAAAAGGGTGCAAAGCGAAAGAAACAATCAGTTTATAAAATAAAAAAACAAAAAACCTTCGCGGTTAAGGAGGCAAGTGTTGCATATGGGGTCGTTGAAAAATTTGATGTTGAATTAACAAATTATTCTAATAATTTTTTAAATAGAATCTTTTTTAAAGATGCAAGAGCCATGTCAGAAATTCCTGATAATTCTGTTAATCTAATTGTTACTAGCCCCCCATATTTTAACATCAAAGATTATTCCTTGGATGGTTACCAAAATAAAATAACAGGCGAAAAGCATGCAGGACAGATAGGAGACATAACAGATTACGAAAAATATATTGAAGAAATGTTAAGGGTTTGGCGAGAATGTTTTAGGGTATTAAAACCTAACGGTAAATTGGTTATTAATACTCCTCTTATGCCAATGTTGAAAAAAAATCTCAATACGCATAACAATCGCCACATATTTGATATAAATGCCGATATTGAACACTCCGTACTGAAAAATATTAAAGGCTTATATTTACTAGATATTTATATTTGGAACAGAACTAATCCAAGAAAAAAATTAATGTTTGGCAGTTACCCTTACCCTAGAAATTTTTATGCGCAAAATACAATAGAGTTTGTAACGATTTATGTAAAAGATGGGCCATCTCAAAATAACTTATCCGCCGATATTAAAGAAAAAAGCAAGTTAACCGAAAAAGAATGGGTGGAGTTTACTAAACAGGTTTGGAATATTCCAGTCCCTAATAAGGGTGATTTGGCTTTTGGTGAGCACTCAGCAATTATGCCGGAAGAAATAATTAGGCGCTGCGTAAGACTATTTTCGTATGTAGGCGATGTTGTTTTGGACCCTTTTGCCGGATCAGGGACAACTTTGAAAGTTGTAAAAGAATTAAAGAGAAACTATGTCGGTTACGAAATTTCAAAGAGTTATGAAAAAATTATAAACTTAAAGCTCCAGTCTTTGTTTTAAAGTTATGCTAAAAATAAACGAAATTTATAATTTTGACTGTTTTGATTTTCTTGACCGTGTTGACGATAGCTCTGTGCGCCTTGCTATTATTGATCCGCCTTACAATTTGAATAAAGCGAGTTGGGATACATTTGTTAGTGAAAAAGCTTTTTTTGATTTTACATTCCGATGGATTGACGCTTTAATACCGAAATTAAAACCAAACGGTAGCTTATATATTTTTAATACGCCGTATAATTCGGCTTTCATTCTTTCTTATTTGGTAAAAAAGGGAATGGTTTTCCAAAATTGGATAACTTGGGATAAAAGAGATGGGCTTGGAGGCGCAAAACAAAAATATAGTAACGGGCAAGAATCAATTTTATTTTTTACTAAGAGCAGAAGCCATATTTTTAATTATAATGACATCCGATTACCATATGAATCAACGGAAAGAATCGCCCACGCGAAAGTAAAAGGGATTTTAAAAGACGGCAAAAGATGGTTTCCAAATTCTAAAGGGAGGCTTTGTGGTGAGGTGTGGCATATTGCGAGCGAAAGACATCAAAACAAGGTTAATGGAAAAACTCCTAAGATGCCCCATATAACACCTAAACCTATGGAGTTGATAGAAAGAATAGTTAAAGCCAGCTCGAATGTTGGAGATTTGGTGCTTGACTGTTTTGTAGGAAGCGGTATGACAGCTCTTGCCGCAAAAAAATTAGGTAGAAATTTTATTTGTTCTGATAATAATGTTAATTATTTTAAGTTAGCAAAAAAGAACCTCATAAATTATGGGCATAAATAATATAAGTCCGGGAAACAAATCCCTTGAATTTATTAACGATAGGATAAAAGACCCCAGATATAGAGGATCTCCTTCGTCTGAGCATAATCGTTTTGTTATGACGCAGATTGTCGATATTTTGACATTATTAGATAGCTATACGCCCAATCAGGGCTTGATGGTGATTCGAACGGCGGATATTTCCAAAAGACCTGAAAATAATTCCGAGGAAATTTTATATGCAAAATTTTGTAATGATGCCAAAGAAAAAACCAAAGGTTTGAGTAGTAAAAAGGGGATCGGGACACAGGATGCGATGAGAAAAAATTTATTTCCTGACTTACACAGGATGGGACTAATTCAGAGGTATAATAAAAAACAAGAGCCAACCAACCCTTTTTTAAAACAACCTGTTAAATATGTTTCAATTAGCGAATTAGGTTTAAGGTTGATAAAGGCGAAAACAATTTTGGACAAATTTTTTATTTTTTCTAAAAGTATCGACAGTTTGATTGGTGGGTATATCGATATTATTTTAGACATATTGAGGGATAAAGAATATGGTATAGACAACATCAATATATATGAGTATATGTTTTTCATTTCTGCGATTGGCACAGAAACAAGTTTTAATATTGATACGGACAAAGCAGTTGAGCTCATTAAAGATTTTAGAAATTTGACCCCAGTGCAAAAAATATCCGTAATAGAAACCTTAAAAGTTGAACTTAAGCCTAAAAATTTTTCCGGCTCAAAACAAAACAAAAGAGATTTTGCTAATTGGCATAATAAAATTGCTCAAGTATATCTGCTTTTAAATCAGACAGTTTATTTTGAAGTACGGGGCGAACAGCTTGTCTTGAAAGAGGGTAAAAATGGTTTTAGCGACACCTCAACACGATTGGATAGGTCATTAAACGAAAAGTACCAATATTTTGTTAAACATAATGTTAGCAAGACCTCCGGTTTTGAGCTTCATCATGTTGTCCCCCTTGCCTGGTCTGAAAATAAACACCATTTTAAAATATTGGATAGATGGGAAAATATGGTTTATATTGATGCTTTCAGCCATGCAAAGATCACTCAAAATAAAAATAGAAACGTCGTACTTGGGGCAATAAATGACGATATAACCTTAACAGATTATTCTAATAACCAAGTTTATTTAAAGTTCCAACAAAATATATTATATAAAACAACAAATAAATCGACAATGCAAAATTGTAATAAAGAATTGCTTAATATAGTATAAAAGCTAATATGGGGCTATGGCTTATATTTTTTTTAATTTTAGTTGCTGTTCTAGCTATCAAATGGAACCTCCCTTATTTAATTGGAAAGAGTGGAGAAAATTTTGTTGAAAGAAAACTTAATGAATTAGATCCTGAATATTATAAAGTTTTATATGACTTAATGTTGCCTTCTTTGGGAAGCACGAGTGCAACCCAAATTGACCACGTTGTGGTTTCAAATTATGGGATTTTCTGCATTGAAACAAAAAACTATTCAGGTTGGATTTTTGGTGGAGCTCATCAACAATATTGGACTCAGGTAATTTATAAATTTAAAAAACGCTTTTTTAATCCTTTGAGACAAAATTACGCCCATATTAAAGCATTAGAGGCCATAATTTTACCGTCGTTTCCAAAAGCTATTATAAAAGGTTTCGTTGCTTTTCCTTCGGCTGAAAAATTAAAAATATCAGACGCCAAAAATGTCGGATATGCCAGGGACATTATAAATAGCTTAAAGGCCTTTGCAGTACCGATCTTTACTGATGTTGAGAGAGATACCATTTTACAAAAGTTATTAGACGCTAATATTTCAGATAAAGATTTGCGCAAACAACATAACCAACAAGTCAGAGACTTACAGAGTTTTAATTACTTTCGTTAATAAACTTAAAAAAATGGCCCATTTTATAGCTGTACCAAATACCCCTCCTGCAAAGAAACTTTAAAAATCTAAGTCGGTAACTATTCGCGCGAATAGGCGCCAGATATAAAGATAAACAAAACATGACTCACTAATTTTTGAAAGTAAAAAATATGGCCATAAACAAACAATGGCATTTGGAACATAGAATGCCGAAGAATGCGAGTGTTAAAGAAAAGATAAAATGGCATACCGGCCACGCCAAAAATTGCGATTGCCGCGACTCCAAAGCTAAGCTTCAAAAACTTAAACTTCAATAGCCCCCCAATCTTCCGTTCTCCTATTTTTCCCTTCGGGAGACAGGCGCGCTTTGGTGGGGGTGAGGGGTAATTATTGACAATGTCTACTGTTTAGTATAAACTGTAGACATTGGAGTTATCAATGTCTACAGTTTTCTATGATTGGCAAAAACATACTACAACACAACGGATTTAAAGCCTTTATACCGGAACCCTTTCCAAATAAAGGGCTTTTTACCTATACTCCCCAAATTATAAAAAAGGACACGCAAGCATCAAGACTTTTAGGCAAACTTGACGGCATTACGCAATTACTACCGGATGTTGATTTTTTTATTTATATGTACGTTAGAAAGGACGCCACTGCCTCCAGTCAAATAGAAGGTACAAAGGCGAGCATGATTGAATCTCTTGAGGCTGAAGTAAAAATTGAAAGCAAAGCGCCAACAGATGTTGACGACATTTTACATTACATCCATGCATTAAACTATGGCCTAAAACGACTGGAAAAATTTCCTTTGTCATTAAGGTTTATTTGTGAAATTCACCAGGAATTAATGCGAGATGCCAGAGCATCTCATTTTTCGGATCCTGGTAATTTTAGGAAGAGCCAAAACTGGATAAGCGGCAAGGGCCCAAGCGATGCCGAATTTGTTCCGCCGCCTGTGAATGCGATGTTTGCCGCACTGAATGACTTTGAAAAATTCTTGCACAGTATAGATGCAATGCCGCCGTTGGTAAAGACGGCGTTTATTCACGCTCAATTTGAAACCATCCATCCATTCTTGGACGGTAATGGCAGAACAGGCCGAATGTTTATTGCCTTTTATCTGTGGAAGGAACAGTTGTTGGAAAAACCGGTGCTGTATCTTTCTTCTTACTTTAAAAAATACAAAAAAGTCTACTACGATCGTTTAACAGATTATCGGGAAGAAAAAGTGGAAAAATGGGTGGAGTTTTTTTTGGACGGGATTATTGAAACGGCGGAGTCTGCTATAGAAACCGCAAAAAAAATTACCGCTCAAAGAGAGAGGGATATTGCAAAAATAAGTAAAATGAATAAAACATCTTCTGAAAGCGCAATGATTATTTTGCCAAGGCTTTTTGCGCAACCAATTGTTACTGCTTCAACCATTCAGGAATGGGCCGGTTTTAGCACCCGCACCGGCGCACAAAAGCTTATTAATCGTTTTATAGCGGCTGATATTCTGAAAATTAAGGATGGCTCGGTTAAATATGGCCGCTCTTATGTTTATAAAAAATACTTGGATATATTTGAAAAAAGTTTTACGTAAAATAATAACAAAACAAAAGTCAGAAGCCATTAATTTTTTAAAGTTAATAATATGGCCATAAACAAACAATGGCATTTGAAACATAGAATGCCGAAGAATCCGAGTATTAAGGAAAAGATAAAGTGGCATACCGGCCACGCCAAAAATTGCGATTGCCGTGATTCTAAAGCCCAGCTTCAAAAACTTAAATTTGGTAACTATTCGCGCGAATAGGCGCCAGATATAAAAAGTGGTATAATTTAAGTATTATGAAGGATTTAGAAAAACAATATAAGGCGCTGGCAAACCGTCGAAGGCTGTCGATTATAAAATTTTTAAAGGGCCGCGGCAAAGCCTCGGTAGGAGAAATAGCAAACGAGATTAAGCTACGGATAAAATCCACCTCCAAACACCTGCGGGTCCTGGCCGCCGTGGATTTTGTGGATCGCGAACAGCAGAGCTTAAATGTATTTTATTTTTTACCTAAAAACAAACCGACAGTTCTTAAACAAACTTTAACCCAAATATAATACGGTAACTATTCGCGCGAATGGTGGAGTATAACTAAAAAGAAAAACATATGTCATTTTTAACCAAATTATTTAACAAGCCCAAAACCGCGGAAGGGATTGCGGACGCGATAGTTTATGATATTGGTAAAGATGCTTTTGTGCACGTTAGGGACGGGGAGTTTAAAAGGCTGTTGGCATCGTATCCATTGTCTAAAGAGCAAAAGGAATTGGTTGGGGTAGATTTGGAAATTAGCGGCGTGGTTTACGCTTATTTGTTGCTGGAAAATTTAGAACAACACTCGGAACATCCAACCACCAAGGAATCTTTCCGTGCCATTCGCAATGTTTTAATTGACGCTTTTGTAAAATATATTAAAAAGGGCAAAACAGACGGGCCATTAAAACGGGATATGCTGGTGCAGGTTGTTGCCATGCGCTGTCAGGGTTGCCGCGAAGACTTTGAACACCATAAGCACGAGCTTAAACCCGGAGACTTAAAACGGAATTATTGGACGGAGTTTTGTGCCAACGACAGCCTAAACAACCTTATTGGCAATTTTCCGAACCAGGAAAACGACATGCCTCTTTACGATAATCTTGCCCGCTGGAACATGCGCCTGGGCAATATAATCCAAAAAACCATCCTGGACAACGCCAAAACATCTTACCCAAACACTTAACAGAGGCACCAATAATAAAAATTTATGAACAAATACGAACGGGTGCCGGAATTTGTTTTGGATTTGCACGGGTATACGACCAGGGAGGCAAAAGAGTTGATTGGTGATATAATAGAGGCGGGGGAGTATGGGCATATTAGGATAATTACGGGCAAAGGCGCGTTTAGGGAAACGGGGCCGGTTATGCGGACGTATGTGGAAAATTATTTAAAAAATCAAAACATAAAATTTGAAACAGCCAAGCTTTACAACGGCGGCGAAGGCGCGCTTGAAGTTTATCTAAAATCCAAATGAACAACACATATAATTGGTATTCACAGCTTAAAAAACCCTCCTGGTCGCCGCCGAGTTGGCTGTTTGGACCGGTGTGGTCGGTTTTGTATATTTTAATCGCGGTATCTTTTGGCAAGGTATTTTTGATGGCCTGGCAACATCAAATAGCGTGGATTGTCGCTCTGCCTTTTGTTTTAAATTTAGTTTTTAATTTTGCTTTTACAACTTTGCAGTTTAAACTAAAAAATAATTTGCTTGCCACGGCAGATGTTTTGCTGGTTTTAATTACTTTGATTTGGGCCATTGTCGCAATTTACCCCTACATCAACTGGGTAGCTTACATTCAAATCCCGTATTTACTGTGGGTAAGTTTTGCCACAACATTGCAATTAACAATTACTTATTTAAACAAATAATTTTATCAACTAAACTAAACTTTATGCGCGGATTTAATTCAAATATAGAAAAAGATACTTTGGAAAACAAAAATTTCCGCAAAGTGCTTTATACCGCAAAGCACAGCCAGCTGGTGCTTATGTCGCTTAAGCCCAACGAGGAAATTGGTATGGAAGTCCATCCTGACAACGACCAATTTTTCCGTTTTGAAAAAGGCGACGGCAAGTGCATTATAGACGGAAACGAATATATTGTTCGCGACGGCTCGGCTGTGATTGTTCCGGCCGGCGCAAAACATAATGTTATTAACACTTCTGGCGAGGCGGATCTTAAACTTTATACTATATATTCTCCGGCGCACCACAAAGACGGAATCATATTTGAAACTAAAAACGAGGCGGAAAGCAGTAAAGAGGAATTTGACGGAGTAACAACGGAGTAATTAAAATTTATGCAATTTAAACAAAAATATACCCTATACATTATTGGAGTAATTGCGGTTTTGGCCGTAGCAATATTTTTGGTTATGGCCAGGGGGAACGAAGACACCTGGCTTTGCCAAAACGGCCAATGGATTAAGCACGGCAATCCCGCCGCGGCAAAACCAATGAGCGGCTGTGGCCAGTCGGCAAGCCCCGTTGCCTGCACCCAGGAAGCCAAACTTTGCCCGGACGGCACGGCTGTTGGCCGCACCGGCCCAAAATGCGAATTTGAGGCCTGTCCAGCCACGACGAAAAAATAAACCCCTCAAAAAAACAATTAATGCTACAGAAAAACCACGGGCTGTTGTGGAATATACCGGATGTATTTATTTATCCACAGTAAACCGTTTGACAATAGGTGAACGAGAGTATACTATTTATATACAATCAATAACTGAACGTCAAAGTTTTAGAACGTCAAAAAAGGAAACAAAAAAATGAAAGTCGTAAGAGGGATAATTACTGCGGTTTTAGCCGTTGGTTTTTTAGTGCCTTTAGTGTGTTTAGGCGCAGGGCCAAAAACTTTAACCGGCACGGTTATTGGATTTAACGGCAATCAGGTTATATTTTCCACAACCAGCGCGGCAAAATATTCGGCCGATACCGGCAACGCCCAGCTTTCGCGCAAGAACGGCGCGGTTATGGAGTTTTCGGAAATTTTAGTAGGCGATAAAATAGAAGTCAATGGCAGGCTTTGGAACGACAACAGCATAAGCGCCGGCTCTATCCGCGACCTTTCCCTGTATGCGCATACCGGAACTTACGACGGAAAAATTTCCACGATTAATGTCGCTGACTCCAGTTTTGTAATGGTCAGCAAAGCTTACGGCTGTCAAACCATCCATACCAATAGTTTTACATCCTACACAAAAAATAATTCGGCCGCGACCTTCAAAGATTTATCGCTGGGGATGACCGCCTCGGTAAAAGGAGTTTGGGACAGAACCAAAACAGACATTACCGCTACAGCGATTAATAGCACTTTTAGGCTCATAGATATTTATTTTACCGGCACTCTTTCCATGACCGGGTCTTCGTCTTTAACGGTAATTGGCAACGGAAATGTTATTTATGGTGTTGATGTTACCGGCGCGGTTTTGCAAAGCAAAAACGGCAAGCCGATGAAGATTGGCGAATTTAATGTTGGCGACAATCTCAGGGTTTGGGGCAGGCATATTTCCGGCGGCGTGGCAATTGTCGGAACGCAAGTTAAAGATTATTCTGCGGCAAAATGAGTTCTGGCAAACAGTCTTCCGCTCCGCGTCGCTAAAAAGCCAATAATTTGTTATGATGACACTATGAACATTATATCGGCAAAATTCATTAAAGGAATTGTGGAAGAAGACGAAATTCTTAACGACGGCATTCCGCAAATCGCTTTTATAGGGCGCTCCAATGTGGGCAAATCCAGCGTTATTAACACGCTGGCCAACCAAAAAGGCCTGGCTAAAACCAGCTCGTTTCCCGGGCGCACCAGGCAAATAAACATATTTTTAATTTCCGCCGAGGGCGGCAGAACTTTTTATTTGGTGGATTTGCCTGGCTACGGCTTTGCCAAAGGCTCCAAACAGGAGCAGGAAAATATCCAGGCGCTTATTTACTGGTATCTTTTGGACTCCCATTACGAGCAAAAAAAAGTTGTGCTAATAATTGACGCCAGCGTTGGCCCGACCAACAACGATATGCAAATGCTCCACAGCTTAAAAGAGCAAAATAAAAATATTATAATCGTTGCCAATAAAGTAGATAAAATTAAAAAGTCGGCATACAAAAAACAACTTGGCGAAATCCAGAGCGCGGTAGGTAACAGTAAAATCATTCCGTATTCGGCCGAAAAGAAAATCGGGGTAAGCGAACTGGCCAATGAAATGTTAAAATAATGATATAGTTATCAGTATGGATGAATTTTCCGACTCGGAATTAATTAGCCAATATTTAAATGGGACCGAAAAGGCGCTGGACGCCTTAGTCCGGCGTTATTTTAAACAGGTATTTTTTTTCGCCAAAACTTACGTAAAAAATGACGCCGAGGCCGAGGACATAACCCAGGAGGCTTTTGTCAAAGCCTGGAAAAACTTAAAAAAATTTCAGCCGGATAAAAAGTTTAAAACCTGGCTGTTTCAGATTACCAAAAATACCTGCATTGATTTTCTGCGAAAGCACAAAAATTTTATCGCTCCGGAAGCCCTGGATGAAAGCCAAATGGCCGAAAGCCTGGAACGGCTCATAGACACCGCGCCTTTGCCCGAGGAATTGTTTCAAACCGCCGAGTTTTCCAAAAAACTGGACGAGGTTTTGGCCTGTCTGCCCGAGATTTATCAAACCGTGGTGGTTTTGCACCTGCAACAGGATTTAACCTTCCAGGAAATCGCCGAAGTTTTGAACGAATCCATAAACACCATTAAAAGCCGCTACAGGAGAGCCTTGCTCATAATTAAGAAGGATTTTAAATTTCCTTAAGGCAAGACTGCACCAAAATCTTAAAAATATCGTATAATTAGTAACTTCTGGTAACTTCGCAATTATGCAAACCATTGAACAAAGCCAAATAGAATCCGCTGACACAGCCCTGGAGCAGGCTGTTAAAAAGCATTTTGAGCAAAGCTGTTTGCCCGATTTTGGCAATTATCTTCTGGCCAAAGTTTTATGCCGACTGGATTATGAGCGGGAGCTTAAAATATTAAAACCCAAACTTTGGACCGCCATCGCCGTTTTTTTGGGCGGCCTGATTTTTTTGGCCTTTGGCGTTGACATTTTTTTGCGGACTTTTGTTCAAACTCCAATCGCGCATTATCTCGGCTTAATATTTACGGATTATGCTTTAGTTTTGGCCAACTGGCAGGATTACACTTCCAGCATTTTGGAAAGTCTGCCTTTGGGATTGCTGACACTTTTGCTGATTTCTGTTTTGGGTAGTCTTTTGCTTGTAGACTTTTCCGCCCGTCGGTTTTTTAATTTTCGCAAAACATTAAACGCGCTGCATTATGGAAAATAACGCTCAAAATCCTTTGGCATCCGGCAATCAAACGCCGCATTCTCGGACATTTAAAATCGCGGTTGTCGTTTTAACGGAGTTGCTGATTTTAACCGCGGTCTTTTCGCTTGGAGTCAGCATCGGTTTTCGTAAAGCGGGATTTACTTATTCCTGGGGACAAAATTATTCCGCTAACTTCGGCGGCAGGGGGTTTATGCCGCTTTCTCCAAACAGCGGCCAGCTTTTTAATTCCCACGGCCTGGACGGAACAATTTTAAACATTAGTAAAAATATTGTGGTCATTAAAGATGAGGACAGCACGGAAAAATCCTTGATTATTTCTCCCCAGACCGCGATACGCTTTAATTTCCAAAGTTTAAATATGGCCGATTTAAAAACCGGAGAGGAAATAGTCGTCATCGGCGAACCGAATCCTCAAGGGCAGATTGAAGCTAAATTAATTAGAGTTTTAAATTAATTAAAATTATGACACCAGAAACAACCGCCCCTGCGGGCAAGAAAAGGGGATTTTTTAAATTTTTGTTTGGCACTAAAATTAGATCGTCCATTACTATTGTAGTCTTATTGGCGTTAGCCTATTTTACTTATCGGCATTATTCCACCACGGCAACTCCAACCCGTTATGTGCTTGGCCAGGCTGGCACCCAGACTATAATTACTTATGTATCGGGAACCGGCCAGGTTTCGGAAGACAGGACTGTCAACATTACGCCGCCGTCCTCGGGCAAATTGACGGCAGTATCAGTAAAACAGGGCCAAAAGGTTAAAGCCGGTCAGCCGATAGCGGTCTTGGATGAAACCAATAACACAATTTCTTTAAATCAGGCTAAAGCCGCGCTTGCCAGCGCTCAGGCCAATTATGATCAGGTTTTAGCCGGAGCCACCAGCCAGAGCGTTCAGCTGGCCCAGCTTGGAATTGAGTCCGACCAGCAGGCTCTGGCTAACGCCAGCAGTAGCCTTGCTACGGTTATTAAGCAACAAAGCCAGGCCGTGGCCAACGCCCAAAGCGCTTATTTAAACGCCGGACTGCAGGCAGTTCCCAGCACAGCTAATGGCGGCAGCGGCGCCATCGTCTTAACCGGAACTTATAGCGGCACAAACCAGGGGAGTTATACTATTACCGCCTACAACACCGGCGGCGGATTGGAATACGTTATAAGCGGGCTTGAGACGGCAACCGGACCCATAAATAAGACTTCGCCCATACCTTTGGGAACCATGGGTTTGTATATGCAATTTTCCGGAAATTTTTATAACAACGACAGCTGGACAGTAAGTATTCCAAATTTAGCATCCGCGAGTTATACCTCAAGCTATAACGCTTATCAGCAGGCGCTGACCACCCAGGCATCCGATATTTTAAACGCCCAAAACCAGGTTCAAAGCGCGGAAAATAAACTTCAACAGGATCAAATTAATTTACAGGTTCTGCAGGAGCCGCCGACCAACCAGCAGTTGGAAAGCGCGCAGGCTTCTTTGACCTCGGCCCAGGCTCAGCTAGAGAACGCGCAAATAACTTATCAAAATAATATTCTTACTTCGCCATTTGACGGACAGGTTGCCCAGCTAAACAGCCAGGTCGGCGACCAGGTTACCGGTTCCACGGTCGTGGCCGTTGTCGTTAGCCCGCAATCCCTGGCCGTTATTCCACTCAACGAAGTTGACGTGGCCAAAGCCAAACTGGGCGACAAAGCTACGATGACTTTTGACGCCGTTGACGGCCTGACCATTACTGGAACCGTCGCGCAAATAGACAACATAGGCACAGTCAGCCAGGGCGTTGTAAATTACAACATAAAAATTTCGTTTGACGCGGAAGACCCCCGCATTAAGCCCGATATGAGCGTCAATGTGGATATAATTACCGACATTCAGGCCGATGTCCTCGCGGTTCCGAATTCAGCCATCCAGACTCAGGGGTCCCAGAGTTATGTGCAGGTTTTGGATCCGAGCAAAACTCAAGTTGCATCCGGAGTAACCGGAGTTACTTCTTCGGTCGCGCCTGCCAATGTTACGGTGCAAACCGGCGCCTCAGACGACAATTATACCCAAATAACCGGCGGCAGTCTTAAGGCGGGCGACACTGTGGTAACGCAAACCATTCAAACCGCGACGGCTAAATCCGCGGCGGCTTCCGCGACCAGCGCGTTGAGAATCGGCGGGGGCGGAGCATTTGGAGGCGGGGGAGGCGCGGCAACAAGACCGCCTGCGGCAACAGGCGCTACCGGAAGATAATATAGTTTAAAGCAAGAAAAACGAATGATTGAAATTCAGAATGTTACTAAAATTTACAAAAGCGGGGACAACGAAACCACGGCGCTTAAAGGAGTGAGTTTTACCATAAAAGACGGCGAGTTCGTGGCCATTATGGGGCCTTCGGGCAGCGGCAAATCTACCTTAATGCATATTATCGGCGCGCTGGACACGCCCACTTCCGGCAAATATCTTTTGGACGGCAAGGACGTTTCCACAATGAGTGAGGAACAGCTGGCGGAAATCCGTAAAGATCAGATTGGTTTTGTGTTTCAGGCCTTTAATTTGCTTCCCAGAACTACTGTGTTAAGAAACGTTGAACTGCCTTTGATGTATGCTGAGGTTCCAAAGATAAAGCGCGAGGAGCTGGCCAAAAAAGCGCTTTTGGCCGCGGGAATGAGCGAGGACCGGTTTTTGCACTTTTCCAACCAGCTGTCAGGCGGCCAGATGCAAAGAGTTGCCATTGCCCGCGCTTTGGTAAACAATCCTTCGCTGATTTTAGCCGATGAACCTACGGGGAATCTGGACACAAAAACCGGAGAAATAGTTTTGGGAACATTTCAAAAGTTAAACAATGAAGGACACACGGTAGTGCTTATCACCCACGAGCGGGACGTAGCCGAGCACGCGCAAAAAATAATTTTGCTCCGCGACGGGGTAATCGTAAAAGAAGAAACCACACATCAGCAAAGAATGTCCAAACCCGACCAGGTAAATGATTTAATTTAAATAACCACAACCAATCACTAACCGCCATCCCATGCTATCAAGAGACCTTTTTGAAGAAACATACTGGGCGCTGTCCGCCAACAAAGCCAGAACAGCCCTGACCATTTTGGGGATTGTTATTGGCATTGGCTCGGTCATCGCGATGATAGCCGTTGGACAGGGTTCGCAGGCCAGCATCACTTCCAGCATCCAGGCTTCCGGAGCCAATTTGCTTACGGTCACGCCCGGGGCAGCGCGCGGGGTTGGCACCCAAATTAGCGCCGGCCGAGGTAGCGCGCAAACCTTATTGCAAAGCGACGCGGACGCTATTTCCAGCCAGGTCTCTTTGGTCACCGCGATTTCGCCTGAATTTTCCACAAGGGGACAGATTACAGCAAAAGGCACCAACACAAATACTTCTGTCATCGGAGCCACGCCGCCGTATATGCAGGTTCATAACGTGCAAATTGACCAGGGGGCTTTTATTACCGCCCAAGAAAATACCAATTTAGAAAAAGTCGCGGTTTTAGGACCCACAACCGCCGGCGATTTATTCGGCGTCGGGGCTAACGCGATTGGCCAGACTATAAAAATCAGCAGTCAGGAATTTAAGGTTATCGGAGTGACGGTTTCCAAGGGGGGAACCGGCTTTAATAATCCGGATACGGCTGTTTTCATTCCGTTAAATACGGTTGAACATTTTTTGGCCGGCGACACTACCGGCTACCTTACCAGCGTTGCCGTGCAGGTTCGTGATTCAGCTTCCATGGACGCGGCGCAAAATCAAATTACCGATTTGCTTTTAAGCCGCCACAAAATTTCCGACCCGACGCTCGCTGATTTTAGCATCATTAACCAGGCCGATATTTTAGCCAGCGCTTCCACCGTTACCGGCACGTTTACAATCTTGTTGGCTTCGGTCGCGGCCATTTCCTTGTTAGTGGGCGGTATAGGCATTATGAATATGATGCTGACCACGGTTACGGAGCGAACGCGGGAAATTGGCCTGCGCAAAGCCATTGGCGCTCAAAAAAACGACATAACCAAGCAGTTTTTGGCCGAAGCCATCGCGTTGACGTTTTTAGGGGGCATTGTGGGTGTATTTTTGGGATGGGTTTTGGCTTTAGGCGTCCAGCATTTTGCCAACATCGCGGCTGATGTTTCCATCCCATCCATATTTTTGGCTTTTGGAGTTTCCGCGGGAATCGGCATAATTTTTGGCTACTACCCGGCGCGCAGAGCCGCGGGGCTTAATCCGATTGAAGCGCTAAGATACGAGTAGTTAAATTCGAAGCACGAAATCCGAAATTCGAAACAAATTCCAATATTCAAATTCAAATATTTTAAACCCGGATTTTAAATTTTTGATTTAATATTTAAATATTGTTTCGAATTTCGACATTCGAATTTCGAATTTAATAATTAAAGGACAAACATGAACACCAAACAATGGGTTACATTGGTAGTGGTAGCGATAGTTTTTGCCGGTGGCGGTTTTTTTGGCGGGATGAAGTATCAGGCCTCCAAGACACCGGCGGTAATGGCGAGAACCGGAGCGAGCGGCCCTGGCGCTTTTGCCGGGCGCAGAGCCGGAGGAGCCAACGGCGCGAGTTTCATCAGCGGTCAGGTGCTTAGCGTAAGCGGCAGCACCATTACCGTTAAATCAACGAACGGCGGCTCCCAGGTCGCGGTTTTAGCGCCTTCCACCCAATACCGCAAAGCCGTGGACGGGGCAAGCTCCGATGTTGTGGTCGGCAGTCAGGTTACCATAACCGGCTCCACCAACAGCGACGGCAGTTTAACAGCGCAGAGCGTGCAAATTCGCACGGCAACGTCAACGCCTCCTGGGATGATGCCAACACCGGCGCAGTAGAATATTTTTAAATCCCCGCCAAAGCGCAAGCTTAAGGCGGGGATTTATGCTATAATAACGCAAATGGCAAAAATTACCCAAAGATACCTTTCGCTTAAATCGCATAAAATTTTTTACATTCAGCTGGTTACCGGCGTTTTATTTTTGGCCGTCAGCCTGTTTTTTAATTATTACGCGCAGAAGTATACGGCTTCCCATTCCAGCAATTACGTAAGCGATATAATCCTGGAACATTTGCCGGCAAAAAATGTTGATGCCGTATTTTTGGAAGGTATGCTGATTTTTATCGCGTTTGTTACGCTTTTGAGCCTCCACAAGCCCGGTCGGATGCCTTTTATTCTAAAAGCTTCCGCTCTGTTTATTTTTACCCGCGCGATTTTTATTACTCTTACGCATTTGGCGCCGCCGCTTCACACCGAGGTGGTTAATTCCGTGAGCTTTTGGGAAAAACTGCTGTCCGGCTCAGGCGACGATTTATTTTTTTCCGGCCACACAGGCTTTCCATATTTGATGGCTTTAATATTTTGGGAAACCAAACCTTTACGCTGGCTGTTTTTGGCAGCCTCAGTTTTTTTTGGCGGAGCCGTTCTTTTGGGGCATCTGCACTATTCCATAGACGTTTTTTCCGCCTTTTTTATTACTTACGGAATTTTTAATATTGCCATACGCCTGTTTAAAAAAGATTTTGATTTTTTTTCCCATCACCACTCATCTGTGTAATCTAACCCAATCCAGCCAAACCGCCGCGGGGCGGTTTTTTAAATTTTAAAATAGTGCTAAAATATAGTAGTAAATGGAAAACAGACTGCAAAATTATTCGGTGCAAATATTTATCTTGGCAGGCCTGATTTTGGCCGCGGCTTTTTACTTTGCCGGATACAAACAAATGTCCGACAATGTTCTGATAATTACCTTAGCCCTGGGTACGCTTCCGTTAATTTACAGGATGCTTAAAGATATTTTTTCCGGGCATTACGGAATTGATATAATTGCCATTACCGCTATTTTAGGGTCATTCTTTTTACATCAATATTTGGCCGGCGGGGTGATTCTGCTTATGCTTTCCGGAGGGGAAGCTCTGGAAGCTTACGCTCTGCGCAGAGCCCGCCGTGAACTGTCCTCTCTAATCTCACGCGCGCCCTCCGTAGCCCATAAGAGAGTTAACGGCGAGCTTTTGGACATCCAGGCAAGCCAAGTACTGGTGGGCGATATTGTAGTCATTAAACCCGGCGAGGTGGTTCCGGTGGACGGCGTGGTTATTTCCGGCGTTTCCGAGGTGGATGAAGCCGCGCTGACGGGAGAACCTGTGCCTGTGGAAAAAAAGCCTTCCAGCCACGTGCTTAGCGGCAGTATTAACCAAAACAATGTTCTGGAAATAAAGGCAATGCGCGCCGCGGCCGAAAGCAAGTATGAGCAAATTATTAAACTGGTAAAGCACGCCGAAGACAGCCGCGCTCCCGTAGTAAGGCTTGCCGACCGTTACAGCATTTGGTTTACAGTCGTTACTTTCGCGATTGCCGGAATCTCCTGGCTGATTTTCCACGATCCCATAAGACTCTTGGCCGTTTTGGTGGTAGCCACGCCGTGTCCGCTTATACTTGCCACGCCAATAGCCATAATTTCGGGCATCAGCCAGGCGGCCAGACGCGGGATTATTGTAAAAAACGGCGGGGCTTTGGAAAAACTTGCCGAGGTCAAAGCTTTAATCTTTGACAAAACCGGCACGCTAACTTTGGGGGCTCCCGAAGTGGTGGAAATACAAAGTTCGGATTTTTCAATGAATAAAGATGTTGCCAAATTAGCCTCCTCCTTAGACCAGCTTTCGGCCCACGTTCTGGCAACATCACTTACCAAATACGCCACAAAAAATTTAAACCTTGAGCTGGATTACCCCGAAGATTTTAAGGAAGTCTTCGGCGAGGGAGTCAGCGGAAAAATTAAAAACCGCGAATACTCATTTGGTAAACTTTCTTTTATAAAAAGCCGGGGTGTCCCAATTCCCCAGGCAACCATAGACAGCCACAAACAAATTCAGGAACAGGGCAAAATTGCCGTGTATTTGTCCGAAGAAAATCATCTGCTGGGAGTGGTAATTTTTGCCGATGTGGTCAGGCCGGAGATTAAAAAATTGTTTGCCGAAACTTTAAAAGAGGGGATTAGCCATATAGTAATGCTTACCGGCGACAAAAAAATTGTGGCGGAAAAAATCGGCCGGGAAATCGGGCTGAACGATATTCACGCGGAATGTTTGCCCGAAGATAAAGTCAGGGAGGTTAAGGAGCACCAAAAAGAATTTGGAACCGTGGCTATGATAGGCGATGGCATCAACGACGCGCCGGCTTTGGCCTCGGCCGATGTAGGCATTTCCATTGGCTATCACGGTTCCACCGCAAGCTCCGACACCAGCGATATTGTAATAACCGTAAACAACCTGGAACGCGTCGGGACAGCGCTTAAAATTTCCAAACACGTTCTTAAAATCGCCAAACAAGGCATATTACTGGGCATTGGCGTAAGCATCCTCTTAATGATAATCGCGTCTCTAGGCTACATTCAGCCCGTCTACGGAGCCTTAATTCAGGAGGTACTAGATGTTGTCGTAATTTTAAACGCGCTTAGAGTAAACTTTGAAAAAACAGTATAACTGACCCATCTTGTTGATTGCCCGCGTTTACGCTCTCACGAGAGTGGGCTAAAAATTTACGAATAAAGGCTAAATCATCCTTGATAAAATAAGCAAAAGCTGATAAAATAAGCAAAGTTAATATGGGCAGGTAGCGAAGTGGTCAAACGCGACTGACTGTAAATCAGTTGGCTTTACGCCTTCATAGGTTCGAATCCTATCCTGCCCACCAAAAAATCCCAAGCTTTAAGCTTGGGATTTTTTGTTTTTTGCTTCTTCCTAACTTCTAACTACTAAACACTACCCACTAATCACTGATAACTGATCACTCCCTATGTTCCTTCCTGCCAGCTTGCCAGATATTTTTTTTGCGCCGGGGTTAAGGCGTCAATTTTTACGCCCAGGGCGGCGAGCTTTAGGCGGGAAACTTTTTCGTCTATTTCTTTGGGGACGTCATAGACCTGATTGGAAAGTTTTTTATAATTTTTAACAAGCCAGTCGCAGGTTAAGGCCTGGTCGGCAAAGGACATATCCATAACCGCGGAAGGATGTCCTTCGGCTGCGGCCAGGTTCATTAAGCGGCCTTCGGCAATAAGATAAAGTTTGCGTCCGTTCCTCATAACATATTCCACCAAGCTGTCTCTTACCTGCTTACTGCTTACTGCTGATTGCTCCAACTGCTTAACATCAATCTCCACGTTAAAATGCCCGCTGTTGCCCAAAATCGCGCCGTCTTTCATCAGTTTAAAATGGGCGGATGTTAACACGTCTTTGTCGCCGGTGGCGGTTAAAAAGATGTCGCCAATTTTGGCCGCCTGAGCCATTGGCATAACGTCAAATCCGTCCATGGCCGCCTGAAGCGCCGGCAAAGGATCAACCTCGGTTACAATTACCCGTGCGCCCAACCCTTTGGCCCGAAGCGCCATACCCTTGCCGCAGTAGCCGTAGCCGGCCACGACCAAAATTTTTCCGGCCAAAAGTATGTTGGTGGCGCGGAGCAAACCGTCCATTGTGGACTGGCCGGTGCCGTAGTAATTGTCAAACATATGTTTGGTTGGCGTATCGTTTATTGCTACTACCGGATACTTTAGCGCGCCGTCCTTGGCCATAGCTTTTAGGCGAATCACCCCGGTGGTGGTTTCTTCCTGGCCTGCCCACACGGTTCTTAAAAGCTCTTTGCGTTCGGAATGGATTAGCGAAATCACGTCCGCGCCGTCATCAATTGTAATTTGAGGTTTAAAATTTAAAACCTGATTCAATGTCCAGTAGTAATCTTTGTTGGAAATGTGCTTCCAGGCAAAGACGTTTATGCCGCTGTCCGCCAAAGCCGCGGCCACGTCATCCTGAGTTGACAGGGGATTGCTTCCGCAAAGCGCGACTTTTGCCCCTCCTGCCGCCAAAGCCTTCATCAGCACCGCGGTTTCCTTGGTTACGTGCAAACACGCCGCAATGGTTAAACCCTTAAAAGGCTTGCGTTTTTTAAAATCAGCCGCGATAATCCTCAAAACCGGCATTTCGCGCTCGGCCAGGCCAATGTTAATGTGTCCTTGTTTAGCTAATTTGATGTCTTTTACTTTGTGCATTTTTTTACCTTATTGATTAATCGCTTAAAAATTATAGCAAAAATCGGCCGTGATTACGAACCCTGGCCAGCTTTCCGCTGTTTACGGGTTAAATAGTTATATTCGTGCCAGAGAATAATTACAAAAAAAACGTCAAACCCGGTGAGTATCGCCAGGGGGACAGAATGATTAATAGCGACCCTAATTAATTGATAGCTCATAAAAGATATTAACGCGCCAATGGCCACCAAATAAGCCCAGGTTTTTTCTTTAATAAGCCCGGCCACCAAAACAAGGTTTATGAGTCCATGCGACAAAATGTAAAGGCCAGCGAAAACTTTGGTTGAGGAAGTTATTACATGCAAATATTGATGCGCGTAATCCAGAAAAAAATCCGCAGGTCCTTCCAGGTTGCCGCCCCGCGACAGCCTGTTTAAAACCAGCGTTAACCCCGCGGGACTCATCCATAAAATTAAAAAGCCGCTGGCTGTTTCCATAAGGCCAGTCAAAGTTTTAATACAAATGCTAATAACAAAAAATTCGTGCCAGTATTTTTCTTTAAGCTTCATAAGCTTGATTGTATCAAATAATCCGGTTATTTAAAAGCTTTAAAAAAGTAAAAAATCTGAAACAATTTTTGCTCCTTTTGCGTATTAGCTATTAAGGACATCGTTAAGGATATCGTTGACTATGAAATCTAAACCATTTTTTTAAAATCCTCTTAGCTGAGAGTTTAATCTTAATTTTACCTCTGGAACGCGGGGGCTAGGAGGGGGCGCGAAAACAAGCAGTCTTGTTTCCACTCCTCCTAACCTTCACGTTTCAGACCAAAGCGGGAAAAGCAAGATTTTATTTCTCACATAAACGCCGCACCCAAAAGTGCGGCGTTTATGGCAGGGGCTGTGGGAATCGGACCCACGACAAAGGTTTTGGAGACCTCCGTGATACCACTTCACCAAACCCCTAGAGGTAACTAATAATTGTTAATAAATAATTAATTACAGGTGCGTTAGTTAAAAATTATCAATTATAAATTATCAGTTATATCAACTATTTTGTTTCCTTGTGCAAAGTCATCTTCTTGCAAAATTTGCAAAACTTTTTAAGCTCTAAACGCTTGGCGGTATTTTTTTTGTTCTTGGTGGTTTGATAATTTAAATTATGGCAAACCGTGCATTCCAGATTTATGAGATTGTCTTGGGACATATTAGATTTAAGATTAAGGATTTAAGATTTTAGATTGGCGGATTATCCTGGGCGTCAGGAGAATCTTTAGGCATCAATACGATCCAGGTTTTGATGCTTTGTTTTTTGCCCGCCTTCGTCAGACTTCGGCGCGCAGACTTCGCTTTCGGTTTTTTATTGAATCTTTTTGGGTTCAATACGCTTGCATGTGGCGTAAGCCAGACGAAGCCTTGGCGAAGTCTGGAGCCAGCTGTCGGACTCGAACCGACCACCTACGGTTTACAAAACCGTTGCTCTACCAGATGAGCTAAGCTGGCATATGTGAGCATCATTCTCTACCAGATGATCCGCCTTAGGCGGATGGCATTTAAGTAATCGATTGTGCAAACTCCTATATATTCTACAATAAATCAGCCAGATTGTCTATACCCATAATCTTTGATAACATATTCTTATGAACAAAAATTCTCTTGTAGCCCTAATAATCCTTGACGGTTGGGGGCATCGTGAGGAAACAAAAAATAACGCCATAGCGCAGGCCAGGACGCCATTTTTTGATATGCTGATGGAGAAATATCCCCATACTCTCTTAAATGCCAGCGAGGAACATGTTGGCTTGCCGGCCGGGACCATTGGCAACAGCGAAATAGGACATATGACCATGGGGGCAGGGAAAACAATTGATACCGAACTTGTCCGGATAAACAAAGCCGTACGGAATAACGAGCTTATTACTAACAACGCGCTTTTGCAACTGGTCGCGCACGTTAAAAAACACAATTCCACTTTGCACATTTTGGGAATGGTTAGCCCTATTGGCGTTCACAGCCATCAGGAACATTTGCACAAATTGCTGGAAGCCGTAAAAAAAATGAGGGTGGAAAAAGTTGTCATCCACGCTTTTACCGACGGCCGCGACGCTCCACCCACGGAAAACCACAAATATTTTGCCAACTTGGAAAAAGTTTTGGAGGATTTAGGCATTGGCCGCATTGCCACGGCCACCGGCAGGTACTTTGCAATGGATAGGGACAAAAACTGGAACCGGACGGAAAAAGCGGAAAAAGCGATTTTTGAGAATGTCGGGAAAGTTTACAAAAACCGCAAGCCTCCGGAAGTTTTAAAGGAACTCTATAAAGAAGGCGCGATGGACGAATATTTGGAGCCGGTTATTTTTTTGGATGATACCGGAAAAGATTACAGCATCCAAAAAAATGACGGAATTTTCTTTTTTAATTTCCGCACAGACCGCACCAGACAGCTTAGTTACAAAATTATGGAGCGCGCCAAAAAACAAAATTTATTTTTTGCGACAATGACGGAGTATCATCCGGACATAGAAGCCGTGGTCGCGTTCCCGCCGATAAAAATAAAAACAACTCTTGCCGCAGAAATTTCCAAAGCCGGACTAACCCAGGCCCACATTGCCGAAACGGAAAAATACGGCCACGTAACTTTCTTTTTTAACGGCGGCAAACAAGACACGCACAAAGGCGAGGGTCACTACCTTATAGAAAGCCGAAAGGACATACCCACCCACGACTTCGCGCCCGAAATGCGCGCAAAAGAAATTGCCGATAAAGCAATAGAAAGACTGGAAGCGGGGGACGACTTTTTAGTAGTAAATTTTGCCAATGCCGATATGGTTGGACATACTGCGAATAAACCGGCAATCATTACAGCCGTTGAAACCGTGGACAGGGAATTAAAACGTGTGGTTGAAAAAATTTTAAAAAACAATGGCGCGGCGATTGTTACGGCTGACCACGGCAACGCCGAGCTTAATATTGACCCGGCCACAGGCGAAAAACACACCGCCCACACCACCAACCTTGTCCCGTGCATTTTAATCACAAGCAATACCCTCCCTCTCCCCCTGGGAGAGGATCGGGGTGAGGGTTTACTCCGATCCGGCGGCACTTTAGCCGATATAGCCCCCACCATCCTAAAACTCCTAAATTTAAAAATACCCGCAAAAATGACGGGTAGGAGTCTGATAGAAAAATAAAAAAACGGCGCTTGTTTCCAACAGTCCCCTCAACTGCCGGAAACAAGCGACCTAATGAACAGATTTGGAAATCAAGGCAGGATCCCTGATTCCGCCAATATCGGCCACCGCCAGTGGTGTTCGGGGTTGACCGAACAAGCCAAATACTTACGTCTGGGGTCACCGCATTTCATGGATTCAAATACACCACCGTCGCCGTAGGGGCAGGGGTCTCCAACCCTCACCGAGGAGAGATCCTCGCTCAAGATGATACATGCAACCTGAACCATCAAAATCCTCCTTCCATACTTATTCAGCACATCCCGGAGCATCGTCCGGGTGTCCCCAGGCTGGCGAACCCAAGCCCGTTGAGCTTTGGCCTGCGCTGACGGCAGACGGCTCAATTAGTAAATCCGGTCCTGGCTCAACCACCCGGAGCGAGCCACCTTCTCGTTTCATATCTTTTCTCTCACACATAAACTGATTCTATTCCGCTTCCCGCGGTTTTGTCAACGCTCTTAATTAAAGCTATAATTACCAAATGAAGCCTTTAGCCCGCCAAACCCTAAAAATCTACTGGGATCATGCCAAAAAATACAAGTGGCATGTTTTTGGAATGCTCGCGCTTTTGCTTATTTTTTCAATAGGCGACGCCGCTTCACCTTATTTGTATAAGCAGTTTATAAACAATCTGATTGGTTACGACTACAGCAAATATTCCAAACTTATTTTTATTTTGGTATTAATCCTCACGGCCAGGACGGTTAGGACTATGACTTTCCGCGCCAAAGACTATCTAAACAACTTCTTTGAACCCCGGGTAATGGATGACCTTACCAACACCTGCTTTAATTACATGCACCAAAATTCCTACAGCTTTTTTTCCGGCAACTTTATAGGCAGTCTGGTTAACAAGGTTAAAAAAATGGAGCGCGGTTTTGAAATTGTTACCGACAGAATAATAGACGATTTTATCCGCGCGATTTTAGGCATCGGCCTGGCTGTGTTTATGCTCTCTTATACCCACTTGGTTTTGGGCATGGCCGTGCTTGCCTGGTGCGTTTTGTATACAATAATAATTATTTGGTTTTCGTTTTACAAACTTAAATACGATTTACAAAAATCCGAACTGGACACCAAAATTACCGCCCAATTGGCCGACACCTTTACCAATAACACCAACATCAAACTGTTCAGCAATTTTAAAAAAGAGCAAAAGGACTTTCACGCGACAACCGAAGAACATTTTAAAATCCGCCGCTTTTCCTGGGATATGATGACGTATCTGGAAATCCTGCAGAATATTTTAATGCTGCTCATAGAGGGAATAATGATGTATCTGGCGTTAAAATTTTGGAAAGCCGGCCGCCTTACGGTAGGGGATTTTACTTTAATCCAGTTGTATCTAATATCAATTTTTGACCGCTTGTGGGGTATGGGCAAACAGGTCCGCAGTTTTTACGAAGCCCTGGCCGACGCCAACGAGATGACGGATATTTTGCTTACCAAGCCCGAAATAACCGACGCGCCAAACGCCAAAAAACTAAAACTCACAAGCGGTAAAATAGAATTTAAAAATGTGGATTTCCGCTATCATAAAAACGCGGCGGTCTTTAACAAATTCAACCTGCAAATCCGGCCGGGCGAGCGCGTGGCGCTTATTGGTCCCTCCGGCGGCGGAAAAAGCACAATAGTAAAAATGCTGTTCCGTTTTCACGATGTGACTGGAGGGGAAATTTTAATTGATTCCCAGGATATCTCCAAAGCCACGCAAGACTCTTTGCGCGATAATTTGGCGCTGGTGCCGCAGGATCCAATTTTATTTCATCGGACTTTAATGGAAAACATCCGCTACTCCAAAAATAACGCTACGGATGAAGAAGTGGTTGCGGCGGCAAAAGCGGCTCACGCCCACGAATTTATTATCGCGTCGCAAAATGGCTACAATACTTACGTAGGGGAACGGGGGATTAAACTTTCCGGCGGCGAACGCCAGCGCGTGGCTATTGCCAGGGCCATTTTAAAAAACGCACCAATTTTAGTTTTAGATGAAGCCACTTCATCGCTTGACTCCGAGAGCGAACATTATATTCAGGACGCGCTAAAAACGCTGATGAACGGCAAAACCGTGATTGTTATAGCCCATCGGTTGTCCACAATTATGCAAATGGACCGTATAGTGGTTTTGGAAAACGGCAAAATCACCGAAGCAGGCAAGCACGACGAACTGTTAAAAATAGAAGAAGGCACCTACCAAAAACTCTGGCAAATCCAAGCGGGTGGATTTTCTCCTATTTAAATTTTTATAGAAAATCCACCCTGAGCTTGTCGAAGGGAGGATTTGCTTAAAACCGAATTTCTTGAGTTTATCGAAAGGTCAATGGGTTCTCGGCTCATACGCAATATATGGCGAGAACATCGATGCAGTAGTCCTCCCCTAATATAGGGGAGGTGGCGAGCGTAGCGAGACGGAGGGGTATAATCGAGGTTATTACTACCACTTTATTTTAAATAATGAAATTATCAAAATCACATTTTGCCGACGCCTCCTTGTTGCTGGTGACCATTTTTTGGGCTTCGGCGTATTTTTTAATTAAGGATATCCAGCAAACAGGCAGTGCCATTACACTGCTCTGCTACCGGCTTGGGCTTGCCGCCGTAATTTTGGGGATTGTTTTGTTTTTTAAAAAAATCCCGCTATTCCAAAATTTTAAATATGGCCTTTGCCTGGGTTTGGTTTTGTGGGCAACCGATGTCCCCCAAAGCATTGGCCTGAATTTTACAAAAGCTTCCAACACGGCTTTTATAATTGGTTTGTTTGTAATTTTTTTGCCGTTTTTTAACTACTTTTTGGCAAAAAAACTTTTAAATGTTAAAAATTTCGTTTCTATAACAATTGCCGTCATCGGACTGTGGATTTTGACCGGAGGAGTTAGAAACGCGAATTTAGGGGATTGGCTAAATCTGATAAGTGCTCTTGCCGTGGCCGCTCATGTATTTTTTACCGACAAATTCGTGCGCCAAAATGTAAATGTTTTTTCCCTGGCATTCCAGGAATTTTTGGTCGTGGCCGTGTTATGTTTTTTTACTGCTATAATTTTTAGACTTCCATTTTCTATTGGCAACCATTCCAACTATTGGGGAATAATTTATTTGGCGATATTCGCCAACCTTTTTGCTTACGTTATCCAAAATATTGCGCAAAAGCATACATCCACAATCAGAGTGGCGCTGATATTCTTACTGGAGCCGGCCATTGCCGGCGTGTTCGCCTGGACACTGGGCCACGAACCCTTTATTGCCGCCCGCGCTTTTGGCGGCCTGCTGATATTCATTGGTATGATTATTTCCCAACTGCCAATAGAAAAATGGTTTTTGGACAAATCTTTGACTATTGAATAAATCAAACAAATCTGTTATAATCCCTACACAAAGCGGCAAAAGAACCGCTTTGGTTTTTTTATCAACCTCCCCTAACCCCTCCTTCGTAAGGAGGGGAATAAGACACTTATGGCAAATAACGATGTCGTCCTCCGATTTTCAGATGTAGTGTTTGATTTCGGACACAATAAGGAAATTTTAAATGAGGCAAGCTTTTCTCTCCGCGCGGGGAGCAAGGTGGCTTTAATGGGGCAAAACGGCGCCGGGAAGAGCACCATCTTTAAATTAATTACCAAAGAGCTTCAGCCCAAAGAAGGCGGAATTTATTTAACGCCTAAAGAAACCACAGTTGGCATAGCGCGCCAGGTGATTCCGCAGGAACAGATGGATTTAACCGTGCGCGATTATTTTGCCTCGGCGTTCTCCGAAAAAAAGTATGACCTTGATAAACATATCAAAAATGTTTTGGAAGCCGTAAACCTTAACGCGCCGTTGGACAGAGTTATCCGCTCTTTTTCCGGCGGCCAGCAGGCGCGCCTATTGCTTGCTTACGCGCTTATCCAAAATCCCGACGTTTTGCTTTTAGACGAACCCACAAATAATTTGGACCAAACGGGGATTGAGCATCTTACCGGCTTTTTAATGATGTATGAAAAAACCTGTACGGTTATTTCCCACGACGCGGAATTTTTAAACGCATTTACCGATGGGGTAATTTATTTGGATGTCTTTACCCACAAAACCGAACAGTATACCGGAAATTATTTTGACGTTGTGGAAGAAATTGCGGCACGAATTGAACGCGAAAACCTGCAAAACGCGCGAATGGAAAGCGAAATAAAACAAAAGCGGTCTCAAGCCGAAGTTTTTGCCCACAAAGGCGGAAAACTCCGCGCCGTAGCCAAACGGATGCGCGAAGCGGTGGAAGAAGCCGAAGAAAATATTGTGGAAGTACGGCGCGAGGACAAAACCATCCACAACTTTGAAATTCCGGTTCAGGAATTTGACCCATTTTTTAATGGGCTAATTGCAAAAATAGACGCTGTAAAGGTTTTCGAGAATCATCAACCAACAAACAAAGCAATTGATTTAACCATTCGTAAAAATACTCATGTCTTAATTAGCGGCCCAAATGGAGCAGGTAAGAGTACTTTTTTACACGCTTTGTCTGACCGTTCCGCCGAGGGTGCGATGATTCCCGAAGATATCAAAATTGGCTACTACAAACAGGACTTTGGAAACTTGAATTTTAATCAGCGCGCTTTTGATTGTCTGCATGACGTTATGCAAAAAAAGGACGAACATATTTTGCGCGCCACCGCGGCATCTTTTTTGCTGGACGGAAAAGTTTTGGATCATCCGATAAAAAGTTTATCCGAAGGGCAAAAAGGACTTTTGTCATTCGCGCGATTAGTTCTGATGAAACCCGGTTTGCTCATATTGGACGAACCCACTAACCACATAAACTTCCGCCACTTACCGATTATCGCCAAAGCGCTTGATAAATACCAAGGCGGCCTAATAATGGTCTCCCACATTCCCGATTTTGTCTCCCAAATAAGAATTGACCAAACTGTGGATTTGACATTGTTATAAGTGTTATAAGTGCAGTTTCCCTCTCCGTCCGGGAGAGGGTAGGGTGAGGGTTTTAAAAGCGCTTCCAAGCGCTTTTTGCCTTAAAAAGTGATATAATACCGCATATGGAACCCTTGGCAAATAAAATTCGTCCAACATCGCTTAAAGACTTTGTCGGCCAGGAGCATTTGGTTGGCCCGGGCAAGCCCTTAAGAATTGCCATTGAGCAAAAACATTTGTTCAGCTTTATTTTTTGGGGGCCGCCCGGGGTGGGGAAGACTACTCTGGCGAGGATTTACGCCCACGCTGTAAACGCGGAATATTTTGAACTGTCCGCGGTGAACGCCGGGAAAGAGGATATAAAAAAGATTGTTGACGAAAAGCCTAACCAATCCAATCAAATACCTAACGACCAACAATCGTTTGATCTTAAAAACCCTCACCCTAACCCTCTCCCAGAGGGAGAGGGGAAAACACAACAACCTAAAATTTTATTCCTTGATGAAATCCACCGCTTTAACAAAGCCCAGCAGGACTTTTTATTGCCGTTTGTGGAAAGCGGAAAACTTTATTTAATTGGCGCCACAACGGAAAATCCATCGTTTGAAATAATTCCGGCGCTTCTTTCCCGTTGCCGCGTGTTTGTGCTAAATGAGTTGGGGGCTGACGAAATGGGAAGGATTATTGACCAAGCCTCCAGAGGGCCGACCT
>Ga0265316_10000932_pt1 | contig 31817 bp, 21 predicted proteins | sample 4522metaG_FD_202092 | JGI IMG/M metagenome (GOLD analysis project Ga0265316, IMG submission 202092) | Rhizosphere microbial communities from Carex aquatilis grown in University of Washington, Seatle, WA, United States - 4-5-22 metaG | ecosystem: Host-associated > Plants > Roots > Rhizosphere >...
AAGACAATCGGCACCTCGCGCACCTGGAACCCGGCGCGCAGAGTCCGGTAGGTCATCTCGATCTGAAACCCATACCCGCGGGCGTTGACCGCCTTCAGGTCGATACCGTGCAGGGTTGCGGCCTTCCACGCCTTGAACCCGGCCGTCAGATCGTGGACCCCAACACCGAGAGCCATCCGGGCGTAGGCCCCGCCGCCGCGGCTGATGATCCGCCGGCCTAGTCCCCAGTTCTCGGTGCCGCCGCCACGCACATAGCGCGACCCCACAGCCATGTCGGCTCCATCTTCCAATGCCTGCAGCAACCGCGGTACATCGGCCGGATTGTGCGAGAAATCCGCGTCCATCTGCACGATGCGCTCCCAGCCTTCCGCCAACGCCTCTGAGAAAGCCTGCATGTACGCAGCGCCCAGTCCGGCCTTCTGCGCCCGGTGCAGCACGCGTACCTGCGGGTCGCGCGCCGCGATCTGGTCGGCCACGGCGCCGGTCCCGTCTGGCGAATTGTCGTCGACTATCTGGATGGTCGCCTGTGGCACAGCCGCCCGCACGGCGGCAACGATGGGTTCGACGCATTCACGTTCGTTGTAAGTTGGGATGACGATGAGTGTTCGCAACAGCACAGTGCTCCCGACGGTTAATTCTCTTCCAGACTAGGTGTTGGGCGCGCGGCCAGCCAGCGCCGTTCGCACGTCGGCCTCATCAGACCGTACCATCATTTCGACGAGTTCGCGGAAGCGTACGCGTGGTTTCCAGCCCAGCGTGGCCGCGGCCTTGCTGGCGTCACCACGCAAGTGATCCACTTCGGTCGGACGAAGGTAGCGCGAGTCGGTCTCGACGAATTTCTTCCAGTCCAGTCCCAAGGTGCCGAACGCAAGGTCCAAGACCTCCCGCACCGAGTGAGACTCACCGGTTGCGATCACGTAGTCGTCAGGCCGATCCTGCTGCAGCATCATCCACATGGCCTCCACGTAGTCGCCGGCAAATCCCCAGTCGCGCTGGGCCTCCAGGTTGCCCAGAAATAGTCTCTTGTCTAGCCCGTGCAGGATGCGCGCTGCCGCGCGCGTGATCTTGCGCGTGACGAATGGAATGCCGCGCCTGGGGGACTCGTGGTTGAACAGAATCCCGCAGCAAATGAACATCCCGTAGGCATCGCGGTAGTTCTGGCAAAGCTGGTGGGCAAAAACCTTGGCGCAGGCATATGGGCTGCGCGGCCGGAACAAGGTTTCCTCGTTCTGCGGCGGCGGCGACGATCCAAACATCTCGCTGGAAGACGCCTGATACAGGCGGCAGCGCGCACCGGTTTCGCGCACTGCCTCGAGCAGCCGCAAGGTCCCCATCGCCACCGTGTTGGCTGTGTAGTCAGGCACGTCGAAACTGACTCGCACATGGCTTTGCGCGCCCAGGTTGTAGATCTCTGTCGGTTGGGTGGTCTGGATGATGCGGTTGATAGAACTGGCGTCGTCGAGATCCCCAAAGAGCAGGCGCAGCCGGTAGTCGGCGCTGTGTGGATCTTGGTAGATGCGATCGATTCGCTCGGTGTTGAACGAGCTGGAGCGTCGGATGACGCCGAAGACCTCGTAGCCCTTGGCGAGCAAGAACTCGGCCAGATACGAACCGTCCTGACCAGTGATTCCAGTGACAAGCGCGCGCTTCATTGCCTCCCCTTTTTCTTCAAAAGAACTCATTAAGCTTTCATACCGTAACATCGTGAAATGGCGCCAGTTTTCTTCATCCTACTTTTCGTGACCAAGCGCCCTGCCCGGCGCTGCTCCTGCGTCGGCATTTGCGCCAGTCAAGGCATCACGGAGGGAGCGATGGGAAGCTACCACCTCGGCTGTCAAGGCGGTCAGCTCTGCTAGGGCTCGGGTGGCGTCCTTGGACTTGGTCGACACGCCCCCAACCCTGACAGTCGCCCCGAATGTCGTCACCACCAAGATGCGGACGGCTTCGAGACGCTCAGTCGGAAAGGCCGCCGCGTACAACGCGACCAGGTCGATGACGTCTCTTGGGGGCCGGCCGCGCAACACGGCCGTGGCCCACGCGCCGAGCAACTTGGCCTGGAAATTCCTGAAGGTCCCCAGCACCGCTGCCGGGCTCACGCCGGGCGGAAAGCGGTTCGAGGCCAAGGGCGCGTAGAAGGCTTCTGGCGCCACTCGCCCGGCCAGGGCACGCGACTGAGCCATGCGGTAGATCACCGTGGCTGCCACGCCCGGATCCTCGAGCAAGTCCCTTGCGACGCGCAGGCTCGCTCCGTCTTGCTGAAAGATGTATCGGTTCTCGCGGACGTTGGCGAAGATCTCACGCTGTGCGCTTGAACCCTCTTCCATCTGGACCACGCCAGCCGGTCCCGAGCCCACCCGCCACTCACGCGCAATGACTTCCATGGCAATGCGGTAGCCTTCGACAAGAGCTGGCGGAGGCGGAATCCCATCGGACAGCGTGCCGGCCGTGGCCACGAAATGCGCGATATAGGTGGCCAGGCGGCCGGAGACGGTTTGCACCAGTGCCTTGTCGGCAGCGGGATCGGCCGGCAGGCCAATCCACGGCAAGCGGGGACGCGACTGGAAGCCGCTGAAGGTCTGTGGCAACGCCAGTCCGAGTCCGTATGGCTGTCGCTCGATCCCCAGGACCAAACAAGTCGGCTCCGCGGCGATTCGCTGTGCGGCTGCAGTGAAACGCCGGCCGTCGGCGCTGGCTTCGCGAACGAACTGCTTGGCCAGATAGGCCGTGCGCAGCATCTCGAAAGCGAAGCTGGACTCAAGCAGCCGGGGAAGTGGTTGCACGGCATCGTCTTTGATGTCGAGACGGCGCACGACAGGAAGTCCGCCCTCCAGCTTTCCCGCGACCGGCGCGAACAGGATATATGAGTCGGCGGGACCGAGCGGCTTGTCGGGATCGGAGCGACAGCCGCCCGCGGCCAGCAGGGCGAGACCAGCGGCGAGCCGCAAGGTTGAGCGAAACATTGCCAGCCACTCTATCACTCCCCTGACGCGATCGCGCTGCGTCGCTGATGGAGGCTTGGCATTGCTTTGTCGGCCAAACCAAACGAAGATCATCTGAAGATCTTCGCGATGCCCGCACCTCGCGCCAGCGCTCGCCTTTGTTCAGCTCTCGTGACCGCGCTCTTGCTCGGGGTCTTGACGCCAGCGCTGCCCGCGGCGGCCCAGGCCACCGCCGTGCTTCCCGATCTGGCTGCCCCGCCGGAGCTCGGCGTAGAGGCCGCTGCGGTGTCACTGCTCCTGCGCTCATACTTGAAGCCTGGTGAACGCCACCTTGTGCCAAGGCATGAGCTGGCCCTGGCCATCGAGGCGTATACCGGCCTTGCCCCGCGCGGCAGTTTGACTGTGAGCAACGAGTTGGCACCTCGGCTTGCCGAGCAACTGGGCGCTGACCGTATCCTGGTTGCGCAGTTGCAGTCCTCTCCCAAGCGCCTGATGGCAACCGGCCTGATCTATGGTCCCGCAGGCAAGCGAGTCGGCCGCATTTCGGTGGGCGTGGCCATGGGCGAGATCGCAGACATGGCTCGCCAGATCGCAGAGCGTCTGGCCCCGGCCATCGGCGCCACCGTCGTCGACGGTCCGGCCGTGGGCCTGGCTGACCTGCGTCCCTTTGTGGCAGCACAGGCGGCGTTGCTGGTTGGCGACGCTGCCGCAGCAGCGCGGGCCATCGAGGTCGCGCTGCCCACCACGGCCGCCCGCCTGCCCGCCGTGCAGGAGGTCCTGCGTTCCTTGGCCGAGGAGCCCAGCTTGCTCAGGCAGACGCGCGTGCAGGCGCGCCTGCTCATGGGCGACTGGGCCGCTGCCACGGAGCTCGCCGACGAAGGTTTGGCGGCTGATCCAAAGAACGTCGTTCTGCATGCCGCCAAGGCTCGGGCCGAGATCGCGTTGCGGGATTTCGACGCCGCTGAACGCGAGCTCGACATGCTCAAGGGTGCGCGCAACGTACCGGCCGTGGTTGTGGCAAGGGCCGCACTCGCCGTCGAGCGCGGCGATCCCGTGGAGAGACGCGACGAGGCGCTCTCACCCTTGCTGGGCCGCCCTGCCTCTGAGTGGCGAGTGGTCCTGCCGCTGGTGGCCGCATCGGCGCCTGGAACTTTTGGACCGCAAGTGGAGACGGCTGCGCTGGCAGCCGCACAGAAACTCGCGTCTCAGGAACCAGGCTTGGCGTCCACCGTGGCTGCGCGCGCCTTGGCCGGCGGTGCGGCGGCTAGCCAGGCGGCGCCTCTCATCAAGGTTCAAGATCTGAGCACGGAGCAGGTCAAAGCCGTGGGCGCTCGCCTGGACAAGGTGGGCGCGATCGACCCAGCGGCCGCGGCGCTGAGCCAGGAGATCAAGTCACGCCAAGACGAATCGGAACAAGTCCGTGCCGTCGCGCAAGGACCAGAGAAGCCGATGGGGCCGCCCTCGACGCTGGCACGCAACCTGCGGACGCTCTTGCAGAAGTTCGAACTGCTGTACGAACCGACACTGACCGCCGTGACAATCGCTCCCTTGCCCGGAAGCGGCCAGCCCCTGTACTGGCCCTTCCTGGTTCGCTCCGAGAGGCTTTCGGACGGCTTGCTGGAAGCTCTCATGCGGCCGCCCTGGGAACTCTCCGCCTCGCGCTCGAAGATTCGCACGGAAGAGCTTGCGGCCAGCAGAACCACGGAAGACGCACTGGCAGTTCTGGCGCACGACATCGGCGGCGAAGCAGTGCTCATGTACCGAATTCAGCCGGCCGGGCTGGCCCCCTGGGTGAACGTCGACTTGATCCTGTTCGACGTTGCCAAGCAGAAGGTCTACCGGGCCAGCAGTGCGCTCATCGGCCGCTCCACCGGCCTGGTTATGCTTAACCCATTGGTCGTCGCTTTCTTCGTGCTGGCGCTGCTGGGGTCGGTGGCGTGGGTGGTGGTTCTCTCGTTCCGCGGCGCCGTCGTGGTGCGTGTGCAATGGGATCCCGATTCCAAAGAGGAGATGTTCTCGATCCGCATATCACAAAGCAACCAGACGCCGGTGATTGAGAACCCCACCGCATACAGGAAGAAGCTGGAATGGCTGGGACAACGCAAGCGACGGTTCGAGGCCTGGCAGGTAGAACGCAGCACGACCTTTCGGGGCATTCCCAAAGGCAAGTACTTCGTCCACCTGTACGGAATCTACACGCGCGGACGCCAGGTCTTGGTCTTGAGCGAACCCTACGAGGAGATCGAAGTACTTCCCCGCAAGACCGCTTTCGTGGCCTTCAACCTGGAGGCATCCGAGGCGGAGTTCAAGATCACGGTGGTGGATGACAGCGGCCCGGTGGAAGGCGCGCGCGTGTGGCTCGACCAGGATCGCGCCAAGGCGGTGGCGACGCCCAAACCTGGCAATGTCACCCTGAAGGTGCCCAAGGGCTATCACATCATCCACGTGAGCGCGAAGGGGATGCAGGTGGAGCGGCCGTATCAGGTGATCAAAGCCAAGATCCACGAGATGACCATCAACCTGGTGTGGGAGCGACGTCAGGAACACATCTCGCGCGCGCTCGAGCGCCAGGTCGACGACGCCCTCCCCTATTTGACCGTGTCGCGCAAGCCCCCGGACGCTTCGTCGCACGCGACCCACGCTGCTGGCACAACCGCTGCGTCGGGCGATGCCATCGAGCTACCTGCGGCAGGACGGGAAGCGGCTGTCCCTCTAGTTGGGAGCATCCAAAGCCCGCTCGGCCGCCCGTCGCAGGTGTCACGCGCCCCGGTCGCTGCGCGAGCATCCTCTTCCTCGCCGCATGCAGCGGCTAACGCGGGCAAGATGACACTTCGGCCACTGACCCCACAGTCAGCCGCGCCGAACAGCGCGAACGAGCCACCGCTGGATCTAGATGCTCCGGTCGACCTGGAACCCGGTCCAGCCTCGCTAGGTACGCCCGTCGATCTGGCGGCATCGGACCTTGACCGTCCCGCGGATCTCGTGCCACCCGGCAAACCGCGGCCCACAAGATAGCGTCTAGGGTTCTGCGCACAGCAGATGCACACCGGCCTGGTCGCAGGTGAAGGTCTTCGCCGAGTCCGCAAACCAATCGGGGCCGCCGGAGAGGTTGGTGTTGCCGTACAGGCCATGGGCCAAGACACTCGAGCTGGTCCAATCCTGGCACGAAACATCGCCCGAGCTGGCCGATCCGGGACCGGTGGCTCCTGACCAGAAGGAGTAGCTGACGTAGAGGCTCCCGTCGGCGGGCAAGTCGAAGGGAGCCAGAAGTCTGTTGGTTGCCAGATCGGTCGGGCTGTTGAAGACGAATACGTCGTCCGCGCGCTTCCACGCCGCGCCGCCGGTATTCAGGCGCATGGCCGCCGAGGTTGTGCTGGTGCCCAGCAGGGCGATGAATGTGGATGCGTTGTTGAGATTGGCCGCCTTTGCGTCTGCCCGGCAAAAAGCGTCTGCGCTGGTGATGCTTCCGGATGGCGTCCATGCCGAGGCCGTCACGAAGACGTGTCGCCCCTGCAACACCGGGGGCGTGATGTCAACCGGCTGGAGGTCGGTGCGAAAACAGTACAACCGCAAAGAGGTCGAGCAGCCATTGTCCCTGTCCTGGCTGTAGGCCCAAGAGCCGCTTCCGGCGATGGCATCCCCCACGGAGAGTGTTCCGCTTCCACTGTAGTTGTAAGTGTAGTCATTGCAATAGCCGCCAGCCGCCGAGCTGGCCGAGTTGCTCCCGGTGGCGACCAGCACGTGGGCCGGCCCCACGTCGGTGCCCGCCTCGTCGATGCGCGGCGGGTAGAAGACGACTTGATTCCCGGCGGCGGCCAGTGTGGCAATGTTGCGCGCGAAGGGCCGGCCATCCACGCGCACCCAGCCTCCGCCGCCAACCCTGGAGCTGCCTGGCCCTGCACTGCTGTCCAGCCAAGCCCGGTAGGTTCCCGGCAGGTGGGCCATCAGCGCGCGACTTGCGCACTCGGCGTCTGCTCCGGCCAGGCCGAGCAGCTTGCCAGGAATAACCGAAGTCGACGTAACGAACATGTATGTCTGCGGCCCGAAGGTGGCTGACACGATCACATCGCTATTGAGCTGGAACGTACACTGGGGGGACGCGCCGCTACAGGGCCCATCTGCCCAGCCGACAAACGTGGAGCCGATATTGGGATTCGCCGATAGCGTAATGTAGCTGCCAGCCGGATAGGGAACAGGCGCGCATAGGGTTGAGCAGTTCAGGTTGCTGTCGGTCGCGATTATGCTTCCGGTGTGGCCGGCCAGCCCAATGGCGTTGCGCCCCACCTGCACCATCGGTGCGGTGGTGCTGAACGTGACCGTCACGTTGGTGTTGGAGCTCAGCACGAGTGTGCATGTGTTCGCGGCGGCGCATCCGCCGGCGTCCGTCCAGCCCCCAAACGTCGAAAGAGGGCCAGGCGTGGCGGTCAAGGCAACGTTGGGCGGAATAGCCGGGTCCGTGCGCGCATACTGGCCCGTGCACATCCCGGACGCGCAGGTCAGACCTGCTCCCGTCACCGTTCCGCTCCCGGCACCCGACAATTTCACTGTCAGCGTGACGTATTGACGGCCGGTCCCGCTCAAGGACGCGGTCAGCGATATGGCTGCGCCAGGCGATGTCACTGTCACATTTCCACTGGCTGGCCCGGCGGCGGTCGGTGCAAAGGTCACCGCGAAAGTGCACGATGTACTTGAGGCCAGCAATCGGTTGCTGCATTGGTCGCTGCCGATTCGGAATGCGGGACCGCTCGAATTGCTCACCAGAAGTCCAGACACGGATGAACTACCTGTGTTGCTCACGGTGAAGGTCACATCGACACTGCTGCCAACATCGACCACGCCAAATGCCGGCAGTGTCGGCTGTAGTGTCAACGCGGTCGGGGAGCCGCCAGTGAGGGTGCTCGCGCCGGTTCCCCCACCGTTGGTACCGCCGAACCCGGCGTCTTGAGCATTGCCCCCTGCCCCGCTATTGCCGGCGGCGCCTCCGCCATCGCGGAAACCACCCGCACCAGCGCTGCCACCAAGACCACCCACGCCGCCGTTCCCGTCCGGCCCGACTCCGGTGGGTGGCACGTCTCCTGACAAATCCGTCGGACCGTCGATGCCGCCGATGATTCCTCCGTCACCCCCGTTGCTGCCGAACTGGACTGTGATGTGTTTGGCCTGGCCCGCCGTCACGGTGTCCGAGTTCGTCCCGATGCCCAAGACCCCTTGCTGGGCCGACTTGGCAGTAGCGGTCACACTGAGCAATCCCGAGCCATGTTGAATCTGCAAAGTGGCATCAATGGGAAGAGCGAAGCTAGCGCCGCCAGGCGCTGTGAGGACGGCGCTCTGTTTCTGACCACTCAGGTCCAGATCCACCGCGATGCTCTGGATATTCGAGAGGGTGCCGCGGAAATCCAGCACCACGTAGGTGACTGGGGATCGACTGCACCCCGTAGCCGCGAAGAAGCTGAGCAATGTAATTAGGCAAGAGAGAAATCGAAGCATTTTCACGGAAAGAATAGACGAAGGGAAGCACATGGCCTGGTGACCTAGAACACCGGGTAGAGGCCCAACTTGGAGTTGGGCGCGCCATTCCCGTGGCGTGCCGTGATTGCGTACACTCCGACCCCGACGCCGGCCGCCACGACGGCCGCACCCGTCCAGAACCACCAACGCTGGTAGAACGCCGGCGAGGCCGCGGGAGCTGGCGCTGAAGTCTGGGCGAGAAGATCGACGCGCGTGTTGCCCGCACCCGCCTGCGTGTCGCCGCTGGCCGCTGGCTCAACCGTCGCAGGCAGTCCTGGCAAGGGCGGCGCTGGCGCTGCTGGCACAGCCGCTGGCGTCGGTGTCGGCAACGGAGCGGCCACGGGCTGCGGCGCTGGCGTCACTGTCGCTATTGCAGTTGGTAAAAGCGCAGACACATGGGGCTCGTCACCGGCAGTCGGTGGCACCAGGGCCAGGGACGGCTTTCCCGAAGCCACCTTCTTCGCGTCGATTGCCGCCTGCATTTCATCAATCCGCCGCTCCACCTCCTGGCGATTGGGCGCTTTGGGCTTGTTGCGCAGGTAGCTCCGGTAGAACTTGATCGCTTCATCCAGGTTGCCGAGTTGTCGTTCGCACTGGGCGACGTTGAACAGGAAGACCGGATCGGGAAAGAGGCGGTAGGCTTCTTTGAAATCCTGCAAAGCCTCTGGAAACTCATTCAGGTTGTAGTGGCTCTGCCCGGTGGTGTAGCGCGCTTTAGCCTCCTGCTTGGGGTCGTCAGCCCAGGCCGGTCCCGCGACTGCCAGCAAGAGAATGGCCAGCGCCCACCCTGGTCGCACGCTGACGGTAGATGAAATCATCATGCCTCGTCAGCGTATAGCGGCACTTTTCGGTCCGCCCTAAAGCGCGACCGTCACAAGTGTAGGTGCTCCGGCGCCGCAACACCCACTTGCTGTTCTACTGGAACCCTGCGCCGTCGACCGCGCTGCCCCTCCTGCGAAGCCAGAGATGCGCTTGTTTCCAGTGTGTGACGCGCTCCCATTGCAAGGCGACGGAATCAGGAATCGAGATCGGGCAACGCTCGTCGATGACTGCGGCCCGTGCGCCTCGGAATAGCGCCTCATCGGCGGGCTGCAGAAACCGCGCTGCCTCTGGACCGGCCCTGCGATCCTGCTCGTAGGTGCTGGAAATTGCGTCGAGGCCGACCTGGGCACGCTTTCCGCAACCAGCGTAGACAATCGGGCCCGAAGATCGCGCCAGCGGAGTGCGCTCGGGCAAGGCCCACAGATCGAGCCAGCCGACGCGACGATGACCGCGTCCCCAGTGTTGCAAGAGCTGGTGCAATACCACCTCGCTGGCCAGGGACACTTCGCCGTTGCGACAGAGATCCGGCCGCGCCAGCACATGGGTGACCCCGTAGGAGCGTAGCTGCTCGAACGCCTGCGCCGGCCCCCCCACTCGGCCGAGGTCAAGTCCGCCCTCCCAGCGTGGATTGTCGGACACAACCGGGCGACCGATGCCTAGCTGAACGTATTCGTCGTGCAACACCACGACGCTGTTCTTGGGCAAAGCCTCTCGTACCTCGTCGAACCCGGTATGCGGGTCGACCCGTTGTCTACTCTCGTGGCGAAACGTGGTGGAAAGCAAATCAATGGCGATTGCACTGGGAGGCCGGCCTGCCATCGCGTGGGTCGGAAGAAAGGGAATGTCGCCCCCCCAAATCAGTTGCATCGCCACCAACGCCGCCAGCCCAAGACGCGCGGGCCACCCGGTCCTCCATGCCAAAGTGAACGCCGCAACCGTGACCGCAACCATCCAGGGCAAAAGTGTCTGCAGATAGCGATCCTGGTGGTAGGTCCAGAACCAGATCGCGACACCAAGAAGAGTTGCCAGCGCCAGCAACATCGTCCGCCTGGCCCGCGGGAAGAACGGAAGCAAGCAGAGACTGAGGGTGAAGAGGAATCCGAAGACCGGCAGGTCACGGTGGAACATGGGCCAGTCGTGCGGCTGGTACGCGAAAGTGAACAGCGCCAGCAGGGTCTGGCCCGCGCGTGCCCAGAACGTTCCCTCGGGCGTCCACCCCGGATCGAACGAATACCCGGCGTGCTCAGGGAACCAGGGCCGCGTCGGGAACACATTGGCCATGAAGGGATAAATCGGGTTTCGGTACCAGATCAGGTTGGCCAGCCAGTGCGCCGCACTGAAAACGGCAAACGCGCCCAGGGTGGGCAGGCACAGGATCTTGGCCAGGTGGCCAAAGCGTTGCCGTCGGCGCACGATTGCCAGCACGGCACTGCCCGCCACGAAAAGCGCGGTAGGCACCAGAAAGTACAGGGCTTGCGACTTGGTCATGGTCGCGCCAGCCAGCATGGCCGCCAGGAGCACGCCACGACTGGGCGTCCAGGCGACCACCAGGCGGCAGGCAGTCAAGGCAATGGGAATTGCCCAAAAGGCGAGGACGTGATCCGCGGCCACGCCCAGGCTCGAATCGTACAGGAAGATCCCGGGGAATAGGAACGTCGCAGCCCATGCGCCGCGGACACGACTCCTGGGCAACAGGCGCTCGACCAACAAAGGGATGCCAGCCAGGGTGACCAGGAAAAGAAGAAACTCGAGATGCGCCGACAAAACTATGCGCGCAGCCAGATCGAATCCGGGCAGGGTGAAGGCCCAAGTGTAGAGCCACGAGGCCAGGTGAGGTTGCGTGCCGAGAAACCAACCTTCGGGAAAGGCGCCGATCTTCCCCGCCGCCACGAAACGTTCCGCCATTGCCAGGTGGTACCAGCGCGAGTCGAAGGCCAAGTTCTCGGGAACCAGAACCGACAAGTAGATGAGAAACAGCCCGACGACACCGAGCCCTGTCGCCAGCGCGGGCACGATTCCCGAGATCGGCCGCCGGCGTACCCAATGGTGCGCGAGGTGGGGAGCGATTCGGCGCGCATCGCGAATACACTTAGGCAACCCTGCGGCCAAGAGGGTGCCGGGAATGGCCCAGAAGGCCGCGTGGCCGAGGCCATGGCAGATCCCAACCAGAAAGACCGCGATGGCAAACAGCAGCACGCCCGCCGCGAAATCCAGCAAGAGTCGCTCGCGCAGGGGCAAGGGATGGCTCTTGAGCAGCAGCCCCAGCGCCGCATGACCCGCGCTGAAACAGGCTGCGCCGAAGAACAGCACGCAGCCATAGATGACCGCGAACCGCCAGAACAGCCACTGCGACAGAGGCTGACGCTGGTTCAGAAATGTGAGAGTGAGTATCACCGCGCCCGCTGCGACCAGGAGCAAAGCCCAGGGCCGCAGGCGGCAAAGCGACGTGCGCGGGAACTGTCGAATCTTGGCCCAGAACATGCGGCGCAGTGTACCCCAGGACGGTGTCAAACGGACGTCTTGCCGCGGTCCTTGGTGACGTGAGAAAATGCGACCATGATCTTCGCCTCGCGATCGTGTCTCTTGCCCGTCTTGCTTGGGGTACTAGGATCTACTTCAGCGTTGAGACGCGCTCGATTGAACGCGATTTGTCCACCGCCCTCAATGGTTCTACTCCGCCAACGGCGTGGCAGTTGACGGGTCGGGCAATGTCTACGTCGGCGACTGGGGCAACAGCACCATCCGCAAGATCACGCAATAGGCGCCGGCGGGACGCAGCGGCCATCGGACACTTGGAGGTGTAGTGGCGCCCATGCACCCGTCACACCAGCGCACCCAGGAACTGGGCCGCGGGGAGGCAATGGACCGGGGTGCCATTGATGCTGGGCTGAACCACGTGGCCCTTGGTCCCAAGTCCGACCCGTAGGGCGAGCGCGAAGCGCATGCGTTCGAGCAGGTACTTGAAGCCAGCCCCGACGGCAAGCGAGCCTCCACTCTTGGCCTCGACGGCGATCCAGGGTTTGCCACGTCGGAGCAGGATGAAGTCGACCTCGTGCCCGAGGACGTCACGGAAGTAGCGCAGCTCGAGACTCTCGCCAAGCACATCGCCCACGTAGTCGCACAGACGAAGAAGATGCACCGCCAGTAGGTTCTCGAAACGCGGCCCCTCCGCCTCGACTCGCGCCCAGTCCCACAGGTAAAGCTTCTGGGTCTTCTTCACGGCGCGAATGCGAGGCGCGCCCAGCGGGGGCACGCGGAACGTGGCATAGGTGCGGTCCAGAACCAACAGCCAGTTGCGTGCCGTCTCGAACGCCACCTCCAGATCCTCGCGGAGGGCGTTGATCGACAGCACCGACCCGACACAAGCTGGCAGCCGTTCGTACAGGAGCTGGACCTTGTCGAGATCGTGCAAGGTCTCCAGCGATCGGATGTCTTCCCGCACCAGCGTCGTGCCATAGCTACGGCGCCACCTGCCGGCCTGGCGATCCGAGCCCGACAGGAAAGGCTCGGGGAAACCACCCAACCGCAACAGGTCGAGCAAGAGCGAAGATCCTGCCGCGGGACCGGACCCGACGATGCGCGCGGGAAGTTCGTCCAGGGAAGAAAGCGGGCGAGAGGTTCCCGCCGCTTCGGCCATGGTGAAGGGATGCAGGTGATGCAGAAAGTACCTCCCTTGCAGCGAGTCGCCCCCGCGATGGTAGACGTCGAGTCGCGCACTGCCGGTGACGAGAATGCGGTGGTTCTTGCGATGCAGGTCGAACTGCCCCTTGAGCCAGTTGCGCCAGGTACGCTGCTTGTGCAGCTCATCGAAAACCCACAGGGTCTTTCCTTCGGGCAGCGCGCCCTCGCGCAGTGCCCGGCGATGAGCGTCCACGTCCCAGTTGAAGTACGCCCCCCCTTCGCTCGCCAGGATGTGGTCGGCCACGGTGGTCTTGCCGCACTGGCGTGGCCCGACGAGAAAGACCATCTTCGCCGCCAGATCCTCCACGATGGCCGCGGTCTCGGCGCGCTGTATTTCTTTCGACATGGGTTTAATGTAGTACGTACCAGATTCTATCGCTATCTAATTTAGTACGCTCTGAATCTCGGAAGGTGGTTAGCAGGCCAACAAGCCCCCGACTCACGTGCCCGCCAGGGAACGTCTATGTCGCCGACTCGGGCAACAACACCATCCGGAAGAGCACGCAACAAGCGCCGATGCGACGAACGTCGGGCGGGAATCCCGTTCTGTCGAGGGGTGTTCTTTCTACCGCCAGTGCGAGCGGCGTGAGAAAGTATGTCGATGGTTGCTTTCTCGCGGTCACGCTGGCTGCATTCGCTTCTTGTCTGTGGGCTTGTCCTTGCGGCTAGCCCGCAAGCGAAATCGCAAACCTCGGTCAAACGGCTGGCGGTGCTGGAGTTCAAGGGGGCGAAGTTGGACGCCGACGTGCTCGACGCATTTTCCGACGCGGTTCGCGGCGGCGCGGTCGAAGCCCTTGCCGACCGTGGCGTGATCGTGATGACCCGCGAAAACATGATGGTCCTGCTCAAGGCGATGGGGAAGCAGGAGTGCAGCGAGGGCGAGTGCGAGGTGGAGACGGCCCGCAACATCGGCGCCGACTACGTGGTGTCCGGTTCCGTCACGCGCATCGACCAGATGTTCGTCGTCACGCTGAAACTCCACGAGACCCAGAACGGAAGCCTGCTGGGCACGGACCAGGCCAATGCCAAGACGCAGTTCGATCTGCTGACCCAGCTGAAGGAACAGAGCCGCAAACTGGTGAGTGGGCACGTCACCCGATCGCGTTCCGCCGCCGTCTCGGCCGGGCAGGAGAAGCGGATCGAGGCCGGTGGCGACTTCTCGGTAGGCGGTTCCGAGCGCATCGTCGTGAAGTTTGAAAGCGATCCAGCCGGTGCCGCGGTGCTGGTGGACGGCGATCTGGTGTGCAAGGAAACGCCGTGCTCGAAGTCGATGTCATCAGGAGCGCACGAAGTGGAGATGCAGAAGGAGCGCTACACACGGGCGCGCCAGTCGTTTGAAGCCAAGAAGGGGGCGGCCGTGCACCTGGCCCTGCCCGCGAATTTCGCGACCCTCATCGTGCGCACGGAGCCGACGGGCCTTTCCGTCGCGGTCAACGGGAAGACCGAGGCGATGAGCGGCGGCTCAATGGACGTCGAACCCGGACAGTACGAGGTGGTGATCGACCATCCTTGCTACCTGCGCACGGGCGAGCAGGTCGTGGTCCACAAGGGCGACCGGCGCGAGATCGTGCTAGCCGGACGTCCGCGCCAGGCCGCGATCGAGGTCGTGGCCGAGGACGAGCGCGGGAACGAGGTCGAAGCCAAGGTGAAGGTGGACGGAGTCGAGGTCGGGACCGCGCCCGGGACGTTCAAAGTTCCCGTGTGCAGCAGGGATGTGCTCGTGATTTCGGACAAGGGCTCATTCCGGGGACAATTGAAACTGGTCGAGAAGGAGGTGAGCCGGGTGCGGGCACGGCTCGGGCAGTCGGCCGCCGCGGCCGGGCCTGCGGGGTCGAGGCCTGCAGATGTCCTTGCGTTGGAGTCCCTGCTCGGCAGTCCTGGATTCATCAGCGAACAGGTCTTGGACCAGCAGATCAGCCAGATTCTCCGAATGATCAAGACTACGCCCGACGGCGATCCGCAGAAGCCGGACTTCTGGCTTCGGCTCGGAGAGCTGTATGCCCAGAAGCGCAGCGCCGCGATCTCCAGGCGGGATGAGAAGGCCGCCGAGCAATGGCAAAACGAGGCGGTCAAGTGCTACGTCGAGGCCTCGAAGCACCAGACATTCAGCCGCATGGACGAGGTGCTATTCCGCCTCGCGTACCTGCTCCAGCAGGGCAAGAAGGACGATAAGGCGCGCGAATTCTATCACCGACTGATCAAGGACTACCCGCAGTCGAGCTACGTGCCCAATGCCTACCTCTCGTTCGGCGAGTACTACTTCGCCAAGGGCGAGATGGACAATGCGCTCAAGTTCTACGAGAAGGTCGAGCAGTTTCCGAAGTCATCGGTATTCGGGTTCGCGGTGTACAAGAAGGGCCTGGCCGAAATGGGCCTCGGCAGTTTCAAGTCGGCGCTTGGCGCCTTCGTGAACGTCATCGAGTTGTGCCAGTCAGGCAAGATCCCGCCGGCGCAGCGCACTCGTCTCGAGGGCGCTGCCCAGAAGAGCCTGGTCAGGGCGTACGCGCGCACGCCGGGCGCGTCGCCGGAAAAGGCGTGGGACTTCTTCCAGCGCATGGGTGGCCCGTCGGCCCCAACGATGTTAGAGACGCTCGCGGACCTCTATCGCGAGCAAGGCATGCGCGACGAGGCGTCCAGGGTGTGCCGCAAACTTGCCGCGCTCAAGCCGGACGTGCCGCGGCGGTGCGATTAGTTCCCCGAACGTTGTCACGGAGCCGCGGGTCTGGACGTTCCCTTTGCCATTGCAAAGTGGGCATTCCAGATCGATGGACTAGCCAGCCGCCGCTCGCGCCAGCGGTGGCTCTTGCTTCGCGCGTACGATCTCGCCGTGACACACAGTGCGATTGCGACCGCTGTGCTTGGCCGCGTATAGCGCCTGGTCGGCGTTGGAAATCAGCTCCTGCTTGGTCTTGCCGTCCTCGGGATAGACCGCCACGCCCAGCGACAGCGTCGCGCGGAATGCGCCCTTGGCCGAGTCGTGCGTTTGCGCCCCGACCTCTTGCCGAATGCGCTCCGCAAGTTGGCGGGCGCCCGCGCGATCCGTTCCTTCCAATACCAGAGCAAACTCCTCGCCTCCGTAGCGGGCCACGATATCGATCTTGCGCGCGCTGGCCTTCAGGATCGCTGCCACTCGCTTCAGAACCTGATCGCCGGTCGGGTGGCCATGGGTGTCGTTGATCTTCTTGAAGTGGTCGATGTCAGTCAGCAGGAACGACACGTGCATTGCGTGGCGCTCGGCCCGGCCCAACATGGCGGAAAAGCGTTCCTGGAAGGTGCGGTGGTTGACCAGGCCAGTCAGCCCGTCGGTGGTGGCCTGCTCCTCGAGCGCCTGCACCATGCGGCCGTTCTGCATGGAGATGGCCACCTGGTTCGCGATCACGCCCAGCATTTCGCGCCGGTCGGCAGGAAATGCGCCGGCTCGCTGGGCGGCCACGGTGAAGGTTCCCATGACCTCGTCCTTGACCAGCAGGGGCAGCACGTAGAGCGACTCGAAACCCTTGAAACGCTCGCGCGACTCGAACACGTAAGATCCACCGCGATCGCGCCAGTCGCCGGCGGCAGGCAAGGCCAGCTTGTTCTTGACCACCATGGACGCGATGGAACCCGGGTCGCAGAAGGTCCGGCCCGCCAGCTCGTCCGCGCCCTCGCCCACCACCCGACTAAGCAGGTGCTGCCCGTCGACGCTTTCGCAGGTCGCGATGGCGGCAAAGTCGAACTCGCAGGCGCCGCGCGCACCCTCGATGGCAGCGTCGTAGACCTCGGCCAGGGTCAACGCCCGGTTGAGCGCAGCCGAGGCCCGGTAAAAGCGCTCGTGCTCGTGCTTGGAACGCTCGACCGCCTGGAACACGCGTTCCGACTGCACGATACGCATCACCTGATCCGCCGCGGCAGTGAACAACTCCACGTCCGCCGTAGAGAAGGCCGCGCCCAGCTTGCGGTCACCCACCAGCACCCCGCGCAGCGACAGTCCCTCGGAAACCGGCACGCCCAAGAATGCCGACACGTCGGCCGGCCCTTGGTAGTAGGGCAGCAGCGACGGCCGCGGCGATTCCAGCACGCAAGGACGCCGATCCTTGATTATCGCGGCCAACACGCCGGTGCGCGCCGAGAGCGGTCCTTCCGCGATGTGGGAACAATCGCTCGCCAGTTCCTTGAACTTCAACTTGTCGCCCGCACTGTCCAGCCAAAGCAGAGCGCAGGTCTGCAACCCCATCGAGCGACGGAGCAAGTCCACCGTGTGCAGGAGCTGCTCATGTATGGTCTCGATCGAGCCCTGCGACAGTTTCTCTTCCTCCTGCGCCCGAGTGCGCACGCGACCATCGCTGCTCAGGGCCGACGAGATGAGGCGGAAATCACGTGCCTCTTCCCGCATGGACGCCACCTCGGCCTCCAGAAAGCGTCGGCGCTCGCGCCGCTGTCGCGCCACCTCGGCGTGCAAGAAGGCAACGTTGAGTACCGCGAAGACCGCGATGAAGCCGGCATGCCCGGGGAACACAGCCGCAGCGCCCGGCGCGGCGCCAGGGCCAAAGGCCATGATAGCCTCGAACCCCAGAGCGGCAGCAGCCAGGGGAAGGCCGACCGAAAGGGGATGGAAGGTCACCAGGAAACTGACCAATGCGTAGACCAGCGGGTACAGCGGCGCGGTGACCCCTCCCACGACCGACAGAAAAACATAGGTCGCCGACAGCAGCAGCAGGCCCATCTCAAGATCGGAAGTCATCTCGCGAGCGCGGGTGCGCCGGCGCTCGCTGGTGACCATGCGGCCAGCCAACTTGACCAGTAGGGCGACCGCCAGCGCGGCAGCAGCCAATCCACGCGCCCAGTCAGCCCCAGGCCGGCGCAAGTCCGGGAACCAGCCCAGCCACAGAAGCGCGCCCATGGTCGCCACCAGGGCAAAGCCCCACACCACCTGCCCGGCGCGCCGCAGTTCGAAGGCCAAACGAACGCGCAGCTTGGACAGTCTCATCTAGCCTCGCCGAAATCGAAGAGAATCTCGCCTGGCCGCACCCACCCCATATCGGCGCGGGCCACCTGTTCAAGCGCGCGCGGGTCCATGCGCAGCGCCTCGACTTCACGGGCCAGCCGCTCGTTCTCCGCGCGCATGCGGGCGTTGCGGATCTGCGCCGCCGCGCATTCGCGCCGCAATTGCAGATACCTCGCGAACCCGGAACGCGAATACAGGTGGTACGGCACATAGCCGAAAGTGACGGCCAGTAGAACAGCCGCCAGTCCCCGCAAAATCCAGTTCTTTCGTGATCGGGTATCGCGACGCATGACGGCTCCGTCCCATCAGTATGGGGAGCCTGCCCAATGGCGCAATTTTTTGGGTAGTATCGCAATCAACATGAGTCCACCCTTCCTTGGTCCCACCGCGGGAATCCTGGTCATCGGCGAGGAGATCCTCTCCGGCAAAGTCGAGGAGGAGAATGCCCGCTATCTGGTGCGCGAGTTGCGCGGGCTGGGGGTGGCGGTTCGCCGAATCGACGTGATCCCCGACGAAATCGACGAGATCGCCGAGGCCGTGCGTGGCATGTCCAGCCGCTACGACCATGTCTTCACCTCAGGCGGCGTCGGTCCAACCCACGACGATGTGACCATGGCGGCGATGGCCAAGGCGTTTGGGCTGCGCCCGGCGCGCAATCTGGAACTTGAGGCCAAGATTCGTTCGGCCATGGGACCCAACCTGCACGAGCGCGATTTGCGCATGGCAGACATCCCTGACGACGCGCGACTGCTGTACGGCCCGGACGGCGACCGCAGCCACTGGCCGGTTGTGGCGGTGAAAAACGTCTACATCCTGCCCGGCGTGCCCGAGATCTTCCGATACAAGTTTGCGATGGTGCGCGAACTGTTCCGGACCGGCCCTATCCTTTGTCGCGCGGTTTTTTCGCGCGAGGGCGAGGCTGTCATCGCCGCCACCCTCGACGCGGTGGTGGCCGAGTTTCCCGGCGTGGCGGTCGGATCTTACCCTCGGCTCGGCGTGGCCGAATACAAGGTCAAGATTACCGTCGACGGCCGTGACGCCGCTCTGGTGGAACGTGCCACTGCGCGCCTGGTGGAAGGTCTGGGCGCCGCAGTCGTGCGCACGGAGTAGAGACGGAACCCGTGTACCTGCGCCATCTGCTATAAATCCGGCCGTGCCTGACCTACCGCCAAACGTAAAGGGAATGAACGACATCCTCCCGCCCGAGGTGTCGAAGTGGCAATTCGTCGAAGAAAAAGCGCGCTCGGTGCTCGAGTCGTTCGCCTATCACGAATTGCGCACACCGATTCTCGAATACACGCCGCTCTTCGTGCGCTCGGTGGGCGAAGACACCGAGGTGGTCGAGAAGCAGATGTACACCTTCCCGGACCGCGACGGGCAGTCGGTGTCCATGCGACCCGAGGGAACGGCCTGCGCGGTGCGAGCGTACATCGCCCGCTCGCAATGGACGCGCGAGCCAGTGACCCGCTGGTATTACCTGGGCCCCATGTTCCGCCACGAACGCGCCCAGCGCGGACGTTTGCGCCAGTTCCATCAAGTCGGCGCCGAGGTGTTCGGTTTGGCCGCGCCTTCCGTCGACGCCGAGATGATCGCCATGTTGGTGGCGCTGCTGGCCGATATCGGAATCAAATCTTCCGACCTCGAAGTTGCGATCAACACCCTGGGCGAGCCCGAAGAACGGGCGAGCTATCGCGAAGCCCTGCGCGGCTACTTCTCCAACCATCTCGACAAACTGGACGAGGGCTCGCGCCAGCGCCTGCAAACCAATCCGCTGCGCATCCTGGATTCCAAGGACCCTGATATTCAGGCACTCGCCAGCAACGCGCCGGTGTTGCTCGACGTCCTGGGCGATGCATCCAAGCAGCACTTCCAGGCCGTGCGCGGCCATCTTACGGCACTCGGCGTGGAAAGCGTGGTGGACACCAAGCTGGTGCGCGGGCTCGACTACTACACCGGCACCATCTTCGAGGTGAAGGCCAAGATCGGCGATCTGGGCGCGCAGAACACGCTGGGTGGCGGCGGGCGCTACGATCGTCTGGTTTCGTCGCTGGGCGGCCCCGAGGTGCCGGCCATCGGGTTCGGCGTCGGCATCGAACGTGTCTTGCTGGCTCTGGCCGAGCCGGCCGAGGAATTCGAGCCGGTGCTGGCGCTCTTCATCGCGGTGCTGGGAGAAAAGGCGCAGGCCTGGGCCCTGCCCGTGGCCCATCGGCTGCGCCTACAAGGCGTTCGCACCGAGATGGAGCATCGTGCGGCGAGCCTGAAGGCGCAGCTCAAGCGCGCCGATGCGCTCAAGGCGCGCCTCGCGCTCATCGTCGGTGACAACGAGTTACAGAGCGGAAAACTGGTTCTGCGCGATCTCAGCACACGGCAACAGCACCAAGTGACCGAGGCCGAGCTGGAAGCGAAGATCCGGCAGTTGGTGGATTTCTAGGTCAGTATTTGAGCCGCGCCTGTGCCTTTGCGGACGTGAGCTCGCGGAGCGCGTCGGCGGCTACCCAGCGGGCACTGCGTGCGCTTGCGTCGCCGCCACGCTCACCGCCGGCGCGCTTGTTGGCAGCCACGCGGATCTTCTCTGCGCAGGCGATGGCAGCGGCGTTGAGCGCCCGGTTGCGCTTGCCGATGTTGCGCAAGGCCCAGTTGACCGCTTTCTTGACGAAGTTGCGATCATCGAACGCGCCCCGCGCAATCACGGGCAGCAATCTGTGGTAACGCTGGTCGCTGGCTGACCTGTCGTGGACCGCCAGCCCAGCCATCAAAGTGAAGCCAGCGCGCTTGACCCACTCCTCGTCGCGCCCGGCCCACTCGACCGCCTTGGGCCAAGCGTGTTTCGTCAGGTCGAACAGGCTGGTCGTCGCCTGGTCGCAGATGTCCCACGAGTCGAAGTCGCGCGCCCATGATTCAAACTGGCCTTCGGTGACCGCGGCCGGATCGTCGACAAAGCAAGCCAGCAGGCGCGCCTCGTGGTTTCCCGTTGCCCATAGAGAAAGCGCCAGCGCGTGGTCCGTACCCAGGCGTTTGGCGATCCTGCGCAGCTCGTAGATCGAGACGCCGAACGCGTTCTCGACGTTGATTCCGTAGCGAGCCATGCCCGCGCGGTCCTTTTCGCTGCCCATGGACCGCAGCTCGGCGAGAATCTCCGCGACCCTCTTGTCGGTCTTCAAGCGGACCTACGACCGTCTAATTCTTGACGACACTTCGAGCACCGCGCGGCCGTGACGGAACACGCGTACCGCGCCAGATGTCTGTGAGACCACCACGGCGATGGCCTCGGTTTCGTGCGTGATACCAGCGGCGGCCATGTGTCGCGAGCCCAAACCCAGCGGCACACGCACGTCCTTCTCCTCGAAGTTGAGGTAGCGGCCGGCGGCCAGCACCACGCCGTCCTCGCGCAAGACGAAGGCGCCGTCGAGCACGGCAAAGGCGCGTAGAGCCCGGCACACTTCCGGGCTCAACATGTTGCGCTCGTCCTCCGAATAGCCCTGGAAGGGGTTGAGGCTGAGCGGGCGCGACTGTTCCATGACCTTGTTGGAGTCGCCAATCACGAACAGCGCTCCCACCGGCCGGCCTTCCCAGCCCTCCACGCCGATGGTGACCGCCAGGCCGATGAGCGCCTCCAGAATCTCAGGCTGCACGCCTTCCGTGCGCAAGAAACCGAAGCCCACGTCTTCCTCGTCAGGACCGACGTTGACCACCAAGATGGAGTCGGGCTTGCCCACGGGACGCGCCGACAGCAGCGCCACTACCACGTCGCCTTCGGAGTACAGCCCGCGGGCGATGCCGCTGACCAGCGCCAGTTTCAGCTTCTCGGGCCGCCCCAGGTCGTACTGGGGCAGCGGGATCACAGGAACGCCCGTGGCCTCGACCACCGCGCGCTGGGCCTCGCTGACCACGGCCTGCACCAGCTTCTTGCGCGCCCGCGGCTTGCCGCGGAAGACTTCCTCGGGCAGCGGAATATCGCCCACGTACAGCAAATGGTCGAAGGTTCGCTTTTGGGCCAGCGAAACCGCGACCTTGATCAGCTCCAAGTGATTCTGACTCGCCTTTGCCATGACGTTGCTGTTGTCTCCTGGACCGTGATGCTACGCCAGCCCGCGACGCGCGGCCAGCTCTCGAAATCGGTCACGACCATATCTACCGGTGTGACTCGGTTCGGTCTCGTCCGGTTACCTGGCCGCGGCCGTCCGTCACCAATTCGATGAAGCGAAGCTCGGGCAACCGCGCGAGTACCTCGTCGAGATCCGGAGCCTCCTCGCGCCTGGCCAGGCCCACGATGGACTGGCCACCAAAGCGATACGCCCCGGCGGGCGGCAAGGGCGGCCGCGCCAGCAGGAAGCGCGCCCGGTCGGCAAGCGCGTCGGGCATCCACACGAATGACGCGGGAACGTCGGGAATCACCAGCAGCGGTTGGGGCAATCGCCCCAGTGGCGTGGTGAGCTTGAGCGCCAAATCCAGGTCCTTCACCGCGTTTCGCACGAGAAAGATCGTGTTGCCAGCCTGTGCATCCTTGGTTACAACGTCTCGGGCCGCGGCCAAGACCGCCCGGTAGCGACGGACTTCAGCCATGCGGGTGGCCGTCGACGCAAGACCAATCGCCGCCAGCAGGCTGACAACAACGATCACGAACGCCGACCCGCGCGCGTCGGCTGCCATGGCCAGCATGAGCATGAGTCCAACAGCGGGCAGATAGTAGTAGCGCGCGCCCACCAGCCAACCGGCCGCTGGCAGCAACAGCAACGTCAGCAACGTCCACAAGACTGGAAACCACGCGCGAGTGCGTAGCGCAAACACTCCCGCAAACACCAACACCCCGCCGCCCACAAACCACGCCACGACTTCGGGTAACGGCGCATAGCCAGTCACCGCATGGACCAAGCCCGCTGCCATCTGCAGGCCTCTTCCCCACCAAGGCGCAACTGGATCGTTGCTGCCGCCCATTCCTCCCAGCACCGAAAATCTGACGGCCAGGTACCCGCCTGCCAAGACCACATGAGGGAGCACGGGCGCGACGCACACCCGAAGAAACTCCGTGAACTCCCCTCTTCCCTCTGTGTTCTCAGTCGCGGTCTGCTGCCGATATGAAGCCGCCCACTTCGTCGCCATTCCAAGCAGCGGCAGCACCAACCCCGTTTCCTTCGACAAATACGCCAACGCAGCCAGTGCCACCGACGCCACTTGCCAGGCTCGCGATTTGCGTAGCAGACAGATCAGCGCAGCCAAGGTTGCCAACGTGGCCAGGAGATCGGTGCTGGCCGCAAACCATAGCGCGGCCTCGCGCTGGGCCGGCGCGACCAGAAACAGCGCCCCCGCAGCCAAGGAAACCCGCAACGTGAACCCAACCCCGCGGCCCAAGGCCACGACCAAGGCTGCGCATCCCGCGTGCAACAAGAACCCCGCCAGGGCGAATGGCCACTGCGCCCCCTGCCCCACCCGATTGAGCAGCCACCACAGCAGCATAGGCAGGGGCCGGTAGTACTCGCCGCCGTGCATGTCGCGCACGAAGGCGACCAAGGGATTGGGTTCCAGCCGCGCGAACGCGAGAAACAGATAGTCGTCGCCCACGAAGGTGGTGGCGGCAGCGAAGTCCCAGGCCACCAGGCCCAGCAGCAAGGCTGCAGCGACGATGATCTTTGTGCGCATGCCAAGCGCAATGTCACCACAGACCGCCTGCCGCGCCCAGGAGAATTGCCTGACCATTTCCGTGGCGGTGCTAGCATCAGCCCATGTCGATCTTCAACCTACGGTACGTGTGCGAACGGCTCGACGAGCTGCTCTGATTGCCAGTCGTGACCGCGAACGCAACCCTGCCGCCTGCCCCCCCTGCGGTCGAGATTCGCTTTCGCTCCGGCACCCTTGAAATCGCCGGCGTGCCGGCGGGCTTCGTCGCTCTGCCATCGGCGTGCGTTTGGGATGAGCGCACCGCCTGCTTCCGCGCACCGGCTGCGTCCTACGCAGACCTGATCAAGACTCTTCTTCGGCTGAAGATCGCGTATTCCGACCAAGCTCGACGGTACGAGACCTTGACCTCGGGCGCGGTCGTCCGGCGCGAGCCGCGCCCCTATCAGACTGAGGCGCTCGCCGCGTGGCAGGCCGCCAGTGGCCGCGGCGTCGTGGTCCTGCCCACAGGCGCCGGCAAGACCCTGGTGGCTCACATGGCCATCGATTTGCGTCGCCGCAGCACCCTGGTGGTCACGCCCACTCTCGATCTGGTGCGGCAGTGGCATGACGGCCTGGTGGCCACCTTCGGTGGGCCTGTGGGCATCATCGGCGGCGGCGACTACGACCTGCGGCCGCTCACCGTCACCACCTACGACTCGGCCTACCTGCACATGGAAAACCTGGGCGCGCGTTTCGGCCTGCTGGTCTTCGACGAATGCCACCACCTGCCCAGCGCCAGCTACTCGCTTTCCGCGCGCCTGTCGCTGGCGCCCTTTCGGCTTGGGCTGACCGCCACGCCCGAGCGCGACGTTTGGACCACGCACGGCCCTGCCCCCGATGGTGATGGCGGCGTGCTGAACGATCTTGTCGGTCTCATCGTCTATCGCAAAGACATCGTGTCCCTGGCCGGCGACTACCTGTCGAGCTACGAAACCGTGCGCGTCGTCGTCGATCTTTCGCCCGCCGAGCGCGCCGAATACGCGGCCGAGCGCGCCTTGTATCGCCAGTTTCTCGACGCCAACGGCATTTCCATGGCCGGCCCGCACGGGTGGACCGAGTTCATCATTCGGTCGTCGCGCAACGCCGAAGGTCGGCGAGCCTTCGAGGCCTACCGACGCCAGCGCGCCATCGCATTCACCGCGCCGGCCAAGCTGGACTATGTGGAACAGCTGCTGCACCAGCATCGCCGCGACCGCGCCATCATCTTCACCCAGGACAACGCCACAGTGCATTTGGTGGCCAGGCGCTTTCTGCTACCGGCGATCACGCACCAGACTCGAGTGCGCGAACGCAGCGAGATTCTCGACGGACTGGCCAAGGGCCGCTACACCGCCGTCGCCACCTCCAAGGTGCTCAACGAGGGCGTGGACGTTCCCGAGGCCAACGTGGCCATCGTCATGTCAGGCAGCGGCTCGGTGCGCGAGCACGTGCAGCGTCTGGGCCGCATCTTGCGCAAGCGCGACGGCAAGCAAGCCATCCTCTACGAACTTGTCGCAGGTGGGACCAGCGAGACTTTCACCAGCCAGCGGAGGCGCGAACACGTTGCTTACCGCTGACATGGTTCACGTGCGCCGGCGCGGCGAGCGGCTGGTGGTGGTGCCGGTTTGCGATGCGGACCGTCCCCGCGCGCTGGAATTGGCCACTGCCTATCTCGACCTGGTGCGCGCGCATATCGGTCAGTCGCGCGGCGCCCTGCTCGATGCCTGCGGCTCGGTCGATGTGGAACCGCGCGAGCAACGCCTGGCCCGCGGCCTGCTGAAACTGGTGCTCGATCGCTGCGAGTTTGAAGAGGACGCGGTCCTGGATCCGGTGGAACTGCGTCGCACGCTCTTCACCCGCGCCGCCAGCACGCGCCGCGAGGCCGAGCACGCCGGCTTTGATCGCGCGACGGTGATCGCATCGCTGGCGACTGAGCGCGGGGTGGCCAGCGACGCCATCGAGCGCGCGCTGTTTGCCGACCTGGCCGACGCCCACGTGCTTCGAGCCGCGCGCTTGCTTTTGCCCGAAGCCCTGCTGGCCGAGCACCACCTCGCGCAACACCAGGCGGTCCTACTGCGCGCACTGAGCGTACGCGCCACGGTGTGGAGCGCGGTACCCGACAGCTATCGCTACCTGTTCCGCAAGCTCAAATTCCTGCGTCTGCTCCATCGCATCGAAGCCATGCCCAAGCACGCTGGCTATCGCCTGCACATCGACGGCCCCTACAGCCTTTTCGAATCGGTGACCAAGTATGGGCTTCAGCTCGCGCTGGCCTTGCCCGCGCTGATGGCATGCGACCGCTTCACCATCGAGGCTGACTTGCGTTGGGGCCGGGAGCGCAGGCCGCTGCGCTATGCTCTGCGCGGCCCGCTCGGCGGGGAATCTCTGGACGGAAACGGCGAAACCGATCACGGCCCTCCCGCCAACCGGTTTCCCGAGGAGGTGGCCACGCTCCTCCAGGATCTTTCTGCCTTGCCCGGGCCATGGCGGCCATCTGTTTGCAACACGATTCTCGATCTCCCGGGCGTGGGCGAGTGCGTGCCCGACCTGGAGTTCGTGCATGAGCAAACCGGGCAGACAGTCTATCTGGAAGTGCTCGGTTTCTGGAGCCGCGACGCCGTGTGGAAGCGCGTCGAGCTGGCGCGCAAGGGGCTGGCGGCTGTGGTCTTCGCCGTCAGCAAGCACCTGCGTGTCAGCGAGGCGGCCCTCGACGATGGATTGCCGGCTGCTCTCTACGTCTATTCCCGAGTGATGAACGCCCACGCCGTGCTCAACCGCGTGCAGGATGTCGCGACCCGAGCAAAGAATTCCACGCTTGCTTGATGGAGCATGCAACTGCCTGCTGCTAGGCTCACCTCCCTCGCGAGGAATTCCCTTCATGCACGTTCCAACGCTCCGAAATCTCGTCTTCGTCAGCGCAGCTCTGATGTCCATGTTTCTGGGCTGTGCCAGCAAGCCGACATCCGGTGGACCTGGAATCTATCGTGGCGTTCTCGTGGGCGTCGGTGAGATGGGCACCATGGATGTCACGGTCGGAGAAGCAGCCAGCGGCGCGCTTCCCGCCAGCGGCGGACTTGTCGATTTGGACGGCACAGCGGTGACGCTTTCGGGTGCACTGAACCAGTCCAACGCCAGCCTCTCGCTTTCGTCGACCACGGGCTACCAGCTCACGGGCGATTCGCGGCCGGGATATGCCAACGGCTCGTACCAAAGCCCTCTGGGCCCCGGGGAATTTGCTCTGCTGCTGGAGCCCGCTAGCGGCAGCTCGATCAAGACCTTCTGTGGCAGCTACGTTTCGACCGCCAGCACCGACGCCTCCCCGATCCCGTTCGCGATCACGGCCGTGCCCGACGGAGGCGCTATTTGCGTCGGTCCAAACTTCGCCTGGTATGGCTACATGGACCCTTTCGACTACGTTTCTTGCTCCGTTGGCAGCGGCCTGTTCTACGGGAACGCAAATGCCGACGCTGGCAACCAATGGGGGACGGGCACCACCGACGGCGACGGCGGCACCTGGATGGTCACACCCTGTGGCAGCAGCACCAGCGCGGGCCAGGACGGCGGGGCCAGCGCGACAGAAGACGCTGCGCTGGACTAGCTGTAGCGACTACGCACCAGGGCCAGTACCGCATCTTTCGCGCAATGCTCGCAGTAGCCAAACCGCGATAGCAGCATGTCCAGCGTACGCCGTGACGCCGCGGCCGCATCCGGCGCCATTCGGCTTGGCCCATCGACCAGGTACACCAAGATGTCCTCGTTGATCTTGCGCACCACTTTTCGGCGCTCGGCGAAGAACGCCTCGCGCAGCTCGGCGAGCGGCCGCGGAAAGATCTGCTCGTAGTCAGGCCTTTGTTCCGGATGGTCCAAAGACCAGGCGCCAACCTTGGCGATAATCTCCCGCCGGAAGGCGCTGGCTTGCGCGCTGCCGGCCTCAACGCGCAACGCGCGTTCCACCTCAGCCATGAGATCCTCATCCGCATCCTCGTGCTGACCGGTCACGGGGTTGTGGTACTTCTCGTGCTTGACCCAACAGGATACCTGAGTGAGATAGCGTTCGAACTGCTCGAGATAGCGCCGTTCGTCGACCAGCCCCATTGACGTGCGCACCTCGTCGTCGATGCGCTCGATCAGGCGGTCATGTACCTGGGCAATGAACTTGCCGTTGTCGTGAAAGCCACCTGGCATGGGTTCTTGGCGCAAGAACTCGTACACGCTCACCGCGCGGACCAGCTCCTCCAGTTCCTCCAATACGGCGAAAGGCGATACACACCGCCATTTTGCGCTCTGGGCCGCGTTCATCAGCAGCAGGGTCATCTCGCGCGGCGAGGCGCCTGAACGGCCTTCATAGTGCGGGTAGCTGTCCGACTCGCGCGCGATGATCTCCACGGCCGCGAGAAGCTGTCTTTGCTCCTCGGGTGAGAACGACTCCGGCACATCACCCGCGTAGAGCTGTGCCTTGTCGCCGGGGCCAAGACGAGCGACCAATTCGGCCAGCCCCTCCGGGTACTTCTCCGGGTTGGGCTTTCTCATCCGCGTGAGCACCGCCCACAGGGCCGCCACCCAGGTCACATGCGGGGCCAGGTGCCGGTCCGAGTGCACGCCCATCGCCTCACCCATGCGCGCGTCGTAGATCTGTTGCTCCAGCCTGTGGTCGAGCAGGTAGGGCGCGCGCACCAGTTCCATGCGCCCCTTGAACGACTGGAATTCGGGACTTTCCTTGAACGCCGCCAGGTAGTTCTCGTTGGCCGTCGCCAAGAACACCGTATCCACGGCGATGCTGGCCACTTCCAGCGATGTCACGCCGTCTTCCACCACTCCTAGCAGGTACTTGAACGCGTCGAGCGGCCGCTTGAGCAAATCATCGAAATCCAGCAAGCCTCGGTTGCCGTCGACCAACTCGCCGAAGAATTCGAAGAGAGTGAGCGACTGCAGCGCGGGTGGAAGGGTGTTGAGCGAGCGGTCCATGGTCAGCTGGCGTACCCGGGCGTCCACCGCGAGCTGCGGCTCAACCGTGGCCAGCGACTGGCGATAACGCCGCGAGATGAAAAAACGCTCCACCTGCACGTGGCGCAACACCTTGGCGAGATCACCCTGGTACGAAACCAGCAGCGCCTCGAAAATCTGACGGTTGCGGTGCGATAGATCGCCGTCGAGCAACGCCCGCGCGGGCCGCAGACCGGCCGCGATCTGCTCCTTGAGCTTGCCCTCGATCCAGGCGCGCCGCTCCGCACGCGGCAAGAGCAGGATGGGATGGTCGCGCAGCTCGTCGACGATCTTCGACTCGACCAAATCATCTTCGAGGTACGCGTAGCTTTCGCCAGCCGCCTGACTCTCCGGGGGCAGGCCCCCGCCGAAACCGATTCCACCCTTGCCCGAGCGCTGCGAGGGGAAGATCCAGTTGAACCGGTAGAGCGCGCCCTCATCCAGCGACGAGTAGTGCTCCATGGCCCGTTGCAAGCACGATACGAAAGTAGACTTGGCGCTGCCATTCGGGCCATGCAGCAGGATGAGTCGGTTGCTGCGTCCTTGCCGAGAAAAGTTCGACAGCAGGCGATAGACAGCGGCCTGCACCTCCTCCTGGCCTTTCAGGCTATCGCGGCCATCGTCCCAGGGACAATCGAAGAGCTGCCAGTGCGTGAGTGCCCCGCGCGACCCGCGCACCTGGGTGGTGCCGTAGTGATCGAACACGTCACGCAAATACTGCGCGGCCGAACGCACCTGGCGGGGCATGTCGATCTCGAATAAGGCCAGGTACTCCGCAAAGGACATGACCCGCCGGTTACGGGCGTAGGCCTCGCGCATGTCCGCGGCTATTTTGCCCAGCCAAACCTTGGCATCGAACGTCGAGGACATCGCTACTCAAGGCTATCACGTGACCCTTCCCGTCGCACGGATGCGACCCGGATTCCCTTGGGCGAGCACCTGCGGTATAGAGTCTTGCTGTAGTTCCATGAAAAACCTTGTCTTGCCCGTCCCACGCATCCTGCGCAACGCCATGGTGATTCTCGCCGTGCTCGCGCCGACAGCCACGCCGGGCGCCACCGAACCCAAGCGCGACAGCCCAACGCCCGGTCAAGCCGCAGCCCCCCCAGCGAGCCCCATGGCCGAGCTGAAAAAGTCTGACAGCGCGCTGAAGAAGTTGTTTGCGCGCCGGGCGCCGTCCTGGTCGCCTGAGGCCGACGCCAAGCGGGGCGAGATGCGCAAGATCGTGACCGGCTTCCTCGATTTCGAGGAACTGGCGCGACGGTCTCTCGCGCGACACTGGGACGGCCTCTCGGCCAAGCAGCGGACGGACTTCGTCGCGACCTTGCGCGACCTGATCGAGCGCAGCTACATCAAGCAGGTCCACGGTTCGCCGAACTACGACCTGGCCTTCGACAAGGAAACCATCGACGGGCACGAGGCCGACGTGACCGCCACCTTGCACAGCATAGCGCGGGGCAAGAAGGTGGATGTGTCGATGGAATATAAGCTTCTCGCCAAGGAGGGCCGGTGGCTGGTCTACGACGTCATCACCGACGAGCAGAGCATGCTTGAGAACTACCGGGCCGAGTTCAGCAAGATCATCAACAAGGAATCCTTTGATGCGCTTCTCAAGCGCATGAAGAAGAAGTTGGAAGAGAAGGAGTGACTGACTCCACCGAGCCCACAGGATCCGCGACGACGGACGCCCAATGTGACAAACTGAGCCCTTCCCGTGAGTAGCTCCACCCTGCTTACCTTCGTGCTTTCCTTTCTCGGCGCCCAGCCTGCCCTGGCACAGGCCAAGACTGTCTCCGAAAGCCCACCCGCGGCGAAGACGCCCGATCCGGTTCCCACGACACCCACGCAGTCTACCTCTCCCAATGCCAAGAAGTCCGTCGCACCGTCGGCTGTGCCCGTCGCCCCGCCGCCCGCGAGCGGACTTGGCGCCGGGATACTTCCGCCCCCGGTTCCCATCCACCCAGACGGGCAGTTTCAGACCACGGCGCGTGTTGCCGTCACCGAATTCCAGGTGACCGGCGAGGATGCTTCGCGCGCCCTGGCCATGCGCCTGCAAGATGGGTTCGTGGTGGGACTCAACCGTTCGGCGCCCATCTACGTACTCGATTCCGTGGACGTCGCTCGCTACATCGACATCTTTCCCGAGCTGCAACAATGCGAAGGCTCCATGTGCATCAAGCGCCTGGGCCAGATGCTGGACGTCAGCCACGTCGTGCGCGTCACGGTCGCCGTGACCGGAAACAGCTACGACATGACCGCGCGTCTTTTCAGCGCCGAAGGTACCACGCCCGCGGGTGTGCCCATCGACACGCAAACCAGATTCTGTCCCGTGTGCACGGTCGACGAAGCCCGCCAGAAAATCATCCAGCTTGGTGACGCAATCAAGAACCCAGTCGAACAGTGGTTGACTCAGCAACGCCCGCCGCCTCCGCCTCCCCCGCCGCCCTCGTCGTGGCGCCGTCCCTTGGCCGCGGGAGGCATCGCACTGGGTTTCGCCACGGTGGTCGCAGGAGGCGCGTTGCTGGCCAATGTCGGCAACGACAGCAAGAAGTGGCCAGCAGTGGCCGGTGCCCTGATCGGGGTCGGTGCCAGCGTAGCGGTGGTCAGTTGCTACGTGCTGATCGCGCCGGCGCCCGACACTGCTGCAAAGCCGTCCCTCAAGGTTGCACTCGGGGGAAGGTTCTAGCCTACCATCGCGCCAAGTTCCTGCAGGAGCCGGGCAAAACTCGGGAACGAGGTCGCGATGTCCTGGCTCGGCACTTCGGTGGCGTCGGCGGCCACCAGCCCAAGGATGGCGCCCGCCATGGCGATTCGGTGATCGCCGTCCGGCTGCACGCGCCCGCCCTGACATGGCCGTCTCCCGGTGCCCATGACACAAAACCCGTCTCGGGCCTCGCGTACCGTCACGCCGGCTCGCTGCAACTCGCGCGCGATGCAGGCGATGCGATCCGATTCCTTCACGCGCAATTCCCGTAGGTCACCGAACTCGGTGGTGCCATCGGCCATCACCGCGGCCACGGCCAGCGCCGGAATCTCGTCGATAGAACGAAGCGCCAGCTCCCCTGCCACCGCGATGCCATGCAAGCCTCTTTCGCTCCAGCGCGCACGCACGCTGCCGAGCGGCTCGCCCATGGCCTCGCCCGTGACCTTGATTTCCAGGTCAGCCCCCATCGCGAGCAAAGCATCGAGCACGCCGGTGCGGGTTGGGTTGAGCCCCACGTTATCAACCGTAACGTCGCTATCCGGAACGATCAAGGCGGCGACCA
>Ga0265316_10000933_pt1 | contig 31802 bp, 33 predicted proteins | sample 4522metaG_FD_202092 | JGI IMG/M metagenome (GOLD analysis project Ga0265316, IMG submission 202092) | Rhizosphere microbial communities from Carex aquatilis grown in University of Washington, Seatle, WA, United States - 4-5-22 metaG | ecosystem: Host-associated > Plants > Roots > Rhizosphere >...
CAAAGTCGATCTACTTTATTTCGAATGGATCGGTAAACGGCCCAATTAGGCAACAGATTCTGAATGGCCAGCTAGTCGCAAGCTATCCATCTTCCTCTTATCTTTATCAGACTGATACGACGGCCCAAAATGCTCAGTCCATCGGATCCCTTCATCGCGTTCATCGGGGTGAGTGCAGTGATCTGCATATACTGCCGGACGCAAAAACTGTTCTTGTCACAAGAATGGGCATTCAACACCCCTCGGAGGTTTACTCGATTGAGAACAGAAAACCTGACTTCGTCAATCGCACTGCTGAAACTAGCGAAGGGATTCGATACGGAAGTTACCCCCTGCTAGGAATCAATGATTTGCAGATAACTCATCTCAATGACGACCTCCTTGCCCAGTTGGACTTGCCCGGGCTAGAGTCTTTTGTGTTTTTGACGAACGACAAAACTTTTCTGCAAGGCTATCTGATCAGGCCTCCGGGATTTGATACCAAGAAAAAGTATCCGATGAAGTTTTTGATTCATGGCGGGCCGCAGGGGGCATGGGGGGACGACTGGAGCTATCGCTGGAATGCGGAACTGTTTGCCGCGAACGGGTACGTGGTGGTGATGATTAACCCGCGCGGCTCGACGGGCTACGGGCAGGCGGTGGTGGATGGCGTGAACGGCGACTGGGGCGGCAAACCGTTTACTGATTTGATGGAGGGGCTGGACTACGCCGAGCAGCATTATCCCTTCATCGACAAGACCCGCGAATGCGCCCTCGGCGCCAGCTACGGCGGCTATATGGCCAACTGGGTCTTGGGCCACACCAACCGCTTCCAATGCATCGTCTCGCACGACGGCATGTTCAACGCCGAGTCTGCTTTCGGTACCACGGAAGAAGACTGGTTCAACATTTGGGAGTTCAAAGGCCACCCGTGGGACTACTACGGCAAGCCCGACGCCGAAAACCCCTTCCGCAAGTGGTCGCCCATGATGTCTGCAAAGAACTTCAAGACGCCGACTCTGGTGATTCATGGCCAACTCGACTACCGCCTCGACGTCTCCGAGGGCTTCCAGCTCTTTGACACGCTCCAGTTGCTCAAGGTTCCCAGCAAGATGCTCTACTTTCCCGACGAAGGCCATTGGGTGCTGAAACCGCAGAACGCGCAACTCTGGTATAAGACGGTGAACGACTGGGTAGACCAGTGGACAAAGAAGCAGTAGTCAGTTGTCAGCAAGAACTTGGGTATCCCAGGTCTTATTTCTGAGACCTGGGATACCCTTCAATAAGATAGTCATCCTGAGCGAAGCGCAGCGAAGTCGAAGGACCTGCGGTTGTTTTTCAGGATGCTGTTATTCCGAGCGAACGATGCCCTTTGGCCGCAAATCTTCGAAGCCCCGCCGCTTCCTCGACGCTGCGGGACTCTTCAACTACGCCGTGAAGGCGCTTGGCCGGCAGATGCGCACTGAGGCCGAGCTGCGCCGCTTGATGAAGAGCCGCGTCGAGCCGGATGAGCGGGGCGAGGCCGCCATCGTTACCGTCATCGCCCGTCTTCGCGAGTATGGCTACCTGGACGACGCCGCCTTTGCAGAAACCTACGCCCGCCTCCGACAGGAGAATGAAAAGCTCGGGGTACGGCGTGTCCGCCAGGACCTGCAACAGAAAGGTGTCAACACGAAGCTAATTGCCGAAACCCTCGATGCACGCTACGGCAAGACCAACGAGGAGGCCCTGGTCCGCGCCTATCTCGATCGCCGCCGCCTACACAAGCCCGCGAACGAGAAGGAGACCGCCCGCGTGATGCGCCGCCTAGTTACGGCGGGGTTCTCGACCGGGGTGATTTACAAGATTCTCCGCCAGTGGGATGTACCCGACGAAGCGCTGGCCGCCCTCGACAACCTGGACGAAGAGCCGCACGAAGAATAAGCATCTTACCCCGCATTGGATACACTGATAACGCCATGCAATCCCGCACAGGAAACGAAATCCGCGAACTATTTCTGCGCTTCTTTGAGACGAAGGGGCACCGCCGCGTGCACTCTTCCTCGCTGGTGCCTGCCAACGACCCGACGCTGCTCTTCACCAACGCCGGAATGAACCAGTTCAAGGACCTCTTTCTGGGTGCCGAGCGGCGGGAGTACTCGCGGGCGACCACCTCACAGAAGTGCGTTCGCGCCGGCGGCAAGCACAACGACCTGGAAAATGTCGGCTTTACCCGCCGCCACCACACCTTCTTCGAGATGCTGGGGAACTTCAGCTTCGGCGACTACTTCAAGCGCGACGCGATCCGGTTTGCCTGGGAACTGGTGACCGATGAAAAATGGTTCGGCATCTCCAAAGACCGTCTCTACGTGACGATCTTCGAGGGAGCAGACGGCGTTCCTCGCGACGACGAGGCCGAGGGCTACTGGATCGAGGCCGGTGTTCCCAAAGAGCGCATCCACCAGTACGGTCTCAAGGACAACTTTTGGCAGATGGGCGAGACCGGCCCCTGCGGCCCCTGTTCCGAGATTTTTTACGATATGGGGCTGGAGGCAGCCGAGGCCCCCGGCGTCGACAAGCCCTTCGGCCAGGACGAAGCCCGCTACGTCGAAATCTGGAACCTGGTCTTCATGCAGTTCGACCGCTCGGCCGTCGTGGACCCGGCCACCAAGAAGACCACCTATAAACTCGCCCCTCTTCCCAAGCCCTCCATCGACACCGGCATGGGCCTGGAGCGGGTCGCCGCCGTACTGCAAAACAAGGTGAGTAACTTCGAGACGGATTTGTTTACGCCGCTGATTGTGCGGGCGGCAGAGCTGACTGGTTTCAAGTACTCGTTCAATCCCGATATTGGATCGCCTACAGCATGGAACCCCCAGCTCCCAACGCCGGAGTTGACAGAGATGATTTACGAAAAGGAGCGCTTGAATTCCGCCAGCCTTCGTATCATTGCAGATCACGCCCGCGCAGCTACGTTTCTCATTAACGATGGTGTGCTGCCTTCAAATGAAGGTCGAGGCTACGTCCTGCGCAAGATTCTCCGCCGCGGCATTCGGCATGGACGTCTGCTGGGGCAGGAACAGCCGTTTCTCTATCAGATGGTTTATGCCGTGCGGGATTTGATGCAGGGGGCTTATCCGGAGCTGATTGATTCTGCCGCGCGCGTGGCTAAGGTGGTTGAGGCGGAGGAAAAACAGTTTGATCGCGTGCTCGCGAAAGGCTCGGCCGAATGGGATCAGTTGATCATTCAAAAGGTGAACGAAAATTGGGCGCGGGAGCGACAATTCACGAGCGAGCTTGCGGAGTCTGCTGCGCCGGCTGTTGCCGCCAAGCTCAAATCGCAATCTTTTGGCGTTGATACATCCGGAATGCTGGGAGCCGACGGTGAGCCACTTCTCGAAATCGAAAATGCCATCAAACTTGGCTTTCCGCCGTCGCTAGCGGAAACTCTGCTAACAAAATGGCATGAATTGAGAGCTTCGAGACCGAATGTCTCAGGAGCAGATGCATTTCATCTCTATGAAACATACGGACTCCCGTTGGATTTCATGTCGGATGCCGCACGCGATGCAGAGATTCCATTTGATCTTGAGGGATTTGAGCGTGCCAAGGAGACTGAGCAGGCTCGGGCACGCGCCTCATGGAAGGGCGGGAGCCAAAAGTCGGCCAGCCCAGCTTATCGCGAATTGCCTAAGACGGATTTTCTGGGCTACAAACAGCTCACCGCGCCCGGAGCTGAAGTCCTGGCCATCGTGAAAGAAGGCATAGGCGTTCCCGCTGCCGCCGCAGGCGACAATGTAGAGATTGTCACAGATCGGACTAGTTTCTACGGCGACTCCGGTGGGCAAACCGGCGATACCGGCTTTTTCCTGGCTTCGGATGGGAATTCTACGGTTGCAGAGATAACCGGCTGCGTTCTCCCCGTCCAGGGTGTCCGCGCCCACAAAGCTCTGCTCAAGGAGCCCCTGGCGGTCGGCGATACCGTGCGCACTGTGGTAGACGGTGAGCGCCGCAACGCCATCAAGCGCAACCACACCGGGACCCACCTGCTCCATGCGGCCTTGCGGCAGGTACTAGGCACGCACGTCAAGCAGGCCGGCTCGGCGGTCCATCCCGATCGGCTGCGTTTCGACTTCTCTCACTTCGCCCAGGTGGCCGATGAGGAACTGGAAGAGATCGAGTCCATTGTCAACCGCGTAGTGCTGGCTGATACTGAGGTCGCCACCATCGAGGACGTGCCCATCGACGTGGCCGTGAACGAATACCACGCCATGGCGCTCTTTGGCGAGAAGTACGGAGACAAGGTAAGAGTTGTCAAGGCAGGCGACTTCTCCGCCGAACTCTGCGGCGGGACTCACACCCGCGCCACCGGCGAGATTGGCATTCTAAAGATTGTCAGAGAGGAATCGGTCTCCTCCGGCGTTCGCCGCCTTGAGGCCATCAGCGGTTTCGGCGCGCTCGCCGCCTTCCGCCAGGACTTTGCCGTAGCTCAGATCGCCGCGCAACTCGCTCCCGCCCCTGAGGGTAGCACCCCGTCAGAGGCCTTCCGCGCTAAGCTGGTCAGCCAGGAAGACGAGTTGAAGCGCCTTCGCCGCGAGTTGGATGAGGCTCGCATGAAGTCTGCCGCCGGCGCTCTCGATGAAGCGCTCAGCCGCGTCGTCGAGGTCAAGGGCATTCGCCTCATAACCCTGCGCGCCGACTCGCTGGAGCGCGGCCAACTGCGGACGCTGGTGGACAACTTGAAGCAGAAGCTCGGCGAGGGCGTGGTAGTGCTGGCATCGGCGCAACCCGAAGGCAAAGTCGCCCTCATCGCAGGGGTCACGCCTGGTCTCGTCAAGCGCATTCAGGCCGGCAAGCTGGTGGGCGCGGTAGCAAAACTCGTCAGCGGCTCGGGCGGCGGCAAGCCGGAGATTGCCGAGGCCGGCGGCAAGGACCAAGCGCAGATTGAAGCGGCGCTCCAGGCCGCGCCGGGCATTGTCGCAGAGTTGCTGGGATAGAAAGCTCGGTTCAGACGCCAATACAAAGGGCCGCTTTCATCGGGGAGCGGCCCTTTGCATGAGATATACGGTGTCTACCGGATGCGGAAGTTGTAAGCCAGGCCGAAGGACAAAATCGGGTAGACCTTCAACGGCTCCAGATCGTTCTGATACTTGGTAATCTGAGCGGCCAGGTTCTGCTGCGCTGTGGTGTTGATTGCCATATTCACGCACGTCGCGGGGATCGTCAGGTCGCCGCAGCCGGTACCGGTAATTGAAAGCTTGATCGTCGGAGTGTCGACGATAGCGGCGCCGATCTCGAATGGAAACGACCAGTGCCCGCCATTGCGGGGGATCATGTTACCCCATCCGGTGGTGATGGTGAAGGCGGGATTCTGCGTGTTCAGGGCTATGCTGCCGGTACCGGTAATCGGATTCGAGGGCAGAGAGTAGTAAGCCTGGTTGCCGAGCGTGAGCTTGGTTCCGTTGGCAACGGAGACGTTGGCGCTGACTAAGTTTTGGTTATAAAACAGAGCGCCAGGACTCAGTCGAAAACCATGGTTTGGAAACGGATATAAGTCCAGCGAGGCTCCGGCCGTGGCGAAATTCAGCTTGGCGTTGACGTTAAAACCGTTGGTCGAAATGTTATTAACCGTGTAATTTAAGAAATTTCCGGTCCCGCGCACATTCAAGTACCGGTTGAGGTTCGTGGCCGCCTGCATATTGACGCCCATAAGCGATACCCCTCCGCTGAGCGCAACCCGCGATAGCGGCTTGACGGTGACCGATGAACTTTTCATGCGCGAAGATGGCTGTGTGGCTGTTCTTTGGGGGTTTGATTGCACGGTATTCAGGTCGGAGTAGGACGTGGAAGACTGGGCCATCAGCATCGCTGGCGCGGCGATCAATGCTATAGAGAGAAATTGAAAGGTGCATTTCATGAGAAACCCTCCAGGCGGGTCAGGGCATTTTTCTCGACGTTACCACGGCCTGGCAACCTTGTTGCATAGCACTCTCGTGTGTGTACCCAAGTGCTCAACTCACAAGGCACCCTGTTCCAGCAAAGATTTTGCCATGCAATCCGAGCGGAAGTATGAGCCGTATTGCACAGTATCAGGAAACATCGATTGAGTGGAATGCCTTAATCTGAGCCCATGGCCAGGCTGAAATGGGAACCTGAGAAGATCGTCGTGCTGAGGCGCCAATTGCTGAAGTGGTATGCGCGCAATCGGCGCGATCTGCCCTGGCGGCGCAGTCGCGATCCCTACGCCATCTGGGTCTCTGAGATCATGCTGCAGCAGACCCGTGTAGCTGTGGTCATCAAGCGCTTCCAGGCCTTCATGGAGCGGTTTCCAACGCTGCTCTCGCTGGCTCTTGCGTCGGAGCAGGAGGTGCTGGCCCTGTGGAGCGGCCTAGGCTACTATAGCCGCGCGCGCAATCTGCACAGGGCCGCGCAATTTGTGGCCGAACGGCACCGAGGCAACTTGCCAGCCACCGCCGAGGAGCTACGCACCTTGCCCGGCATCGGCGCTTACACCGCCGCTGCTATTGCCAGCATTGCCCAAGGCGAACGTGCGGCGGTGGTAGACGGCAACGTGGAGCGGGTGCTTTGCCGCATGGCTGGCTGGAAGGCCGGCAATGGCGGAGCGGCCCTCAAGCACAAGATCGAGAACCTGGCCGCTCAGCTCATTGATCCGGAGCAGCCCGGCGACTTTAACCAGGCGCTTATGGAGCTGGGCGCCACCCTCTGTCTGCCGCGCAATCCTCAGTGCCTGGTGTGCCCCGTTTCCGCCGACTGCATGACTCGCGGAGAACACAAGACCTTGCCCCGGCCTCGGATGCTGAGCAAGGAAGTGGCCCACGCCCTTTCTATCCGCATCGGTCCGCAGCCGGGCGAGGCCAACCGTGAGGTGTTGCTGGAGCAGCGGCCCGCCTCATTGACCGTCATGCCCGGCCTGTGGGAGCTGCCTGCCCTGCGCGACCCAGCCGTTCCCGACCATGAGCTGCGCATGACGGTGCGCCATGCCATTATGCAGATCAACTACTACGTCCGAATTCGCACCGTCTTCGAGGATGACGTCGAGGCCATGACCATTCCCGGAGGCGAGCGCCGCTGGGTTCCGCTCGGGGTAGCCGCCGGGATGGCGCTCACTGGCCTGACCCGCAAAGTGCTCGCTCGTGCCCACCTGCTGCCCACTGCTTCGCTGGATGCCATTGCCCCACAACTGGATGGAGACGTACTCTGATAACTCGATTGCCGTGCTCTTTCGGCGTTTTATCGCAAAGCCGTAGAAGCTCCAGGGAGACTCATGCACCGCAAACAGATATTCTTCATCCTGGCCGCAGGCATACTATCTGCCTCCTCTGTTCATGCTCAGCAGCCCGCCGCTACAATTCCCACAATTCCCGGCCTCCCTCCAGCCGCTCGCGCTGCCGCAGCCTCCATCGATCCTGAAAATATCCGCGCCCATGTTCGCTTTCTCTCGCTTGATCTGATGGAAGGTCGCGGTCCCGGCATGCGGGGCGACCAATTGGCCGCCGAGTACATCGCCACCCAGTTTGCACTGGCCGGCGTGGAGCCTGCAGGCGACAACGGCACCTACTTCCAGCGGGTTCCGTTGATGGCTGTGCATACCATTGAGGACAAGACGAAGTTTTCTCTAGTGCCCGCCAGTGGCCAGCCCATCGATCTCACCTATGGCACGGAGATCGTCTCCAAGGACCAGACCGGCCAGCCCACCGCCGACCTCAACGCGTCTATCGTTTTCGTCGGCTACGGCATCCATGCGCCGGAGTACAACTGGAACGACTACGCCGGCCCAAACGGCACTGATATAGACCTGAAGGGCAAGATCGCCCTGGTCATCGTCAATGAGCCGCCTTCGAACGACGAGAAGTTCTTCAAGGGCAAGGCCCTTACCTACTACGGCCGTTGGACCTACAAATACGAAGAAGCTGCTCGTCGGGGCGCAGTGGGCGTGCTCCTCATCCACCGCACCGATCTCGCCAGCTATGGATGGGAGGTGGTCCGCAACTCCCAGGCCATTGAGAAGAGCTATCTGCAAGGCGATCCCTTAGCCACCCTACGCGCAGCGGCGTGGATTCAGCACGACGTGGCCCAGCGCCTGTTCACCCTGGCCAGCTTCGGTGACCTCGATCATGCTATAGACCTTGCCGGCAAGCCGGGAGCATTCCATGCGGTTGAACTTCCGGTCCGGCTGCGTGCGCATATTGAAAGCCGCGTCCGCCGCTACCTTAGCACGAACGTGACAGGCCGCGTGCCGGGCGCCAGTTCGAGTAATCAGGCCGTCCTCTTCACCGCACACTACGATCACCTCGGCATCGATCCCGACGCCAAGGGCGACGGCATCTACAATGGCGCAGTAGACAACGGTACCGGCTGCGGCGTTTTGCTGGAACTGGCCCGGGCCTTTGCGCGCTCTGCCGTGCGCCCGCCTCACGCCGTTTACTTCTCCTTAGTTACCGCCGAGGAGCAGGGCCTGCTGGGTTCGCAATACCTCGGTATGCACCCGCCCATCTCCGCCAGCCAGATTGCGCTCGACCTGAATTACGACGCGCTGCTGCCCATCGGCATTCCCCGCTCCGTGAGCCTTGGCGGTGCTAAGCGCATCGACTTCTGGCCCACCGTCGAGCGGGTTGCCAAGGCATTTGACCTGGCTCTCCTGCCCGATTCCACCCCCAGTGCGGGCCACTACTACCGCTCCGACCATTTCTCGCTGGCCCGCGTGGGTATTCCCGCCTTCTCGATCGATCAGGGTGATCTCTTCGAGGGTCATACCCAAGAGTGGGGCCGGCAGCAGGCCGAGGACTACGTTGCCCACCACTATCACCAGCCCTCCGACGAGTACCAACCAGGCTGGGGTTTCCACGGCAACGCCAAACTGGCTCGCTTCGGCTTCGTATTGGGCTGGCTGGCCTCTGCCCAGCCGAAATCCGTCGAATGGCTGCCCGGCGACGAGTTTGAAGCTGCCCGAAAAGCTAGCCGGACAAATTAGGCAGTCCAGCATCCTGGCTGCTGCCTGATGCATCAACTGATAGGTCGCGCCTGGCGTTTCCCTGCGGTGCGCCGGACAACATTCTTTGCAATCACAGGATTTCAAATTCCCAAGGAGGGAATATGGCAAGCAAAGCAACTGCGGTTTGGACAGGTTCACTGAAGGAGGGCAAGGGCACAATCTCAACGGCGACCGGCGTGCTAAAAAGCGCGAATTACTCCTTCGCCACGCGCTTTGAAGGCGCGGCAAGCGGCACCACCCCGGAGGAGCTGATTGCGGCTGCCCACGCTGGTTGCTTCTCCATGGCCCTGGGCGCGCAGTTGGGCGGTGCAGGGCTGACGCCGGAGAAGATTGAAACCCAAGCGGCCGTCACTCTCGCCAAGGTCGATGGCGGTTTCGCCATCACCCGGATCGCGCTGACTACTACGGCCACTGTTCCCGGCGCCAGCAAGGATATCTTCGACAAGGCCGCCGCCGACGCCAAGGTCGGCTGCCCCATCTCCAAGCTCTTTGCCAACAATACCGAAATTGTACTCGACGCCAAACTGATGTAAGCGGAACTCAAGCATCTTGGCCGGGGTTGAATGCCCCGGCCTGGCTGCGTTAGAGGTAGGCCTCCGAGTTTGGCTCAGAGACCCATTCCGGGTATACTGAAGATTCGGCAAGCTGCCGGGGAGGCGTGTCTTTACGCGCCCAGATGGCCGCCCGGCCTGAGCGCGATTCCGATGGCGCTGGCAGGCCGAACAAAACACACGAGTTTGGAGTGAAGTCATGGCACAGGTATGCGACATTTGCGGGAAAGGCCCGCAGTTCGGCAACAACATCTCTCACGCGCACAACGTTACCCGCCGCCGCTGGAGCGTTAATCTGCAGGCGGTCAAGGCGCTGGTCAACGGCGCGCCCAAGCGGATTCGGGTCTGTACCAGTTGCATCAAGAACGGCAAGATCGCCAAGGCGTAAAGCCGGCACGCTGCGTTCGGCATCAGCTATATTCAAGATTGACGCGAACCCCGTCCAGCCCGGACGGGGTTTTGTTGTGCCAGAAATACTTGTCTTAACCGGATTACGGTTTTTGCCGGGTGAAGGTTAGCGAGGCGGAGTTGATGCAATAGCGCAATCCGGTGGGCGCTGGACCGTCGGGAAAGACGTGGCCCAGATGGCCGCCGCAGCTGGCGCAGGTTACTTCGACGCGCCGCATCCCCAAGCTCCGGTCCTCGTGTTCTTCGATTGCTTTCGACTCGGCGGGCAACACAAAGCTGGGCCAGCCGCAGCCGGAGTCGAACTTGGCCCCGCTTAAAAACAGGAGCGCACCGCATCCGGCGCAGTGGTAGTTGCCGGTTTCGTGGTTCTCGGTCAGCGCGCCTGTGAAGGGTCGTTCGGTGGCCTTTTCGCGCAGGACACTGTACTGCTCAGGTGTCAGCGTTGCGCGCCACTCGTCCTCCGTGCGAAGAATCTTCTCCGGCGTTTCACTCATGGGGCCCTCCTGGGTTAATGACGATCCGGTGCGAAGTGAGTAGCTCCCACCCTTGCGACAAAGAAAAGTCGCAAGGATGGGGCACGGAGCATTTTGGGAAGAATCTGAACCAGCCTCAGACCTCCGCAATCAGATCGATCTCCACAAGCACATCCTTTGGCAGGCGGGCGGCTTCCACCGTGGTGCGCACAGGCAGCGGGGCGGACATCTGCCCGAAAGAGGCGCTATACACCGCGTTCATGGCGGCGAAGTCATTGATGTTTTTAAGGAAGACAGTAGCCTTGACCACCCGGGCAAGGCTCGATCCGCCTGCTTCGAGAATCGCCTTCAAGTTCTCAAAGGTGCGGGCGGTCTGTTCTGTAATGCCGCCTTCCACAACCTGTTGGGTCACTGGGTCCACACCAACCTGACCGGCGGTAAAGAGAAGGTTACCCGCGCGTACGCCTTGGGAATAAGGCCCGATGGCGGCGGGAGCTTTATCGGTTGCGATGACGGTTTTGCTCATGCCTCGATTGTAGCGGGCATGCGGCGAAACCGCTTAGCGCCATACCGCCAGCACAATGCCGCTGCTAATCAGCGCAACCATCCAATAACCGGCGTTGATGGCGAAGAGCTTGAAGGGGCGCTTCTCATAGAGCATCTCTGAGAAGAGCGGCACAACGATGAAGCCCAGCCAGCAGATGCCTCCGATGAAGGCACCCCGGCGCCATGTCTCCGCCTCGCGCCATATCACGATGTGGGCCAGAATAAACGAGAGAATGAGGCCGCCGATGAAGGACGAGACCATAGCGACAACAGCACCCTTGGGCCTCTCGCCCGGTGTGTGGCCGGTCAGCGCCATCCAAGGTTTGGCGAAGAAGAGGGAGTACCAGAACGCGCCGAGAACCCACTGAATCAAGGCCGCAACCAACATCGCCCAGAAGTTGAATTGCTGCAAGTGCAAGTGAAAATGGTTCACTGTGTAGCCTCCATGATCGATCGATATCCGGCTCATAAGGACAGAGCATCCAGGAGAAAAAGGGGAAATCGCCGGACGGTCCGGCAGGAGCCGTGTTTTGACTCTGCGGCAGCTGTGAAGCCAGTGTCAAGAAGAAATGCCGCGTGGAGCAATTGACGGAGGGTTGCGCGCGTTTGCCGATCAACCCCTTGGCGCTGCAAACTGATAGGCAGAATGCTTTCATCACTCGCTACAGGGATCTCCACCGGGTTAGGTGCAGCGGCCGCATTAGGACTGACGGCCGGTGGTTGCGCCTACGCTGCCCTGTGCCCGGGTTCGCAAATCTTTGGCCATGCGCTCATCGCGCCGCCGCGCCCCGGCGAACTGGCGCTTACCTTCGACGACGGACCCAGCGCGATCTGGACGCCGCGCCTGCTCGAGATTCTTTCCGCCCACGAAGTGAGGGCGACGTTCTTCGTGTTGGGCAGCCGCGCCCAGACTGAGCCGGGGCTGGTGCGGCGAATCGTTGAAGCTGGCCACCTGATAGGAAACCACTCCTGGAGCCATCTGAACCTGGCGCGCACAGCGGCCAGCCGGGTGCTGGAGGAGCTAACCCGGACTAGCCAGACGCTAGAACAGATCGCTGGCACGCCGGTAAAGTACTTCCGCCCGCCCTTTGGAGCGCGCCGTCCTGAGGTGCTGCGCATTGCAAGGTCTATGGGGATGGTTCCGGTTTTGTGGAACGCGATGACCTCCGACTGGAAAGAGACTTCTGCGGAGAAAATCGTGAAATGGCTGACGCGTAGGATCGATCGCCTGGAACGGTGGGGCCGCGCAGCCAACATCGTGCTGCACGACGGGAGCCATCGGGACAGTTCCGCCAACCGGGGTCCGTCTGTGGCCGCCGCCGGCCGACTAATTGAGCGCTACAAAGGCACTCATTGCTTTGTAACGCTGGACGCTTGGAATTAGAGCGGCTCTAAATCCACTTCCTCCACAGCAGCCAGACCTTTACTGATTGCGTGAGGCCCGCGTAGGCCAGCAGCGTCAGTAGCAAAATCGGCCAGTACAGCCCCGGCAGGTGCACTAAGCCCAGCGATGAGGCCAGCGGGGAATACGGCAGCCACGCTCCAAAGGCCATGATGGCCAGCGTGGTAAGGATCAGGGACCAGCTTGCGCGGCTCTGCAGAAACGGAATTTTATTGGTGCGAATGATGTGGATGATGAGGGTCTGCGTCATCAGCGACTCGACGAACCAGCCGGTCTGAAACAATGGAGCGCTCGCGGGAGCCCAGCACTTAAACAGATAGATCATGACGAAGAAAGTCGTGTAGTCGAAGATTGAGCTGATGGGACCGACGCAAAGAATGAACCGCTTGATTTCTCCAATATTCCAGGGCCGCGGTCGCGCTACCTGTTCTTCATCCACGGAATCGGTGGGAATCGGCACCTGAGAGAAGTCGTAGAGCATGTTGTTGGTCAAAATCTGAATGGGCGCCATCGGAATGAAGGGCAGAAAGGCGCTCGCCCCCAGCACGCTGAACATATTGCCAAAGTTGGAGCTAGCTCCCATCCGGATGTACTTGATAATGTTCGCGAAGACCTTGCGCCCCTCAAGGACGCCCCCTTCCAGCACCATAAGGTCTTTTTCCAGCAGGATCAGGTCCGCCGACTCTTTGGCGATATCGACGGCGGTATCCACCGAGATGCCGATGTCCGCGGCGTGCAGCGCGGGAGCATCGTTGATTCCGTCTCCCATGAATCCGACCACATGTCCCTTGCCGCGGAGCACGCGCACGATTCGCTGCTTGTCGGCCGGGGATAGGCGCGCGAAGAGCGTTGTCTTTTCCGCCGCACCCGCCAGTTCCTCGTCGGACATCTTCTCCACGGCATCGCCCAGCAGCATGGGGTCGGGATCGAGTCCCACGTCACCGCAGACCTTGCGGCTGATCAGGTCGTTGTCGCCGGTCAGAATCTTTACTGCCACACCATGCTTGTGCAGCGCTTCGATGGCGGGGGCTGCGGTGCCCTTGGGCGGGTCGAGAAAGGCCACATACCCCTTCAGAACCAGACCGCACTCATCCTCCTTTGAGCAGGACTTCTTTCCATCGAGATCTTTTTTTGCCACAGCCAGAACCCGGAAACCGTCGTTGCTCAGGCTGGCATACTCGTCCTTCAACCCCTTTATCAGGCCGGGGTCCATGGGCGAGAGCTTCCCGTCCAGCTCGAATTGCGAGCACTGGCGGAAGATCTCTTCCGGCGCGCCTTTAGTGAGCAGAATTGCGTGGCTCTCGGGGTCTTCTACCAGCACCGACATCATGCGCCGCGTGAAGTCGAAGGGGATTTCATCGAGTTTCTTGAACTTTTCGACCAGCGCCTGCTGATGAAAGTCCGAACTGTCCAGGATCGCCGTATCCAGCAGGTTTTTGAGGCCGGTCTGGAAGTGGCTGATGAGGTAACCGTCCAGAAGCACCTCGTCGGATTCCACTCCCGCTACGTTGCAATGTCTCTGTAGGACGACGCGATCTTCGGTGAGCGTACCGGTCTTGTCCGTACACAATACGTCCATTCCGCCGAAGTTCTGGATGGCATTGAGCCGCTTGACGATCACCTTCTTGCGGCTCATCGAGATCGCTCCCTTTGAGAGGCATACGGAAACGATCATGGGCAGCATCTCGGGGGTCAGGCCCACGGCCACGGCCATGGCGAAGAAAAATGCGCTCTTCCAATCGTGCTTGGTGAAGCCATTGATGAAAAAGACCAGGGGCACCATGACCGCCATGAGCTGGATCATGAGCCATGTGAAGCGGCTGAGGCCGAGGTCGAAACTGGTTGGCGGAGCTTCCCCGGTGATCGAGCCGGCCATGCTGCCCAGGTAGGTGTTGACTCCCGTCACCACCACCACGGCGGTTGCCGCGCCGCTTTGAACGCTGGTTCCCATGAAGCAAATGTTCTTCAGTTCGGCCGGCGATTGCGAGGCCTTCGGATCGGGATCGTGGAACTTCTCGACCGGAAGAGACTCACCCGTAAGCGCGCCCTGGCTGACGAAGAGATCCTTCGCCGAGAGAATCCGCACGTCGCCGGGAATCATGTCGCCGGCAGACAACTTGACGATATCTCCAGGCACAAGATCCCTGAGCGGCAGCTCCCTCGCGCTGCCATCCCGCATCACCGTAGCGGTCACGTGGATCATGGCCTTCAGCTTGGCCGCCGCCGTGTCCGCCCGGACCTCCTGCACGAATCGAAGCGAGACGCTCAGCACCACCATGCACGCCATCACGATTCCGGCGCGCGCGTCGCCCGTGGCAAAGGAGATCGACGAGAGAACGGCCAGCAGAATCACCAGCGGGTTGCGGAGGATAATCAGGAGGCGGATCAACCAGCCGCGCCGGCGTTCCTGCGCAACCTCGTTCGGACCGCCCGTCCGCTCCCGCTCTTCCGCCTCCGCTTGCGTCAGGCCCTCGGGAGAGGCGCGCAACGATCCAAGCAGCGCGTCGCCGTCCTTCCCGGCCGCATCGAGGACAGCGGGGGAGACGCGGATGTTGTGGTTCTTTGCTTTATTCGTTTCGGGTGCTGTCATGGTTTCTCTCGGCCGTGCTCGAACGAACCTGCGATCAAGCTGACGTATGGATGGGTACGGGATTCCCGAACAGAATCAGAGTAACAGCGCCCATCGGACAGAAACGACATCAGCATCCCCTGAGCCAGGTTGAAAGAAGAGTTCAATACTGTAAGCTACTTGTTCTTTAAGAAATTATGGTAGGCACGACTGGACTCGAACCAGCGACCTCTTCCGTGTCAAGGAAGCGCTCTAACCAACTGAGCTACGCGCCTGCAAGAACGACATTCGCTAGTTTATCAGGATCAGGGCGGCGGTGAAAGAACGGGCTGTCCGCCGTTGCCGGCGATGCTGTACCATCAATGCCTAAGGTCCGTTCACACTACAGGAATGGTGGCTTTGCGAGTGAAAAACCGGCCATGAACGACGTTTCTAAGACACGAATGAACCCACTCCGCGCCGCGCCGAACCTGCTCTCTCTGCTGCGCATTTGCCTAGCGCCATTTTTGGTTGCCACCATCCTCGATTGCCACTATGGACTGAGTTTTGGCCTGTTTGTAGCGGCCGGATTGACCGATGCGCTGGATGGCACATTAGCCCGCATGTTGAAGCAGCGCACCATGCTGGGCCAATACCTTGACCCAGTTGCCGACAAGCTGCTTCTCAGCACGCTGTTTTTGGTGCTCACACACCAGAATCTGATACCCATGAGGGTGACGGTACTGGTCTTCGGCAGGGACGTGGGGATTCTGCTGGTTGCTGCCATTCTCTATGCGGCGGTGGGAAGGCGTGACTTTCGTTCCAGCATCTTTGGCAAGGCCAACACCCTTGTTCAGGTCGGCGCTGTGGCGGCGGTGCTGCTCCATCAGCTCACCACAGCCCGCTGGGTTGCAGACTGCCGCACGGTTGCGCTCAGCGCTACGATGGTGCTGACCGTGGTTTCGGGCCTGCATTATGCGTGGGTGGCGTCCAGGCGGCTGGGCGCGCCTGCGGCCAACGGTCACGCTACCTAGCAAAGCGGTTTCAACCCAGAATCTCAGAGGTCGTCGGCGGCTTCCTCCGGTTCGACGGCTTCTTCAAGCTCCATGTCTCTAAACTCTTCGGAGTCAAAGACTTCGCCACAATCCAAGCACTCGACAAACTCGGCGTCATCGTGCCTGGAAACGATTCGGACCCTAGGGTGTTTACAGAGGATTGGCATCGCTTCTGAATCGGTTGAATAAACTGCTCTTTCCGCCAGATTGTAGCGGTCTTTTCCAGAATTGAAAACGAGAATCTGTTGAATCTTCATGTTCCCCCGGCAGATTTTTCCCTGCGGAACCTGAGGATTGCAGGGGGGACTTGTAATCCCGACAGAAACGGTCGTATACTAAACACGGACCGAAGAAGTCGGATATTGCTTTGCTCAAGCTGACCAAAAAAGCGGACTACGGATTGATCGCGCTTAAGTACTTGGCCGAGCACCCGGAGAGGCCTGCGCTCAGCGCCAAGGACGTAGCTGATACGTACGGTATTCCAGCCCAGTTGCTGGCCAAGATCTTGCAGCGGCTCACCAAGACCGGCCTGTTACGCTCGCATGCCGGGATGAACGGCGGCTACGCTTTAGCTCGCGATGCGCGCCAGATTTCGGCCTATGAGGTGATTCTCGCCATCGACGGGCCGTTTTTCATTACCTCCTGCACTAAAGGCAAGAAGGGCTGCGAGCTAACCCCAAGCTGCACCATCAAGGAGCCCTTGGCGCGGGTGAACGACACCATAGCCGGAGTGTTGAAGAGCATCAGCATTCAAGATCTGGCTGAGCACGAGCAACCGGTGGGACGAGACCGGAGAGGACAAGCCACAGAAGCGGCTGCGTTGGTTTCTCTTACGCTGTAACAGGATTTTTCCCCTCCGCGAAGAGCGGAGCATTGAAGAGGATGGAGATCGAGATGAGCACAGTTGCCAGCCAAGTGAAAGCGCCGCCGGGCTTGAGTTTCCCAATTTATATGGACAATCACGCTACCAGCCCGCTAGATCCGCGGGTCTTGGAGGCGATGATGCCATACTTCACCAGCAAGTTCGGCAACGCGGCCAGCCGCAACCACTCCTTTGGGTGGGAGGCGGAGCAGGCCGTGGAGAAGGCGCGCGAGCAAATCGCGCGGCTGATCGGGGCCACCGCTAAGGAGATCATCTTTACCTCCGGCGCTACCGAATCGAACAACCTGGCCATCAAAGGCATTGCGGAGATGTACCGCGAACGCGGCAACCACATCATCACTCAAGTCACTGAACACAAGGCGGTTCTGGACACCTGCAAGCGCCTGGAGAAGCACGGCTACCGCGTGACCTATCTGCCGGTGAAGGCCGACGGACTGATCGATCTCGACGACCTGAAGCGGGCCATCGACGACAAGACGATTCTGGTCACCATCATGGCGGCCAATAACGAAATCGGCGTGCTGCAGCCCATCCGAGAAATCGGTAAGCTCTGTCACGAAAAGGGCGTCCTCTTCCATACGGACGCGGTGCAGGCTGTGGGCAAGGTCCCGGTCAATGTGATCGCCGACAACATCGACGTACTCTCACTCTCCGGGCACAAGATATACGGGCCTAAGGGCGTGGGTGCGCTCTACGTTCGCCGGCGCAACCCGCGCGTCCAGATCGCCGCCCAGATCGACGGCGGCGGCCACGAGCGTGGCATGAGGTCAGGCACTCTCAACGTCCCCGGCATTGTGGGCCTGGGCAGGGCCTGCGAGATCGCCTATGAGGAGATGGATTCTGAGGCGGCCTATCTGCGCGGCCTGCGCGACCGGCTCAAGGCCAAGCTCGAATCGGAGTTGGACTACGTTCACGTCAACGGCTCCATGGAGCACCGTCTGCCCGGCAACCTGAACATGAGCTTTGTTTATGTCGAGGGCGAGTCGCTGCTGATGGGCATCAACGATGTAGCGGTTTCCAGCGGTTCGGCCTGCACCTCGGCGACACTTGAACCGTCTTACGTTTTAAAAGCTTTGGGGTTGGGCGACGATGTGGCGCATAGCTCCATTCGTTTCGGGCTGGGCCGCTTCAACACCCAGGCTGAGGTGGATTACGTTGCCGCCAAGGTCATCGATATTGTGAAGAAACTGCGCGAGCTTTCGCCGCTCTACGAGATGGTGAAGGACGGCATCGACCTGACCAAGATTCAGTGGGCGGCGCATTAAAGGCAACGGTCAGGGATCAGGGGTCAGAATGTGTGGACCTGAGATCGAAATCTGATCGCTGACAACTGATTACTGACAACTGAGAACCGCGGCTTCCCCCGCAGGAGGATTTACACCATGGCATACAGCGACAAGGTAATCGACCACTACAACAACCCCCGCAACGTGGGCCAACTGGACAAGGCGTCAACAGAGGTCGGTACAGGTCTGGTGGGCGCGCCGGAGTGCGGCGACGTGATGCGCTTGCAGATTCGCGTGAACCCGGAGACGCAGGTGATCGAGGAGGCCAAGTTCAAGACCTTCGGCTGCGGCTCGGCGATAGCCAGCTCTTCGCTGGCCACCGAGTGGATCAAGGGCCGGACGGTGGACGACGCGATGGGAATCAAGAACACCGACATTGTGAAAGAACTATCGCTACCACCAGTGAAGATTCACTGCTCGGTTTTGGCCGAGGATGCGATTCGCGCGGCTATCGGTGACTGGAAGAAGAAAAACGGCGTTGCGGAGACGGCGACCGCCGCCGCGGTGGCGCAGTTATAAAGAGGAAGTCATGTCGAACGTTGTGACCATCGGAACGAAACCTGCGGAAGGAACCATTACGGAGCAGCCGCAGCCTGCCGCGCCGCAAGGTCAAGGCTTGCAGGTGACCGAGAAGGCCATCAAGCGTATCCGCGCGGCCATGGCCAAAGAAGGCGTCTCGCCCACTGAAGGCGGATTGCGCCTGGGCGTGATGGGCGGCGGCTGCTCGGGGCTTTCCTATTCCATCAAGTTCGATTCGCGGCCCCGCGAGCGCGACCGCATCTACGAATTCGACGGCGTGAGGGTCTTCGTCGATCCAAAATCATTCGTTTACCTGCATGGCATGACGCTGGACTACGAAGAGACGCTGATGCGCCAGGGATTTAATTTCATCAACCCGAACTCAACCCACTCCTGCGGCTGCGGTTCGTCGTTTTCCTAGTAAGGTTCGGTTCAATCATGTTGAAAGTCCTCGATTCTGCGGTTCCCATCGCCTGTTGGTCCTGTTCCATCGGCCACAACGACTCCACGCTCTTTTGTCCGCATTGCAGCAAGATTCAGCCTCCTCCCGGCGGCGATTTTTTTCAGGTCTTCGGTCTGGAGCGCCGGTTCAGCGTCGATTTGCCGATGCTGGAGCACGAGTTTCACCGCCTGAGCCGCAAAGTCCATCCCGACCGCTTTGCCCGCGCGGGTGAGAACGAGCGGCAGTGGAGCCTGGCCGATACCGCCCTGCTCAACGACGCTTACCGCACCCTCAAAGACCCTCTCCACCGCACCGAATACCTGCTCAAGCTGGAAGGAGCGGAGATTGGCGAAGAAGAGAGCGGCAAGGATCGCAAAGACCCCTCCAGGGTTCCTGCCGATCTGCTCGAAGAGGTCTTCGAGTTGAACATGCAACTGGAAGAAATGCGCAGGTCGCGCAAGAGTGGCGAGCAGGATCAGCAACTCCAGGCTAGCCTGGAACAGGCAAAGAGAAAGTTCGACGTCCTGCTGAACGATGTGGACCGGGAACTGCGCAATCAATGGCAATTGTGGGACGAGAGCGGCGCAGCGGCGCGCAAGACGGCGCAAAAAACCATGGTGGCGCTGCTCGACCGGCGCCGCTACCTCAGCAATCTGGTGCGCGACGTAAACGAAGAGCTGGGGGCATAAAAGACAAAATGGCGGAAGGACGCGTAGTCGGAATCGACCTGGGAACCACCAACTCCCTGGTTGCTTACATGCAGGGCGATGCCCCGGTGGTCATTCCCGGCGTCGACGGCTCGAATCTGGTGCCTTCTGTGGTGTCGCTCGACCCCATTCCGGCTGGGGGCGGCCGGCCCACGGTCACGGTCGGCAACAGCGCGCGCAAGGCCCTCATCGAGACCCCGGAGCGGGTCATCTACTCCGTCAAACGGCTGATGGGCCGCAGCCTCGAAGAGATTCAAGACGAGCTGAAGCTCTTCCCGTTCCGGCTGGCCGGCGACGTGGAGGCCGGCGAGGTCCCGCGCATCCAGCTCGGCGAACTCCGGTTCACGCCTCCGGAGATCTCTGCCTACATTCTGCGCCAGCTCAAGCGCAACGCCGAGCGATTCTTTGGCGCGCCGGTCACGCAGGCCGTCCTCACCGTGCCCGCCTACTTCAACGACGCGCAGCGCCAGGCCACCAAGGACGCGGGCCGTATGGCCGGTCTGGAAGTGCTGCGCCTGGTCAACGAGCCGACCGCGGCCGCCCTGGCCTATGGCCTGGACCGCGCCAAGGCAGGCACCATCGCCGTCTACGACCTGGGCGGCGGAACCTTCGACATCTCCATCCTCAAGTTGCGCGACGGCATCTTCGAGGTGCAGTCCACCAACGGCGACACGCATCTGGGCGGCGACGACATCGACAACCTCCTGCTGGCCATCGCTCTGGACGAGATTCACGCCGAGCACGGCGTCGATCTGCGCCTGCATCTCGGCGCGGTGCAGGCCGTTCGCAAGGCGGCCATCGAAGCCAAGATCGCTCTGTCCACCCAGCCCGCGGCGCACTTCGACATCGAGTTGCCCAACGGCGACCGCTACCAGCGCGAGATTCCGCGCGCGGTCTTCGAGCTTTTGATCGAGCCCGTTCTGGAGCGCACCGCCGGCCCTTGCAAACAGGCCATCGCCGACGCCGGCATCGCGCCGGAGCAGATCGACGAGGTGGTGCTGGTGGGCGGCTCCACGCGCATTCCCGCGGTGCGCCAACTGGTGGACGATCTCTTTCACCTGACGGCGCGCGGCAAGAAACCGCAGATCGAATTGAATCCCGATGAAGTCGTCGCACTGGGCGCCGCTGTGCAGGCCGACATCCTGGCCGGCGCATCGAATGCCACGGAAGAGATGCTGCTGCTGGACGTGACCCCGCTCTCGCTGGGCATCGAGGCCCTGGGCGGCACGGTGGCGCGCATCATCCAGCGCAACTCCACCATTCCCGCCTCCGCCACCGAGCACTTCACCACCGGCGTCGACGGCCAGACCAACGTGGCCATTCACGTCGTGCAGGGCGAACGCGAACTGGCCGCCGACTGCCGCTCGCTGGCGCGCTTCGACCTCCGGGGCATTCCGCCCATGAGCGCGGGGCTGCCGCGCATCGAGGTCCATTTCCTCATCGACGCCGACGGTATTTTGCAAGTCTCCGCGCGCGAGCAGCGCAGCGGCCAGGCGGCGCAGATCGAGGTGAAGCCGACCTATGGACTCACCGACGAGCAGGTCGAGAGCATGATTCTCGACTCCTTCGATCACGCCGAGGAGGACTTTGCCAGGCGCCTCTTGATCGAGGCCCGCAACGAGGCGGAGACAATCCTATCGGCTGTGGACCGCGCCCCGGAGAGCCCCGCCTGGGCGCAGTTGACTGGCGAGGAGCGGGCGGCCATTACCGTTGCGCGCGGCCGGCTGGCCCTCGTCAAGCGGGGCGAGGACGCTGCCGCCATTCGCAACGCCACGCTCGCGCTCGACCAGGCCACGCGGCGCTTCGCCGAACTGATGATGGAGGCCGCCGTCACCACCGCCATCCGCGGCAAAACCATGGTCGAGGCCGGCGAAGAATTGGCCGAGGCCGTTACAGCGCCTCACGCCATGGCCCCGGCGGAGTTCAAGTAGCGGTGCTAGCGGAGTTCGCGGAGAAGGCGGAGTTAGCTAACTTGCGGGTGGGAAACCAAGCATCTGAACGCGAAAGAGACGGAATTCGATGAACGAAGCAAACGACAAACCCATTCCCGCCGAGAAGCTGGTGCGCGTCACGTTTCTCCCCGAGGGCCGCACGGTCGAGTTCGAGTACGGCGCGCTGCCCTATGAGCACCACGGCAAGCCGATGTCGTTTCTCGACGTGGCGGAAAACTTCAACGTCTTTCTCGATCACGCCTGCGGAGGCGTCTGCGCCTGCACCACCTGCCACTTGTGGATCAAGGAGCAGACGGGCATCAGCCCAGCGGACGACGACGAACTGGACCGTATGGACATGGCTGCCGACCAGCAGTTGAACTCGCGGCTGGGCTGCCAGGCCGTCATCACCGGCCCCGGCGAGTACATCGTTGAGATTCCCAAGTGGAACCGCAACTACGTCTCCGAGGGAAAACCATTGACCCTGGCGGAAGAGAAGTAAGGAGAATCCCATGCCGCGCGAGATTCTATGGACCGACGCCGAAGAGATTGGCATTCAACTGCAAGAGAAGTTTCCCGGACTCGATCCTCTGGCGGTCCGCTTCACCGATCTGCATCGCTACGTCACCGAACTAGATGGCTTCGCAGACGACCCGCAAAAGTCGAACGAGCCACGGCTTGAGGCCATTCAAATGGCATGGCGCGAGGAGTTTGAGGCCGCGCAGCAATAACCGCTACCGGTCTTCCTGGTCCCGCTCGTTCCACCCGAAGGCGCCTTCGAAGTGTTCGAATTCCTTCTTCTGCCCCGGCACAAGATACACGCTGATCACATCGAAGCGCACCGGCGGCGCCGTCTCCTGGGGCAACTGGCGCACATACTGGCGTGCCAACCGGCGCAGGGTGTCGCGCTTGTGCGCGTCGATGGCGATCTCTGCGGGCGAGGCGTCGCGCGCAGTGCGGGTCTTCACTTCGAAAAAGCACAGCACCGGCCCCTGCCAGGCAATCAGGTCAATATCGCCGGGCAGATCCCCCGAGGACCAGCGTCGCGCCACCACGGTGTAACCCTTGCGGCGCAGGTAAAAGAAGGCCGCATCTTCGCCTTCGATGCCTGTTGCCAGATGCGCGGGCAGGCTTTCTGTCCTGCCACGCCGGTGCGCAACTCGGCCCAACCCGGCTAAGGCGCGTTCCAGCCAGGCGATCCGCATCTGCTCCAGCCATCCCATGGCACACCATTCTCTCGCCGGACGAGCGAGAGGCGCAAATCCGGTACTACAGAGCCGGGCCAATAAGAGAGTCTCAAAAAGCGCATTTCCATGTAGACTTCCGTCTCAGGCTAGGATTGAATCATCACGGTGTCGAACTCTGCACCCCAAACCGGAGCCATGAAACCAGAGCCAGCTTCGACTGCCTCCATCGTCGTGGCCTTTGCCTCTGTGTACTTCTTCTGGGGTTCGACATATACGGCCATTCGTATTGGGGCGGCGGAGATGCCGGCGCTGCTGCTGTCGGGAACACGATTTCTGATTGCTGGGGCGATTCTGTTGGCCTGGTGCCGCTGGTGCGGACAGCGTCTTTCGTGGCCGCCGAAGACCATGTGGATGCTGGGCCTGATCGGTTTGCTGCTGCTGGGCGGAGGTAATGTTGGCCTGGTCTACGCGGAGCGGACCGTTCCCAGCGGACTGGCCTCACTGGCGCAGGCGGTGGTTCCGCTCTTTGTGGCGCTCCTTGAAATGGCATTGCCTGGCGGCGAACCGCTGCCCAGGCGTGGCTGGCTGGGGTTATTGCTGGGCTTTATCGGCCTTGCCGCTCTGCTCTGGCCCTCCGTGCAAAGCGGTTTTCACGGCGATCGCACGCTCCTGTGGGCCATCGCCGCCCTGATGGCCGGTGCGCTTTCATGGACCGCGGGCAGCATCCTCTCCCGGCGCGCGCGATTGCCTGTGAACAGCTTTGTCGCCGCGGCCTGGCAGATGCTTGCTGCGGGCATTTTCTGCACCGCCCTGGGCACGGCGCTGGACCAATGGCCGCAATTCCACGTAAACATCCGATCCGCCAGCTCGCTCGCATATCTCATCACCGCCGGTTCGCTGCTGGGCTACACCGGCTTCATCTACCTCATCGAGCATGTGCCGGTCGCCAAAGTCACCTCGTATGCCTATGTAAACCCGCTGGTCGCGGTGCTATTGGGAATTCTGCTGCTCCAGGAACGGCCCGATGCGGCGGAGTTTACCGGCATGGCCGGTATCGTTGTCGCTGTGTTTCTGCTGACTACAGCTCAGGTCAAGGTAAAGGGCAAGCCGCGGCTTGCCGAGGAGCTGGAGCAGTTGCCGCCGGAGTGATGTGGGTCTGGGAACCCCGCGACAACCAACTGCGTATAGATGAAGGCGAGAACAAGGAGAGCAGCCATGAGCAGCCAGCCATATCCAAACCCGCAAGCGATCTTCTATCAGCAGTATGAGGCGGTGCGACGCGATGAGGTCGTGGGCATTCTGCTGGCGCTGTTTCTGGGCACCTTCGGCCTGCACCACTTCTATCTGCGGCGAACCGGCCTAGGGATTCTCTACTGCTGCTTCTTCTGGACGGGGATTCCCGGATTTCTGGGCTTTATCGAGTGCTTCTTTATGCCCGGCCGGGTCCGGGAGTTCAACGCCATCCAGGCTGCGGGAATCGCGGCCATGCTGGGCATCCCGATGCCGGGATGGGGTCAGCCGGTGAATGTGACCGTGAACGCGCCGCCCGCGGCGCAGTCGGGAACGCTGCTTGCTTGTTCCCATTGCGGGCATACCAATCCGTCGGGAGCGCGCTTCTGCTCCAGATGCGGAGCAGTGCTGTGAATGGGCTGTAATGCCTTACATATTTGCCTGACCGGAGCGCATTGACTCGTTAAATTGCGGCTTGGTGAAGTTGAGCGCGGCTTCTAGTTTCGCTTGGTACTCCGGCGCCCGCGCCATTAGTTGCTCGCTAGCCGAGGCAAACTCGCCCCCCAGCTTGATCAGCTCCTCACCGGCCTGGTTCCCTGCAATCCTCAGCAAATCAGCTTCCGTCGTGTTTAGGTACTGCGCGTCTCTCGGATCGGCAATCCATACTGGCTTCCCTTGGCCCAGGACGCCCGAGAGCCAGTAGACCTTGCGAAGCAGGTATTCCAGCCGCTCCGCGTCGCTGGTCTCAGTGAACATGAACTTCTTCTGCCAGCGGCTATGGTAGCGTGTGGTCACATGCACCGGCTGGCGGTTGCCGGACTTCAGGAACTCCAACTGGCCCAGGTCGATCGTTTTGCGCACCACGTTGTAGACAAAGGTCTCTGCATAGGGCTGCTCCATCGACGGCACAATCTCGGCGAAGGTCTGCGTCACCGAGGCGGCCACCTTGGCGTGCAGATTGTGTGCGCCGCCATCGGCTAGGTGAACCTCGCCATGCAGGATGTAGGTGTCCGCGCCGGAAGTCGAGCGGTGGAAAGGCCACAGGAACTGGCCAAAGGCCATCGGCAGGCCGCCCAGCGTAACGTAACACTCGGGCCGGGGATTGTGCAGTCGCTTAGCCTCTGCTGCCAGGTGAGCCGTCATTGTGGGCAACAGTTCCGGTTTGTCGAAATTGAAGGCTTCGCTCAGTTCGAGTTTGAGAGTCCGGTTAGCCGTTTCGGCGCCGGGAAGCCCGAGTTGGAAGACCGCCGTAGGCCGGCCGTGGAAGTCGCTGCCTTCGGTGACAGATTGAAGTACCAGTCTGGCGTGCTTGGCGGCCGCTTCAAGAGAGGTCGCAAGAGTTGATTTCATGTTGAGAGTCATTTACGGGGAATCCTGCGTCGGGGATCGTTGCCTCTTTATTCTAATGGGAACACTCCGGCGGACGCCGCATTTACAATGGGAAATGTGCAGCCCATAGAGACTTCGCCCCTCATTCTCGCCGAGAACCTGACCAAGGTTTACGCGGCAGGCCGAATACCGGTCACCGCGGTGCGTGGAGTTTCGCTGGCCGTCGAGCGCGGGGAGTTTGTGGCCATTGTGGGGCCGTCGGGCTCGGGCAAGTCCACCCTCTTTTACCTGCTGGGCGGACTCACCCAGGCCACTAAGGGGCGGGTGGTGATCGACGGTGTGGATTTTGCTACTCTCGACGACGGCGAGCGCACAAAACTGCGCAAGCACCGCATCGGCTTCGTCTTCCAGAAGTTCAACCTGCTGCCGACGCTCTCGGCAATGGGCAACATCGAGATCGCCCATGCCGTCAGCGGGCGCAAGGGGCCCTTGGACCACAAATATCTTGACCATCTGTGCGATCTGTTGGCGATTCAGGGCCGCCTCCATCACCGGCCTGCGGAACTAAGCGGCGGTGAACAGCAGCGCGTGGCGATTGCTCGGGCGCTGATCACTCGTCCAGCCATTGTGCTGGCCGACGAGCCCACCGGCAACCTTGACACGAAAAGTTCGGACGCGGTGCTGCATATGCTGCTCCGGTCGAACCGGGAGCTGGGCCAGACAACGCTGATGATTACGCATAATCCCGAGGCGGCGTCGATTGCCGGCCGCATTCTGCATATGCGTGATGGGGAGATTGTGCAGGAGGAGAAAGGTTCGCGCTTCGGCGAGGCCCTGCCAACCGCAAATGCTGCCCCGGCCGCAGTTTGACCCCGTTTCAGCCCCCCGGTATACTCAACATTGCACCAAGCGGGAGTAGCTCAGTGGTAGAGCATCGCCTTGCCAAGGCGAGGGTCGCGAGTTCAAATCTCGTCTCCCGCTCCATTCCGCCCTCCGGCCCTGGCCGGGTTGGCTACGGCGGATTGGAATGAACCCAGTAATCGGCAGCCCTGCCAAGGCGCGGTACCCAAGTGGTAAGGGAGAGGTCTGCAAAACCTTTATGCGCCGGTTCGATCCCGGCCCGCGCCTCCATTCCTTTCAATAATTTAGGCGTCATCTAGAACCAGGCGTCAATTCCAGGTGCGGAAACCTGCGCCCACCGCCGTTGAACAATCCCGAACTGTAAATCTGCCAAGTCAGATTGAATCGGATTCCAGCGATTCCGTCAATTGGCGGAGTCTTTCTGGCGTGTGGCCTTTACACCCGACAGTATCCCAATGCCCAGCAGTACAACCGCTCCCACGACAATCCATTGCGTGGGCATATGGATCAGGTGCGCTGCGTATACCAGTCCGCCGATCACGATTGCGAATCCGATCGCATAGATTCCAAATGACATAATCTCTCCTTATCAGTGGGCCGTGCGGTTTGACCGATCTTCGCAACCGGCGTTGCCAGCCGCCTGCCGCTCACGCCAGCATGGCTCGTTTCGCGCTTCGCACTCGGCTGGGCGGGGGATCGAGGAGTATGGGCCGGGAGGCGTTTTCCTCCGGCAATTGATCGTGCAGAACCACAGTGAGCAACTTCGTGTTCACCCGAATGCGGCCGTTGTATTGGATGTAGCCAAGTTTCCTGAAGCGATTCATGAAGAAGCTGACGCGCGACCTGGTTGTGCCGATCATCTCCGCCAGCGTCTCTTGGGTTACAGGTGGAATCAGTGTCTCCGGCTCGCCCGGCTGGCCGAAGCCCGCCATCAACAGAAGCGTCCGCGCCAGGCGTCTTTCGCTGGAGTTGAATAGCTGATCAACGAGATCCGCCTGGGTTCGCATCCCCCGAGACAGGATGAACTGCGTGAAAAAGTCGGAGAAAGCGTGTTCCTCGTGCAGTACGCGGAGCATCTGCTCCCGCGCAATCTCCAGTGTTTCGCAGGCAGCTGTAGCCGAGGCTGTGGCCGTTCGAGTCGTGACCGATCCGATGATGGACTCCTCGCCAAAGAAGTCTCCGGCGGCCAGCAGCGTTACCGTTGCCTCCTTGCCCCTTTTGGAGAGGACGGTGAGCTTTGCCCGGCCCGTCTGGAGATAGAAAACGGAATTTGCCGGGCCCCCCTGGGAAAAGAAGGCCTGCTTAACCTTGTGCCGGACGATCTTTCGCCCTACCCCTTCAGTAGCCAGGAAAACGGTGATATCAAAGGATTTCATGTTGCTCCCTTCATATGAACAGCCTCTTCCCGAGGAGCGTTTTGCCAATGACAAACCGCATGAGGGTTGTGTATGCCGGGCGTAAATTGCTATCCGCTCCGGGCCGCGCAATAAAATAGCGTCGCACCACGCACGGTAACTGTCTGAGCGTTTTAGCTCTATTGTTGACCTGACTCCAATGGAGGGGCAAGCTTCCAAAGCTGGCCGAATCCGGCAGATCGAAGCCGACCCTTACCCTTGCCAGCCGCTCCGGCTCTGCTTCTAATAGGGCGTAATAAAGACATAGGGCGATTAGGAGTGTGATTCGAGTCACGGAGGGCCGCGGCCGGAGTTGGATAGGCTCAACTTGAAGGGCGTATCGCACTGCACGCCCAAGAGGATTTAAGGAGCATTTTTATGGCTTATGTAATTACCGATGCATGCATCAAGGACTTTGTCTGCGTGGCGGAGTGTTCCACTGCCGCTATCGCGCCCGTGGCTGAAGATCCAAAGGCCGGGACCGTCTCCCAGCTTTTCATCAACCCTAATGACTGCATCGACTGCGGAAACTGCGCTGACCTATGTGCGCAGAATGCGATCTTCCCCGGCGACGAACTGCCCGAAGAGAAAGCGCATTTTGCTAAATTGAATAAAGCATATTTCAATTAGGGCGGCTGCACTTACGCAACAAGCGCAATCTGTGAGGCAAAGAGCGACAGGCGAGCAATATAAGTTGTAAGCCAGGGCGCATATCTACTATTGCTTGAAGCCAGCCACCTGAAGAAGCGCCCCAGGCGCGCATATCTCCGCGGAATCGGGACTGCGCCGGAGTGGAGGCGCGCAAAAAATCTTCTTTATTGCGCGGTGAGGACCCTTATTTTCGGGTACACTGTGGGCTGATAGCATTGAACCCAGGAATTAGCTAGAGTTTTTCTCAAATTCATGTGGGGTAGAAGAGAGAAGTGGAAGAAGGCTCGTAATAGGCAAGAGCCGTAAGAATACCATCGATCGCCTTACATTGATTCGAGAAGTGCCGTGGGCTACATATACTTGTGGAATATAGGCAAAAGCCCGCGGGTTTAGTTAACAGAGCACCTTACCATTACCGGAATTAACCGAAATTCACCCCAGGCAATGGCGAAGGTTAAAGCTAAAACAGCTCTCTTTCGCGCGCGGCGCATCCGGACCCGGGCAAATGGCCAATAAGTCTTCCGGAGACCTTCCGGGCGCACGGCAGGCGAAAGACGCGGCATTACGGAGAAAAAATGAAAACGGCAAAAACCGCGCTGAGCGGCATAGATTTAAGCAATCTGAGCATTCCTGACGCGGAAGAGATTATTGAAGAAGCTCTCAACGAACTTAGTTTTTCTGCGGACCCTGGCATAGCGCGGGCTCTGCATTTTCTGGCGCCTCCTGGATACCAGGCAATCGTTGAGCTATGCGGCGAAAACGGACGCAGTAAGCGTCGCAATGCGCCGGCAGAGACGTGGTCGCCGGAAGAGGACGAGGTGCGCATCTACTTTGAGCGCATCGATGACGACGAATCCGCTCCGCGTCCGGCCCGCGCGCCGCGAGCGTCGGTCGAGCACTCCTTCGACGACGAGGACGACGACGGCCAGGAAGCCGTAATTCCCGCCGACATCGACGCCCGCGTGAAAGAACTATGTGCCGCGCTGGCCGAGGCCGAGCGGGGCGGGCACGCCTTCATCGCCCTCAAGTGGTTCCGCGACTCCTTTCTGCCGCGCAAGGCCTTCCGCTGGAATCAGCACCCCGAGTCGCGCCAGGCGGTATTGGCCGAGGCCATTCAGCGCGGCGTGGTGATCACCAGCAAGATCGCGAATCCCAAGACCCCTGCTTATCCCACTACTACCATTCGGCTTAACCGCGCCGAGGCCGGCATTCCCGAGGAGGCGCAGCGCTTCCATCCCGTCGCGGTCCATGGCGACTCTATCGCCGAGGCCATTGAAGAGGAACGGGGAAGCCTGTGAGCTGCTACTTTCTGGAGTCCACGGCCTTCGCCAAGCTGTTTGTGCAGGAGCCGGGCACTGACGCTCTGATCGGCCTCATGGAGGCCGTCGAAGACAATCGCAAGCTGATCTCGGCCTCCACACCGCTGGAGGTCTACGCAGCGGTTCGGCGGCGCGAGCACTCCGGAGCTCTCTCCGCGGAAGACGCCGCGGCAGCCCTCGACATCCTGCGCCTTGAAGCTGCGCGCATGGTCCAGCAGCCGCTGAATCCGGCCGTCCTCGAAGCCGCTCGCCAGCTTCTCGACCGCACCGCGCTGCGCTGGCCAGACACCCTGCAATTAGCCGCAGCTATCGTCACACGCGATATGTTCCAGGGAACGGAGATCATCTTCGTCTCAGCTTCGCCGCAACTGCTCGAAGTCGCCCAAGCTGAAGGCTTCCATACGCTAGACCCGGCGAAGGAAGCTGTGGAGCCGGTCGAGGAAGACGATCATGCCGACGTGAGCCCGTAGCCGACCTATTGTGTGGCTTCAACCGATTGCTTGTTGCACCGCTGCATGGCAGACCTCTGCCAGCCGCCCGATGCCTTCCCGAATCTGTTCCGGGGAGGCATTGGAGAAGTTCAGCCGCATGTACCGGAGACCGGGAGCATTCGAGAAAAAATCCTGCCCAGGCACAAAGAGCACCTTGCGCGCAAAGGCTTCGCGCATCAGTTCGTTCGTATTCACTCCCTCGGGGCAGGTGACCCAAAGGAACATGCCCCCCTCGGGATGTGTCCACGCGAATCCCGGCGGCATGGTCTCCGCAAGAGTGACGTCCATGATCGAGTAGCGTTCTCCGTACGACCGCCGGATCAGCTCGATGTGGGCCTCGCTGTCGTAGTCTGCAAGGTAGCGATGAACGATGCGCTGGTCCAGGCTCGACGTATGCAGATCGGCAGCCTGCTTGGCGATGGTGAGCTTGCCGCGGATCTTCTTGGACGCAACCGCCCATCCCACCCGGAGACCGGGCGCAATTGTTTTTGAGATGGTGCTGAGATAAATGACAATCCCTTCCGTATCCAACGCCTTGATCGGAGGAATGGTCTTTCCAGCGTAACGCAGAGACCCATAGGGATCGTCCTCCAAAACAATCAATCCATAATGCGCCGCGATCGAATAAAGCGTCTTGCGGCGCTCCGCGGTGAGCGTCACGCCCGTGGGATTCTGAAAATTCGGAATCGTATACAGGAACTTGGGCCGCTCGCGTTCAATCAGGGCAGGCAACTCTTCCGGGATCAGGCCTTCGTTATCGGTAGACGCCGAGGCAAAGTGAGCTCCGTAGGTCTGAAACGCCTGAATGGCCGCCATGTAGGTTGGGCTCTCAGTCAGGACACAGTCCCCCGCATCCAGAAAAATCTTCCCGGCCAGATCGAGCGGTTGCTGAGACCCGGTCGTGATGAGAATATCTTCAGCGCAGCAATCGATCCCTCGTTTGCGGGACTCCACCGCGAAGCTCTCTCGCAGCGGGGCAAAGCCCTCGCTGGGGCTGTATTGCAGAGCAGCGGCGCCGCTCTCGCGAAGGACGCGCTCGGTGGCGTGGAGTACGTTATCCACGGGAAAAAGCTCAGGCGCGGGAAGACCACCGGCGAATGAGATGATCTCCGGTTGCTCGGTGACCTTGAGAATTTCGCGTATGGTCGAGGTACGTACACCCTCCATTCTGTGCGCGAACCGGGTATTCATACCTTGTCCTCCCAATTGATCCTGAACTTTTCCTCCCAGAATATCGATGCCGATGCCTGTCGAAAAACTCTCGTAGACTGGTTGCGCCCGAGCAACGTATGCGGCAGGACTAGCACGAGGAAACCATTGTTTGTACAAGCGATTTTCCGGAACGAAGTGCCCAGATGTCGCATGCTGCTCGTTACTCCCGCCGGAATCGGTTGGCCTTTTCAAACTCATCGCGCAACTCCGGCGTGCGCAGGTTTTCGCGCAGATGCGCCAACCCCTGCTCCAGCGCAAGAAGCGCCGCTTGAACAGCCTCGGTGTTGGTATAAGCGATGTCGCGCCACATGGAAAATGGACTGGCTCCCAGTCGCGTCATCTCGCGCAGTGCGCGTCCGCCTACGTCTTTCAGTTCAGGCGCGTCGCCTACCTCTTCCTGTAGCAG
>Ga0265316_10000935_pt1 | contig 31787 bp, 29 predicted proteins | sample 4522metaG_FD_202092 | JGI IMG/M metagenome (GOLD analysis project Ga0265316, IMG submission 202092) | Rhizosphere microbial communities from Carex aquatilis grown in University of Washington, Seatle, WA, United States - 4-5-22 metaG | ecosystem: Host-associated > Plants > Roots > Rhizosphere >...
AATGATTCCTTCCTGGCGAAGATCCCAAATGCGGCTGCCTTGAATTCCCCACGTCCCTCGGCCGGATGCAGATCGTAGAAGTGCTTCTGGCCCACAATCTCGTCCGGGCGGTAGCCCCAAACCGCCGTCGAGACGTTGCTCACGTAGGTGTAGAGCCCTTGGGAATCGACCTCCCATGCAATGGTGCGGCTATGGGCCGCCAGTTGTTCGAACCGGCTCTCGCTCTCTTTAAGGGCATCCTCCGCCCGTGCTGCTTCAAGCTCGGCGGCCAACGGGGCGGTGCTCTTGCTGATGTCTCTCTTCATCACGGCTCCACGTCCCTATCCGAGCAACCTTTGGGCAAGGTTCCATACTATCACTTACTGGGCCGGGGTGCCGAAGGCTGCGCGGCTGCAGCGCGGCGGGGCGCACCTACACGTGCCGGGGCAGGTAGATCGTGAAGGTCGTGCCCTTTCCGACCTCGCTTGCACATTCGATGAAACCACTGTGCTGCTTGATCGAACCGTAGACCATGGCCAAGCCGAGCCCCGTTCCCTTGCCCACGTCTTTGGTTGTGAAAAACGGCTCGAAAATGCGGGCCTGCGTCTCCTGGTCCATGCCATGGCCGGTGTCGGCTACGACAAGACGGACGTACTGCCCCGAAGGGATCTCCGCGTGGGACGTGCCTTCGTCGAATGCGACATTCGCTGTTTCGACGGTCAACTTGCCGCTCCCGGAGATTGCGTGCCAGGCATTGATACAGAGATGGGAGAGGACCTGCTCGATCTGCGCCGGGTCGACGTTGACCAGCCACAGGCCCGTCCCCGGCCGCCAGTCGAGTTGGATGGCCTCGCTTAGCATCGGTTTGAAGGCAGTCAGGGCCCTCGACACGGGCTCATTCAAATCCAGGATCTGGGGCGCGATGGTCTGCTGGCGGGCGTAGGCCAGCAGTTGTTGCGTCAGATCGGCGGATCGCCGAGCGGCCTTGCGAACGTGCTCCAAGTTGGAGCGGATCGGCTGCGTCGGACCCAGCTCGTCGAGCGCCAAATCCGTATACCCAAGAATCACAGCCAGCATGTTGTTGAATTCGTGCGCGACGCCACCCGCGAGGACACCCACCGACTCCATCTTTCGCGCCTGAGCCAGCCGCGCCTGCAGCCGAGCTTCAATTTCATTGGCCCGGGCGTTCGCCTCGACGATGCGGATCAGGGCCGAGACTCGTGAAAGAAGTTCGCGATTGCTGACCGGCCGTGCGATGTAGCCGTCGGCGCCCACATCAAGGCCATCGGCCTGTTCATTCGATTGCGTGCGCGTGGACGACACGAACATGAACAACGTGGTCTTCACCTCCGGATGGGCCCGCACCCGCCGGCACAACTCGATACCATTCAGCACCGGCATCTCAACATCGCAAAGCACAAGGTCGGGCCGCGCCGCAAGAACCGCCTCCCACCCGCGCTCGCCGTTGTCAGCCTCGAAAACCTGGTAGCCGGTCCTGCCAAGCAAGCGCACCGTGCCCGCCCGGATCTCGGGATCGTCCTCGACCACCAAGACCTTCTTCGGAGCCAGCGAGGCGTCTTCCATGGTTGCCGTCACCGCGAGGTGGCTTCGAGTAGGTTCCGGGACGTTCTTGAGACGCATCAGCCTGGGCCGGTCAGCGCGTTCGCAACGCCAACCGCCTCCCGCCCGTCGGGCGCCCACGCATCGGCGCCTGTCATGCGCCACAGTTCCGGATTGGCGTTGAATTGGTATCCGCCGACCAGGGTCTTCATCTGGCCGGAATGGTCGGCGCGGCGGGCGGCGGCGATGACATCTTTGACGCTGCTCAGGTTGAACGCCATGTTGGCCGAAATCCCCAGCGCATGAGGCGCATGCTCGCGAACGGCATCGGCAACGGCGGAGGCAGGTGTGTCGGCACCCAGGTAGATGGCGTCCCAGCCTTCGAGTTCAAAAAGGTCGGCCACCATACGTGCGCCAATCTCGTGGCGCTCTCCACCCGCGCACGCGACAACGATGCGCTTGCCGATCTTCGGAACAGACATGATGCGCGGATAGAGCCGGGCGATCACATGTTGCGTGACCGCTGTGCAGAAGTGTTCCTTGGCGACGCTGATCCGGTTGGTCATCCACAGGCGCCCCACCTCGCGCTGCACGTCTTGCAGAACACAGATGTACACGTCGCGTATCTCCGCGCCGCGCTCGACGGACTCGAGCACGAGTCGGCTCGCCACATGTCGATCCCCGCGCAGCAGCGCCTCCAGATACATTCTGCCGAGCGGTCGCTGCGGCCGTCCGTCGTCGTCCAGAAAGGCCTTCACGGGCCGCAGAGGTGCGCGCATCTCTGCCAGCCCCGCGTCGACGAAAACCGCGACAGGCAGGCCCATGTCGGGCGGCAGGCGTTCGATCAGGACGTCACGGATGCAGTTGAGCGTGATCGTGGTGGAGTGGTCATCGAGACCCAGACTCTGAAAGAGCGTGCGCAGCCATGCCACGTACTGGGCGAACAGTTCAGGATCGCCAGCCTCGATGGCCGAGGTCAGAAAGGGAAAGTGGTAGTTGACGTCGCGCACGCAGAGGATTCGCCCCCGGGCGCCGTACTTCTCCCAGACGCCTGGCTGAAGGGCGTACTGCCGGGTCACCACGTCTTCGGCGACAAGCGGCGCCTGGCGCGAGATCTCTGCGGCGATGGCGGAAGCTTGGGGCGATCCACTCATGGTTGACCTCGACTAGCGACGGGAATCCGCACGGTGAAGGTCGCCCCCGCGCCGGGCGTGCTTTGGACAGAGATGGTACCACCGTGGCCCTCGACAATCTTCTTTGCGATCGCCAGGCCCAGCCCGGTGCTCTTCTCACCTGCCATCTTGGGGACGGTACCGCGTTCGAATGGGGCGAAGATCCGGGACAGATCGGCAGCGCCGATGCCGGCACCGTGGTCCTTGACCTCGATGATCCACGCATCGTCGGTCATCGAGGTGGAAACCCAGACGGTATCGCCCGCCTTTGAGTGCTCGATGGCGTTGAGAACAAGGTTGTTCAGGACCTGTTCCATCTTGGCGGCATCGGCCTGGATGCGCGGCTGCGGAGGCGCGTCGACCTGGCAGGAAACACCCTTGCGTCGCGCGTGCACCTCCGCCACCGCCAAACTCGCCGCCACGATCGTCGCTGGATCCACCCAGGAAAGGTGCATGGTCAGCCGTCCGGACTCGATCACGGCGATGTCGAGAAAATCATCGATCAGCCTCGACATGAAACCGCAGGAGGAATGGATGATGCCGAGAAATCGTCGCTGCTCTTCATCAAGGCGCGGGGCCGCCTCGTCGAGAAGAAATTCCGAATAGGTCAGCATGGCGCCGACGGGCTTGCGCAAGTCGTGCGCCGCCATGCCCAGAAAGCGGTTCTTGATCTCGTCAAGCCGCGACAGCTCAGCGTTCTTGCGCGCCAGTTCGCGTGACAGGTTGCCCATCTCGTCGTTGAGCGCGACAAGCTCTTGCTGCACAAATGCGAGATCGTTGCCGTCCACGGAGCCAAGCAGCAGGGTGGAATCCCCAAGGTCGACACACGCGACCTGGTACGTGCCGAGCGAGCCATCGGGCGCCGCGAAGTGCACCAGTTGAACTTCACCGTCGCGGGCGAGCCTTCGCGGGCTGAAGGTTCCGTCGAAATCAACCACCAGCTCGGCAGCGGTCTTGCCCACCAGCCCTGCACCGAGCGTCTTGTGCGCATGGTCGTTGGCCGCGGTGACATGATCCTCGGCGCCGAGCACCAGGGCCAATATCGGCGCCTTCTTCCAGAGATAGTCGCGAATGGCCTTGTCGAAAACGGCGTCGTTCATGATCCGACCAACTAGTTGCGGACGGCGACAGAGAGGATCTCACAGATGTTGCCCGCCCAGAAGCAGCCCGTGGAAGTCAGCGAGACTGATTTGTCGTCCGTCGTGGCCAGGCCGAGTTCGACTAGGCGAGCAACGATGGCGTCGAGAAGAACGGGGACGCGTGGCATGGCAGCGCGAATGAAATGCGTGGTTTCCCCGAGCGCGCAGAGCTTCCCAGCAACGTCATGGGCGTCAGAACCTCGACCTGCGCCGATCGGCCAAGCTCCACCTTCGCTCCAGCCGCGCGTGTATTCCTCGATGCTTGGGCTGTTGAAATAGGCGAGGCGAAGCAAGGTACCCGCGGCGCCAGCACCCAGCGCTAGGATCTCGGCCCCGCGCCCGCACGCCGACACATACGCGGCAGTGCCCACGCTCGCATGGCCGTACTGCACGGGCGAGAAGCGCGTCCAGCCCGGCAAACACAGCAAGGCGCGATCCGCGGCCATGAAGAACTCGTATTCTGTGGCGAGATCGACAAACGAATCCCGGCGCTCAGTCACCAGCTTGCGGCCGAGTTCGGAGGCCGGAAAGGCGACCAACGGATAGATGCTGGCGCCGGTCGCACCACATGTCCCCAGTATTTCGAGGTCGGCCTTCCATGCGCCAAGGGTCTGGTTTGGAAGACCGTAGATAAGATCGACGCACAGATTGGTGATGCCGGCGGCCCTGGCATGGGCAATCCCGCATAGCACCTTCTCGCGCGACGAGCGTCTGCCCAGCGAACGTCGGTGATCGCCGTCAAAAGTTTGCACGCCGAGCGCGAGTCGATTCATGCCCGCACTCATGAGAACGGAAACGTCGACGCTTTCCAGTTCTGCGACCGTGCTCTCGACGGTAATCTCCGCGCCAGGCGCCAGCGGCAAGGCCGCCGCCACATCCCGGATCAACGCCGCGAGAACATCGGTTGGCAGAAGCGTCGGTGTCCCTCCACCAAAATGGATCGCGGAGAAGGGTTTGCTCTGGGTCCAAGGCCGAGCCGCGAACGACGCCAGCTGCTGCCTGACCGCGGCGACATAGGCGCGAAGCGTGTCCGGCGTGACGGGGATCTCCCGGCAGTAGCCACAAAACGAGCAGAGCGATCGGCAGAATGGAATGTGGACATAGACCACGCGGTCGCAGCCGAGTCCCGGGTGATCGAGCGCGGCCGCAATTTCACCACACGCATCCGCGACGGGCGCTCGCGGCAAAGGCCCACGAGCAGCGCGGGGCGTGCGAACCCGTCGCTCAAAGAGCGCCCAGGGCGGCGATCCGGCGCGGTGTCGTTCCACGGCGCGGTCGAGTTGCGGGACAGGCACCATAGGTATTCCTAGCCTTCATGGGTAGGGGTCTTGTGTGTCAGCCGCTAGGTCGATTCCCGCCGAAGCGAGCCCACTGCCTTGGCAAAAGCCCACACATACTCGAACCCGGAAACCAGCGAGACCACCAGCGAGATGTTGAGCAACACTGTCCCCGCGAGCTGGTAGTCGACCGACACGCCCAGCCCGAGCACCGGGTAGCTGAAATGCACGAGGAGCATCGTTATGGCCACCAACTGCAGGGCGGTCTTGATCTTTCCACCCGGGCTGGCCGCAATCACCATGCCCTCGCTGGAGGCGATGCTGCGCAGGCCGGTAATGCAAAAGTCGCGCGCGATCAACACCACCACAACCCAAGCCGTGGCACGCCCCAACGCCACCAGAAAGACCAACACCGCCGTGACCATCAGCTTGTCGGCCAAGGGATCGAGAAACTTGCCGAGCACACTGACCTGACCGCGGCTGCGCGCCAGATAGCCATCCAGTCCGTCGCCCGCCGAGGCGACCAGGTAGAGCAGAGCCGCAATGAAACTACGAACCGGGCTGAAGTTATCGATGAAGTACAGAACCCCCGGCACGATTAGCACCCGCGCCATCGTCACCACGTTGGGCAGATCCGTTATCTGGCTGCGTAGATTCGCCATGTTTGGAAAGCAATACTACCCCGACGCCACAACAGGTGACATAGGCGTCGCCGGGATCGTCTTCCTTGTGGATTGCGCTCTGCGCGACCACTCGCCCCACCCAACCGCCCAGGCGTCGTCCCATGACCGCCAGGGAATCGCCCTCGCCCAGACGCGCGGTCACCAACTCATCAGGACCCGCGCTCACGACGACCCGGCCCGTCCCGCGAAACTGCAGCAAGGGCGGCCCTCCCCCGGGCACCCGCCCCCACTCCCACGCCAGATCGTCGCCCCAGGCCACGACGTTGTCATCGCGCATGTACAGCACATCCCGTTCCAGCGACAACGCGAACAGAGTGTGGCCCGGACGCCACGGAGAAAGCCACAATTCGCCGTTCCCAGCCAGGCGAAGAAACCGTTCGCCCTGCGCGGTCAACGTCTCGCCCAGAAGATGCCCGCGCATGCGCCGTCGGGCGGGAACCAGTTCGACCCCACCGAGCGCCGCCAACAGGCCAGATTCGCGGACATAGGTTTCGTTGGTGGCGGCAAAGCGCACAACCCCATGCCCGATCCAGGAAACGGCCGCGGGCTCGGACCCCGGTTGCAGCAGGCGGGCCAAGGCGAAGGCCTGCAGCGACTCAAGCTGGTCTGACCCAGATGCCGGACCTGACGGCAAAGTCGCGACGGCATCAGGGACCTGTGCCCGAAACTCCGGTCGCGGCGTGGCGGGGTCGGCGTCAGCGCTGCGTGCTGGCTCGGACTGGACGGCGCCCTCGGCGGCGGAGGAAGACGTGGTCGCCACGCGCTCCATCTCGGCGGCCAGCTCATGCTGGCCCGCGCGCCGGAAGGCCGCCGCCGCCTGCGCGCGCGCCCCTGTCCGGGCACAGGCGTAGCCAAGATAACTCCACGCGCGCCGATCCTCGGGGCGCAGGCGCACGGTGGTTTCGAGTTCGGTCACCGCCTCGTCGAACCAGTCCAGCTTGAGGGCGATAAGGCCCAGGTTGAGTCGAACGGCCGCGTCCTCAGGCGCGATCTGCGCCGCCTCTCGGTAGATCTGCCGCGCCTCCGACAGGCGCCCCAGCTTGAAGCGCACCAGCGCCAGCAGCTTGAGCACGCGCAGATCATGGGGCGCATCCGCCTGCGCACGCAGCAGTTCCAACTCTGCCTCGGGCAGACGCTGCGCCACCACCAGCTCGCTTATGCGACGGAGCTGGTCGCGCAGGACATCGTCCTCACGTCCGCCAGCAGGGCCGGGGATCGCCGCTGCGGAGATGATGTCATCGGGAAGGTGAATGTCGGCTGTCATGGGTTACCGAAGCGCCACGGGCGCGGCTCCCACCCACGCCGACAACGCAGCCTCGCGCCGGCGATACTCCTCGTATCGCTGGAGCACGGCGGTCACATAGGCCCGCGTGGTTTCATAGGGGGGCAAGCCGCCGTATTTTTCGACGGCTCCGGGTCCGGCATGGTACCCGGCCAGTACTTTGACCTTCTCGTCCGGCGAGCACACGAAGGAACCGCCTTCGACTCGCCCCGCGGCGGGGGTTCGGCAGAACCGCTTGGCCAGCATCTGCAGGTAGCGCGCACCGCCCATGATGTTCTGGCGCGGATCCCAGACGTTGGTGACGCCCATGGCCCGTGCCGTGGCCGGCATTAACTGCATCAAACCCAAGGCGCCCGCACTCGACACGACATGCGGATCGTAGTCGGACTCGGTCCTGATCACGGCCCGAACCAGGGCCTGCGGAATGCCGAAGTAGGCCTGCTGATCGCGGATGTGGTCGTCGTAGCGCTGGTAGCGGGCCAGGGACGTGTCGCGCGGGCCGATCAGGTCAGAATCGCCCCGTATGGCCGATGCCTTGCCCGGCCCTATGCGAAACAACACCTTCCATTGCCGCCCCACCGGGGGCAAATTGGTGAATTCGACGACACCGTCACCCCTCTCCCTGGTCCAAACTACGCTGTCGATTCTTGCAGCCGCAGGCGCGTGCTCGCGAGGAGCGAAGGCGGCGCGCTTGGCCTCAGACCCGGGAAGCGCCCGCCAGTTTGGACTTGGGCTCGGAGCATTGGTGAATTCCAGGGTGCCGTCTACTCTCTGGCGCTGCCACACGGTGGCGTGTCCCGGCGCGGGCAGCGCGAGCAGCAGCGGCAGCGCGAGGTAGGAACGACGGCCCATAACCACCGGATCGTAACACAGTCCGACGCTCATCGCCCCCTCTATCCCTTGTGCACTCCCGCGCTTCTCCGTCGGACGGGCCTGGAGCGGCGGGTCTGGTAGATTGGCCCGTCGTGGAAGCAGACTACTTGGTTCTAGGTTCTGGATTGGCGGGATTGTATTTCGCCCTGCGTGCCTCTGAGCACGGTCGCGTCCTGGTTGTGTCAAAACGCGGCCTCGCCGACGCCAACACCCACCAGGCGCAAGGCGGAGTCGCTGCTGTGCTCGGCGCTGGCGACACGCCCGAAAAACACATCGAGGACACGCTGCGCGTGGGCGACGGCCTGTGCAACACCGACGTAGTCGATATGTGCGTACGCCAGGGACCGCAACACATCCTTCACCTGGCCAACGAGCTCGGGGTGGGCTTTGACCGGGATCCCGACGGCCAGTTTCAACTCGCGCGCGAGGGTGGTCACAGCGCCCGCCGCGTGGTCCACGCCCGGGACATGACCGGTGCGGCCATCCACGACACTCTGCTTGCACGGGTGAAAGAGCGCGGGGACCGCATCACGCTTATGCCTGACACGATGGCCGTGGACCTGCTGACCACTGCCAAATACGGCGGACCCAACGCCGTCTTCGGCGCCTACGTCTACGACCAGAACAAGGGCGAGGTCCAGACCGTGGTTGCCCGCTCCGTAGTCGTGGCCACCGGTGGAGCCGGCAAGGTCTACCTCTACACCTCCAATCCCGACGTGGCGACGGGCGACGGCGTGGCCATGGCCTACCGAGTAGGGGCGCGGGTGGCCAACATGGAATTCTTCCAGTTCCATCCCACCTGCCTGTTCCACCCGGCGGCCAAGTCCTTTCTCATCAGCGAGGCTTTGCGTGGCGAAGGCGGCATTCTGCGCCTGCTCGATGGCACGGCCTTCATGCCGCGCTACCATGCGATGAAGGATCTCGCCCCGCGCGACGTGGTTTCGCGCGCCATCGACGCCGAAATGAAGCGCACCGGCGATGACTCTGTCGTGCTCGACATGACCCATCTGCCGGCAGACTTCCTGGTCGAGCGTTTTCCCAACATCCACCGGCGTTGCATGGATCTGGGCATCGACATGCGCACCACGCCCATCCCGGTCGTGCCGGCCGCGCACTATAGCTGCGGCGGCATCTTGGTCGACTCCAACGGACGCACCAGCGTTCGCAACCTCTACGCCATCGGTGAGGCTTCCATGACCGGCCTGCACGGCGCCTGCCGACTGGCCTCCAATTCGCTGCTGGAAGCCCTGGTCTATGCCGCCCGCGCCGCGGACGACGTGCGCGACGCCAAGGTGGACCATCCCCACCAGGTGGCAACCTGGTATTCAGGCGATGCCACAGCAGCGGACGAGGCCGTTGTGGTCAGTCACACCTGGGACGAAATCCGGCGCCTGATGTGGAACTACGTGGGCATTGTCCGCTCGGACAAACGGCTGGAGCGTGCCGCCCGCCGGATGCAGCTCATCCGCGAGGAGATCCGCGAGTACTACTGGAATTTCCTGGTCAACCGCGATCTGCTCGAACTGCGCAACATTGCGCTCCTAGCTGAAATCATCATCCAGAGCGCGCGACGGCGGCCCGAAAGCCGAGGTCTGCACTTCAATCTCGACCACCCCGAACACGACCCACGCCTGGCCAGGGACACGATCCTCGGGCGCGGCGACGGCCCGGGGGTTTAGAAGACCAACCACACAGAAAAAAGCCCCGGCGGGGACTTCCCATCCGGGGCTTGCTCGACCTTGTAGGCCGGGAAACGAGCTACTCTAGTTCGTTGGTGACCTTCGGCTGGAAGGCGCCGGTCACATCGCCCATCGAGTTGATTTCGCCCTGCCGCTCGAACTTGGACAACACCTTGTCGCAGTTCAGATCGCCCTGGGCATAGGCGCTGAACTTGGCGCCAGTGCCGGTGCCGCTGCCGGAATACCCAGGAAGGTAGTTGTGCGCGTCAGGAATGGAGAAATTGAGGGCCTGCCAAACCGGGTCGCTTCCCCATTTCGGGGAGTTGCCGGGGCACCGCCCACCAGTCTGACAACCGCAGTCAGTATCGTAGGCGAAGGCCGCCGCGGCGCCGGGGAACTGCTTTGCCTGCGCAGCGCCCTTGTCTCCCATGTGGTCCGTCTCGTAGTAGGACAGCGAGCCTGCCCATTCCTTGTTGAGGTGTCCCATGGCCTCAGCCGTACGTGACTTCTTCACGTACCGGGTGAAGGCGGGAATAGCCACTGCCGCCAAGATTCCGATGATCGCCACGACGATCATCAATTCCACCAGGGTAAAGCCTGCGTTGCGCTTGCGAGATCGAATGGTCATTGTTTCTTGCCTCCTGTTGCCTTGGTCGATGCACCCAATGTGCCACCTGGGAGCCGAGCCCCTCATGTCGTCTAACATCACGTTATCACTCTGAAAAGAAAACCGGTTTCTCGCTGACCCGTGATTCGCATGGTGACAAAGATCGGGTTTGGGCAGGTCCGACTGACAAAAAGAGTCAACATTGCCTGGAGTCTCACTGCGCCACATTCCACCCGCGGATGGCCCAGCCTAGGGCCACAGCACTAACGACCGTCGTTGACGACCTGGATCCCGGGGGTTTCGTGGGTGAGCACCAGCATGGTCACGTTGTCAGGGAAGCTGCCGCCATCTCCGGTGGTGAGATTGCACGCGGCCAGCCCATAGAACCAAGGGATGATCGGCGTCGTGGAAACCATCGCCCGCGCTCCGAGGCCACCGGCAGGAACCGCCTGGTTCGCCAGCCCGGCGTTGACCAAGTAGGTACAATAGAGCTGTTTCCAGCGCGGCCGCAGGCCGATCCGGCTCCACGGATCAGACGCTGGCGCCGTGGTTGGCACGTTGTGCGGCGTGCGTGCGGATTCAAAATCGCCAGCGGTAGGGTTGGTGGGGATGAACGCTCCCGCTGCCTCGTCGGGACTGGGCAGGGTGAGCGAATCCGTCGCACGTGCCGGCACATACGCGCCCGCCTCCATGAAATAGAGCTGCTCCTTGGCAGCAAACTCGGCCAGCATGGCGTTCGCCTCCGAAAGCCGCGCCCGCCCGACGTAGCGCTTGTACCCGACGTTGGCCAAGGCAGCCAGAATGCCGATGATGACGACTACGATCATCAACTCGACCAGTGTCGTTCCCCGTCCACGGCTGAAGCGCTGGCAATTCGTCACACCGTCCATTGTAAGCCCGGAGTGCGGGTCGCTTCAACGAATAGAAATTGACTCATGGCGCCCAAACCATTCGGAGTGCGCCGCCAAACAAACTGCGGATCCATCCACAGGTGCATTGTGCGCTTGCTTGAGGCCTCCTATACTGGCCGCCAACATCGCCTTGCAATAGACCTACGCGCCGGCCAGTCGACACGCCCACCCCTGTTCCTCCAAGGAGGGTCCCTGTGGCACTCACGCTCAAAATCGGCCAACAAGCCGTCTATCCCTCGCGCGGCATCGCGCAGGTGGTGGCCGTAGAGAAGCGCGAGATCGGCGGCAAGGTGCAGAACTTCTACGTCCTGCGTCTGGCAAGCTCTGATCTCAAAATCCTTGTTCACGTCGACAAGGCCGAGCAGGTTGGCATCCGCCCGGTGGCGGGTGCGCAGGAAGTGGGCGAGGTGCTTCAGATTCTGCGCGAAAAGGCGGTCAAGCTCGAACGCCATCCCTGGAATCGCCGCTATCGCGCCTACATGGACAAGATCAAGTCCGGCTCGCTGTTTGAAGTGGCCGAGGTCTTTCGCGACCTGCACCGACTGAAGAAAACCAAGCCGCTTTCCTTTGGCGAGCGCCGCATGCTGGATACCGCGCGCGGCCTGGTCTCGCAGGAACTGTCGGTGGCCCGCTCCCTTGATCGGGCCGCGATCGAGAAGGAGCTAGAATCGGTGCTCAACGAGGGCCAGGCGTAGCCAATCCGTTTCGCGATGACGTCTGAACCAGGGAGTTTGGATTCCCTTGCCGAGCACACGCTGGCGGGGACGCGAGTCGATGATCTGCGCCGCCAGATCGCGGAGCACGACCGCCGCTACTACCAGCTCGACAGTCCCACGATTTCTGACGCCGAATACGACGAGCTGCTGCGCGAATTGCGCGCGATCGAGCAACGGTTCCCGGATCTGGTCACGCCTGCCAGTCCCACCCAGCGCGTGGGCGGCAAGGGCTCGGAGCTGTTCGCGCCGGTCGAGCACCCCTCGCCGATGTTGTCGCTGGACAACGTCTTTTCCACCGAGGATCTGCGGGCGTGGCTCGGCCGCTTGCACCGGTCAGTCGGAGACGATCTCGACTTCGTCTGCGAACTGAAGATCGATGGATTGGCGGTGTCACTCCTCTACCGGGACGGCGCCTTCGTGCGCGGGGCCACGCGCGGTGACGGACGCGTCGGCGAGGAAATCACCGCCAATTTGCGCACGGTCGCATCCATCCCGGCGCGCCTGTCAGGCAGCCAGCACCCGCGCCTGCTGGAGGTGCGCGGCGAGGTCTACCAGCCCGTCTCTGTCTTTCTTCGCCTGAACCAGGACCTGGCCGACAAGAACGAACGGCCTTTTGCCAATCCCCGCAACGCCGCCGCCGGAAGTCTGCGCCAGAAGGACGCGGCGGTGACCGCTGCCCGAGGCCTCAGCTTCTGGTGCTACGGCACGGATACCGGGGCTGGCCGGCCTGGTTTGCCTCGCTCTGAACGCCACTCGGATGACCTGCAGTATCTCCGCTCAGTCGGCCTGCCCGTCAACCCGAACATCGAACGTGCCTCCAGCCTGGAGCAAGTGGCCGGCTACTGCACCAAGTGGCAAGAGCACCGGCACGACGTCGACTATCAAATCGACGGCGTGGTCATCAAGGTCAACCGATACCAGCAACGCGATGACCTGGGCGCCACCAGCCGCGCGCCACGCTGGGCCGTTGCTTACAAATTTCCGCCCGAGGAACGCACGGCCGTGGTGAAGCGCATCGCTGTACACACGGGCCGCACCGGTCGAGTCACTCCTTACGTGGAACTGGAGCCCGTGCACGTGGGTGGCGTGACGGTCACATCAGCCACCCTGCACAACGAAGACGATCTGCGGCGCAAGGATGTGCGCGAGGGAGACACGGTCATTGTCCACCGCGCCGGTGACGTGATCCCAGAGGTGGTCGGCCCGGTTCTGGAGAAGCGGCCGCCCGGGACCCCGGTGTGGCAGTTCCCCAGTCAATGCCCGGCATGCGCAACACCCCTTCAGCTCAAACCGGGCGAGGCCGACTGGCGCTGTCCCAATCGCAAAGGATGCCCCTCGCAGACCGTGGAATGGCTGTGCCATTTCGGTTCGCCTGACGCCCTGGACATCGAGCACCTCGGCTATCAGACGGTGACCGCCCTGGTCGAGCGCGGCTGGCTCGCCGATCCCGCGGACCTGTATTCCCTGGACGCCGCGCGCATCTTGCAACTTCCCGGTTTCGCCGAAAAGTCGGCGCACAATTTGCTCGACGCCATCGCCGCCTCGAAACAGCGTCCACTCTGGCGTTTGCTGGTTGGGCTCAACATCCGGCGCGCGGGAACCCATGTGGCGCAACTGCTCGCACAGCGCTTTGGGTCGCTGGACGCCATTGCCGGCGCTGACCTTGAGAATCTACAGGCCATCGAGGGCGTGGGACCGGAGATCGCCAGCGCGGTTCACGAATGGTTTCACGATCCGGAGAACCGCACGCTCATCGGTAAGCTGAGCCAGGCCGACTTGCGTGTCAGAGACGAAGCCGGGGGGGGCCTGGCTGGTCCCCGCGCGCTCGACGGCAGGATCGTGGTCATCACCGGCACGCTACCCACCCTCTCGCGCGAGCAAGCCACCGCCCTGGCCCAGCAGGCCGGCGCACGCGTGACGTCGAGCGTGTCCAAGAAGACCAGCTTCGTGGTGGTCGGGCAGGATGCCGGATCCAAACTCGCCAAGGCTCAGGAACTCAGCGTCGAAACTATCGATGAGGCGGAATTCATGCGCCGGCTCGGCCGCGTCGCGCCGCGCGCCCCTGATTCAAGATGAGCGCACCTGTTGCCGAGAAACCCAGCACGTGCCATTGTGTGGCCGTGGCTTGCTCCTGGAGTTCCACTGACTGCTGATGCGTGGGCCACACGTTTCTCTCGTGAATTGCCTGAATATGACTTCCGCTGGCCGACACGAAGAGAGGTTCTGATCTATGGGGATGCACCTCGGTCTGCTTAGCCTCGCGGACGCCAACATCGCCCGCGTGGTCAAATCGCCTTCTCTGGCGTGGCGCCTGATTACGCCCGAAAGCGCGGCGCCAACCGGGCCGCAGGCGAAAAAAACCGCGAAGGCCGCCGCTGCGGGCAAAAAGTCCGCGGCAATCCGGACAGCCAAGCCCAAGGCCAAGGCTACGCCCGGGCTGGAGCTTGCCGCCAACGAAGGCGTGCGATGTGATCTCGAAAAATCATGGCACGGCATCCACTACCTCCTGACCGGGAGCGCCTGGGAGGGATCTCCGCCGTTTGACTTCTTGGTCGAGGGCGGGCGCCAGGTGGGCAAAATCGACATCAATCACGGGCCGGTGCGCGCCTTCCGCGCGGACGAGACCCGTATCATCTACGAAAGCATCTCCGTCATGAGCGCCTATGAACTGCGCAAGCGGTTCAACTCCCGCGACATGGCCGCGAAAGAAATCTACCCTGACATCTGGACCGGGGCGGTCATCGAGGAAGACTCGCTCCGCTACCTGATGGACCACATGGACAAACTGCGCGCCTTCCTCCGCCAGACCATCGATGCGCAGCTCGGAATCATGCTGTTTCTCGTGTAGTCAGCGGGCGTCCACCGGGTGCAACCCGGAGCAATCGATGCCGCGCAGATAGTAGGTGGGATCGGTGGTGAAGACTGTGAAGATGCCGATGAACATGACCAGAAGGCGGATGAAGAGCGGCTTGTTGCCGTAGACCGTCTCCAGGCGACGCTTTCGGATCTTGTCGTCTGGCTCGGCGAAGTGCTCGAGGAAACTGCCGTCGAGCAGTCCGCCCCTTTCCTTGCGCGTCACCGCCGCTATGCCGCCCGCCGCGCAGTAATCCATGATTTCCACCACGAGTTGACGGCGCGCCTCGCAGCTTGTGATGGCCGAGGTCAGCAGGGCAACCGCGCCCCATTCCGCCTGCGCACGCCCCATGGCGGCCAACGCCGTGAAGAGTGCACCGGTGACGTCGTCGAGCCGGTCTAGGCGCTGCTCGCGCAACATGCTCATGAGAACCACGTTCTTGAAGAGTTGCGAGATGAGCAACACACAGGCCTCGCCGTCAGGTGCGCTGGCAACCTCCTGAGGGCGCAACTGGTAGTTGGGCAGAAAAAGCACGCCGAAAGCGGTCTCGAAAAAATCGTGCTGGTCAGAGGACGGCCGCTGCACGGCAATGTCCATGGTGTTGTCCAGCCGGTCAGCCAGCTTGCAATGCAGAAGGTCCGGCATGTCAGCCGCCTTGCCCAGGACCTGGCCGAGATATTGGTAGTAGGTCTGGGTCTCGCGACGACGCAAAAGCGCGATACGCTCGCCCAGAAACCAGCGGTGGTCGGCGTCGATCTTGGCGAGCACGCGGAAAAACTCAGCCTGCACGCGGCTCCACTCCTGGGCGCCAAGCTCCTCCGCCGTTAGATCCTCTTCCTTGTCGTGCAGAAGCGCGCCGAGCAGATCCAGCATGCCTGGTTCGGGCATGATGCGCGCGAGCATAGACGCCGTGCGTAAGCAGTGCAAGACCGCGGCTGGACCGCTCTTGCGTCGCCGCTCGCCGTAGGCGCTGCGCAGGTAGCTCAAGGTTTCGAGCAGCGGAGCCTGGTCGGGCACGTGCGCAGGACCAAGAATAACGCGTAGCAATGCACCCAGGTCGATTTTGCGGGCAGACAGGTGCCAGTTTATGGTGGCCGAAAGAGCCAAGTGGCTCTCCACCGTGATCCTGGTGCGTGGGGCGTCTGGCCCGAAGATCCCGGTCATCATTGATTGATTTCCTCCCGAAAGGCAGGTCGCAACGCCACGTTAGGTGTCGCGAGACAGTATGGAACCCAGCCGCGAGACATCACATGTCGATTCTAGCATCCTTGGTGCGACTACCGGCATCCTTGCTATGAATGCTCGCTTTAGCTCGTACCCAAGTGCCCATGAGCCAACTTCCGGCTTTTCCTGACTTTGCGCCCCTCGACATTTCGCATCGGGACGCGATCGACGACGCCCTTGCGGCCGAGCCTCCCGAGGTGTCTGAGCTCAACTTCGCCGAAATCTTCGCCTGGCACGAGGTGCGACAAACGCAAATCAGCGATCTCGACGGCGCGATTTGCCTATCCATCACCCGGCACGGCAAACCCTGTTTCTACCCGCCCCTGGCCGCACGCGATCCCGCGGCAGCCATGCGCCGCGTGTTGTTGTGGCAACGCGAGCGCGGCGAGGACGGCTTCGTGTACGGCTTGATCGGACGCCAGGCCGCGGAGGCAGAGGCCAGTGGCGAGCTGGCCGCCGCAGAGGATCCAGACAACGCTGACTACGTGTACCGGACGCAGGACCTGGTCCTTCTGCCTGGCCACAGGTACGACGGCAAGCGCAACCACATCCGCAACTTCGTCCGCGACTGCAACTTTTCCTACGCCGAGATCGATATGCGGTCTCTGCCCGACGTCATCGAATTCCAGCGCCGCTGGTTCGCCGGACGCGGCCGAACCGATCTCGGACTGGCCGCTGAGGATCGGGCCGTGCATGAGTTGCTGAGCCAGTATGATGAGCTGCCGGTGATAGGCGCAACCATCCGGGTTGATGGTCGTGTCGAGGCGTATGCCGTGGCATCGCAGCTCAACCAGGACACGGCCATTGTCATCGCCGAAAAGGCCAATATCGAGATCCGCGGCCTGTACCAGGCCATGAACCAGATGTTCTGCGAGAAGACCCTGTCTCGCTACGCCTGGGTCAATCGCGAACAGGACGCAGGCGATCTGGGCCTACGACGGGCCAAACTCTCATACGGCCCGCACCACATGGTGGCCAAGTACCGCGTGCGTCTGGCGCGGTAGCGCACGACTTAGGGCCCGTCAAGAAATGGGGGTGCCAGGTCGCCGTCGAGGCGCCCGCCTGGCGAGGCGCGACGAGCGCGCATACTGTTGGTATGTAAGCGAGGAGCAACGAAGCCAGGCGGGATGGATCGGCGGCGAGATGGCAAGGTTATTTCTTGACGGGCCCTTAGTCGGTCGCCGCTGGGCCGTCCGCGGCTTCCGCATCGGGCGAAGCGTCGCCGCCAACCGTCACCACCCCATCGACGCTGGCAGCCGCGTCGGTCGGCACCGCCGGACCATCGTCAACCGCATCCGTGGTCCCAACGGCCAAATCCACCGCGAGGGCAGAACCGTCGCTGCCGGCATCCGCGGCGATCACCGAGCTATCGCCGGCCGCATCCAAGTGAGAAACCGGGATGGCGGCATCCTGGCCGACGCCGCCGCCTGTGCCACCCGTGCCTGGACTGGACTTCGACCGGCAGACGCCGTTGTGGGTCGACCCGGTCGGCGCGCAGATGAGGCCGCCCTTGCAGTCCGAGTCGACTTCGCAACGGTCACCTTCCCCTTGGCTGCACCCGACACCGAACACGAAGGTACCCGCGCAAGCGCAGGTCAGGATCATGGCGCGAAGACTCGACAGCATGGGGCCGTGGGTTAGCACGCCCGCCTGGCTTTGGGAAGGCCGGAAGCGCTGGCCCTATGTTAGCTTGCGCCCATGGCACGTCGTCCAATCTTGATCGCGGTCGTGACAGCCCTGGCCTGCGCTGGGGCGCTTGGCTTGCACGCTGCGGAAAAACCGACTCGCAAACTCCCCTCGACCGAACGCGAGGTGCGCGTCTTTCTCGAAACCGTAACGGGCCTTCTGCAGCCGCTTGCGACCGTGGCCAACCAGGCGGCCTGGATCGCTGCCACCGACGTCAGCCCCGAACACACGGCGGCGCGGGCCGCTGCGGAAAAGGCAGCCGCCGCTGTCACCGGCTCCAAGCTAATCATCGAGCGAACGTCCGCCTACCTGGCCAAGCCAAGCGAGCTTTCCGATCTTAGCCTGCGCCAGATCCGCAAGCTGCAACTGGCTGCGGCCGAAAACCCCAGCACCGTCGCCGAGGTGGTCAGCCAGCGCATCGACGCCGAGGCCCGTCAATCGGCGGTGCTCGACAGCTACAGCTTCTGCCTGCAGCCCCTGGCTGGCGGGAAGTGCGGCCGCCCGACTTCGGCCAATGAGATCGACCGGATCCTGCACGAGTCGCGCGTCCTGGCCGAGCGTGAGCGAGCCTGGTCGGCATCCAAGGAAATTGGCCGGCCGCTCAAGCCGGGCCTGGTGCAGCTGCAGACCCTGCGCAACCAGATCGCACGAGCCATGGGCTACCCGTCGTTTTTCGCTCTGCATGTCGCTGACTACGGCATGACCGTCGACGAGATGATGGCGCTCATGGACGCCACCGTGGAGGCCGTGAAGCCGCTTTTCGACGGGCTGCACTGCTTTGCCAAGCACGCTCTGGCGGACCGGTACAAGAAGTCCGTGCCCAAGCTGATTCCCGCGCATTGGCTGGGCAATCGCTGGGCGCAGGCGTGGCCTGGACTGGTTGAAGGCACCAGCCTCGATCCCCTGTTCAAGAACAAGTCGCCCGAATTCATCGTGCGCACCGCCGAGGACTTCTACGTGTCGCTCGGCTTTCCGCGCCTGCCTGAGGTCTTCTGGAAGAAGTCGGACCTTTTCCCGGTGCCAGCCAACTCGCCACGCAAGAAGAACGCCCACGCCACCGCCTGGCACATCGACGGCGAGTCCGACGTCCGCTCACTCATGAGCGTGGAGCCGAACGCACAATGGTTCGGTACGGCCCACCACGAGCTGGGGCACATCGTTTACTTCCTCGCCTACGCGACGCCCGAGGTGCCGTACCTGCTGCGCGCCGGGGCCAATCGCGCCTTTCACGAAGCTGTGGGCGAGTTGGCGCGGCTGGCGAGCCAGCAGATCCCGTATTTGCGCAAACTTGGACTTATCCGACCCGGACAAGAACCAGACACTTCGGCCGCGCTTCTGCAGTCGGCGCTTGATTCCATCGTGTTCCTGCCCTTTGCCGCCGGCACCATGACCCACTTCGAGCGCGATCTGTACGAACGCGATTTGCCGGTGGCCGACTGGCAGAACCGCTGGTGGCAGTACGTGGCCACCTACCAGGGCGTCGTGCCGCCCACCACGCGAGCGGCCGATCTGTGCGACGCTTGCACCAAGACGCACATCAACGACGACCCCGCCCAGTACTACGACTACGCCATGGCGACCCTCATCAAGTTCCAGCTTCACGATCACATCTGCCGCCAGATCGTGAAGCAGGAACCGCACGCCTGCGACTACTCGGGCAGCGAGGCCGCAGGGCGCTTTCTGCGCGACATTCTCAAGCTGGGTGCCACGCGCGACTGGCGCCAGGTCATGCGCGAGGCCACCGGGCAGGACATCGGCCCGCGCGCCATGCTGGATTTCTATGAGCCCGTGCTGGCGGACCTGAACAAGAGGAATCAGGGACTCGATTGTTCGCGCTAACGAAACGCAGTCTAGAAGCGCACGCTCTCGAATCGCACCAAGTCCGCGAAGGTAGCGCAGCGAGCGCGAATGGCGGATTCGTCGAGTGATCGGAAGCGATCGAGGCTGAAATCCTGCACACAGAACGAAGCCAGGACAGAGCCCACAACCAGCGCCGTACGGATCCCGGCAGAAGAAGTATCGCCGGTATGGGCCAGCCAGCCCATGCAGCCACCGGCAAACGAATCGCCCGCACCCGTGGGATCGACCACGGTTTCGAGTGGAAAGGCGGGCGCAGCAAACACGCCATCTTGGCTAAAAAACAGCGCCCCGGCGTCGCCACGTTTGATGACCACGGCGCTCGGCCCCATGCTGCGAATCACGCTGGCCGCTGCCGGCAGATTGTCCTTACCGGAAAGCTGGCGCGCTTCCTCGTCGTTGAGCAGAACCATATTCACGCGCTCGAGCACCCGCACAAGATCGGCCCGCTTGCCGCCGATCCAAAAGTTCATAGTGTCGCACGCGACGAAGCGCGGGCGGCGCACCTGGCCCAACACCTCTAGCTGCAGAACTGGATCGATATTGGCCAGAAAGACGAACGGGCTGTCAGCGTAGGCCGCCGGCAGCTTGGGCCGGAAGCTTTCAAATACGTTCAGCTGAGTATCAAGGGTCGTGCGATTGTTGAAGTCGGCCGCGTAGCGACCGGCCCAGCGGAAGGTGCGGCCAGACGCCCGCTCCAGGCCGGCCAGATCAATCTTCCGGGTGCGCAACAGATCCTCATGGGCCGAAGGAAAATCGCCACCCACCACGCCCACCAAACGCACGGGCGCAAAGAACGAAGCGGCAAACGAGGCGTAGCACGCGGCGCCGCCCAGCACCTCTTCGCGCCGGCTGGTCTGGGTTTCGATGGTGTCGAGCGCCAACGAGCCGACGACCAGAAGCGGCGAGCCCGCCGGCTCGGATTGCTTGGCGACGTTGTGTTTTGTGTCTGGGTTCACGGCGATGCCTCCTGCGACGAATTGTTTCTTCTTGCTACCACTACCAACCGGCAAAAAGCTGGGTAAAAAAGATCGGCACTACCCCACCCTCGGCCTGGCCCAAGGCCACGCCGATTCCCACGTGGGTTACGGATGCGTTGAGGATATTGGCACGGTGGCCGGGGCTGCCCATGAAGCCGCGCTCGACCTCGGCGGTGGAGAAGGCCCGTCCCACGTTTTCAGCCAAGGTGCGCGGCATCGGCGACAGCTCAGCCGCGCGCACACGATCCACGGCGCCGCCCGTCTTGGCCGACACGTGGACCACCTCACCCGTGCGCGCCATTTCGCGGCTGTGGCTGCGCGCGATCTCCTGCAAACGGGCATCGCGCATGAGCGCTGGTAGGCCCGCTGCCTCGCGGTCTCGGTTGAGCAAGACCAGCAACTCGCGCTCGGCCTCGGCCGTATCCTGACGTCGGGTCACGTCGGTGGCGGCAAGGGCGACGCGCGCGGGCGGCTCCACGCCGCAGTACAAGGGGAAGTTGGCCAGCACCGCCGGCCCGTGTCCATCATCACCCTCGATCTCGAACTGGTACACGCCGTCCCCGGAATCGCAGGCGAAAGTGAGCTCAAAGCGACCTTTCCTGGCCGCGATCGCCAGCGTCTTCACCCGCCCACGCGGCAACGCCACCAGCACCGCCGGCTGGACAAACCGCCCAAGCAGTCGGCCCACCAAGGTCACAGTGCCCCGCGACGGCAACCGCCGGGGCAGCGGTCGCAACTCCAGATTCTGCGGCTGCAGGGTCACAACCACAATCAGCTCGTCAGGTCCCCGCTTGATGCCCACACCGATGCGACGCCAGTCGCCCATCTTGAAAACCCCGGGGATTTGCTTGCGCAGGTCTTCCAAGATCGACGCCTGGCCTTGCGGCGCACCGCGCACCATCACCAGGTACGGCTCCGGTTCGACGATGCCGTAGTGGTGCACCAGGAATGCGATGGCTTCAAACGAGGGCAGACGCTTGCCCACTGTGGCGCGCGCGATGTCCGTCGCCACCAAATCCAGGCGGCCATCCCGCAAGAGTGCCGGGGTGTGCACGGCAACCGCCGCCTTCTGCACCTCAGCCGCCACCTGCGCCATCAGCACATCAGAATCGCGTCCTGCGCGGATTTGTCCCAAGGCAGGAGCCTGATACTCCAACGCCGCTGGACTGCCAGGCACCAGGTCCGAAGCCGATGGCGCGCTCGAATCCGCCGCTGGTCCCGCAGCACCGGCTGACGCCGTCGGCTCGGCAAAAGAAGCCATCGTGACGGCGACCCCAACAAACACGAACCCACGCCTTTGTGGCACTCGACCGTCCCTGTCCGAAACCAAAGCGCTTCTTGACTACAGAGCCAGGGGCCAGAGGTCTCGACACGCTGGCTCTGTGGTGAACTGGTGACTACTTCCTGGCCGGCGTCTTGTCGGCCGTCTTGCCGGCCGGCTTGGCTTCGTCCTTCTTGGCGCCCTTGGCCGGCTCTGCCTTGGCCGGCTCACCCTTGGCCGGCGCGGCGGCAGGCATTTCACCCTTCTCGTCGACGAACACGATCTCGCCGAACCGGTCGAGCTTGTGGAAATCGCCAACCAGGGGCGGTGACCAGCCCAGCGCCGTCTGCGCCTTGGCGTCCTTGGGCATATCCATGCGGAACATGTTGAGGCGCCACTTGTCGCCCAACGCTGGCGGAACCTTGACACCCTTTGTGTCCAGCCCGTTCACGTCGGCCAGCGGCAGCGCCATTTCCGTGGTCCAGCCCGTGTCCTTGTCGTCTCGCTTGTTGAGTGTGCCGTCGACCTTCACCGCCGCCTTCAGCTTCGAGTTCCAGTCGTAGGGCTTGCGCTTGGGATCGAGGCTGTCCTCGTACTTCCGATAGGTGGGCAAATAGGTGTCAAAGATCGTGCCGTTCGGAGCCACCTGCAGCTCGATGTACCCCTTGCCATCGCCATTGGCGTCGATCATCACCTCGTCCATCTCCTGCGTCCAAAGCTTGGAGTCGCGCTCGGCAAGCGTCCCCCAGACGTCGGTGTCCGTGTTTTCAAAGGCAATGTACAGATTCTGATTGTCCCAAAGCAGCTTGGCCTCGGTGTTCGGCTGCGCCGGCTCGCCGGTCACAGTATTGACGAACAACCCAGTCGACGGGGCGGTCTTCCACGCGGGCTCGTCCAACTTGCCGTCGATCTTGATCGGCTTGGGTGTCTTGCGCACCAAGTACCGCTTGAGCGTGGGCGGCGCCTTGATCAGAACCGGAATCGTCGCGGCCAGGACGCGGTCTTCTTCGCGCGGCCCGGACTTGATGGGCATGCGCTCATGTCCGCGCCAGAGACCCACGTAGACATTGAACGTGTTGAAAGCCCAATTCGCCGGCAGACGGAAGGTGTGTTCGTCGCGGATGATGTCGCCGGCCTTCCAACGGGTCACCGGGTACTTGTTGCTGATCGGTCCGTGGTCGATGTTGATGAATCCCTGCTTGTTGGGACCACCGACGTGGGTGTATTGCCGCCAGCCGTCGGCGAGAGAGGCCTTCACCTTCCAATAATGAGTCAGACGAACATCCTTGCCGGGCTCAGCGGGGACCGGAGACACGTCGATCCCGATGTACTCGGCCTTGCCGTCCAGGTCCGCATGGGTTGCGAACTTCGGCGTGGGGTCGGCGGACAGCAGGTTCTTCTTGACGAATTCCTCGTCATCTTTGGTGGGCTTTTCCTCGGCCTGCTCCACGCAACCCAAAGCAGAACCAAGAAGCGTTGCAACGCAAAGCCAACGACCAACGTGCAGCCGAACTGCACACAGCGTTCCTGAAACTCGTGACATCGATGCTCTCCCTTTCGTAGCCGGTCTAGATCAGATGTTTTCAAACCCTGGCCAGCGGGGCCCTTTTTACTGGAGACGCGGCGGATTTGCAAACTCGGGTGAGCCTACCTTGTCGGGTGGGCGACCACGCGGACCCGAGGCAGCTCGCCGATCTCGTTTATAAGGATGGGCGCCCCATCCTCCAGATAACCAGCCGAGAACGCGTCGGAGGCAGCCTTGAGGGCCAGATCGAGCGAGGCATGCACACCAACCAGCCTACGGCCACACACAACCGCAAACTGCCCAGCGTACCGTTCCAGCAAGGAATGCTTGCAGGTATCGAAAAAGTGGGTTTCCTCTTGTGCGGAGAGCATGCCCCAGGGTGGGGCTAAGCTCAGCTCCCGTCAAAAAACACGATCGTTTTTCAGATCTTGATGCCTGCCAGGGGATCGTTGTCCAACTTCTTCTTCCCCGGGAGCAGAGGCACCGCAGACTGCTCGCGGGCCGCCGCTGGAGCGGAGACCGCCGCCGCCCGCCGCCCGCCCGAGGACTTGTGCCGGCCGCGACTGCTTGCCGGTGCGGACGTCACATGCGACGCGGGCGCGGCGCTCGCAGCCGGCGCCACCGAGGCCGCGGCAGTCGTCGGCGTGTTTGCCGATGCCGCCAGTGCCCTGGTCTCGCACGCTCTAAGCTTGTCCTGCACTTGCCGCTGCGCCACGGCAGCCGCTTCCATCGCCTGTGCCCTCGCGTCCTCCACCCGCCGGATATTCGCGTTCTTTTCGTCGAGGAGCGACTGCGTGTCGCTCTGAAGTTTCATGTAGCCGAGGCCGGCCGCCGCCAGGAGCACGACCGCCACGATAATCGCAGGCTTCGCCGACGACTTGGGCTGGGCCAAACGGGCAAATGCCACTGGATCCGCGGGTGCGTCCCACGTGGCCGCCGCGGGTGCGACGAACGCAGGACCGGCCGGCGCATGCTTCGCCACTGGCAATTCGGCGTAGTGGCCAGCCCGCATGCCTTTCCCTGGCATGCTCGGGTCCGTCCGCGGCGGCGGCGTGACCTGATCCCCCATTAGATCGTAGGAGGCGGCCGCTGTCTTGTGGGAACCGGAATTCCCTCCTGGGCCACGGGTGGGGCGGCCCTTCTTGCGCCGCTCTTTCCGGAGCCTGCGCAGTTCATTCAAAGATGTGAGTACTGAGTCCTCGGTCGCGGGCATGTGCTACCTCCGATGTCGAACGGAAGACCGCTCTGGGACGATCAACATAACTAAGCGCAGGCTAACCACCTCGACCATCCGGAGAAACCGCGCCGCAATCCTCTTACCCACCGTGAAGATAGTACGTTAGCACGAAGATGCATACGATTCCCCACAGACTCGTCACAACACGATTTCGCCGAACCTAGCCACGGCGCATCGCCCAACGAAAGCCCACAGCCAGACCGAGCCACACGGGCAGCAGAAATGCGACCAGAACCAGGTTGTCTTGCGCTGGTCCTGGCAAGGCCTTGCAAACCAGACCTATGACGGCGAATCCGGCGGCCGCAGCGGTCACCCAGAACGCCCTGCGCATCGACCTATGACGTCCCATCGCCACGCCGACGCCATGGATCGCGAGGACGAGAGACCAGGGCGCGAGCAAGAAGATGTTCGCGTTTGCGTGAGCCGCCTGGTGGTTGGTGAACACCCATAGCCCCACCAGGATGCTCCCCAGCAAGCCAAAAACGAGTCCTAGTAGACCGCCGGAAATACCCAACCCGACGCGTGCTGCCGGATGCTTTCCGGCAAGCCATCCGAGCCCGGCCAGCAGCGCGCCAAGAACAAGTCCAACGGCCAGGAATTGCGCCCTCCAATCGGGCGGTTGATCGAGTCCGGGCGGTCGGCGCGCCGCAAACAGGGTGCGCTCAGACTTGACCAGCGGTTTGTCGCCTGAGTCTCCCGGAATACGAACCGTGCGCAGGAGATCGCGCATCCGCCCGGGCAGGAAGGCTTCATCCCATACGGTAATCGCCGCGTCAGTTGGCCGTCCCAGCCCCAGGTCCAGGCCAAGATACTCGGGAAAGAAATCCGCCGTCATGCGCAGCGCATTTGCCCGCAAGGTCATCGCCGCCGGCCGCTCGCCCGCCTGTCGAACACGACCGCCTACCACACGGTCGATGGCATCACGCACTCGGGTAGAGCAGTTGTCACGGAAGTAGTCGTAGAGATACTCGCGGTTCTCGGGCCGCGCGTTGTCGCGCAGATTGTTCCACAAGGTCCATCTCTGTGCGGGCGTCAGGTCTAGTTCCTGGGCCTCGATCGTCCGGTTCTCGGAAACGTACGACGCGTACGTTTCTTCCATGCCCGACACGGAAAGCCAGTACTTGAAACGACCGCGCAGGAACTTCGAGATGAGGTCAGGCGAGTCGAACGCAAACGTGCCGAAGTTGAAGACCAGCCCCACCTCGTCCTTGGGCTGCACCAGAATGGCGTTGTGCCCGAACTTGAAGAACGGATGATCGCCAGGGCCGAAGGTGAGAACAACGACAGTCAGGTCGTCTCCCGGCTCGGCCTGCGCCGTCCGCGCACCCGCCAGCACGAAGACCGCCAGTGCCGTGGCAAAAAGAATTCGCAATCCCATGGTCGAAGAACCTACCAGGCACGCACGCGCATTCGGAGCAAAAAGTCAAACCTCGCCATCACTTGTCCGCTGGCGAAGCCTCCGGCACGATCTCCACCTCGAAGAGACTCGGCCAGAGCTTGCCCGTGAGCAGAAAGTGCCCCGTGGTCGGCAGATAGGCGATGCCGTTCAGGACATCTGCGCGCCTCGCCTCATCAGGCTTGAGCAGGCCGGAAGCGTCAATCCATCCCGTCACCTCTCCGGTTCCTGGGTCAATGCGGGCAATGTGACTGTCCTGCCAGACGTTGGCGTAGACAAGTCCGTCCACACATTCCAATTCGTTGAGGTTGCGAACCGGCTGTCCAGCCCGACGAACCACGATCGCGCCCACCTTCGCGAAGGTGTCGGGATCGCGCAACGCCAACGTATCGCTGCCGTCGCTCATTACAAGGTGACGGCCGTCGTAACACAGACCCCACCCCTCGCCTTGGTAGGAAATCTCCCGTTCCTTGCGCAGAGTCGCCAGATTCCAGACCAGCGCACGTCCGTTCTGCCAGGTGATCTGGAACAAGCGACCACCGACGCGCGCCAAACCCTCGCCGAAGAGATCCGGCGGCAAATCAACCCTGTTCTCGACCACACCGCTGTCCGGATCCACCCGACGCAGCGACGAGCGCCGAAGGAGTCCGGTGCTTTCATAGAACTTGCCGTCAAAGAAGAGCAGGCCCTGGGTGAACGCATTCGGATCGTGCGGAAACGTGCGCACAACCTTGAGGCGCAGCGCGGCCACCGGGGAGTCTTGCACCGGGCGGGCTTTTGGCTTGGCGCAGGCAGCGACCGCCCAAAGAGCCGCGCTCGCGACCACGGTTGCCGAACAGACATTCCTGCGCATGAACATGGGAAACCCCATGATAGCCGAAGTCCCGCTGAACGATCAGAACGCCACGGGAAGGGAGATCGCCTGGCGCAAGCGCACCAGGTACTCAGCGCGCGAGATCTCGATCGCGCCCAGTCCAGCCAGATGCGGCGTCGGCACCTGGGCATCGAGCAACACCAACCCGCGTCGGCGCATGTGCTCCACAAGGTGGGCGACCGCTGCCTTGGAAGCATCCGTCCTACGATTGAACATCGATTCTCCCCCAAAGAAGCCCCCGATACTCACGCCGTACAGCCCGCCCACCATCTCGCCATTCTCACGCACCTCGACGCTATGGGTCACGCCGCGTCTGTGGAGTTCCGTGTACGCAGCGATGAAATCCTGGGTTATCCAAGTGCTCGGGCGGCTCGGCGTAGCCTCGGCGCATCTGCGCATGACACCCTCGAAATCCTGGTCGACCGAGAAGTCCCATCCCATCTGGCGGATACGCTTACGCAAGCTCCGCGACGGCCGATAACGCTGCAGATCAAACACGGCCCGCGGATCGGGAGACCACCAAGTCAGAATCGGGTCCGACGACCACGGAAATATGCCGCTCCGATAGGCCCGCAGCAGGCTTGCGGGCGTCACAGATCCACCAACGGCCACCAACCCGTCAGTGCCCCCTTCCGGCAGTGGCAACCCCGACTCTGGCTCGTCAAAATTTTCTTGCATGTCTGATATGGTCCTGCTATTGAACCGCTGCGCGACGATTTCGCGGTGTCCTATTTATTCAACAAGGCCCCGCTGAATTTTCGCCACTATCCATTTCAAACGAGTATTGTATCGGGTCCAAGAGTCTTAACTAGACGAGAACAACCCAGGAGACAAGGCTATGATGAGGAAGCTTGCTGTAACGGTGTTTGCGATGTCACTTACTTTGGTTGGCTGTGGCAGCGACAGCACATCCAAAGTCGACGCTGGGAAGGACGCTTCCCCCAAGCTCGATGGCGGTGCAGCCGATGCGACGAAACTGGATGGCGCCATTACGCCAGGACCAGAGGCAGGGCAGCCCGACGTCACCCCCGCGCAGGACGGTGGCGTTGATGTCACGATAGTTGTGCCGCAAGACGGCGGCGCCGATGTTCCACCGGCTTTGCTCGACGCCGGCGCGGACGTGGTGACCCCGCCTGTTGGCGACGCCCCGCTGCAGGCCGACGTTCCCCCAGCCTCGCCTGATGTCACTCCCGCTCAGGACACTGTGGTCAAGCCGGATGGCGGCACCACGAACCCGGACGGTCAGGGCAGCCCCGATGTCGTGACGCCATCTCCTGACACCATCGTGGTGATCCCGTCCGATGCCGGAGATGCCGGCAGCGATGTCACCCCGGTTGTCATCGACGCGCAGGACAGCGGCAGCGACGTCACCCTGGTGGTGGATGCTCAGAATGACGTCAGCGTAGACGGCCCGGCCGTCAGCCTTGATACGCTCGTGGCCGACGCTGCAGACGACGCCGTGATCAGCGACGCTGGCGCATCTGACGCCGTGACAGACTAGCCATCGCGCTTCCTTGGCGCAGCCTGGCTGCGCCTGATGAGGGACTGGTTTCAACCCACCGAGGGTTGGCCGGTCCCTTTTTTCATGTGGACGCGTTTCGTCGCTAGGGCCGAAAAACGTCTCCCGTGCGTGACAGATCTTGCTACGGTCGATTGTTCGACGGCTAGACGGATGAGCGTGTGTTTTCTTGCGGCGTGGTACGCGAAATGCAACGATCGACGCCAGTTGGTCATGCGAAACAAAAAGAGCAACGGATTCACTTTGGTGGAACTGATGATCGTTGTCGCTATCATCGGTATCCTTGCCGCAATCGCGATCCCCGCTTTCAGCAAGTACCTCAGAAAGTCTCGTACGGTTGAGGCTGCCGGGATTCTGAACAAGGAATGGGTGGGGTCGGTTAGCTACTACATGACCGACTTCACGGAACTCACGGGCAGCAAGGCCCAGTCCCTTCCCCACCAGTTTCCCGGCCCCTCAGGCGCAATGGAATATGCCGCGGTATACTGCTGCCAAATGACGGGGGGACGATGCCCGGGCGGGGCCAAAATTTGGGCCAGCGACCCGGTTTGGCTGGCGCTGAAATTCGCTCTTCCTGACGCCCACTCGTACATGCCCGGCTATACAGGGCAAGGCGAAGGGAGCGGCGCAAAGTTCACGGCGTACGCCTTCGGCAATCTTGACTGCGATGACGTCAATTCCGAGTTCTTCCGAGACGGCGAGATCAGCACCCGTGGCGACGTCACCGGGTCTTTCCAGCCAAGAGTCAAGAACGAATTGGAATAGGCCAGGCGAGGCCTGTCTTGCAGGGAAACAGACGCAACGCCATACGGTTGCATTTTTCGTTGGCAACAGCGCTTGAGCCGGCCACCGGTTGATTGATTCTGGGTAGTCACAAGGCTGAAAGCATCATGGCCTCCGCTGCCCCCACCGCAACTCTGCTCGTCACCTGCCGTGACCGGACCGGTCTGGTCGCGGCGTTGTCGAACTTCGTCTTCCACCACGGCGGCAATATCGTTGATGCCGACCAACACGCGCAGAGCGAGAGCAACGAATTCTTCATGCGCCTGGTCTGGGATCTGGGCGGGTTCCATCTTGACCGTCAGGCCACCCAGGACGGAATCGGGGCGCTGGCTCGCCAGTTTGACCTGCGCTGGGAGTTGACCTTCTCCGACACGCGCCCCCGGGTCGCCGTGATGGTCAGCAAGGCTGCGCACTGCCTATACGACTTGATGCTCTGCCAGCAAATGGGGGATCTGGGCGGCGAGATCGTCTCCGTCATCTCGAACCACGACACCCTGGCCGACGTCTGTAGGCACTTTGACGTGCCCCTGGTGGTAATCCCCGTCGAGAGAGACCAGAAAGGCGCAGCCGAAGCGAGGCAACTCGCGCTTCTGGCCGAACTCCGCATCGACCTGGTTGTGCTTGCGCGCTACATGCAAATTCTGTCGCCCACGTTCCTCGATCAGTGGCACGGACGCGTCATCAACATCCACCACTCGTTTTTGCCCGCGTTTGCTGGGGCGCGGCCCTATCACCAGGCTCAACAGCGCGGGGTCAAGGTCATCGGGGCCACAGCCCACTACGTGACTGCGGACTTGGACCAGGGTCCTATCATCGAGCAGGACGTGTGCCGCGTTTCCCATCGCGACACGGTCGAGGACATGATGCGCAAGGGGCGTGAGCTAGAACGGTTGGTGCTCACCCGGGCCGTGCGCCTCCACCTTCAACGGCGGGTTCTCGTTTCTGGCAATCGAACCATCGTGTTTGGTTGACTCGCGACGCCTCCGTCAACGATAATTGCGCTGGATCGTGTGGTTTCGCCGGAAGGAAGGAGATCCTCATGAAGATCTGGCTGGTCACAGCGGCATTGCTGGCAGCAACAAGCGCCAGCGCAGCACCCAAGAAGGCTAGCAAAGAAGCAGCGCCAACCGTCGATCCCAACACGGATGTGGCCAAGATCCATGGCGGCAAGGTTTGGGTGGTATCTGATTCCATCCCAGGGGTCGAGGGCGATGGCCTGCAAAAATGGCTGACCGCACACCCATCCAACGCAGAGATAGTCCGCAAGGGCACCGAAGAGCGGTGGGCCATCAATTTTATGGCCGTGTTCAAGAAGCCGCCGGCCAAGGGTCCGATGACGGTCATCTTCGTCGACAAGAAGGAACCCAAGGTCATCGTCGATCAGGTTTCGCCGCAAACGCCTGGAGCCACGTTGGTCTACCAGGAGGGCTACGACCTCGAACAGAACAACGGCTTCAACAAGGGCCACACCTACGTCATTCGGGTGGGACAGCTCATCAAGGGCAAGTTCCAGCTCTACGCAAGCGGAGAGATTGCCCTCAAGTAGTCACGGCACGCGCCGGCGGGGGAAGCCTTCCGACCCCGCCATGCTACGATTGCCCGCTCTGCCCGAATGGGCGCAGGCAAGAATCGCCATTGGCCACTGACATCGACCGCACGAGACCGCGACCTCGCCCCGGCGATGAGCTGCGCCTGACCGTCGACCGCCTGGCCTACGGGGGTGCGGCCGTCGGCCGCTGCGATGGGCTCGTGGTGTTCGCATCAGGCGCGGCGCCTGGCGAAACCGTGCGCGTCCGCGTGCGCCAGGTCGAGCGGCGCCATGTTGAGGCGGATGTCGTCGAAGTGGAGGTGGCCTCGCCCAAACGCGTGGCCCCTCGTTGCGTGCACTTCACCGAAGGTTGCGGCGGCTGCACCTGGCAACATGTGGACTACGCCAGCCAATTGCAGGCCAAGGAAACCGCTGTGCGGGACAGCCTAGAACGACTGGGCGGGCTACGCGACCTGCCCTTGCGCCCCATCATCCCCGGCCCCAGTCCCTGGTGCTACCGCAACAAGATGGAGTTTGCCTTTCACCCTGAAGGCGGGCTGGGACTACATCCGCGCGGGGCCTGGCACAGCATCTTGCCGCTGCGCGAATGCTTTCTCGCGTCCCCACTGACGGTCACCCTGGTCAAGGCCGCGCAGGATTTTGCCCGCGCAGAGAATCTGTCGCTGCACGATCCGCGCACCCACATCGGCCTGCTGCGCGAGTTGGTGGTGCGCCACAGCCGCGGCACCGGCGAAACCATGCTCGGCATTGTCACGAGCCCGGGACCCTTCGACGCCGCGGCCGCCATGGCCGAATGTCTCGCCGCGGTCGATGCCAGCGTGGTGAGCGTCATGCGCAGCATCCGCGCGTCGTCGGACACGTCAGCGCCCTTGCAGCAAAGCACGCTCGTGCGGGGCCAGGACCACATCACGGAAATCGTCGACGGCTTGCGCTTTGCCATTGGCGTGGAGACTTTCTTTCAAACCAATTCGGCCCAAGCCGAACGTATGGTGGCGCTGGTCCGCGATCTGGCCGGCGAGGTGGCCGGCGGATTGGCCATCGACCTGTACTGTGGCGTGGGCATGTTCACGCTGGCCCTGGCAGCCGCAGGCGCCAAGGCCGTGGGCATCGAGTTGTCAGAAAGCTCCATTGAGGCCGCGCGCGCCAATGCGCGCAGCAATGGCC
>Ga0265316_10000938_pt1 | contig 31771 bp, 28 predicted proteins | sample 4522metaG_FD_202092 | JGI IMG/M metagenome (GOLD analysis project Ga0265316, IMG submission 202092) | Rhizosphere microbial communities from Carex aquatilis grown in University of Washington, Seatle, WA, United States - 4-5-22 metaG | ecosystem: Host-associated > Plants > Roots > Rhizosphere >...
GTTGATGACCTGATTGTCGTCGAGGACCTCACGCGGAACGACCACGACGGAGCGCGGCGTGTCGATGATCGGCGTGTTGGTCTTGGTCGCGGCGCTGGAGACGGTGACCGCATAGCCCTTGGTCTGGTCGGCGGCGGTCGTCGTCGGGGCGGGAAACGCCGAAAGCGAAGCGCCGACGAGGGGCTGCGACGGTCCGGAGGCGCCCACGTCGATCGACGGCAATGACTCCTGCGCGAGAGCGGACGAAAGAAAGGCGAACGAAAGAGCGCCGGCGGAAGCGCCCCGCGAGAGCGTGTAGCGATACATTGGGGGATTCTCCAGGCGCGGCGCATCGGCTCGCGCGATCCGAGCAAAAGAAATGCGGCCAAAGGAGTCGATCCTCGGGCCGCGTTCGTTCGGGTCAGGAGAAGGAAGGAGGTGCGCGGGGCGAGGAGGCGCGATTTCGCACTCCTGCGCGCGGGATGGGCTCGCCCCGGAGCGCGCGGGCGAGGCGATAATATCGCGCGGGCTGCGCGAGCGGCGCGCCGCCAAGCGTCGCCGCGTCGGCCAGCGGCGAAGCGTCGCGTTTGGCCGCGACGCAGCTAAGACAACATTTCGTCGGATCGTCGTGATGCTGGCGCGGCGCGCCGTCGCTTCGGCCGTCGCATATTTCGCCGCCCGACGCAGCGAACATCACCGCCCCGGCGGCGCCTGAAATCGGGTGCCCCAGAGTGGGCGAGGCGGCGAGGACAAAGCCCTGAAGCAAAAATAGACAGGCAATCACGCTGGAGACGAGCGCGCGCGCCGAGAACCGTCTTTTTGTCCTTCTTGCCGCCATTTCCGCCTTTTAGGCGACGCGGATTTTCGGGGTCAATGCGTTTCGGGAGAGAATTTAAAAAATTGTTAAGCTGTGACAAAAATACGACAGCGAGCGCGAGTTCTCGATTTGGGCGTCGGTCAACTCGCGCGGGTTGTTCGGAATCGCGACGCCTTTCCGTCGATGTTTTGGCGCCGCTTCGCGTCGAGGACTTTTTGTTCCTCCTTTCACGGTTTGTAAACCCTGACGGGTCACAACCCCATGATGTTCCTTCTTTGCGTAAAGCGTCTCGCCGCGTTCGTCTTTTTTCTCGCGCTAGCCGCCTGCGGCGCGCCGCCGCGCGAGGCGCAGGCGCCTGTGGCCGCGCCGGAGCCGAGCCTGTATCGCTCGCTCTCGCAAGTCGGCGCCGAGGTCGACGCGGAGGCCGCGCGCGACATGATCTCGCAATATCGGCGCAACCACGGCCTTGGCGAGCTGGCGCTCGACGCAAAGCTTCAGGAAGTCGCTCGGCGGCGGGCGGAGGCTATGGCGCGCCGCGGCTCGGTCGATCCGCGCTCCGCCGGCGGAGTTTCGCCGCGTCTCCTGGCTTTGGAAGCTCGCAACGGCGCGGCGATCGAAAATCTTTCCGCCGGCTACGACACGCTCGCCGAGGCGTTTTCCGGCTGGCGTCAGTCGCCGGCGCATAATGGGCGCATGTTGGACGCGCGCGCGCGTCGCATGGGTCTCGCCACGGCTTATGCGCCAGGCTCGAAATTCAAGGTCTATTGGGCGCTCGTGCTGACCGATTGAAGGGAGAGAGGGAGCATCTTCAGGCGCGGGCGCGACGTTTGCGCTTCTTGCCGCCGCCGTCTACGCGGCCCGGCGCGTCGGTCAAGGACGGCGAGGACTCCTCGATCCGCATATAGCGCACACCCAGGAAAAACAGGATCTGCGCGCCATCGCTGGCCGCCGCCGTTTGTCGCGGCGCCCGCGTCCGCGATTGTATAGGGATTATCTGCGCCATCTCTGCACTGCTCCGCAATTTGCCGACAAATCACTGGTCGGTAGTCACGAACTGATTAGGGAATGGCGAGGGTTAATGTTACGTCAACAACCGCTCCCTACAATCCCACAATCTTGAAGCGTCGAGTGATGGAGCGCGGAAACACAATGCTTTCCGGAGAGATGGAGCGGCGCGTCGCGACACGCGCGCTGCTGCAAAGGATCGTCGAGCAATTTGTCGTTCGCGAAGTCCACGGGCAAACCGAACTGCGCCAGTTCGAACGGCTCGCCGGCGATCTCATCGACGTGACCGACAGCGAGGCCGTCACGACAATCGCCGAGCCGCTTTGCCGTCATCCCGACACGCCGCCCGCGCTGATCCGCCGCTTCTTCGACCGGGGTGGCGCCTGCGCGCGCATCGCCTTCGAATTCGCGGCGGCGCCGGTCGCCGACATTATCGCAAACGCCGAGCATGGCTCGGCCGAATTGGCCGCGGCAATCGCCCGCCGCGCCGAACTGCCGCGCGAGGCCATTAGCGCGCTGGCGGCGCGTAGCGAGGGCGTCGCGCTTTACGCGCTCGCCGCCAATCGCCGGATTCATCTCGACGCCACCGCCTTGCGCGCGCTCTCGCAGGTCGCCCGCGACGATCAGGCGCTGGCGCGGCTGCTGCTCAATCGTGAGGATATCGACATCGATCCCGAGCCGCTGTTTCTCGCCGCGACGCGAGAGGAGCGCGCCCGGATCGTGTTGGCCGCGTGCAGGTCGGCGTTTGTCGACGGAGCCGGCGACGGTTGGGCGCCCGGCGACGAGAAATTGGGCGAGCAGCTCGACGCGCTGGCCGCCCGGCAGGAGCGCGACGCAATGATCGCCCGCATCGCCGACGCGCTCGACGCTCGCAAGAGCCGTGTGCGCAAGATCTTCCTCGATGAAGGCGGAGAGGCTTTGGCGTTGACTTGTGTCGCGCTCGGAGTCGACGTCGAGACGGCGACGCGGCTTTTCCTCAGCAGCAAGATGGCTTTCGCAAGAGATGTCGCGCGCATTCGCGCGTTGCGCGCGCTCATGTCCTCGACGCCGCGCCGCGCCGCGGCGCGGATCGTCGCCGCGATCAACGGCTGCGGCCGGTTCGACCGCGAGCCGACGCGGCGCGTCTCGTGGCGCGTGGACCCATCGACGCAAGCCGGCTCGAGGCGGCGCGGCGCCGCGGATCGGTTGGCTCCGGCCGTCCAGCGTCACGCCAATTCCGATTGACGTTAGCGGGCTGCGTCATCCTGACGCCGGAACCTGGAATGCGCGCCTTCAGGCTCGCTCCCGAAGGTTTCCAAGTTGGTTGGCGCAAACTATTGGAGCGGCGCCTCAGGTCGCCAGGTCGACGAAAACCCGGCCCTTGCGATCCTCGATCTCGACGATCCAAATGTCCGGATCAAACGCGATCTCGCGCCGCAGGCGCTCCTCCGCCTCGAGCGGATCGCGCCATTCCTCGCTGTGCAGTCTGGTGAACAGACGCGCGACGCCCTGGGGAAGTTCTTCGCTTTGCGGAGCGGGGCCGTAAAGGGCGGCGGCGCCGTCGAGGCGGTCGACTTTCACGAATATCGCTCCCGCTTCCGCGGCGCCGCGCCGACGCAGCATGGCGACGGCTCCCTGCGCCTCGGCCCGCCGGATCAGCGCGGAGACAAAAATATCCGACCGCAACCGCATCAGGGGGCCTCGCATCCATCCGCCGACGCGTCCCAAGGAAGGGTCACTTAAACGCGACGCCCGAGCGCGCGCTAAGCAGGCGCAGAATCTTGGGCGACAATTCGCCCTTCACCGGCAAGCCGCTGGAGCGTTCGAATTTTTCGATCGCCTGACGCGTCGTGCCGCCGTAAACGCCGTCCTGATGCAGCGAGTAGCCGAGCTTGGCCAGCGCCCGCTGCGCGAAGATCACGGCCTTGTTCTTGGCGTCGCCCCTGGCGTCGGCGGCGTTTTTTTGCGGCCCGCCCCCTAGCAATTGACCAATCGTATCTACTGGCTTCAATAATTGACCGATCGGATCGACGGGCTTCAACAATTGACCAATCGGATCGACGAGCTTGTCGGCCGCCTTGGTGGTTTCGGTTTTCAAAGGCTCCAGTCTTTGCGCTTCCATCTTTTGCGCGTCCGTCTTGGCGGACCCCGGCGACGCGGGGCGCGGCCGGGGTGGGGGCGCCGCCTGGCTATGCCGCGCGAGGTCGATTTGCGGCGCGTTCAGCGCAACGCTGCGAGCCGGGCGGCGGCCATCCTGCATGAACAGCGCATTGAAGGGCACGCCGATCGCGACAACGCCGAGGAAGCCAAACAGTACCGCGGAGCGAAAGCCGCCAATCGCGCTGAGCAGGCGTTCCCCAGGCGAAGCGCGTTTGGTCCTGCCGGGCTTGGCGCGCCGTTTCATATTGGCGCCGCGCTCGTCGCGCGGAGAAAAGTCGATATTGGACGCGGCGAGAGCTTCACGCAATTTTTTTCACCCTGTCTTGTTCTTGCCCGACGTCTTCGCCTGGTGACGCGACGTGGCGGCGCGTGATGGTTTCGATCCTGGTGGTCGGCGAAGTCTGGTCGCTGGTCCGGCCGTCCATCGGCAAGCGGACGGTGACGGTGGTGCCCATTTTCAGCGCGCTTTCGACGGCGATGGAGCCGCCGTGCAGCCCAACCAGGCCGCGCACCACCGAAAGACCAAGGCCCGTGCCTTCATAGCTGCGATCATGCGACGAGCTCGCCTGGAAGAAGGCTTCGCCGAGCCGGGCGAGGTCGTCCGCGCCGATGCCGATGCCGGTGTCGGAGACCACGAGCACCAGGGAGTTGCCCTCCGGTCGCAGGCGCACCGTCACTTTACCTTGCGGCGGCGTGAACTTGACGGCGTTGGACAGGAGATTGAGCAGGATCTGCTTGCAGGCGCGTTTGTCGGCGACAACCTCGTCTATGTCGTCGCGACATTCGCGCGTCAGCATCACCTGGCCCTGATCCGCCTTGATCTGGATCATGTCGCAGCATTGCTCGACGAGCGCCGGCAGCGAGAAAGGCTCTGGGAAAATCTGCATCGATCCGGATTCAATCTTCGTCATATCGAGGATCATGCTGACGACTTCATGCAGATGATTGCCGGAGTCGCGGATGATTTTCGCGTATTCGCGGCGCTTTTCGGCTTCGCGCGGCTCCAGGTCTTCGCTCGCCAGCATTTCCGAAAAACCGATGATCGCATTCAGCGGCGTGCGCAGCTCATGGCTGACATTGGCGAGGAAGCGCGTCTTGCTGGCCATGGCGAGTTCGCTTTGGCGGCGCGCCGCCGCGATCTCCTCTTCGGCTCGCTGGGCCGCCGTGATGTCGCGCAAGATGCACACCACCGGCGCTTCGGTCTCCGCGGCGTCGCTGGCGGCCGTCATATCTACATGGCACGTGCGCGCGTCGAAGTAGTTGAACACCGGTTCGAAATAGCCGCCGCCGTTGTTCTCCATGCCTCCGATATGCAAACGCAACACGGCGTGGGACGCCGTGTTGTTGGACATTGCGTCTGACACCAGCTTGAGAAAGGCCGGGCGGTCGGCGACGTGCACGCGCCGGAAGAAGCCGCGCCCGAACAGGTCGCGGGACTCGAGTCCATAATTCTTGTGCATGTCGCCGACGATAGACGAAACCGCGCCGGTGCGATCGAAGCGAACGACAATATCGCCGAGCGCGTCGGTGAGAAGGCGCAGATCGCGGGCGTTGCGCTTATCTGCCTCGACCTTCAGATGCGCCATGAAAATGGCGCCGGCGCACAGCCCGGCCATATACATCATCAGCGGCGTAACGCAGAGAGCGACGTCCGCGCGCGCGGCGACGCTGGCGGGGCCGAAAGGATTTCGGCTGACCTCCAAAGCGATCAGCGCGAGTATGGCGCCGACGACGGCGGCGACCATGCCGATCTCCAGGGTCAGCGCGGCTTCGATCAGGGCGATGGTCAATAGTGTGAGGGAGACGGCTTCATAGCCTTCGGTCGAGGCGCCGACGCTTGCGGCGAAGGCGGCCCAACCGAAGATCGACACGCATTCCGCCAGTCGCAAATTGCCGGTTTGCTTCAGCACGACGATCGCTACGAGCGGTGTCAGCGCGAGTATGAACTGTGCCGCGTGCTGCGGCGTGGGGATGCCGTAAAGCAACAAGGAGAACGGCAAAAACGCCAATACGCTCACTCCGACGGCGAGACGCGCGGCCACGAAAAACTTTTGTCGCGCGAGTTCGATCGGATCGTCGCATGCGCTTTTATGCGTCAGATGATCGAGCCATTCCGGCGCGGAAGAAGTGAATGCGGACGAGTTACGCAAGTGCACGCTCCTTAATTGAGGATAGCTTTCCAAATTGGCGTTAAGTGACTGCTAAGCCCACAACAGAGAAACAGTTTAACGGGCGGGCGCCGGCGTCCATCTTCGCTCATGGTTTGCAAGTCGTTGCCGCGCAGGGGACGCGGGGCGGGTGAGAAAATTCACAATTGCGAAAGGAAATGCCCGCAAAGCTCTCGCACGAGCGCGGCGCGAGGCGAAAACCGGCGATAGGGGAAATTCTGCGCCGCCACGGAACTTGTCATGAGCTTTCTTCTCAAAAGCGCCTTCGTCATCGCCCTCGTGTATTTCGCTTTGCATAAAGAGGAAATCATTGGGGCTTTGACGCCGGCGCGCGCCAGGACGGAACAGGCGGCCGGCGGACGCCGCGCAGTCGGCGTCAGGGAAGACGCCTTGACGGCGCTCCAACGGGAGGCCGCGGCCAAACTCGTCGGCGCAACGCGCGAACATTGTCTCGCCAATCCGCGCGATTGTCTGGCGATGCTGAAAGCGGTCAACGCGGAATCACCCAAACGAGACGGCGGCGACCACTGATTGGCCGCTACCATCACCGTGCGGTGAGATCACCCGACTCGCATGCCCCGGCGCCCGGTCGTTTGCCTAAAGTCAATGCGGTTTCGTGAGCAGAATTATAGAGTCAGGCATTCGTTGTCGGAGCCTAAAAACCTTCTGGCGCCGAATCGGCAAAACGAATATGTATCATTTTTAAACAGCTGTTCGGCGTCCGATTCGGGGGTCGAACTTGAGTATATTTCTTGCCCGCGCGCTGTCGGGCCTAACGTTGGGAGGCAGCCCTGTCGGACGATCACCAGATCCCTGCGGTCGAACCCGCGCCCGTTCCGTCCGCGCCACCCGTCGATGTCGGCGAATTGCTGGAGCAACTGAAAAACGTCGTCGCAGATCGCGACCGGCACGCCTTCGAGAAATTGGAAATCGTCGAAAGGGCCAACGCGATCTCGCGCGAGCGCGATGATTTGCGTCAGCGTCTCGCCGCCGCTACGGCGGAGCACGGCGAGTTGCGTCAGCGTCTCGACGCCGTTGCGGCGGAGAGCGACCGCCTCGCCGCCGAGGCCGCCGGCGCCACGCGCGCGCTCGCCGAGGCCGCCCACCGGGCCGAGGAGTCCGCCAAGGAAATCCTCGGGCTGCGCCACGCCATCGAGACCGCTCCCTCGGCCGAGCCTCTCGAGGTTCTCTGGGCGCTGGCGCGCCAAAAGACCACGGCTGGCGTCGCTTTCCTGCGCAGCAAGATCCCCGAGAATCATCCGGCGCTCGGCTGGTTCGACAACACCATCGAGATCGCGACGCAACTGGGCTGTCTCGCCGTGAGGGCCGGCGTCGCCCTCGCGCAATGGACGCGGGACTGGGTTTGGCCGCGCGCCAAACAGCTGGCGGTCCGGTTGTCGAGCGAAGTTGAAGCGCGCCTCGCCAAGAAGTGAGGCGTCGCCGTCTGGCGTCGCCAAAGCGCGCGCGAAACACGCATTCGCGCGCGAATATCAAAAAGCTGGAGCAAGATCTGATCGCAAAAGTCTATCAACTTTTGCGGAACTTGCTCTAGCGCCTTGGCGCTGCTATCGCAAGCGCCCATGACCAGCCACAACATCGACAATATCCGCAATTTCTCCATCGTCGCGCATATCGATCACGGCAAATCGACGCTCGCTGACCGGTTGATCCAGTCGACCGGCACGGTCGCCGAGCGCGACATGGTCGAGCAAGTGCTCGACTCGATGGACATTGAGCGCGAGCGCGGCATCACCATCAAGGCGCAGACGGTGCGTCTCGACTACAAGGCCAAGGATGGAAAGTCCTATATCCTCAATCTGATGGATACGCCCGGCCATGTCGATTTCGCCTATGAGGTGTCGCGCTCTCTGCATGCCTGCGAGGGTTCGCTCCTGGTCGTTGACGCGAGCCAGGGCGTCGAGGCGCAGACGCTCGCCAACGTCTATCAGGCGCTCGACGCCGGCCATGAAATCGTCCCTGTTCTCAACAAGATAGACCTGCCAGCGGCTGAGCCCGACCGCATCAGGCAGCAGATCGAGGACGTGATCGGTTTAGACGCCTCCGACGCCGTGCTGATTTCGGCCAAGACCGGCCTCGGCATTGCGGATGTTTTGGAGGCCATCGTCACTCGCCTCCCGCCGCCCAAGGGCGACGAGACGGCGCCGCTCAAGGCGGGGCTTGTGGACAGCTGGTACGACGCCTATCTCGGCGTCGTCGTGCTGGTGCGCGTGTTCGATGGCACGCTCAAAAAAGGCCAGAAGATCAAAATGATGGGCACGGACGCCCATTACGAGGTCGATAAGATCGGCGTGTTCAAGCCGAAGATGCAGGACGTGGCGCAGCTGGGGCCGGGCGAGATCGGCTTCATCACCGCGCAGATCAAGCAGGTGGCCGACACGCGCGTCGGCGACACCATCACCGACGAAAAGAAATCCTGCGCCGAGGCGCTGCCCGGCTATAAGCCGGCGCAGCCGGTGGTGTTCTGTGGCTTGTTTCCAGTTGACGCCGCCGACTTCGAAGATTTGCGAGCCGCCATCGGCAAGCTGCGGCTCAACGACGCGAGCTTTTCCTTTGAGATGGAGTCTTCGGCGGCGCTGGGCTTCGGCTTTCGCTGCGGGTTTCTCGGGCTGCTGCACCTCGAGATCATCCAGGAGCGCCTGCGCCGCGAGTTCAACCTCGATCTGATCGCGACGGCGCCCTCTGTCGTTTACAAGATCAAGCTCACCAATGGCGACGAGATCGAACTGCACAATCCCGCTGACATGCCGGATGTTGTGAAGATCGAAGAGATTCAGGAGCCCTGGATCAGAGCGACGATCATGACGCCCGACGATTATCTCGGCGCGGTGCTAAAGCTGTGCCAGGACCGGCGCGGCGTTCAGGCCGACCTCAATTACGTCGGCAAGCGCGCCATGGCGATCTACGATCTGCCGCTCAACGAAGTGGTGTTCGATTTTTACGACCGGCTAAAGTCTATCTCCAAAGGCTACGCCAGCTTCGACTATCACATCACTGATTATCGCGCCGGCGATCTTGTGAAGATGAGTATTCTGGTCAACGCCGAGCCGGTCGACGCGCTGTCGATGCTGGTGCATCGCACCAGGGCAGAGGGGCGCGGCCGGCAGATGGTGGAGAAGCTGAAGGAACTAATCCCGCCGCATATGTTCCAGGTGCCGATCCAGGCGGCGATCGGCGGCAAGATCATCGCACGCGAGACCGTGCGGGCGTTCCGCAAGGACGTGACGGCGAAGTGCTACGGCGGCGACGCGACGCGCAAAAGGAAGCTGCTGGAGAAGCAAAAGGAAGGCAAGAAAAAGATGCGCCAGTTCGGGCGGGTGGAGATCCCGCAGGAGGCGTTTATCGCGGCGTTGAAGATGGAGGAGTAGGGGCCTTGCCCGACGCGCGATCCATGGCGCAGTATGGCGCTTTCTAGGACGTAGTGGGGCGTCATGGTGTCGGAGCGATTGCGAAGATTCCGATTAAAGCGGGCGGAGCAACGCGCCGCAGGCCGGCGTGTGCTACCCGCCATCGCCGCTAAGGCTGACGATCTCGAGGCGATCAAAAAATCGGTCGAGGACGCGGCTGCTGTTGGTGGGCCACTGTGGCTTTCCTATCTTTTCGGGCTCTTCTACATCGCGCTCGCCGCCGGAGGTGTGACGCACAAGGATCTGCTGCTGGAAAATCCGGTAGAATTGCCGTTTCTTTCGCTAAAGCTGCATCTTACGGCGTTTTTTGTTATCGCTCCGATCCTTTTTCTCATCAGTCACGCCTATACAATGGCGCATTTCGCGCTGCTCGCCGACAAGGCCAAGCGCTTTCATATGCAACTGAAAGAGCAGATCGACGGCGGGCACGAAAATGCCCGGGAGATTCGCGAGAGATTGCGCCAGCTATTGCCGATAAATCTATTCGTTCAGTTTCTCGCCGGGCCAAAGCAAATCCGCAAAAGTTGGTTCGGTCGTCTGCTGTCGCTGATCGCATGGGCAACGTTGGTCTTGGGGCCGGTCCTGATTTTGTTGTTGTTGCAGCTCCAATTCCTCCCCTATCATGATAGTCGCGTAAGTTGGGAGCATCGTGCAATTATCCTCTTTGATCTTGCGCTGATCTGGTGGCTGTGGGGAAAAATTCTTTCGGGGCGCAGCGAGGAAGACGAAGGTGACGAGAACGCAAAAGCGCGATCCGTCGTCGTGCGCCAATCTGGCGGACAAAATGTTCGGCGTTGGGCACGGTTCAAAGCCATGCTTTTATGGCTATCGTATAGACTTACGGCATTGAGCCTGACCAGCATAGTCGCACTCTTTTCATGCTGGATCGCGACTTTTCCGAATGAATGGCGGGAGTGGCCCTATTCTCTCGCGCCAACGCTCGAATGGAAGGCGGCGAACGTTTGGGCTTTCGGCGAGGTGGACGCGCATGCCCACAATATTACCGGCACCTGGCCTCACAATAGTTTGAGGTTAAACTCTTTTGATATTTATGATGCATTAAAGGTCGACGATCCGAATAAGCTAAGTCGAAAGCAGTACACGCTCGATCTTCAAAGCCGCCATTTGGAATTCGCGGTTCTTGGCGGCGCTAAATTTGGCAATGTGAATTTGAACAATGCTTATCTCGAAGGAGGAATCCTCGATGGAGCGGACCTTCGGGGCGCTTTGCTCGTCGGCGCGCATCTCCAAGGTGCGTCTCTCATCGGTGCGCAGCTGCAAGCCGCGACATTAGTTACTGCAGAGCTTCAGGGATCGTCTCTCATCGGTGCGCAGCTGCAAGGCGCGACATTAGTTACTGCAGAGCTTCAGGGATCGTCGCTCGTCGATGCGCAGCTGCAGGGCGCGTCATTGACTCGGGCGAAACTTCAGGGCGCGTTGCTCGACGGGGCGCGTCTTGAGGGAGCGTCGTTCGAAGGAGCGCAACTTCAAGCCGCTTCCTTTGTTGGTTCAAAGCTTCAGGGCGCCGTGTTCTATATGAAAGTTCCGGTCAATGCAGAACTCGTGGCGGCCCTCAATGGCTCCGACTTCTCCGCCGCCTTTCTCTGGCGAACGGATTTCTCAAATTTGGCGCGTCCAAATCCAAATAGCGTACTTGTCCGCGTGAAAGAGGCCGTTTGGGCGCCGGCCACCCTCTCGTTTCAATATCAACAGTCGCCGTGGGTTACCGTGCCGTGGACGGGTTCGACATATGCCGATCTGTGGCGCTCAATGGAATCGGGCATTGCCGAAGGCGCGATGCGAGACGCGGCCATGAAACGGATCGGACGGCTCGATTGCAAGAACCGCGATAACACACTTGCGTCCTGCGATCCGGCAGCCGCGTTGCCGCAACTTGCGATGGATTGGCGAAGGATGCTCGAAGAAAAAGCGAGTTCAGACGACGCTGTTTACGAGATCGCTCTTGCCTCCGAATTGCGAAAGCTTGTGTGTGACGGAACGCCGGATGCAATCCACATACTGCGCGGCATCTTATATGTTGGTAAGATAATGCGTGGCCCCTTGGTGACGGAGAGCCGCCTCGTTACTGCTGGGCGTGAAGGCCTAGCCCTTGTGGACATAATCAAGAGCAAAGACTGCCCCGTTTCGACCGCGCTAACCGAGGCAGATTTGAGCGCGTTGAAGGTGATTAAAGACAACGATTGGATGAAGCGAAATCTCCCGTGGCTGTTTCCAAAATCGAATTGAGTCGCCGTCGCAACGCCCCCAATCCGCCGCAATCAATCGCTCCGCCGCACCCGCTGAGCCTCTGCTGCGCCTAAAACCCTCGCCGCGTCACGCCCGCCCGCGTCATGCCGCACGAGCAGGCCTTGCTCCACATCCCCGCCGACAATCGATCGCCGATTTGATCGCGGCCGTCCTCGGCCGGTCAAACGCGCCAGGGGCGCTTTTTCGCACTGGCTAAGATTCAGACATATCCTGCTGGAATTATTGAGAGAACCATATTTTGTCGCAATGTTATGTGGATTTATGTGCTGTTCTTTTGACGCGGTGCAGCACAGAATGTCGCAGCCCTTAGGGTTGGGAGGTTTGGGATGAGACTATTGGGGGGTTAATGGTTTTGCTGGAATGGGTGTTTCTCTTGAAAAATGGCCGGTTATGCATTTTATTGCGAGAGCGAAGCGGGGATAATATTGGGCGGTTGTCTCGGAGTTTGGGTAGGCTTATAGCTACCCGAATAGGCTAATAGACCCCTTCAATAGATTGTCATGTCCTATCCTATCGGGTATTGTTTTTAAACGCGCGAAGCTAAATTGTTAGGCCACGCTAAACAGGGTCCGCCGCGGTCTTTTCAACGGGGTCGGGGCGGGGGCTGTTTAGGCGGCGACATCGGTGTTCGTCCAAAAAGCAACAAAGGCGGCGGCGTCGGAGCCTTGGCTGTTAATCCTTGGCTCTTAATCAAGAGACGTTAAGTCGCGGCGAGACAGGGACGGTTCGGCGTTTTCAGGCGCCGCAAACGTTACGTTACGAAAAGGACGAGCGAGTTCCGTGCTGGGAGGCGGGGCGTTACCGATCGCGCGCAAATCCCTGGGAGCAATATAGGAGGACTAAGCATGAGTTCCACCACCGAGACAGCTGCGGGCGCAGCTGCTGGCACAGATACAGTCGTCGATTTGAGAGGCATGTGGATCGGCCTCGTCGTGCTGAACGTGTTCTATCTGATCGTGCGTATTTACGAGCAGATTTTCGGCTGGCGCGCCGGTCTCGACTCCTTCGCCCCGGAGTTCCAGACCTATTGGCTGAGCATTCTGTGGACGGAGATTCCGTTGGAGCTGGTTTCGGGCATCGGCCTCGCCGGCTATCTTTGGAAGACCCGCGACCGCAACGTCGACGCGGTTACGCCGCGCGAAGAGATGCGCCGCCTGGTTGTGCTGGTTCAGTGGCTGACGGTTTATGGCATCGCCATTTACTGGGGCGCCAGCTTCTTCACGGAGCAGGACGGCACCTGGCACATGACGGTCATTCGCGACACCGACTTCACGCCGTCGCACATCATCGAGTTCTACATGAGCTATCCGATCTATTCGGTGATCGCGGTTGGCGCGTTCTTCTATGCGAAGACCCGCATTCCGTATTTTGCTCATGGCTACTCGCTGGCGTTCCTGATCGTGGCGATTGGTCCGTTCATGATCATCCCGAACGTCGGCCTGAACGAGTGGGGCCACACCTTCTGGTTCATGGAAGAACTGTTCGTCGCTCCGCTGCATTGGGGCTTCGTGTTCTTCGGCTGGATGGCCCTGGGCGTGTTCGGCGTGGTTCTTCAGATCCTCGCCCGCATCAAGGCGCTGGTCGGCAAGGAAGGCGTCGCGCTTCTGACGTAACGTTTTGGGGGCCGCGCGGAGAGAAATCGCCGCGCGGGTCCCGGCCTTCCGATCGCTTTAACACCACCACCGCCCTTACAGCTTTGAATCAGGCGCGATCGTTTCGCGAGACGCCAGGTTTATGTCTGCGAGACGGCGGCTCCCGCGAGGGGGGATGTTCACGCAAACTTGCTTGAAGATCATGGTTTTAGAGGGATCGTGGGCGTCTAGCCTAAAAAAATCCGGCGAAGAAAAGCCGGGAACTATCGTCAAAGACACCAAGGAGAAGAAAGATGTCTTCATCATCGAAGAGCGGGGGAGCGGTCGGTCCGTTCCATTCCGTCGCCGAGGCGGCGGGATGCGTTCAGACCGTCGACTGGTTGCTTCTGACACTGTTGTTTTTCGCCGTTCTCGGCGGCTATCACGTCCACTTCATGCTGACGGCGGGCGACTGGGACTTCTGGGTCGACTGGAAGGATCGTCGTATGTGGCCGACGGTGGTCCCGATCCTGGGCGTGACGTTCTGCGCGGCCAGCCAGGCGTTTTTCTGGGTTAACTTCCGTCTTCCGTTTGGCGCGGTGTTCGCGGCTCTCGGCCTGTTGATCGGCGAGTGGATCAACCGCTACGTGAACTTCTGGGGTTGGACCTATTTCCCGATCTCGCTGGTGTTCCCGTCGGCTTTGATCGTTCCGGCGATTTGGCTCGACGTGATCCTGCTTCTTTCGGGCAGCTATGTGATCACGGCGGTTGTCGGTTCGCTGGGCTGGGGTCTGCTGTTCTATCCGAACAACTGGCCGGCGATTGCGGCGTTCCATCAAGCGACGGAACAGCATGGCCAGCTGATGACCCTCGCGGATCTGATCGGCTTCCACTTCGTGCGCACGTCGATGCCGGAATACATCCGCATGGTCGAGCGCGGCACGCTGCGCACCTTCGGTAAGGACGTTGTGCCGGTGGCGGCGTTCTTCTCGGGCTTCGTCTCGATGCTCGTTTACTTCCTGTGGTGGTTCATGGGCCGTTGGTATTCGACGACCAAGATGATCGACAAGATCTGATCGCGAACAAGCAGGACAAGACGGGGCGGCGCGGTTTTCCGCTAGGGAGACGAAAGCCGCCCCTAAGAAGAGACCAGAGTTCTCGCGAACGAGAGCTTTCGAGACAAGCTGCGGACGGGCGTTTGAGGCGCAAGGCCTTGGGCTCGCCGCGAAGAGGAAGAAACTGGGAGGTTTGTTCATGAAAAACCTAGTCAAGCTAGCCGCCTTGGGCGCGGCGGCTGTCATTGCGACGCTCGGAGCCGTTGCTCCCGCGTCGGCGCACGGCGAGAAGTCGCAGCAGGCGTTTCTGCGCATGCGCACGCTGAACTGGTATGACGTCGCCTGGTCCAAGACGACGGTCAACGTCAACGAAGACCTGGTCCTTTCCGGCAAGGTCCATGTGTTCTCGGCTTGGCCGCAGGCTGTGGCCAATCCGCGCGTGTCGTTCCTGAACGCCGGCGAGCCGGGTCCGGTTCTCGTGCGCACGTCGCAGTTCATCGGCGAGAACTTCGCGCCTCGCTCCGTGTCGCTGGTTCCGGGCAACGACTATGCGTTCCAGATCAACCTGCGCGGTCGCCGCGCCGGCCGCTGGCACGTTCACGCCCAGATCAACGTCGAAGGCGGCGGCCCGATCATCGGACCCGGCCAGTGGATCGAGATCAAGGGCGACATGAAGGACTTCACCGATCCGGTGACGCTCCTTGACGGGACGACGGTCGACCTCGAACACTTCGGCATCGACCGCGTTTACGCGTGGCATATGCCGTGGCTGATCGTCGGCGCGGCGTGGATCTTCTTCTGGTTCGTTCGCAAGGGCATCATCTCGTCCTATCTGACGGTGGCCGACGGGCGCGCTGATGAAGCGGTGACCGACGAAGACCGCCGCATTGGCGCGATCGTTCTGGCTCTGACGATCCTGGCGACGATTGTCGGTTACGCGGTGACCAACAGCACCTTCCCGCGCACCATCCCGCTCCAGGCTGGTCTGCAGAAGCCGCTGACTCCGATCACCACGGACGGCACGGCGGGCGTTGGCAAGGAACAGGTGAAGGCTGACCTTCAGGGCGGCGTTTACAAGGTTCCGGGCCGCGAACTGTCGATCAACGTGAAGGTGACGAACAGCACGTCGGAGCCCTTGCGTCTTGGCGAATACACCACGGCGGGTCTTCGCTTCCTGAACCCCGACGTGTTCACGACCAAGCCTGAGTTCCCCGACTATCTGCTCGCCGACCGCGGCCTTTCCACCGACGCGACTCCGATCGCGCCGGGCGAGACCAAGGAAATCGGCGTGAAGATTCAGGACGCCCGCTGGGATATCGAGCGTCTGTCGGATCTGGCCTATGACACCGACAGCCAGGTCGGCGGCCTGCTGTTCTTCTTCTCGCCGAGCGGCCGTCGCTTCGCGGCGGAAATCGGCGGACCGGTCATTCCGAAGTTCGTCGCCGGCGACATGCCCTGATCGAACTTAAATTCCGATCCTAAAACAACCGCCGGCCGGACCAAAAGTCCGGCCGGCTTCTTTGGCGGCCGGCGTGCAAAAAATATCTATCGCCCCACGATGTTATAATGGCCGGGAAATGCTGGCGAAGGCCGATATCTTTGAGGAATCTCATTGTTACGCGCGTCGATTCGCCGCAAATAGGGCTTTCTCTTTTTCCTCGAAAATGTATTTGTTTTGGGCAAGAGTGGCTCGGATCAGCAGTCGGGACGCTGTCCAATCGACGCGATCGGCGGCGTGCAGGAAATCCTTCCAAGCGCCTTGCGTGTCTGATCCGGCAGGCAATCGAAGGAAATGCAAGAGATGAAATGTCGAAATGTCTTGTCCGCGATTCTTGGCGCGGTCATGCTGATCGCGGCGAACTGCGCGGCGAAGGCCGAAGGCGGCGCTGGCCCGGAGGCGATGAGCATGGGCAATATGTGCATGGTCATGTTCGGCTACGATATGATCCACATAACGTCCTATTTGCCGGGTCAATCGCGCAGCGAATTTTGCGAGGAGATCCCGTCCACCGGCAAAGTGATCATGGTTTTCGACATAGAGAATCCGAAGTTTCGCGATATGCCGATCGAGATCAGAATCATCCGCGATCCGTTGACGCCGTTGAACCTTTCGGGCGACCTCGACCCGTTGACCGAAGTGCATTTTCCCGCCAGGCTTTATAAAACCGGCACTTTGAGTTTTGAGCACGAATATACGCAAAATGGGCATTATATGGGCCTCGTTACTCTGACCAAGGACAATGGCGAAAAGGAAACGCAGACGTTCAAATTCTCGGTCGGGGCGACGCTGATGCAATGGGTGCCTTTCATTTTGGGCGGCGTGCTGATCGGGCTGATGGTGCTGGCCTATTGGAAGCACAGCCATCCGTCGAAGCCGGTGGCGACCGAGCCCGCCGCCTGAGAGGAAGAACCCGAACGCAACCATAAGAAGACACCCCAAGGGAGCTTACGAAGATGGTCGAGATCGACAGACGGACTGGTTCGAAATTTTCATGGAAGGTTCTGAGCGGATTGGCGTTGGCCGGGTTGATCTGCGCCAGCGCGCCGGCCGCGGCGCATTCGTTTCTCGTGGATGCTACGCCGTCGTCGAAAGATCACGTCGCCACGCCGCCGAAGACGATCAAGTTGCGCTTCGGGGGCGGCGTCGAGCCGGCCTATTCGAAGCTGACCATTGAAACGCCGGACGGCAAGGTGCTGGCCCAAGGCGCTGTGGGCAAGCCAGACACGCCGCGCGAACTGACGCTGGACGCGCCCGACCTGCCGCCCGCGCGCTATATCGTCCGCTATCGCGTGCTCTCGACCGACGGCCATATCGTCGAGGGAAATTACGAGTTCACGGTGGACGCCAAGTAGTCGCGGCGTCGCATCGAAAGCGCGGCGAACGCTCGGGTCTGGTTTCGATCTCCTGCGCGTTCAGGAAACCGGAAAAGCTGCAAAAGGCCGCATGAGGTGGGAGATTGTTCGATCGTTCCGGATCGAAGCGTTTCCGCCGCAACGCGCCAACATCGGAAGTTCAGCGGGATGGAACTGGCGTTTCTTCGCTTTTTCGAGAGCCTGCCGGCGGTTCTTGCGGTGGGTCTATTGCTGCTGCCGCGCCTGATCGACGAAGACGGCGCCCGCTTCAAGCTGGCCATCGCCTTGTTCGCATCCGTGCGGGCGGTTCTCGGTTTCTTCTTGATCGCCGGCATCGCTCGGCAAATCATTCCCGCCGAGCGTCCGATCGATTATGCGACGCTGGTCACTTTTTGCTCATCCACCGTGGTTGGAAGGGCCTGGGTGGTCACACAGCTGATCGCGCTGACCTTCGCGGTTTTGGCGATCGTCCGTCTCGCGGCGAAATCGGACCTGCTCGACAAGATCGCTCTTGGCGCCGGCGCCTTGGTGCTGGCGGTCACTTCGGTGACCGGCCACGCCATCGACGACAGCTTTACGCTGTTCACGCAGGCGAGTTTTCTACTGCACACCTGCGCCGGCCTCACCTGGCTCGGCGGCCTGCTGGGCCTCGTCTACTGGATGTTCACCGGGCGCGACAAGCCGCCGGAGGTTGCAGCGAAACTGGCCGAGCGATGGTCGCTGATCGCCAAGATCGCGATAGCCGTGGTGGTGGCCAGCGGCCTCGTGATGGCTTGGGAGAACGTAGGCAGTTTCGCCAATCTTCTGGCGACGCCCTACGGGCGCTGGCTGACGGTCAAACTGGCGTTGTTTTGCGCGGCGATGCTCGCGGCTCTCGCTTTGGCGCTCTACATCAACCGTCGGCCCGCGCAAGAGTTCGACGTGGACTGGTATGGCCGCGTGGGCTTTGGCGAAGCCGTCGCCGCCGTTGGGCTGTTGTTCATCGCGGGCTATATCTCGGTCAGCACGCCCGCTTCGCATGAGAGCGACCTTTATTGGCCGCTGCCCTTCCGCCTCTCCTGGGCCGCGACATGGGGCTACTGGGGCCTAAAGGTGCCGATGTGGAGTTCGCCCTGGTGGCTCGGCGTTGGCGGCGTCGTCCTGCCGTTGCTCGGCGCGCTGTTGTGGTGGCTCCCCAGAACGCGTCAATGGCGCCGGACGGCGGTTCCGATAGTGTTGGCCGCAGGCGCGTTGAGCGCTACGGCGTCTTTTGGAACCCAAGCCTATCCCGACACCTATAACGACCCGACCGTCGACTACACCGCCGAATCCATCGCGCGCGGCCAAAAGACCTTCGCCGAAAACTGCACCGGCTGCCATGGCGTCGGCGGCGAAGGCAATGGCGAGATGGCCAAGGGCCTATCGGTCGCGCCCGCCGATCTGACGGCGCCGCATGTAGGCACGCATACGATCGGCGACATTTTCCACTGGCTCACCTTCGGCGGCCAGAGCGGCGTGATGCCGAGCTTCAAGGACGCGCTCGACGTCGACGACCGCTGGGATGTGATCAATTTTCTGCTGATTTTGTCGAGCACCAATCAATCGCGCTTCATGGGCCCGCGGGGCATGATCCAGTGGCTGGTCGCGCCCGATTTTTCGTTGGAGGACCCGGAGGACAAAGTCACCACATTGTCCAACCTGCGCGGCGTGCCGACACTGCTTTCCTTCGCGCGCTGCAACGCGCCGGGGGTCGACGAGAAAGCGCTGGAGGAGAGCCTCGCTTTGGCGCGCGAGACGGTGAATGCGGCGGGCGCCAATCAGGTCACCGTCTATCAGGGCGGCTGCCCGTTGAGCGCCATGGGCCGAATGGCCGTGCATCCGAAAGCGGTGGAGAGCGCCTATTCGGTCATCAACCGCTATCCCAACGAGACGCCGACGAGCGAGATCGCCGAAGCGCATTTCCTGATCGACCGCTCGGGCTATGTGCGCGCGCGGTTCAGGCATTTCGAACCGGGCGACGGCATGGCGGCGCAATTGCGCGAGCAAATCGCCACGATGGCCAAGGAGCCTTTCGTGGTTATCAGCCTCCACTCGCATTGACGCGGGAGGAGATCGAGAGTGCGGCGCCAACGCCAATCCAACGGCGGCGCCGGGAGCAAAGGGAGAAAGCAGATGATGATCAAGCGGCGTGATCTATTACTGTCTGGCGGCGCTCTGCTGTGCGGCGCGGCAGCCGGCGGACTTATCCCCTCGGGCTCGGCCAAGGCCCACGAATACGAACTCGGCAAGCTGATTGTCGAGCACCCTTGGGTGCGCGCGCCTTTGGACGGCGACAACAAGGCCTATTTCTATGCCTTCATCCACAACGCGGGCGAGACCGCCGACCGGCTTGTCGGCGTAAAGGCCGAAAAATTTGGCAAGGTCGAATTTCATGCCGACGCCAGAGAAGGTGGGCAGTCGAAGGGCATCGCCATAACGCCCAAACAGACCACCACGCTCGCGCCGGGCGGCGCCTATGTGCTGCTGCTCGACATCAAGAAACATCTCGAAGTCGGCTGGGGCCTCGAAATGACGCTGACCTTCGAGAAAGCCGGCGACGTCGTGATCGACGCGGCGCTCGAAGCCCCCGACGCCGCCCACGCGCATGATGCGGACGCCCAGGCCAGATGGGAAAAGGCCCACAATAAGGATACGGCCGGCCCCGCCGGAGCGGCCCCCGCGCCGCAGGATCACCACCACGCCGATCCGACGCCCGCGAAGTGACGCAAAAACACGCCCGCGCGGAGAGCATCGCTCCCGCGCGGGACTTCACTTCAGGGGGGGACATATCTGTATTCGAGCTCGCTGGCTTTTCCGGCCGGTGGGTTCTCAATTATCTCCGATCGAGACTTGTCACTTGTCTCCGATCGACACCAAGCGGCCCGAAAATCCTGAATCCTCGATGGCGGTCGCATGCCTTACGGGCTTTTGCGCGTCGATCGGCGAGGCAAAGCCCAGCACAAAGGCCGCAAAACCCATTGCGACGACCAGCATGATCGACATCCGCAATTGTCTGCGCGCGCTTTCGGGATCGAAACTCCGCGTGAAAGCTGGCTCTGTTTGATTGTCGAATTTGTCCGCGAGCGACATGACTACCCCCTGGCGATCCGCTTCAGCCATCCGCCGTTCTCTCGCGAGCCCCGCCAAATCTGGCGCGATGTGCGGAAAGTTCCCCCGCGACGTCGGCTTCTCATAGGAATAAACACGCGAGTTTCGGGAAAGTTGCATCGGAGTCAGAAATTTTAATGATTGCTTAACTTTTACTGAATTGGATTGCAGAAAAGCAGCGAATCGCCGCCGCGGCGCCGGTCCTCCAAATGGGCGGGCAAACCGCGGGCTTGTCCGCGTTGGCGATAATACGTTGTATGCTAATGTGTTGTGAGAGCGCCGCGTTTTGCCTAGCGCCTCGACGCTGCGCGTTAACCGCAAAACTCGATTGCGGCCTCCTTTTATGAAATTCTGATGCGGCGCACAATCGCGCCCTGTCCGCGCGCGCCCCGGACTGCGATTGAAATCGGCGAGCGAGAAGCGGAAGACCCGCGTAAATCTCAGGCAGGGCAGCATCCTGCGCGGGCGCCGATTTTCATTGCTCCGGGCGCGACCGGCTTTTATGTTCCGGCTCAAGCTATGTGCGGCGCACATATCCGATCCGGTCGCGATGTCTGGGGGGAGGGGCGCCGGCTGAGACCTAAGGATCTTCGACATGAGTTTCCTCGCCAACGCGCTGTCGCGCGTAAAGCCGTCCGCCACGATCGCCGTGACCCAGAAGGCGCGCGATCTCAAGGCGCAGGGTAGGGAGGTCATCAGCCTCTCGGTGGGCGAGCCGGATTTCGACACGCCGAAGCATATTTGCGAGGCGGCGAAGGCGGCCATCGATCGCGGCGAGACGCGATACACGCCGGTGCTCGGCATTCCGCCGCTTCGGGAGGCGGTGGCTAAAAAATTCAAGCGCGAAAACGGCCTCGACTACAAGTCGTCGGACACGATCGTGGCGACCGGCGGTAAGCATATTTTGTTCAACGCCTTTCTGGCGACGCTCAACCCGGGCGATGAGGTCATCGTTCCCGCGCCCTATTGGGTCAGCTATCCGGAAATGGTGGCGATCTGCGGCGGGACCGCCGTCGCGGTCGAGACGCGCATGGAGCACGGTTTCAAGCTTCAGCCTGAGGTTCTGGAGCGGGCGATCACCCCTAAAACCAAATGGCTGGTGCTCAACTCGCCGTCCAATCCGTCGGGCGCGGCCTATGGCTTCGACGAAATGAAGAAGATTACCGAAGTATTGCTGCGCCATCCGCAGGTGCACGTGCTCACCGACGACATTTACGAGCATCTGGTCTATGGCGGGTTCAAATTCGTCACCCCGGCGCAGGTCGAGCCCAATCTGTTCGAGCGGACATTGACGATGAACGGCGTCTCCAAGGCCTATGCGATGACCGGTTGGCGCATCGGCTACGCCGCAGGTCCGAGCGTTCTGATCAAGGCGATGGATCTGTTGCAGGGTCAGCAGACCTCCGGCGCCTGCTCGATCGCCCAATGGGCGGCGGTCGAAGCGCTGGAAGGCCCGCAGGACCATCTCGCGACCTTCCGCAAAGCCTTCGAGGAGCGGCGTGATCTCGTCGTGTCGATGCTCAACCAGGCGAAATATTTGCACTGTCCGACTCCGGAGGGCGCGTTTTACGTCTTCCCTTCCTGCGCCGAAGCGATCGGGCGCAAGACGGCGGACGGCCGGGTGATCGCCGACGACGCGGATTTCGTCACGGCGCTGTTGGAGGCGGAAGGGGTGGCCGTCGTGCAGGGGTCGGCGTTCGGCGCGGGGCCAAATTTCCGCGTGTCCTATGCGGCGTCGAACGCCTTGCTGGAAGACGCCTGCGGCAAGATACAGCGCTTTTGCGCCAGCCTGAGCTGAAAGCCGCCGGCCTTCGCAGCGGTGGATTAACGCCAAATTAGCGCCTCCCGGGTTTTAGTTCACCGTCGCAAGTGTGCACATGAGTCCGCGGCCTCGCTGCTTTGCGGCGCGTCGGCGCCGGGAGCTTTTGTGGCGACGGCTGCTTCCGTTTGCGCGAACAAGGCGCCACAGGCAATGCGAATGACGTCCATTCCCTCCGTTTGATTGCGAGAAGACGCCATCGAACGATATCTCATCGGGCGGCGAAGATGACTTATGAAGCAAATCCCGTTGCGGCGCAGGTCGCGAGCATCGCCGCCGTCCCCGCCGCCCCGTCGCGGCGCCTATCCTTGCTCGGATTTCCCACATATTTTCTGGATGATCGCTCCTATGGACCGATCATCGGCTCCATCGGCTTGATCGCCCTATGGTATTTGCGGCGCAGATACAGTGGCGTGGTCAACGGCTCGATCATCTATATGGGGCGAGGTCTCGCCGATCTCGACCCGCGTGGCGTCGGGTCCGATTTTTTCTATCGGCTCGACGGGCAGTCCTCCTTCAGCATTTTCTCGAAGATTGTCGACGCGCTGATTCCGGTCTTTGGCCTGGCGCATTCGGCCATGTTGCTGACCGTGATCGCGCTCGCCTTGTGGCTGGCGGCGCTGGCGGCCCTATCCGGACAGCTTGCGAGCGGACGGCTGAAATGGGCCATCCTCATCTGCGTCGCGGCGTCGAGCGGCGCCTATGGCGCTATGCCCCTCGAATACGCCGAGTCATTCGCGACCCCGCGTCCCTTCGCCGAGGCCGGCGTTCTGGCCGCGCTCGCGGCTCTGCTCGCGGGTTCGAAGTTGCGGGCGGTGGCTTTTCTGCTGGTCGCGGCGCTGTTTCACCCCATCATGGCGCTGGCGGGCGCTGGCGCACTCTATGTCTATATGTGTCTGGAGGACCGCCGCTGGATTTATCTCGGCGTCGCTGGCGCGATCGGCGTGCTGATCGCGGCGTTGCTCGGCCTGCCGCTGTTTGGGCGCCTGCTGGAGCGGTTCGACTGGAATTGGTCGATCATCTTGCGTCTGTGCGCTTCTTTTCTTTTTCCCTTGTCCTGGAAAGGGTCGGTCTGGGCGCCGATCGTCGTTTACACGGCGACGCTGGGCTTCGCCGCGACGGCGGTGGCGGCGCCGATCAAGCGTCTGTTTTGGTCGGTGATGATATCTGGTCTTGGCTGGCTGTTGGTCGCCACGCTTCTTGGCGATGTCTTTCCGCTCGTGCTCATCGTCCAGGCTCAGCCCTGGCGGGCGATCTGGTTGTTGACGCTGTTCGGCACGATCGCGATGTGTTTTTGCGTCCCGCGCCTTTGGGCGGAAGGCGGCGTGAGCCGGACGACGCTCGCCTTGTTCGCGATCGCCTGGATCGGCGCGGAGTCCGTGGAGAGCGCCATGCTTAGCCTGGTCGCGATCGGGCTATACCACTTTCGCGATCAGCTTTCCCCGCAAGTCTTGAAACCTTTGTCCTACTGCTTCGGCGTCATGGCGGTGTTAACCGTGCTGGGCGATCAGGGCGCTTATATCTACAGTCTCGCCAAAGCCGCCTGGGGCGCGCCGGAAGGCGCCTTCGATCTCACGCAAGCCTTGACGTCGAGCGCTGTGTTGCGGACCCCGTTGACGGTTCTGGCCCTGGCTTGGACGGTGGCCAATTATCGAATTCCCAGGCCGGCTCTGGTCGGTGGGGCGACGACGCTGGTCGTTTTCGCTCTCGCGACGTGGAACGGCGGCTCGGAATTCAATCGGGCGCTGTCGTCGAACGAGCATCCGCCGGAGCTGGAGCGGATGGTCTCCTCGCATCCCGGCGAGGTCTTGTGGCTTGGCGAAAGCCAGGCGCCGTGGGTCTGGCTTGGGCGCCCGAATTGGATGTCGCTCGTGCATGGCGCCTCCAACGTGTTTTCGCGTTCGCTCACCATGGTCTGGCGAGATCGCGCGCTAGCGTTGCTGGACGTCGATTGGATCAAGCCGAGCGTGTTCACGCCGTGGCTGGAAAAAAACGGGCCGGATAGGGCCTTCCCGGACTTCACTCGCGATAAAATCCGCAAGATTTGCGCGAGACCGGACGCGCCGGCGTGGATTCTCGGCGACGTGGAATCGCCGAACGCGCTCCCCTCAGACGTCACCGCGCAATTCTGGCGGTCGCCAGCGAAATTTGTCGAGCAAACGGACGGCGATCAAAAGGTTTGGCGCAAGGTCCAGAACGTCGCGGTGATCGACTGCTCGCTGTATCAGGCGGAGTAGGGGAGTTAAGACGGCTCGCTCTCACGTCGCCTCGACAAAGCTCTCCATCACCATCTTGCGGCCGGCCTTGTCGAAATCGACCGTGAGCTTGGAGCCGTCGGCGCTCGCCACGGTGCCGGGGCCGAATTTGAGATGCAGCACGCGCGCGCCCGGCGCGAAGCGCGCCGCGGCGGTCGATTTCGCCAGCACCTGGCCCTCGATGATCGGCGCCTGTCTTGCGCGCGGCGAAGCATCCTTTTGCGCGCTCTGGGCGCGTTTCCAGCCGGGCGTCGCATAGCCGGAGCCATAGCTGTCGAGATTGGCGAAGCGCGAGACGCCGTAAGCGCCATATTGCGAAGCGCCCTTCGACTCGACCACTTCGACATGCGCCGCCGGCAGATTGTCGATGAAGCGCGACGGACTCGTCGTCTGCCACAGGCCGCGGATGCGCCGGTTGGTCGCGAAGAAAATCCTCGCCCGGCGTTTTGCGCGGGTGATGCCGACATAGGCGAGGCGGCGCTCTTCTTCGAGGCCGGCGCGGCCGCTCTCGTCGAGCGAGCGCTGATGCGGAAACAGGCCTTCCTCCCAGCCCGGGAGAAACACAGTTTCGAACTCGAGCCCCTTGGCGCCGTGCAGCGTCATGATCGACACGCGCCGCGCGCCGGCGGCCTCGTCGGTCTCCATCACCAGCGACACATGCTCCAGAAATCCGGCAAGATCCGGAAACTGCTCCATCGCGCGCACGAGTTCCTTGAGGTTTTCGAGCCGCCCCGCAGCTTCCGGCGTCTTGTCCTGGCGCCACATCTCCGTATAGCCGGACTCGTCCAAAACCATCTCGGCGAGTTCGTGATGCGGCTTGGAGTCGATCAGCGAGCGCCAGCGCTCGAAGTCGCTGAGCAGCGCGCGCAGCGTCGCGCGGGGCTTCGCCTTGATATCCTCGCTCTCGATGAGCGCGCGCGCGGCCTGCATGATCGGTATGTTTTCGCGCCGCGCGAATTCATGCAGCATTTGCAAGCTGGCGTCGCCGAGGCCGCGCTTTGGCGTATTGACGATGCGCTCGAAGGCGAGATCGTCGGCGGGCTGCGCGACGCAGCGCAGATAGGCGAGGGCGTCGCGGATTTCCGCGCGCTCGTAAAAGCGTGGGCCGCCGATGACGCGATAGGGTAGGCCGAGCGTGACGAAGCGCTCCTCGAATTCGCGCATTTGGAACGAGGCGCGCACGAGAATGGCGATCTCTTCGAGATCGTGGCCGCGCCGCTGCAATTGCTCGATCGCCTCGCCGATCGCCCGCGCTTCCTCCTCACTGTCCCAGACGCCGGTCACGCTGGGCTTTTCGCCATCGGCGCCATCGGTGAACAGCGTCTTGCCGAGCCGCCCCTCATTGTGGGCGATCAGATGCGAGGCGGCGGCGAGGATATGGCCCGTCGAGCGATAATTGCGCTCCAGCCGGACGATCTTCGCGCCGGGAAAATCCTTCTCGAAGCGCAGAATGTTTTCAACCTCGGCGCCGCGCCAGCCATAGACGCTCTGGTCGTCGTCGCCGACGCAGCACACGTTGCGCCGCCCTTGCGCAATCAGCCGCAGCCAAAGATATTGCGCGGTGTTGGTGTCCTGATATTCGTCGACCAGAATATATTTGAAGCGCCGCTGATAATCAGCGAGCACGTCGGGGTTGTCGCGAAACAGCCGCAGCGCCTCCAGCAACAGATCGCCGAAATCGACGGCGTTGAGGATTTTCAGACGCTCCTGATAAAGCGCGTAAAGCGCCGCGCCCTTGCCGTCGGCGAAGCTTTGCGCCTCTCCCGCCGGGACTTGCGCGGGCGTGAGGCCGCGGTTCTTCCAGCCGTCGATCCGATGCGCCAGCGCGCGCGCCGGCCAGCGCTTGTCGTCGATGTTCTCCGCCTTCAAAACTTGTTTGAGCAGGCGGATTTGATCGTCGGTGTCGAGAATGGTGAAATTGGATTTCAGCCCGACGAGTTCGGCGTGGCGCCGCAGGATTTTCGCGCTGATCGCGTGAAAGGTGCCGAGCCATTGCATCGCCTCGGCGCCTTGGCCGACCAGCGTCTCGACGCGCTCGCGCATCTCGCGCGAGGCCTTGTTGGTGAAGGTGACGGCGAGAATTTCCCACGCTTTTGCGTAGCCGAGACTGAGAATATGGGCGATGCGGGTCGTGAGCACGCGCGTCTTGCCGGTGCCTGCGCCGGCGAGCACCAGCACCGGCCCGTCCAGCGTCTCGACGGCGGCGCGCTGCTCGGGATTGAGCACGTCGAGATAACGCGTGCCCCGGGCCAGCGCGCTGGCCTGGGCGGCGAGACCGCCGGGCGTCGGCAGGCGAACGGGTTCGGGCGGGGGCGGGGACACTGCGATACTCCAGGTGATTCCGCGAGAGTATATAGGAGAACGGATCGCGAATCACATTTGACGCGAGGCTCCGCCTCTTATCGGCGAAGCGCCGTGGTCGAACCCAGAATTTGTTTCTTTTCCAACTAAATTCAATGGCGGAGACATCGACGAACGACTGAGTGTGCTTACGAGAATTTTATGTCGCCAGGCTTTTTCGGCATCGCGCCCTTACGCCCCTTGGCGGTAAACCCTCGCCGCGGTCCACACTTCGGATCGCGTCACCACAGGCGTGAAAATGTTCATTTCCTCGAATACCGGCGATACTCGGAAAGCTCACAACTGGGATGCAGGTTTGCAATTCATTGTTGGGCAAGACGAAACGGGCCATTGGATTGTCGTGGAGAGCCACGGCCGCGGAGGAGGAATTTTCGTCAATAGGCAAGCCGCGGTGAATTACGCAGCCTTCGAGTCGGGCCAACGGTCGGACGCCGTGCGATGTTCGAATGAACCATTGAGGCTTTGGAGGTAGCCCGTTGCAAACGCCTCCATCAATCGCGCCGTCGCGGCCGCGATCCGATTGGTCGTCCCGCTCCGCCGCCAGGGGTTCGCCCTGGTCGGCGGCGGAGAGAAGCGACATGCCCCCCTCTAGGCGGCCACAGATCTTCACGGGTTCGCTGACGGCGCTGGCGACGCCATTCGAGAACGACGACATCGCCGAGAAGGCGTTCGCTGATCTCGTCGCCTGGCAGATCGAGCAGGGCGGCGAAGGTTTGGTCGTTGGCGGCGTCACCGGGGAGGCGTCGACGCTTTCTCCGCGCGAGCGGCGGCGCCTGATCGAGATAGCGGTCGAAACAGCGTCGCGCCGCGTTCCGATTGTCGCGGCGACCGGAACAAACTGCACGCGAGAGACCGTCGCGCTAACGCAGGCGGCGGAGGCGGCCGGGGCGACGGCGGCCCTCATCGTGACGCCCTATTACAACAAGCCCAACCAGGAGGGGCTTTACAGGCATTATCGCGAGATCGCCAATTCGGTCGGCATTCCTCTCATCCTCGAAAACGATCCGTCGAGGACTTGCATCGAAATCCACCCGGAAACGCTGGCGAAGCTGGCGGCGACGCCGAATATCGTCGGCATTGAGGACGCGATCTGCGATCTCTCTCGCTTCTCCATTCATTCGCTCGCGTCGGCCCCGAATTTCATCCGGTGGTCCGGGGACGATTCCGCCAGCCTTTTGTTCCGGATGGCTGGCGGGAGCAGCTCGGTGTCAGTCGTGGCCAATGTCGTTCCAAGGCTGTGGGCCGACATGCATCGGGCATGCGACGTGGGAGATTGGACCGGCGCGAAGTCGATTCAGGCGCTGTTGAAGCCGTTGGTGGCGGCGCTTCAACTGGAAACGAACCCAGGTCCGGTCAAATATGCTCTCTCATTGGCGCATCCCTGGTTTAGCCCGACGATGAGGTTGCCGCTCGTCGCAGTAAGTCGTCAGACGGCCAGCGCCATCGCTTCGGCTCTAAAGGAGCTGAGCCTCGTCGATTAGCGGCCAAGTCTGAGCGGCCTCAATCGCCGGCTTGCCGCGCTGGCGGCTCCATTTCGCGCGTAAAACGCTCCAAGGCGTACACTCGTAGCGCCGAGGACAAATTCGCCGCGCCGCGCTCCGCGTCCACGCGCGCGACCAGCGCCGCCAGCGAGCAGCCGTCCGCCGCCGCGATGCGCTTCAGGGCGTCCCAGAAGGCGGCTTCCAGCGAGACGCTGGTGCGATGGCTGGCGATGACGACGGAGTGCTTCTTGACGCCGGCGGGCGCGGTCATGCCCTAGGCGTCTTCGTTAGGCGCATCACCGCGCTCCAGCCGATGCGCGTCGAGACGCGCGCGCTCCAGCTGCGCCTCGGCCTCTGTCAACTGGCGCTCGGTTTTGGCGCGGCCGAAAGCGAGGCGATTGGCGCCCGCCTTTTCCTCGCGGTCGCGTCTCTCGCGGTCCTTGCGCGCGCGGCGTAGATTGATCACCTCGCCCATTGACCCCAGATCCTATTAGCTCGGCCTCAGGTCTTTTTGCGGAAGGCGTCGATGGAGACAATCTTGTCTCCGGCGTCCAATGGCGCTGCTTGCGGTTCGGGCGCCGCGCTCTCGATTTTCGCCGGGGCGGGAGGCGGCGGAGGAGGGTTCTCCACGGGCTGCTCCGGGCGCACGAGGCTTGGACCGGAGCGCCGGACCGGCGGCGTCTCGATCTCTTCGCGGTCGTCCTCGACGTTGAATTTGAAGCCGAACTCCACGGACGGGTCTGAGAACACCGTCACCGAATCGTAAGGTATGAAAAGCGATTCAGGCACCGAGCGGAACGACAGCGTGACGCCGAATCCAACATCGTCCACCATCAGGCCCGAATATTGATGTTGCAGGATGATAGTCATCTCCTGCGGCCATTGCTCGTGGAGCCGTCGCGAGATTCTGACGCCGGGCGCGTCTGTGCGGAAGGTGATCGTGAAATGATGCTCGCCGGGCAACTCCCCGAGAGCGGCGACTTCGCCCAAAACCTTGCGCATCACCCCGCGCATGGCGTCTTGCACGAGCAGATCGTATCGAATGAGGGATGTGGTCATGTGTTTGCGTGTAACTTCCAGTCGCGCCACGATAAAGCCGGCGTCCGCCGGAATAAAGTGGAGGCTTCTGTTGCCAGGCGCCTCCGGACCCCGCCTAAGAGTGCAAACCCCTAGGACTTTGATCCCAGTACGGGCGCCGCATTACGCGGCGACAGCCACCGGAGCATAGTTGTCATTGGCAACTATAAGTTTTGACCCGATAACGGCGGTATCATGCCGAGCGAAAAATCTCCCTTTACGCCCTCGTCGATCCTATTTCGCCCCCGCCCCAAGCCGCGCGTTGTCTTATGAAGCACGGCCTCGGGTGGAGGCGCCGGGTACCGCCCCCGGGTCCGATAGGTTTATTACGAAGTTCGTTTATCGCCATAGCCGCCGCAAGCGACGGCAAAATTAATATACGCGCTCCAACTACAATCCGAAAGGGCCGTCGTCGTCGGGCGGTCACATAAAATCCAAAATGCGGCGAAGCGCGGCTCGTCCCGTCTCGCGCCGCATCACGGGGCCGTCTTCTGCTTGGTGCAGAGGGGAGCCGTTTGAACGCAGGCGGCGCCGACGGTGGAACAGCCGGCCGCGCCATCGGCCAGCCTCTTGCAAACGGTGCAGCCGTCGGTCCATTCGAGGCAGTATGGCTTGTCGTCGGCGAAGGCGGCGATGGCCCTCGGCTGCGCGGGCGGGGCGGGCGGCGGCGCGTCCGCCCGGACCGGCGAGAAAACAAAGAGGGCGCAAAGCGACAGCGGGACCATTATGGCGCGAATTTTCATGATCGACCGCCCTTTCTCTATGCTTTAACGAAGCCGGCGGCCTCCAGCGCGAGATGCGCCCGGTTTTGTAGGCCGGCGTCGTCGCCCGCGACGATCCGCGCGGCGTTGTCGGCCACCGCGTCGCACAGGGCCTCGACCCACGGCTGCTCCGCCTTGGCGAAATCCGACAGAACATAGGCGTGAACCAGCGCCTTGTCGCCGGGATGGCCGATCCCTAAGCGAATCCGCTTGTAGCCCGGGCCCATATGCGCGCTGATCGAGCGCAGCCCGTTGTGGCCGGCGTCGCCGCCGCCGACTTTTATGCGCAATTTGGCGGGGGCGAGGTCGAGTTCGTCGTGGAAGACGACGATTTCGTTCAAGCCGATCTTGTGAAAGCGCGCCGCCTCGCCGACCGAACGGCCGGAGTCGTTCATATAGGTCTGCGGCTGGAGCGACAGCACACGGTCGCCGCCGATCGTCCCTTCGCGCAGGAGCCCCTGGAATTTGGCGCGCGGGGCGGAAAAGCCATGCTTTCGGGCGACGGCTTCAACGGCCATGAAGCCGATGTTGTGGCGGTTTTTGGCGTATTCCCGGCCAGGATTGCCAAGTCCGACAAAGAGCAGCATCGGCGACGACTCCAGGCGACCCCTATGGTCCAAGCGTTCGTTTCGCGCGAAAACGCCTTCAGGGGAAACCCTCTCCCGCTCGAGACGGGAGAGGAGCGCTTGTTATTACTTCTTGCCTGCGGGGGCTTTGGCCGCCGGGGCGGCCTTGGCGGCGGGGGCCGCCTTGCCGGCGGCTGCGGCAGGAGCCGCGCCCGCCGCTGCCGGCTCTTCCGCCGCGACGAGCGGCGGCGAAATGCTGGCGACGGTGAAGTTCTTGTCCGGATTGGTCGGCTTGCTGCCCTGGGGCAGCGGTATCGCCGAAATATGCAGCGAGTCGTTGAAGTCCAGCCCGGTCAGATCGGCGGTGATCGCCTCCGGAATATTGTCGGCGGGCACCCAGAGCTCGATCGAGTGATAGACGATGTTGAGCGAGCCGCCGCGCTTAATGCCGGGCGCCGCTTCGTGATTGATGAAATGCACCGGCACTTCGAGGCGCAGGCGCGAGCCCGGCTTCAAGCGCAGGAAGTCGACATGCAGCGGATGGTCCTTGACGACATCGAGCTGATAGTCGCGCGGAATGGCGCGCTCGGTCTTGCCGTCGACGTCGAGTTCGAAGATCGTCGTGAGGAAGTGCCCCGCGAAGATGAGTTTGCTCACGGTCCTGGTGTCGAGCGAGAGCGGCGTCGGCGCCTCTCCGCCGCCATAGAGAACGGCGGGTGTGCGGCCTTCACGGCGTGTGCTGCGGGCGGCCCCCTTGCCTGTCCCGCTGCGAACCGTGGCCGCGAGTTTTTTGGTCTCGGCCATTGTCTTGTCCTTTTGCAAAAGAAAAACGCGCCATTCGCCTCCAGGGGTGTCGGAAACACGGCGCGCAGCGTGTCTATAGGCGACAGGGCGGCCGGGCGCAAGAATCGCCCGCATCCAGGGGAATCGCATTTGAAATTGGTTGCCTGGATTTGAGGCGTTTTGCGTTTTGAGTGAAATGGATTCTACCGGGTGGCGAACGAATCGCGGCACGGGAGGTCGTATTGGAGAATTTCATCGCCTG
>Ga0265316_10000939_pt1 | contig 31754 bp, 25 predicted proteins | sample 4522metaG_FD_202092 | JGI IMG/M metagenome (GOLD analysis project Ga0265316, IMG submission 202092) | Rhizosphere microbial communities from Carex aquatilis grown in University of Washington, Seatle, WA, United States - 4-5-22 metaG | ecosystem: Host-associated > Plants > Roots > Rhizosphere >...
CGAACAGGCCAAAGGACGCCCGGAGTCCGCCGCAGAAGTCCGCCGATTCCAGCCAAGGACCCGAGCGACGGAGCCGCGAGTAGAAGCAGAGCCAAGGACCCGAGCGACGGAGCCGCGAGTAGAAGCCCGGCGATTTTCGGCGAGAGCGAGCGAGGCCGGCGGCGAGCGCGCGGAGCGTACGACCGTACGCGAGCACGCTCGACGCCGGGATCGCGAAGCTATCGACGAAAAGCGCCGGGCTTCTACCGGTAGATTTGTTCGTAGCGCCGGGCCGGACGCTCCCAGCCGCGATCGAGGCGCATCGAGCGGCGCACGAGCGCGGGCCACCGGGGTAGGGAACGCGCGGCGACCGCGCGCTCGGTCGCCGCCAAGAGGGCGTCGGCGGTGGGTTCGCCGAACAGGAATCCCGTTCCGGTCTCGAGCTGTGCGTCGCAGTCGACGATCGTGTCGACCAGGCCGCCCGTCGCGTGGGCGACAGGGAGAGCGCCGTAGCGCTGCCCGAACATTTGCACGAGGCCGCACGGTTCGTAGCGGCTCGGAACGAGGACCAGGTCGGCGCCGGCGAAGATGCGGTGCACGAGCCCTTCGCTCGCCGCTCCCACGTACGCCGCCCGTCCGTGGGACTTGGCCACGGCCGCTTCCAACGATGAAACGAGCGCACCCTCGCCCTCGCCGGCCACGACGATTTGCGCTTCCGTTCCTCGCAGGAGCTTCGGGATCATGCCGACGACCAGGTCGGTGCCCTTTTGCTCGACGATGCGCCCGACGAATGTCGCGAGCGGTGCGTGCGCATCGAGCGGCAGGCCAACTTCCTTCTGAAGGGCACCCTTGCAGCGAGCTTTGTTCGTGGTGTCCTCCGCGTCGTAACGAGCCACGAGGGCCGCGTCGGTCGCGGGATTCCAAACGGCGTAGTCCACTCCGTTGGTGATTCCGAGCAGCGCCTCGCCGTGACTCCGGAGCACCCCGTCGAGTCCCGCGCCGTACTCCGGCGATTGAATCTGGCGGGCGTAGGTCGGACTCACGGTGGTCAGGACGTCGGCGGTGAGGATGCCTTGTTTGAGCAGGTTGATGCCGCCGTAGAACTCCACCCCGTCGACGGTGAACGCCTCCCAGCCGATGCCCAGCATCGGGAGCACATCCTTGGGAAAGACACCCTGATGGGCGACGTTGTGGATGGTGAGGACTGTACGGACGGCCGCGAGCGCCGGTACTTCGGCGGCCAACGCGCGGAGATAGGTCGGCACGAGCGCGGTAGGCCAGTCGTTGCAGTGCACGACGTCGACCGTCCTGCCGCCGGCGACCCGCTGGCGCACGAGTTCGGCGGCGGCGCGCGAAAGGACGGCGAAGCGGAGCGCGTTGTCCGGGTAGTCTTCGCCGCGCTCGCCGTAGACGCCTGCTCGATCGAAGAGTCCGGGGGCGTCGACCACGACGAGGTCCACTTGCGACGCGAGCCGACCGTCGAAAACGGTCACTTCGAACGCGCGGTCCCCGAGGGAAAAGCGCAGCGGCGTGAGGCGGCGCGCGAGGAGCAGGCCGTGCTTCTCGAGCGCGGGGAATCTCGGCATGACGATGGTGACGGCGTGGCCCAGCGTTCGAAGCGCCTTGGGCAGGGCCGAAGAGACGTCCGCGAGGCCTCCGACCTTGACGAACGGGGAAAGCTCGGTCGTGACGAAGGTGATCTCCATGGCGGAGCGCCTTCTACCACGCCGGGGAGGGGACGCCCCGCGGATCGATTCGAGGCGATCGATGCACTATGCTGGGGGCGCATGTCGCGACTGCGCGCGTCGGAGGTCCGCTATACGCGTCCCGCGGGGATGACGGATGAGGCGGTCGTCTCCGTGTTCCGAGCGCCGCCGGAGGTGGCGGGGCAGCGCCTCGACGTTTTCATGCGCGACCAGCTGCACCGGACGAGCCGCACGCGCGCCCAATCGATCGTGCGCGCCAGCGCGTACGACGCGGGAGGCCGCAAGCTCGATCCGAACCACCGCGTGCAGCCCGATCAGCACATCTTGCTCTGGCGCGCCCCCTGGGACGAGACACCCGCCCCCGTCGATCTCCCTGTGCTCTACGAAGACGAACACCTGCTGGCGATCGACAAGCCGGCGCTTCTGCCAGTGCACCCGACGGCGCGATACCACCGGAACACGGTCATCAAGGTGCTTCAGGCAGCGCGCCCGGACAGCGAATTTCTGTCGCTCGGCCACCGCCTCGATCGCGAAACGAGCGGGGTCATGCTCATTACGAAGACCCGGGCCTGCGATCGTTTGCTCAAAAAACAGCTCGAGCAACGCCGCGAGATCGCCAAGACGTACGCCGCCCTCACGTGGGGCGTGCCCGACCGCGGCGACGGCGCGACCTGCTTTCGGTACGTGCGCAACCTCGAGATGGACATCGCCAACCCGCTGCGCGTGAAGATGCGCACGAGCGAAGCGCCCGAAGGGCTTCATGCCGCGACCGTCATCGACGTGCGGGAGGTCCGATCGGGGCTGGAGGGTCGAGCGTACGCGCTCGTCCACTGTGGACTGGAGACAGGGCGCCAGCACCAAATCCGCGTGCATCTGGCGGCGCTGGGGGCCCCGGTGGTCGGCGACAAGCTTTACGGCCCCGACGAGCGCGCGTTCGCGCGAGCGGCGGACGGCGAGCTCACGCCCGAGGACCACGCGATGTTGCAGATGGCTCGGCATGCTCTGCACGCCGCTCGATTGGAGCTGGCGCATCCCGTGACCGGCAATTGCCTCGTCATCGAAGCGCCGCTCCCGGCGGACATGCGCGACTTCTGGGCGCTGCTCAAAGACCGCGAGGAACCTTGTCCAGGTCGAGCTGATCGAGCGCAACCCGGATGAGCGCGCTGCGGTTCGCCTTGGTGATTCCGCGCGCCTTGAGCTCGTCGACGAGGGTGTCGAGGTGCTCGAGGTCCTTGGTGTAAAGCGAGATGCAGATGACCTTGTAGTGGGAGGGTTTCGGCGCAGGGGCGGTGGGCTTGCGCGAGCGTTCGACCTCGGCGGATTCGTGCGCGTAGAACGATCCGGACAGGACCCCCTGCACCTCGTCCGCGTCGAGCACTCTGGCGGTGCCGAGCCCTGTCTCTCCGTCCCGCGCTGCCATTTCCCGTTCTCCTTTTTTTACACAGCCGCCGCGGTCGACATCGCGGCCCGAGGTCCATTGACGAGAAAGTCGACCACTTGTTCGTAGTCTTGTGCGGAGGTCGACTCCGGGGCGAATTCGAAGATGGACTTCCCCTGCGCCGGGGCTTCCTTCAGGCGCGTCGCTTGGCGGATGGGAGGAAGAACGCGGTCCCCGAAATGCTCGCGCAGCGCGTCGACCGCGTCGCGGCAGATGCGCGCCCGCGAGTCGTAGAAGGTCGGCAAGACGCCGTGAATCTGGACGGGGTGGTGCAGCAGCGAATTGACGTTCTTCACCGTCTTGACCACCTGGCGAACTCCGACGAGCGACAGAAAATCGCAGGCGACCGGCACGATGATCCCGTCGGCCACGACGAGGGCATTTTGGTTCAAGAGAGAAAGGGACGGGGAGCAGTCGAGCAAAATGACGTCGTATTGATCGAACGCGGACGCGAGGCGATCGCGCAAAATGCGGTCCCGGTTCTGGCGTCCAGCCAGATAGAGCTCCGCGGCGGCCAGCGTCTCGTTCGAGACGACGAGATCGAGATTCGGCCGAACGCGAATCGCCGCGTCGCTCGCCCGAACGCCCATGACGAGCACGTGATAAAGGGTCTTTTCGGCTTTGACGCCGAGCGACACGCCGACGTTGCCCTGGGAGTCGGTGTCGACCAGCAAGACGCGCAGACCGCGGGAGGCGAGCCCCGCCGCGAGGCTCACCGACGTCGTGGTCTTTCCCGTGCCTCCCTTGTGATTGAATACGGCGAGGCGCGACGGCGCGTGGATGCGCCGCGGTGTGCGGGCTGCGGCGGGAATGGTGGGCATCGAGACAGGAGCTGCGGGCACGTCGCCGGCCGGAGGCGACGGCAGCGCGACCGGCGGCTCCGGCGGCGCCAAATCGCGGGCCGGCGCCATCGCTCCGAGCCTCGCGCCGCCGGCTTCGGCGAGGATCTGACGGCGGCAGTCTTCGGAGCATGCGTGCCGCAGCTCGCCGCGCACGCGCACGACCTGCGACACGAGCTCCACGCAAAAGCGCTTTTGGCATGCCGAACACGTCGCGCCGCCGCTGGTCGCTCCGCTCACGGCTTTGCCGTGGCAGGCGTGCGAGCAGAAGAACGCGAACCCCCCGTCGCGCTCTTCCATCTGGTAGCGAAACTGCACGTCGAAGCGCGCCCCACAGACGCTACAGCTCTCGGTTATCGCGGCCATCGCCCATGGCAGTAGCCACACCGAGCGAGAAACGGCCAACAAACCTGCGGCCGTTTCGCGCCGTCGAACCTCTCAATGCCGGAAGTGACGAACTCCGGTGAGAACCATTGCCAGACCGGCGGCGTCGGCCGCCGCGATCACGTCGGGATCGTTCACGCTCCCGCCCGGCTGTGCGATGGCGGTGACGCCGGCGCGTGCCGCTGCCTCGACCCCGTCGGGGAAGGGAAAGAACGCGTCGGACGCGAGCACGCTCCCGCGCGCCTTGGCGCCGGCTTTCTCGCACGCGATCTGCACGGAAACGACGCGCGACATCTGGCCGGCGCCGACACCGACCGTGACCTCGCCCCGCGCGAGTACGATCGCGTTCGATTTCACGTGTTTGCAGACGCGCCAGGCAAACTCCAGGCTGTGCGCTTCGTCGGCGCTCGGAGGGCGCTTGGTCGCGATCTTGCCGCGGGTCACCTCGCCGGCCGCCGTGGCGTCGCGGTTCTGTACGACCAGGCCTCCGCCGACCCGCTTGTACGCGAGCGCGGCGTGCTCGGCGGGCAGCCATCCGCCGGTGGCGAGGAGTCGGAGATTCTTCTTGGCGCGCAGGACGTCCAGCGCCGCCGGGGAAAAGGACGGCGCGACGACGCATTCGAGGAACGTCTCCGCCAGAACGCGAGCCGTCGCCTCGTCGACCTCGCGGTTGAGGGCCACGATCCCACCAAAGGCGCTCAGCGGGTCTGCCTCTCTCGCGTTCCGGTAGGCGTCGGCCAGCGTTTGGCCCACCGCCACGCCGCAGGGGTTGGTGTGCTTGACGACGACCGCCGCGGGATGCTCGAACTCGCGGACCGCGTCGAGCGCGGCGTCGGCGTCGACCAGGTTGTTGAAGCTCAGCTCCTTGCCGCCCGCGCCGATGCTCTGGGCGCAAGCCAGCGACCCCTGCGCCGCGCCCCGCTCGACATAGAAGGCGCCGGCTTGGTGCGGATTTTCGCCGTAGCGAAGGCCGTAGGCGCGTTCGAACGGCAGCGTGAGGTATCGCGGAAAGATCGACCGGCTGCCGTCGGGTTCCAGCGACGACAGGTACCCGCTGATCGCGCCGTCGTACGCCGCGGTATGCGCGAACGCCTTCGCCGCGAGCTTGGCCCGCGTGGCGGGAGTCGTGTCGCCGAGCCTGGCGATCTCGTCGAGCACGAGCCCGTAATCCTGGGGGTCGCACACGACGGTGACGCGCGCGTGATTCTTCGCCGCCGAGCGCACCATCGACGGGCCGCCGATGTCGATGTTTTCGACGATGTGATCGCGCGTCGACGCGAGGTCCGCCGCGACGCGCTCGAACGGATAGAGATTGACGACCACGAGGTCGATTTCGCGACCCCCCAGCCGATCGAGGTCGTGCCGGTCCCGCTCGCCGCGCGACAAGATCCCTCCGTGCACCCGCGGATGGAGCGTCTTCACGCGGCCGTCCATCACTTCGGGCGAACCCGTGTAGGTCTCGACCGTTTCGACGGCGATCCCTTCCGCGGAGAGCGATTTGGCCGTTCCTCCGCTCGAGAGGATGTGTACGCCGTGATCGGCCAGGGCTCGTGCGAAGGAGGCCAGCCCAGACTTGTCGGATACCGAGACGAGCGCCGTGCGGATGGACATCGTAGCGCGCGAGCTACCTCGACCCGGAGGCGCGGTCAATGCGCCTCTATCGCCGTGTCCGACGAAACGCTACGAGGGATCGACGTCGTCGATCTCGGCGCCGGCCAGGTCCTCCACGGGCTCTTCGTCCGTGCTCTCCTCCGGCTCCTCGTCTTCTTCGTCGGATCGCTCTGTCGTCAGCACCGGGAGGCGTCGCTTGCCGGTGGGCCCTTCGTCGACGTAGTCGCGAAGCGCGGTCATGTCTCGAAGTGCAGCGAGTTTCGCCAGACCCTTCACTTCGACCTGCCGAATCCGCTCGCGGGTCAGGTTCATGATCGCCCCGACCTCCTCCAGCGTCGTGCCGCCGCGGTCGGCGACATCCAGGGCGCAGGTCTCGGACATCTCCCAGACGTCGAGATCCGGAAAGTTGACCTTGATTGCGCCGGTTCGGGCCGAAACATCCAAGTAAAGATGGTGTTGGCAGGAGACGAACGGGCACGGTCTCGCGCCCTCGAGGCAGTCGGCCCGCGACCGAGGGCGGTCGATCTCCTCGTCCGGATAGAGGAGGCGACCGAGCTCGAGCTCGCGCTTGGTCATCCTCTTGACACTGATTGTGCGCGCCCGGACGGCCCGCTTGCGCCGCGAACGCCGCTGCTCTCGGGTCACGGGGGCGGCGGCGGGGTCGACCTCCAGCGCGAGCGCTCCCTCGGTCAGGGGCTGAGCCTCCCCTGCCTCCGGAGTGGCCGCCTCCTGTTCGTCGCCCATCGGTTCCTGCTTCGCGTCCATGCTCGGCTCCTTCAGGTGTTGACCTCGCCGAGGCTGCGCCCCGCACGTGTCGTCCTGGCCCGTCCCCGACAAACCACTCCCGCAGAGACCGCAGCGCGAAGGGGTCCCGTGCCTCGCCCGACTCCACCGCTCGGTGCCCGTCCTGCGCCGAGCTTCTCTTTGCCTTCAACGAAGATCGTGGCGGCAACCTCCGCACGATCGCTCGAATGATGTGCACGTTAATCCAGTCGAAATATCGTGGTCAATCCATCGTTTGCCTTTTTTTTGAGCTTTTCCATTATGGACCTCGTTTCGCGCGGTTAGATCGTCGGCATGACAATTAATGTCACCGAGTGCGGGGTCCCAGAGGGAACAATCGGCCGCCTCTGAGCGTGGAGAACGCGACCTCCCGTCGGTCCACGGCGGCCCTCAGGCCCGGGAGGCGTGGCCCCCCCCCGCGCGAGTCAGCGCCGCGCCGCCGCGATTATCGTGCATGCGGCCCGCAGTCGGACGCGCGCATCCCCGTCGGCCAAGAGGGGCGCGGCCCGGCCCGCGCGGCCCATGGCGGCGAGCTCCGTCGCCGCCGCGAGACGGGCTTCGGGGCGGTCGGCTCCCAAGTCGAGCTCGATCCACGCTTGAACGCGCCGATCGCTCGAGAGCGCCAGCGCAAAGCGCGCTCTCGCCGCGACGGCCGATCCGGGACGTGCCAGCGCCTCGAGCCTTTCCACGACGCGCCCGTCTTTCGTCTCCAAGAGGCGAACCAGCGCGCCCACACGAACCTCCGAGTCGTCGCTCTCCGCCGCCGCGCGCACCGCCGCCAAGAGCTCCGGGCGCTCCAGCGGAGCCTGCGCGAGCGCTTGCAAACGTCGCTCGACGGGCCCGCTTTCGATGGCTCGCTCCAACTGCCCGACCGCCGCTCCAACCTCCTCGACGGTCGCGTCGCGGTGGCGGAGCACGGCCGCCGCGCCGTCGATCGCCGCGGGACTGTGTTCGGAGGCGACGAGGACCCGCAGCGCCTCGCGCCCGCCAGACCCCCACAAGGGGGCTCCTGCCCACGCGAGCGCGATGTCTTCCCGGAGTCCGTCGTCCGCCGATTCCCAAACGTCCCGCAAGGCTTGGACGGTTCCGCCGTTCGCCGTCGAAGGGATGGCGGCGATCGCGCGCACGGCCTCGGTTCGGACGATCGGGGTCGGGTCGACGCGGGCAGCCTCCGCGAGGGCGGCCACATCGGCGGGGGACTTCGCGTCGAGAGCCGCGCGGGCTCCTTCGCGTCGCACGCGCGGATCGGGATCGAGGAGGGCGCGCAGGCGCGCGTCGTGTTGTTCCGGCCGGACGAGGGACCGCGCGCCCACGGCGCGCCAAGCCGAGTCGGGGTCGTCGAAGAATGCGCGGGCTTCGACCGGTTGGATGCCGCCGCCGTCGATGCGCGCGAGCGCCGCCTGGGCGCCGGCCTCGTCGTGGATGGCCATGCGCGAAGCGAGCGCGTCGTCGAGCTCGCGCGCGCACGGGCGGGCGTCGCGGACGAAATCGACCGCATCGGCGGCGGATGCGGCCCGCAGATCTCGCTCGGCCACGGCCCGAGCGAGGCGCGCCGCCTCGGCGTTCGACAGATCCCCCGCCTTTTCGCGCTCCGCGAGGACCAGGCGCAACGCGGCAAAATCCCGGCGCTCGACGGCGCGCTCGCCGGGCGATGCGGCGCATGCGGCAGCGGTGACCACGAACGCCGCCGAGAAGCTGAGTCGCCAAGACGCCACGGGGGCGGCGATGGTAGTGCCGCTCGCCAACGGATGCACCATAGTTGGAGCCCGAGCGGCACGCCGGCTTGGCGTCGCCCCCGCGCCTTTCGATCTCATGACCGTCGACGTCATCGTCAATCCAAACGCACGGAAACTCGCGAGTGACACCGCCCTCCGGAGAACCCTCTGGACGGCCGCGCGACGTGGAAACGCACGCGTCCACGAGACTCGAACGTTGCACGACCTCGAACGCGTCGCGCGCGAGATCGCGGCCCGCTCGACCGACGCTGTCGTCCTCGCCGGAGGCGACGGGTCGCATATGGCCGGGATAAGCGCTCTCTCGCGCGCATGTGGCGGTGAGCTGCCGCCGATCGCCCTTGCGCCCTGCGGTACGGTTTGCACGGTTGCTCGAAACTTCGGAATCATCGGCGGGCAGCGCCGCTGGACCGAGCGCATCGTCCTCGCCGCGTGCAGCGGAGCCGCCCGCAGGGAGGGCCGGGCGACGCTGCGCGTGCGCGACGACGTCGGCGGCGAACGCGTGGGCTTCATCTTCGGAGCGGGGCTGGTCGCCCGCTTCTTCGACACGTACGACCGGGCCCCGAGGCAGGGGCTCGTGACCGCCGCGCGGATTGCGGCGCGCGTATTCGCGGGGTCCTTCTTCGGTCTTCCCTTCGCGCGGAGCGTTCTCGAACCGACCCGATGCGAAGTCTCGATCGACGGCGGGCCGCCGGCTGGCGACGAATGGAGCCTGCTTCTGGCGAGCGTCGTCCGCGACGTAGGGCTTCACCTGATCGCCGCGTACCGGGCAGGCGAGGTGAAGGGCCGCTTCCACGTCGTTGCCAGCGGCCTGCCGCCCCACGCCCTCGGGCCGCAGTTGCCCCGGGTTTTGGCCGGGCGCCCTTTGCGGGGCGATCCGCGAATCGACGTCCTCGCCCGCTCGCTGCGCATCGCCCATCGCGCTCCGGCCGGCGGCTACGTTCTCGATGGCGACGTCTTTCGGGCGCGCGAGGCGCAGATAGAAGATGGTCCGCCCCTCAGGCTGCTCTTGCCGCCGCGCATCGACTTGCGCAGCTTGTGACGGCCCTCACGCAGCCTGCGGCAGCGGACCGCCCCACTCGAGACGCACGACGAGGTCGGCGACGCCGACCGGCTCCGGCCGGTGGGTGACCAAGACCACGGTGCGACGGCCACGGAGACCCGCGACGGCTTCGAGGACGCGCTGCTGGGCCAACGTGTCGAGGCCGCTCGTGGGCTCGTCGAGAAGAAGTACGGGCTGGCAGGTGGCGATTGCGCGGGCGAGCGCAATCCACTGCCGTTCCCCTCCAGACACGGGGCGTCCCCCCGCGCCGAGGCGGGCTCCTTCCAGGGCCTGCACGAGATGCGCCGCGCCGATGGGCTCGAGGGCGGAGCGCGCAGCGCGCTGGGGCGTCCCAAGGGAAATGTTGGCGTCGAGCGTATCGGCGAGCAAAGGCGCATCTTGGGGCACCCACGCGAACGGACGCTCTTCGAGACCTGCCGGCGCGTCGCCGATGGACAGGCCACCGAAGAGGATCTCCCCACAGGCGGGCCGCTCGAACCCAAGCAGAGTCCGGAGCAGCGTCGTCTTGCCGACGCCCGTGGGGCCCGCAATGACGACAATCGCTCCCGGCTCGATCCGCAACGTCAGGGGGCCACAGGCACCCCTGACGAGGCCCAAGCCCCGCAGCTCGAGCGCCGCCAATGGCCAGGCGCGGGGCTTCGGGGCCTCCGAGAGATCCTGCGGCGCCGAGGGCGGCGCTCCGTCGCCCAGGGTGGGGCGAAGTCCGTCGTACGCCACGGCAGCGCGCGCCAGCGCGAGCCGGGCATCGGTGAGCTCGCGTACCGGGCGATAGGCGAGAAAGAACGCGACGGCGAACGCGAGCAGCGTGCGTCCGTCGGCGACGGCGCCGAACGAGGGAACGCGCGACGCGGCGACGGCCGCCGAGAGGGCCAGCGCGGCCAGCACCTCGTTCGCTCCGCTCATCGCAGCCGCGCGCGCCTCGAGCTGCGCCGTTCCACGGGCAATCGCTTCCCCGAGACCCCGCAGATTGGACCGGGCCTTCGCCTCCGCGCCGTAGCTCACCCACAACTCCGCGTGACGTACGGACTCGTCGGCCGCTTCGAGCAGCCCCGCGCGCCGATCAGCCGCCTGCGCGGCCGCCTTCCGGTATCCCGAACGGGCCTTCCCAAGTAGCGCGCCGAACGCCGCCAGGACGAGCGCCGCCAGCAGCGCCGTTCGGGCTGACAAGGCGACGAGGACACAACCCAGCGGAACGAGCTGGGCCAGTGCTCGTGCGCCGCCGAGGAGACCGTGCTTGAGTCCGACCTCCACCTCGTGGACGCTTTCGGTGAGGGCCGCCACGCCTCGGTGCATCGGAGATGCTCGTGCCGACCCATGATCACCATGTCGCGGTTGGCGCACCCGATACGCCTTGAGGAGCGTGTCGAGAAGCTCGAGCCGGAGGGAGGCCCCTACCTCGCCCGAGAGCCGGGCCTGAACGTACGTGGCGTACACGCCCGTGGTGCTCTTGACGGCGACGACCGCGAGACCGACGACAGACCAGAAAAGCGCCTGATCCGAGAGCGCATCCGAAGCCGGCCGATCCGCGGCGCCGCCACCGCTCGCCTGCGCGACTCCCCAGCGTTGGGCCAATGCGACGGCGACGCTTCCCGCGGCGAGCGCGAGGAGCGCGTGGCCGACCGCATGCATCGTCGAGGCCAGCAAAAATGCGAGTCGCCAGCGTCCGCGTAGAATTCTTCTTAGGACTGTGACGTAATAAGAGAGGATGACCATAATTGGGTTCTTGGTGAGCTCCCGAGGATCTCACGCCCAATGGCTCGTAGGTGATTGGCTCCGAATGGGCCACCCCCATCCGTCATCTCACGTCTGGGCGCTTGGGTGCGCCGTGACGGGTTCTGCTGACATCGACCATCACGGAGGAGGCGCGCGATTCGATCGATGACCCATTTGAAACATCGGACTTCGAGAGGACGCAGTCGTCTTCGACTCACGACCCGGGGCAAGCCGGTCGCAGGGCCGGCACCCAAGGCGGCGAAGTCCATCGAAGAGGGGGCTCCCGTGACCGCGCATCGGGCGCGCCAAGCCCGTACGGAAGGAATGGAAAATGCTTTCTCGCCCAGGGGCCGCTTGAGCTCGACGGCGTCGAACCAACACGACTCGGCGAAGCATGTACGACATGAGGCGCAGAGCTCGGGTGCGGCGGCCACGCAACCCACCGACTCGACGATGGCCTCCCGGAACGAGACCGACGTCCTTATCTCATCCCCCCACCCGCCTGCGAGCGACGGAGCACTGGTCATGAGCAAGAGCAAGAGCAGCGCGGCCGCGGTCGCAACGACTCGGTCGGCACGAAGCGAGGGGCGCCTACAGTCGGTTGGCAAGCGCTCGAGCGCCGCGGATGCCGGGGCGGACACCGAGCGTCCGCGCGATGCCTCGGCCGACGATGACTTCGATGGCGGCCTGCCCTCGATGGGATCGGGAGCCTCGAGCGGGGCGCTCGACTTGGTCGAGGAGGAGTTCGGGCTGGAGCCGACGCCGGTCGACGCACCCGTCCACGGGGAAACGGATTCCCTCGCCCCGCCAAGAGGACCGAGCGACCGGGAGATCGAGGAAGGCGGCGGCGACTCGATGCTGGCCCGGTACTTCCGCGAAATGGCGACGCATCCGGTCATGGGGCCGGAGGAAGAGCTCCAAACCGCCATGGAAGTCGAGCGCGCCGAGGTCGACCACTGGGTGTCGATTCTGTCGTATTGCGCTGCGGCCGACCATGCCCTCGATTCCCTCGAAAAGGACCTGCCGACTGCGGAGGAAGAAAAGCTCGACCTCCCGCAGATTTCGGAGCTTCGCAAGCTCCTCAAACTCTACAAGAAGCAACACCAGAAGCTGACGCGCGACCAGGAGAAGAAGTACCGAACGTGGTGCGTGTCTCTGGCGAAAGCGATCCGCCTGGCGGACAGCGACAGGCTCTGGATCGCGCACGCGGAAGAGGTCGTGCGAAAGCTCGGTGAGGAGCCGGGCGAAGAGGAGCAGGATCGGGTTCTCGATCAGGAGGAGGGCGTCGAGCCGTCGCCCTCGAAGCCGCACCTCCCGGCCACGACGAGCTACAAGAAGTTCACCTCGAAGATCGGCGAGGCGGCGGTGCACTCGCGCGTCGTCAAGAACAAGTTCGTAAAGGCGAATCTGCGCTTGGTCGTGTCGATCGCGCGTCGATACAACCGGGGCCGGCTGCCGCTGATCGACCTCATCCAAGAGGGCAACATCGGCCTCATGAAGGCGGTCGAACGTTTCGACCACACGCGCGGGTACCGGTTCTCGACGTACGCTTCTTGGTGGATCCGGCACGCGATTAGCCGCGCTCTCGCGGACAAGGGCCGCGCGGTGCGCATTCCGGTGCACATGCTGGACACCCACAACCGCATCCAGCGCGCAACGCAGGCCGTGCTTGCGCGTACGGGGCGCGAGCCGACCCTCGGCGAGCTCGAGCGCGAGACAGGCATTCCGGAGGAGAAGCTCGACAAGGTGAAGGGGTCGTGGGCGGAGACTCCGTTTTCCCTCGACCGACCCGTGGGCGACGAGGACGGTCGCAAATTCATCGACTTTCTCCAGGACGACGGCGCTCTTTCGCCCTACGACGCGCTCGCGAGCCAGAAATGGAACGCGGAGGTGCGGCGCCTCCTGACGACGCTGACTCCGATCGAATCACGAATCATCCGCTGGCGCTTCGGACTCGACGACGAGGACGAGCTCACGCTCAAAGAAATCGGCGACAAGTACAATCTGTCTCGTGAGCGAATCCGCCAGCTGCAAGAGCAGGCGCTCGGCAAGATCCGCAAGCACATGCGCGATTGACCGATCGCATCGGCTGCTCCGAGCGAGGCGCGTCACCAACCCGTCGGCGTGACCGACGGGTCGATGACGCTGCACCACGAGAGCCCAATCATCAGGCGCACCGTCTCCCACGCCCGTGGCCTGCGTGTGACCCGGGCTAATGCCCCGCCGGAGCTCCCCCCATCGGCTTCGGTTTACGCGCAATCCACACGATGGGCACCATCATCGCCGTCGCCACGGCGAGCAGCCATAGTGCGTCGAGGTAGGCGAGCTGCGTCGACTGCTGCACAAGCTGCCGGTACATCGCCGCGGAGGCTTGCTTCGCGGCTTCGATCGACGTGGCCCCCGCCTGTCCGAGCGCCCGAGCGATGCCGTCGAGCTTCGCCTCGTAGGGTGGGTCGTAGGGCGTCGTGTGCGCCGAGAGACTCACCTGGTGGACCTGGGCTCGGCGCGCAACCAGGGTGGTCACGAATGCGATCCCGATGTCGCCCCCCATGTTGCGCGACAGATTCATGATTCCGCTCACTTGATTGTATTTCTGCGGCTCCACCCCAGCGTAGGAAATCGTTTGGATCGGTACGAAGAGGAACGCGAGGCCGATGGACTGAAGCGCGCGCAGCTCGACTGCCGTCGCGAAGTCCATTTGCAAATCCATCTTTCTCGACATGTAGAACATCGACGCGCTGATCACGGCGAAGCCGAACGCCACGAGGAAACGCGTGTCGACCTTGGATACGAGCCGCCCGACCAGGGGCAAAAGCGCGATCACCACGAGTCCGCCCGGCGACAGCGCCATCCCGGACTGCTGCGCCGTATATCCCATGAGAACTTGAAGGTACTGAGGGAGAAGCACGGTCGACCCGTAGAGCGCTAGACCGAGCATCAGCATCAGTCCGTTGGCAACCGCGAAGCTTCGCCGTTTGAACATTTTCAGGTCGACGATCGGGTGGTCGTTGTTCCACTCCCACGCCACGAACGAGACGAGCGTGACCGCAGCGACCACGGAGAAGCCGATGATGGTCGAAGAGTGAAACCAGTCGTCCTCTTGGCCTTTGTCGAGCACGACTTCGAGAGAGCCAAGCCCGGTCGCGATGAGTCCGAGGCCGAGCCAGTCGATGCCCCCCGCGCGTGCGCGCGCCTCCCGCAGATGCGGAGGGTCACTGACGACCCGGTTCGAGAGAAAAAGCGAGGCGATTCCGACCGGGACATTGATGAAGAACACCCAGCGCCAGTCGAAATTGTCGGTGATGAATCCGCCGAGCGTCGGCCCGATCGCGGGGGCGAGGACCACCGCCATTCCATAGACCGCCATCGCCATGCCGCGCTTGGCCGGTGGGAACGTGTCGGCCAGGATGGCCTGTTCGCTCGGCCCGAGACCGCCGCCGCCCACGCCCTGCAAGACTCGGAAGAAGACGAGCGAGCCCAGGTTGGGGGCGATGCCGCACAAGAACGACGAGATCGTGAAGAGCGCGACGCATGCCATGTAGAAGCGCTTGCGGCCGACTTTGGTGGAAATCCAGCCGCTGATCGGCAGGACGACCGCGTTCGACACGAGGTACGACGTCAGTACCCAGGTGCTCTCGTCCTGACTCACCGATAGGCTGCCGGCGATGTGCGGGAGCGAAACGTTCGCGATGCTCGTGTCGAGCACCTCCATGAACGTCGCCATCGTGACGACGAGCGCGATCGACCAAGGGTTGCGTCCCCCGGTCCAACCGGTGGCGAAGTACGCGGGCTGGCGCGAGCCCTGCGAGGGCGCGTCGGCCGCCGCGTCGCTCATCGCACGGTCACCTTCGGTTCGACGCTCATCCCGATGCGGAGTCGTTCGAGCCCGCTCTGGCCCGGGTCGAACCGGATGCGGACCGGGATGCGCTGCACCACTTTGACGTAGTTGCCCGACGCGTTCTCCGGGGGCAGAACGCTCAGGCGCGAGCCGGTGGCGCCGCCGATGCTCTCGACGGTCCCACGCACGTCGAGGTCCAGCGCGTCGACGTGAAGTGTGGCCGGCAGGCCCGGCTGCATTCTCGCGAGCTGCGTCTCGCGGAAGTTCGCCGTCACCCAGAGCGCGTCGACCGGTGCGATGGCGATCACTTGCTGCCCCGGCGCCACGTGATCGCCGAGGGCGATCGCCTTTTTCGCGACGATCCCCGCAATCGGGGCGACGATCTTCGTATACGAAAGGTTCTTTTCGGCCTCCGCCAGCTGCGCTCTCGCCAGATCGAGCGCGGCGCGGCGAAAGAGCACGGAAGCTTCACGCGTGGCGACTTGACGCGGCGCGTTCGACGTGACCTCCGTCAGGCGGCTGGCCACCGCGACGATCTGCGCCTGCTGCTGCGTCACCCGGTCTTTTGCCGCGTCGAGGGACTGTTCGATCGCGTTCACGTTCGCGGTCGACGCCGCCGCGTTGTTGTTTCGCAGGTCGTAGTCGGCCTGGGATACGGCGCCCTGCGCGAGGAGTTTTTGCGATCGTTCTTTGTCGAGCTGTGCCTGCCGGTCGTTCGCCGTTGCCTGGGCGAGCTGGGCCGTCAACTGCGAAACTTCCTTTCGTGCGGCCGCGAGGGCAGCCTGCGACGCGGCGAGGTCCGAGCGCGCCGAGGCGAGGCCGGTCTGATTGGTCGTCACGGTGATGGGCACCGAAGGATCCTCGGACTCGAGCTGCGCCTGGGCCTGCGCGACCTGCGCCTTGGATTGCTGGACCGCGATCTGAAGGTCGGTCGGGTCGATTTCGGCCAGCAGGTCGCCTGCCTTCACGACCTGGTTTTCGAGGACGAAGACCGCGCTCACGTTGCCGCTGACCCGCGGGCTCACGTTGCTGATGTTGCCGTCGACCTGGGCATCGTCCGTCCCTTCGAAGCGCCGGGCGTGCAGCCAGTACGAAATTCCCGCGACGGCGATCGCGAGAGCCACGCCGATGACGATGAAACGCCGCTTCGAGTTGGACGCAGGGGCCGCGCTCACGGCGGCGGCTGGAATGGATTGTTGAGCCATCGTTCCTACACGGGGCATGGTTTCGGGACGCTGGAGGCCGATTCTCTGATGCCGCTCCCGGCAACCACGTTACGCCGCTGCGGGGGGCTCGCGCGCATGATAGACGTCGTCCCTGTGAACCCCGACCGCGTCGCTCTCGCGGCCGTGCCGCGCGACGTCCTCGACCTCTGCGAGAGGCTGCGCTCCCAGGGTAAGCGCGCGTGGATCGTCGGCGGCTGCGTTCGCGACCTCCTCCGCGGCAGCGGCGCCAACGACTGGGACATCGCGACAGACGCCCGCCCGAACGAGCTCCTGCGGATCTTTCCACGCGCCATCCCGACGGGAATCGAGCACGGCACGGTCACCATCGTGAAAGACAAGCACCATTACGAGGTCACTACCTTGCGAGGCGAGGGGACCTATACGGACGGACGCCGGCCCGACTGGGTGGAGTTCGTCGACGACATAACGGCGGACCTCGCGCGGCGAGATTTCACCGTCAACGCGATTGCGGTCGATCCTGCCGACGGCAAGCTCATCGACCCGTTCGACGGGCGGGGCGATCTGTCGGCCGGGGTCCTTCGCGCCGTGGGTGACCCGAGGGCGCGTTTCGCCGAGGACGGTCTGCGGGTCTTGCGTGCCGCGCGCTTCGTCGCAACGCTGGGCTTGAAGCTCGAGGCGGCCACGGAGGCGGCCATCCGTCCGACGCTCGATACCTACCGAAAAGTCGCGCACGAGCGCGTTCGGGACGAATGGATCAAGACGATGAAGGCGCGCACGCCTTCGAGCGCGTTCGAAGTGATGCGGCGCACCGGAATCCTCGAGGTCACCTGCCCCGAGCTCATCGAGGGCGTCGGGATGGATCAGAACAAGTGGCATGCGTACGACGTCTGGCGACACGGGCTCGAATGCATGGATGCGTGCGCGGGCGATCCGATCTTGCGCATCGCGGCGCTCCTTCACGACGTCGGGAAACCGCGAACGCGAGCGTGGTCCGACAAGACGGCCGACTTCACCTTCTACGATCACGACCGCGTCGGCGCCGAGATCGCCGAACCCATCGCCGCGCGCCTTCGCTTCTCGAATGACGAGCGCGCTCGCATCGTCTCGCTCGTTCGAAACCACTTGTTCCACTACTCGGACGAGTGGACGGACGCCGCCGTAAGGCGCTGGATCCGGCGTGTCGGGACCGAGCGCGTCGAAGACCTCTATGCGCTCAACGAAGCGGACGTTCGTGCGAAAGGCCGCGACTTCGAGCCGGACATCCAGGCGCTCGCGGCGCTCAAGGCGCACGTCGCCCGAGTTATCGCCGAAGGAGCGGCCTTCTCGACACGCGACCTGAACGTGAACGGACACGATCTTATCCGCGAGCTCGGCATTCCCCCGGGCCGGATCATCGGCGAGATCCTCGAAGCGTTGCTCGAATTGGTCATCAGCGATCCGCGCATCAACGAACGCGATTCACTGCTTGCGCGTGCGCGAGAGCACCTGAAAGAGAAGGCCTCCTGATGTCGCGACGGGTTCGGGCCTCGGCGTGCGCGGGCTCAGCCGTAGGTCTCGCGATCGGGAGCGCGGCGGCGGAGGCCCCGGCGCAGATCGCCCCGCCGGCGCCCGAGACGATCGGCGTCGGCGACTGGCAGCTCGCGCCGGTCGTCGAGGTGCGTATGCGCGGAGGGTACACGCGCGGCATCGACGATGGGGACTGGGTCCCTCTCGCCGAGCGGTCGCGCCTCGGACTCGACGTCGCGCGTGGCCCGTTCGAAGGCCGAGTGGTCATCGAGGACGCTCGCCTGCTCTATGTCGCGGGGGATGTGGGGCCGGCGTGGGGCCCGGCGCCGCTCGGGCTGACCGGTGCGTACGAAGCCTGGGCGGAAGCGCACACGGCGTCGCCACGCCCAGCGTACGTTCGCGTCGGAAGGCAGCCGGTCACGTGGGGGGAAGGGCGGCTCCTGGGTGTTGCGGACTGGTCGCCGACCGCGCGTTCGCTCGACGCGGTGCGCGGAGTGTTTCCGCTGGGAGACGGCGCGTTCGAGCTTCTCGCGGCGAGTCTCTCCGATCCGTCCTTGCCGCTGGGCACTTCCTACGGAGAGCTCTTCGGCGCACGCGGCCAGTGGGCGCTGCATCCGCTCGTTTCCGTCGAAGCGTACGTACTCGCGCGCCTAGTCCAGGGCGCGCTCGGACCGGCGGTCGAGGCCTCGGTGCGGGGCCAAACGTACACGGGGGCGATTCGCGCGTATGGCGACGGGTACGGGTGGACGTGGGGCGTCGAAGGCGCCTATCAGCTCGGCCGTGCGGACGCGGTGAGGGGAGGGGAGAACCGCGCGGCGTGGGCGGCGGCCGGCCACGTCGCGCGCGCGTTCGAGCGGGTGCTCCTTCTGCCGACGCTGCGCCTCGGGGTCTCCTACGCGAGTGGAGACGACGGGCGGGGGACCTATCGGGCCTTCGACCCACTGCTCCCGGACGTGCACGTCTGGCACGGGGCCATGGACCTCTTCTCCTGGTCGAACGAAGAGGAGGCCAGTGCGCGCGCGGCGATCACGCCCTGGACGGACACGATCGTGACGGTCGAATACCGTTACGCGCGTCTCGCCGAGCCGCGGGGGGCCTGGCTGAACGCGTATCTCGTGCGAATCGGAGAGGCTCCGGGCAATACGCACCCAGAGCTCGGGCACGAAATCGACGCTTTCTCGACCTGGTCGCCGTGGGTTTCGCTCGAACTTACGGCGGGCTATTCGGTGCTGGTGCTCGGGGACGGCGCGCGGGCGGCGCTGCAAGCCCCATCCTTGGGATTGTCGGCGACGCCCGCCGTCTCGCACCTGGCCTACGCGCAGGCGACGTTCCGAATCCCGTAGAGGGGAGGGTGGGGCACATTCGAAAACAAGGCCCCGCTTCCTTGCGTCGGGTCTTCCGAGCCTCCCTCTCAGTACTCCCCGAAGAGGTCCTGGATTCGGGACTCGAGGGCGATGGCGATCTTGTAGAGCGACGAAATCGATGCGCTCGACTCCGCACGTTCGATTTGGGAAAGGAGCGATACGCTGAGCGCCGTGCGGCGTGACATCTGCTTCAGCGTCAGGTCCTTTTCCTTGCGCAGATTGCGGATGGTGTCGCCGATCACCCGGTGGAGCTGTTCTTCCGGCGTTCGGGCGAGACCCTTCTTGCGCATCACGCGCGAGATGACCTCTCGGAACTCGTCGACGTTGAACGGCTTCTTGATGTAGTCCACCGCGTCGAGCTTCATCGAGGCGACGGCGCTTTCGAGGTTCGGGAAGCCCGTGAAGATGACGACCGCGATGTCGGTGTCGAGTTTGCGGATCCGCCGCAAGACTTCGATGCCGTCGAGCTTGGGCATCATGAGGTCGAGGATGATGAGGTGGTAGCCGCCGTGGCGGACTTCCTCTTCCACCCCGGTCGGATCCGTGAGCGTCTTTACCTGGAAGCCGTCGCGCTCCAGCAGCGTCTGCATGTACTCGCAGATGGCCTTGTCGTCGTCGACGATCAAGATTCGAACGGCGGGCAGCTCAGGCGGCATCATGGACCGCTTTCGGGCGGGTCCGTCGACCGGGGGGGCGGCGGGGCGAGGGGGCGGAACGTTCATGGCAGGGACTCCGTTCGTCACATGGCTCTGGGGGCCGGGATCCGTCCGCCCTGGAATAGGAGCGGCGGGGTTACAGTATTACTTAACATGCGGAGTCGAGCTCGCAAACGTGAGACGCGTTTTTTAGGCCATTTCGCGTGTCAGTGGATGCATACCGTGACGCCACCCACGCCCTTTGTGTGAAACGCGTTGACGAACGAAGCTCGGCCCGCCATAAGGGCGGACCGCCCGGGCGCGAGTGCCTGCTCCGGGGCGGAGACGGGGCGTAGCGCAGCCTGGTAGCGCACTCGGTTCGGGACCGAGGAGTCGGAGGTTCAAATCCTCTCGCCCCGACAAATCAGTACGATTTGCCGGAAAAACAGTGCAAACGCGGCGGACGGCGGGTTCGTGTCCCACCAGTGTCCCAGCTACTTCGCCTCCGCCAGTCGGTCCATGGCGGACCGGAGGTCGGCCGCCGTGGCGTGCGCATACCTTTGGGTCATCTCGAGCGTCGAGTGACCGGCCAGGAGCCGTACGGCCTCCAGTCCGGCCCCTCGCCGAATCAGCTCGCTGATGAAGGCGTGGCGCAGCGAGTGGAAGGACCAGCGCCGAATGCCCTGCTGCTTCAGAAACTTCCAGAAGCGGTAGAGCACCTCCTGGCGGCGCGGCGTCGTGCCATCGGGCCAGACCACGACCCGCGCCTGTGGCAGCTTGTCCTTCGTCGCTTCCCGCAGGCGCGCCTCGAGCTCGGGGACGAGCGGTACGACCCGCTCGCGACCGCTCTTCGTGGTCAGCGAGACGTCCTCGCTGAGTGCGCGCCGCACGAGGATGCGTTGCCCGTCGAGGTCGACATCCCGCACTTCGAGAGCCCGGACTTCGCCCATACGCAGCCCGCCGAGCGCCGCCAGGGCGATGGCGAGGCCGAGCCAGCCCGGCGCCCCGAGCATTTCTTTCACTTCGGCGGCGCCAGGCGCGTCGGGCAGCTTATGACTCGAGCGCATGAGCCCCGGCGGGAAGTCGGGCAACTTGTCCAGGTGCCCGCTGTCCACGGCAGCCCGTAGGATCGTCCGGAGGTAGGCGATGTACGGCTTGGTCTGGTAGCCGCGCCGCTGGATGTCGGCGCCGTACTCGCGGATGTGGCCCACGGTGATCTCGTCGAGCTGCAGTCCGCGGAACCTCGCCATGATCGACTGCCTGAGCAGAGCGCGGTAGCGGACCGTCGTCGCGGGCCGGTACGAGGGCATGAACAAAGCCTCGAATGGGCCGACGACGAACTGCTCGAACGAGATGGTCTTCGCGGCCGGAGATGCGCTCGCAACGGGGACCTGCTCGAGCGAGCCGGTCTCCGCGGCGAGAGCCATCAAGCGCCGCGCCTCGGCGTATGCAGCCGCCAAGGTCTGAACGGCGGCGTCGCACTTGCAGCGCGCTCGTCGGCCGTCAGCGTTCGTGTATCGAAAATCAATGACCAGTCGGGGCTTTCCGCCCCTCGTCACCCGGCGCACGCCGGTGACATTCTTCGCGCCCATGTTGAACCTCTGGGCGGCCTTGCACGCGAAGCAGTGCGCATCATAGCGCAACGCCATGCGATGGAAAGCCGCGGCTAGCCGGGGAAGCGCACGCGCCAGGAGAAGCCGAGCTTCACGGCAACGATGCCCGCGCCCAGGCGCGCGACGACGTCGCGCCCCTCACGCCGCGAGTGCCTGCGACACCTGGCGCGAAGAGCGTTCGCGGTCGTCGATAAGCGGGTCGCCGCATCCTCAATGGTGAGGTAGGCGGCCGGTGGGATGGTGGGCGACACACCGGAAGCAGTGTGCGTCTCGATGGCTTTCATGGACAGCTCCAGGCACATGGTGCAACCGGAGGGAGCTCGAGGCGCGCCTCCGCTTCGGCACCTCCGTTCATCGATCGGCGTGTCCAAGGTGCTTCGCAAAATCGTCGTGCGACGGCGCGATTGCGCGAGGCAGCCCTCCGGAGATCCGCGAGAACTCAAGGAGATTCCACCCGCGCGGCGTCGATGAGGTCTCTGACCCAGGGGCGGCCCGGCGCGCAGGCACCGTCCGGCAATCCAAACCGTTCGCCGAAATTGGGGGCCATCCGCCCCGCGTCATCGCCTCGGCGCGAGAAGGGCGAGTGTTGCCTGGTTTCGTTCGTCGAGAGGTTTTTGAGACGACCCGCGTGAGATGGGTGGCACGGAGCAGTCAGATATTTTCGCGTAAATGGTCGGACCGGTGGGAAGGGGAGCGACTCGTCCTAAGAAATCGACTGCGGGCGTCCATTTTTCACGCAATCGGGCCCACTCTCGCTCCGTCACCGCGGCCGCGACCAACAGCGCGAACATCATCCACCCGGCCGCCGCCAGCACCACCGTGCCCTCCTTTTGCGACGACGCGATTGATCTCCGCTCCCTCGCCCAGAACGACTTCACGGGCGGCCCCAGGCAGTCGGCAGCGGTTGCCAGAACGCTCCAAACGCCACGACGGTGGCCAAGAGCGTCATCACCCAAGGAAACTCCACGGCGTGTCGGCCAGGTGGCGCGCGCGATCACCATGCTTGTCTCCACGACCTTCTCCGAGAGCATCCGTTGCACATGAGCGGCCTCGCGCGAGCCGTCGCCCCGAGCGCCGCGCTTGCAACGTCGGTGGGGCGTTGGGTGTGCTCCCCGAGCCGCGTGGGGCATGTCGACCGACCAGCCTCGCGAGCGTCACCTCGACGCTCGCCAGAGTGCCGCGTGTTGATGACAACGATGCCTCGCGGCCGCGGTCGTATGCGCTGACGACGTGGATCCGGCGGTCCGCCTCCTCGAGCTCGATGAGCTCCGTCCGGACTACCCCTGGTATGCCTTCCGTACGTCCGGGTTCAAGGTGTCGCATTCCGCGAAGGGCACCTTGGCCCCTTGCTCGAGCAGGTAGCTCCACCGTCGCCAGCGTCATCATCGACCTGCCGACGTCGCCCTTGCTCCGCCCGACGGAGTCGATGCGACCGTTGCCCCGTTCGTTGCCGGCAACCTCCTTCGTTTCATCCCGATTCCATCCCCTTGCCGTCCCCGGAAGCTGGGATCTCAGCTATCGCCCGTGTCCTCCTTGGGCGCGAAGAGCGACCGCTGGGCGCCGCCTTCGTCGTTACCTCGCTGTCTCCGTCGCAGCCACCGTCGTTGCCGCACCAGGCGCGCGCATCGTCACCCCAGGAGCCGAGGGAGGCACACTCCGCTTCCCTCGATTGACCATGCGCTAGCTCCGGCGATAGCGTCGTTAATATGCGCGTAGGCTCGGCCGAGGATCGCCCGCAAGGACGGTCAATGGACGATCTATCGCTCTCGGTCGACGCGATCGTCGAAGACCTAGGCGTGAGCAGAGATATCGTCTCCGCCTGGACCGCGGAGCGAGGCCTCCCCGGCCACCGCGTAGGCCGCCTCTGGAAGTCCAAGAAGAACGCCGTCGATGCGTGGGTCCAAGGAGATGCCGCCGACGTGACGCGCGGGACCAAGGAGCCCGAGAGGCGAGAGGCGGGACATCCGTGAGGCGAAAACGATGACCGTCGGCACGGCCCCCCGCCTAGTAACGTCCCCCGGCGAAGCTTACGCCCGCGAGATGCTGTCGTCGCTCGCGGACGCAACGTTCTTTGTTTTGGTAACGGCATTCGCATCGGTGGCGGGCGTCGAGGTCGTCGAGCTGGCGATCCGTGCAGTACTGGAGCGCGGGGGGCGCGGACGCATCGTGCTTGCCGTCGATCGTCGCGGCTTCAACGCCGGCGCCGTCTTCGAAGCGTTGCTCGCGCTCAAGGCCTCGCATGGCGAGCGCATGTCCATCGGCGTCGCGCTCGAGGACTCCGGACTCCTTCACGCGAAGGCGCTCTTCACGGAAGGTCCGGGCGGCGATCGACTTCTCGTCGGCTCCGCGAATCTCACGCGCAGCGCTTTGAGCACGAACCACGAGCTCGGTGTGTTTCTCTGTGAGACCCCGTCGGATGTCCGCCGAGCGTTCTTGCAGTTCGTGACGAGCATCGCGCCCCGATCGCTCGACGGCCCCGACGCTCGCGCATTCTTGGAGGCTCGCGGCTTTCTCGCACCTTCGCGCGCGCGAGCCCCGGAAGCGCTTGCAACCGCCGCGCCCGCCTTGGCGGCCGCGCTCGCGAAACTTCGCCCACTCGAGCCGCTCGATGTCGCCCCCGAAGAGCATCTCGCCGGATGGATCCATCGCGGTTACGTCGTTGGACGTGGCAGACGGAGCCTCGACGCGCTGGTGCTGCGGCTTCCGCAGGAGCAGTTGATGCGGAGCGGATTCATCCGTCCCCCGCGGCGCGAAGTGCTCGGCATTGCCTCCCACGAGACGCGAACAATGGGCTATGGAGTCGACCTAATCCCAACCCTGGAGGCGGAGTCGCTGCGGCGCGATGCGAAGCGCGTCTCTTTGCTGCTCGCGAAGTTGACGCTGAATCTTCCGTGCTTCGGGCTCTGGATGCCGGAGACATACTGGGATGCGTTCCTCGCGGCGCGGGGCGCGCTCCAGAGCGTTCACTCTCTCGCACCAACGAGCGTTCGTGAGCTCGCGTCGCAGCACCACGAGTATCTCGCGAACGGCGGGCTCGAGGCGGAAGTCGATCGGATCCTCGCACGGCTTGAGCAGGTCGAGGTGCTCGTCCCGGGCAAGCGCGAGGGGCTCCGCCAGTTCATCCTCCCGCGGTTCCGTAACGAGCTGGCCCTCCGGACCCCCGATGTTCTCGCGGCATGCATTGAGTTCCGCACCGCGCGGCAGCGATGGACGCCGTATGACCAGACGGAAATCCCTTACCGACAGCTGATCGTCGACATCGTTCAGGCGACATTCGCTGCCACGTACAGGACAGGGGACTGGCCGCGGCGCTTTCGATCACACGCCGCAAAGGAGATCGCCGCGGCGATGGCGGATCGGTTGGCGACGGGGGGTCGCAACGCGGACGGCGCGACGGCGACCGCGATCCTGCACCAAGCGTCGAGCTGGGAGAACGTCGCGCGACCCATGGCGGACGTGGTGACCGAGTTCCGCAGCCTCGTCGACGACGAGCTGGCGTTCCCCCAACCCGAGCTCGATACGCTCGCGAGCGCCATCTCGGATCCAGGCGCTGACGACGAGGGAGGAGGCGAGGACGATGACGTTCGATGAAGCGGCAGTGACAGTCGCTGCACGGGTGCGGACGACCGGCCGCGGTTTCCTCACGATGCGACGCGACGAGCTGCGAGAAGCATTCGGAATCGGCAAGCTTACCGAGGGCCAAGCCACGTCGGTGTGCGAGGCTCTTGGGCGGCAAGGCGTCTTCGTCCACCCGCATCCCTACGGCAGCGGCCCGACGCTGCGTCTCTACGACCAGAAGCATCCCGTCGCGGCGCTTGCCGAGGCGGTGACCCGCCCCGATTCCATTCCCGAGACCTCCCTACGACGCGCCGCCGAAGTGTTCGCTCGCGAGACCGCTGGTCGCGATCTTCGCTCTGATGATGCTCCTTGGCTCATCGTATTCGATCTCTTCCTTCAGGTCGTGCTCGGCCGCGAGCCAGAGGGATGGGAGGAGCTTCGCGACGACCGTCATCCCTCCGAACTCGCCCGCGAGCTGGCCGTCGCCCTCGGGTTTGCGCAGGCCGTCGCCGAGGGACCATCAACCCTGCGTCTCGCAGCGGCGATCTGCGCCTTCCGACCCCGTCGCCGCCAGTGGTTCGCCCAGGACCTGACAAGACCCGAGGACACGGAAGCGGCGGTCCTGCCACTGCTCGACAGCTTGGCCGCCGCGAACCGGCGCCTCCGTGAAGAGCACGACCGCTTGCTCCGGCAGGCCGCGCGTCTGCTCCTGCACGCCGATGAAATTCCGGATAGGCCCGTCGAGCTCGGGCTCCATGGCCTTCGATATCGTCGCGAAGACGCCGAGAGGAGTGTCGGATCATGAGCATCGCCGTAGGCCGTCTGGTGGAACATCGCAGCGATCTCGCACTCGGCCAGGGGAAGGTCCGCTCGCTCGACAAGATCGCCGGGATCTCTCGCGTCACCGTGCAGTGGTCGAACAAGGTCGGGATCCAGGAGCACACTGTCGACGAACTCACTACGATCGTGCCACTGCACGAACGGCTCGAGCACGTAGGGCCAGCGTCCCGGATCCCGTTCCAGCTGAAGGTGCTGGGTAGGTGGTTCGAGGCGCGGCATGCGCTCACAGGCGAGCTCTCCAATCAACCATTCCAGATGCTTCCGCACCAGGTGGTGATCACCAACCGCGTCGTCAATAGCGCGCCGGACAACCGCGCGTGGCTGATCGCCGACGACGTCGGGCTTGGCAAGACCATCGAGGCCGGCATGATCATGGAGGTCCTTCGAAAGAAGACGCTGGGCCGGTTTCGTTGCCTGATCGTGACGCCGGCGGGCCTGATGCCGCAGTGGCAGGATGAGTTGTCGCGCCGCTTCCGCCGGGCGTTTCGAATCTTCGACAGCCGCATCGCGAACGACCTCGAGGCTGTCGACCAGCTCCTCGCGTCCGTCGACACCCTCAAGCTCGCGAAGTTCAAGCCGGCGCTCCAGGCGGCAAGCCCGTGGGACCTCGTGATCTTCGACGAGGCACACCATCTCGCAACGACGCCCAACGTCCAGACGCACCAACTCGCCCACTCGCTTCGCGCGGAGAAAAAGGCGCGCAATCTGCTCTTCCTCACTGCAACACCACACTCCGGGAACAACGAGCACTTCTTCAACATGCTGAGGATCCTTCGAGAGGATCTTTTCCCCAAAGGCGCGAAGGACTACGCACACGTTTCGCTGAAGCATGTGATGGTTCGCAACCGGAAGAGCGAAGTAACGGATGCGAAGCGACAGAAGATCTTCAAGGGCATCGCGCCCGCGAGGATCATCCCGTTCGCTCCGGCGAAGGAAGAGGTCACGTTCTACGAGGACCTGCAGCAATACCTGCGCACCGGCTACAAGGTCGTCGATCGACTTCAGCGTGAGAAGGACGGCCAGCGGGCGTCCGCCGTCGGGTTTCTCATGTCGACGTTCGGAAAGCTCGCGTCTTCGTCGCGCGCCGCGATTCAGTCCGCGCTCGAGAATCGACGTCACGCGCTTCAGGACGAGACGGAGAGCGAGCCGACTGTCGAGGGCGGCGACGAGCGCTTCCCGGGCGAGCGCGCGGCCGGTCTCATCGCAACCCAAGCGATCGAAATGCCGACGGGGCGCGGGAAAAAGAAAAAGGTGAGCCTGATCGAGGGCGAGCTTGCCCAGGTTGAACAACTGCTCTCGAGACTGAAGAGTCTTCGAACGCCCGACTCGAAGCTCACGTCATTTATCGACCGCGTGAAGGAGCTCGATGGAGAACTGAAACTGCTGATTTTCACCGAATACCGCGCGACCCAAGCCGTGCTGGTCGAAGCCCTGAAGCAGCAGTTCGGCAACGACTGCGTCGTCACCATCAACGGCAGTATGAACATGTTGGAGCGCCGAAAGCAGGTCGACGCGTTCAACGAAAAGCGGCCGGACCCGCGCTTCATGGTCTCAACGGAGGCAGGCGGCGAAGGCCTCAACATGCAGAAGTCGTGTCATACGGTCGTGAATTACGATTTGCCCTGGAACCCGATGGTGCTCCAGCAACGCGTCGGGCGCGTGTATCGATACGGACAGCAGCACCCAGTCGTCGTGCTCAACCTGAAGGTCGACAGCAAGAGCGACGCGTTCGCGGACCAGAGAATCTACGAGTACCTCGAGCGGAAGATCGACGAGATCACGAAGAAGCTGCAGCAGGTGCAAGACGGCGATCCAGAGGATCTGCGAAGCGAGGTTCTCGGGCAGGTCGCAGCGCAGATCTCACTCGACGACTTGTACAAGACTGCCGTCGAAGAGGGCCGGGTGAAGGCGGAGAAGGCCATCGACACCCAGACCAGTCACATCGAGCAGATCCTCGGTGATCCCAAGGGAATGCTCGGCCTATTTCGGGGCCTCGAGCGGTTCGACATCAGCGACTACGAGAAAGTCGCGGCGCGCGTGACGCCCGAGCACCTCGAGTTCTTCGTGCGTCAGTACCTCGGCAACCAGGGCTGCCCGGTGAAGGTTTCGCGCGACGGGTTGCTGTCGTTCAGCGTGCCGAAAAAGCTCGTAGATGTCGCAAACCGACTCGCGAAGAACGACCCGTACCAGGTGCATGAATCGCTCGCGGACTCGGCAATCGAGCGCGCCACGGTGGACAAGGAAATCGCGCAGCGCACGCTCGACTGCCGGCTCCTGCGCTTCGGTGATGCCGCGTTCGAGACGATGGTCCGCCACGTCCAGCACGGCGGCTTCGCTGACGGCGTCGCGTCGCTCGAGCTTCCCGGTCGGGCACTCGGATGGTCGACAGGGGCCGAGGGGACGTGGGTCCTGTTCGATCTCCGCGTCGTTCGGCAGGAAGGCTCCGCAGGGGGAGCGCGCGTGCTCAAGAACGAACTCGCATCCTTCATCGTTCCACGCGGTGCACATCCGACGAGGCTCGAGCTGGTGGTGGAGTCGCTTCACGAAGGGCTCGACGGGCCGATGACCGTCGACCAGGAGGAGACGCGTCGGGCGTACGGAGCCGCACGCGAAGCCGCCGACGCGCGGCTTGCCGAGATGTACCGGGAGGTCGTTGCGGAGTATGGCACCAGGGAAGCGATCCTCCCGCAGGAGATCCAGGACGTGGCGCTCGCGTGGGTGCGCGCGTCGTAGCGTGCGCCTGGTGAGAGGGGGCTTGATCGCCGATGTCTCATCTGACAGCTCGCGTCGCTTGATAAGGGTTGCCGGCCCCTACTCGCCGGCCATGGGCACGCTGCCCCCAGTAGGGCGCGTCGCCTTAGACTGCCTGCGAGCCTGCGTGCTAGCTTTTAGGCGCGGCGATGAAAAGCGTACCCGAGTTTGCAGAGGAGCTCGCCAAAGCTCACGTCGAGGACGACCCCAAGACGACCGACGTCTACTTCGTCGAGGGGGTCGACAACGAGGTGCGGCTCGTCGAAGTGTCGGGGTCGCTCGGCAATGCAGGCCCAGGCGAGGTGCTGCCGTTTCGATTCGAGGCACAACCCAAGGAAGGCGTCCCGTACCCGTCGGTCGTTGTGCTGCTGAGCCCAGCGGAGTGGGCTGCGGTCAAGAAGGGCGACCTGAAGCTGCCCCCGGGCTGGGACAAACTGAAAAAGGTCGGCTGAGCCCGTGGCGACTGACCGCGATTGGGCGACGGCCTTTCTTGAGCAGGCGCACGCGGACCTTCTCGGTCTCAAGGCGATGGGCTCCGCGTCACCTTCCGCCGCGGCGATGCTTTGGCAGATGGTGTTTGAGAAGTACGCGAAGGCAGCTCTTCTGCGTCAGCGTTCCGTACCGCGTGCGACCGTAACCACGAGCCACAAGGCCGCCTCACGCATGCTGCAGTCCCTGCGGCGGCAGAAGACCATGTTTGCCGCTCTTGGCGGGGCGAAGGTCTGGGAAGACGTGCTCTGGGTGATTGTCGCGCTCGAGACGGCGCACCCACAGCTCGCCCCTCCCGAGGGCCCCCAGCTCGAATACCCGTGGGAGAATGCGCACGGAGACATCCAGTGGCCGGCGCGCGACCTGCATGTCGCCCGAGCCCTCGGCGACTCCAGACGAGGCCTCGCCCCACGCCTGCTTCGGTTCGCGGAACTCCTAGGTCAGCAGTTCGATGGCATGTTCCCGTAAACAGACGGTGCCACCGTTTCCACTGGCATTTCAGGGAAGAATCAGCCTCCTCGGACAGGGGTTGCCCGGCGCCCTGCCGCCGGTGATCAGCCCCAGCGCCCGAACCGGCGTCGAGCTCCGCGCGCAAACCCGGCGCCCGGAGACCGCAGTCCACGGGCTCCAGACTCGCCATTCGCATGTATGCTGCAAGCGTCGTGTCCCACCAGTGTCCCAGCTCACCGTCACTCCGCCGTCCGCCACGTTGCACCGCATTGCGCGGGTCTGAGCCGAATCTCTCGTGGTTTCGCGGCTTCGCGTGCAATTGCCGCCAGTTAGGAGAGCCCGGTCTCAATCCCTCTCGCCCCGACTGGTTTTTACGAATGACGCCGAGTAGTTGCAGAATCGAAAGTCCTCGTCTCCACAGTCTCTCCAAAAATCTCGCCGAAAGTGCGCGCCCCCTCGCCGCGCGTGTTGAGTAGACCGATGGCGTCTTGCCGCGCTGCCGGCGAGAGATGCGTGTAGCGCATCGTCGTCGTCAGATTGGCATGGCCGGCAAGCTCCTGGATGGCCTTCGCCGGCGCCCCACGCATCGCCAGATGCGAGCAAAACGTGTGGCGAAGAATGTGGAGCCCGCCGGTCGCGCGAAGGCAAGCCCGCTTCTGAGCCGCCTCGAAGAGTCGGCGTAAGAAGAAGCTCGTCGCCGGACGCCCGTCGTCACCGAAGAGCACGTGATCGCCGCGCAAGTGACGATGTGCATGGAGGGCGTGAAGGAGCGCGTCGGTGAGAGGCACGACGCGCGACCGGCCGCCTTTCGGCGTGTCGGTGATGCGCTCGTGTCCCTTGCCGTCGCGCCGCTTGCGCTCCCACACGGCCTCTTGCACCTGGAGCTGACGTCGCTTGAAGTCGACGTCCACCCATCGCAGCGCCAAGATCTCGCCGCGACGAAGGCCCGCGTCTCCGCCCAAGAGGACCACGAGGTGCGCGCGCGTATCGACCGCGCGCGCGGCGTCGACGAGCCGCTTGTACTCGTCGAAGTCGTAGAACTTGGGCAGACTTATGCTCGCCTTCAGCATGGTGACCGCGCACGGCACGCGGTCGATGACCTTCCAACGCGCCGCCGTCTTGAGCGTGTGCCCGAGAACACCGAGGACGTTGTTGACGGTCTTGCGACTTCGGTCCGTGAGCTGGGCTTTCAAGAGCTGCACATCTTCGTCGTCGATGGAGTCGAGCCGCTTGTCCCCGAGCTTCGGGTACAGGTGGTTTCTGTACGTCTTCTCGATCCAGTCGACCGTGCTCGCCTTCAAGCGGTCGGCCTTTGCGTGGTTCTCGATGTAACGCGGGCCGAACTCGTTCAACGTCGGCACCTCCTTTCGCTGCTCCTGCGGCTTTGCGGGCGACGGCCGAACGAGCAGTTCGCGCTCCTTGGCCTCGCCCCAGCGCTTCGCGGCCGACTTCGAGTCCACCGGCGCCTTGATCCGCTGCCGCAGCAGCGTGCCGTCCGGATACTCGAAGCGGATGTCGACCTCGAAGCCCATCCTATTACCCTTCGTCCACTTTCTGATCTTGACCGTCATCGCCGTGAACCTTTCGGCGATGTCGCTCGTGCTTCCGAGAGCGAGCGTAGCAGCTCGTCTCGCCGGACCAGCAAGCGACGACCGTCGCGAACAACTCCGGGGAGAAGGCCGCGTTCCGCGCGTGCGTAGATGGCCTTGCGGCTGGTACGAAGCAGGGCTGCCGCTTCGTCTACGGTCAGCAAGAACGGCAGGGTGGCGTCCGAAATCGGAGGGCCGCTCAAGGCGTAGGTCGTCGCGCAGGTTCGCCGAACCGCGCGATTGGCACTCGCGGCTCGTTTGCTGGGCGGTGAATGCGGGCGGGCGCCGTTTGCGCGGGTGCAGTCATGCCCGGCCAATAGGGCAACGGGTGTACCGGCGATCGTGAGCGGGAAGACCTACCTAACCTCGCGAAACCACGTGTCCCAAGTCTGCTACTGGTTAAAACTCATCCACCCACCCCCCCTGGCGGATTTTTGGCCACTTCCGGCGCCGCCGGCCGACCGGCACTTGCTGTTGCTGACGAGCGTTGCCGGCCGTGAGACGCTCGCTCCTTAATGGCGTCGAAGAAACCCAAGGGCCCGACTTTCCTTCGCTTCGTGGCGCCAATCGTCGAGACCCTGCGAGAGCTCGGCAACTCCGGCACCGCGAGCGAGGTCGCCGACCGAGTCCTCGACCGGCTTGGCGTATCGGAGAGGGAGCAAGAAGAAACGACTTCCAATGGTCA
>Ga0265316_10000941_pt1 | contig 31718 bp, 24 predicted proteins | sample 4522metaG_FD_202092 | JGI IMG/M metagenome (GOLD analysis project Ga0265316, IMG submission 202092) | Rhizosphere microbial communities from Carex aquatilis grown in University of Washington, Seatle, WA, United States - 4-5-22 metaG | ecosystem: Host-associated > Plants > Roots > Rhizosphere >...
TCGCCAGCCTCGGCCGCGCAATGGTCGATGTGGGTTTTGCCCGTGGCCCCGCGACAGACGCGGCAGCCCAGCGCCACCAGCAGCGTCGTGTCGACCGCCACCAGATCCGCACCGCAGATGATGGCCTTGGCCATGTGCTCGGCCAGGGCAATGCCGCCCGACACGATCAGCGTGATCTCGTCGCGCATGCCTTCCTTGACCAGGCGGGTGTGGATCTCGCGCAAGGCATCCTTGATGTGGCGGGGCTTGTCCACGCCGATTTCCTGCCCGTGAAGATCCGCACACAGATGAAATACCTTCACGCCGGCCTTGCTCGCGGCCAGGATGCGCTCCGCGGCCTGGCTCTGCATGGGCAGGCGAAGCGCGCAGATCAGGCCGGGATGGATGACCTTGGCCTTCTTGATCGAGTCCAGCGCCTGTGGCCCGTCGATAAACTCGGCCATGCGCACCTGGCGCAAGATTGGCTCCGCGGCAGCAAGCCCCTCGTCGCCAATCAGCGGCACAAGATGGGGAAGCTGATCCGCTGGAGCGCCGGCCACCTCGGCAGCCGGTGCCACGGCCAGGGTCTTGAGCGCCTTGGCGGAAGCTAAGCGCGCCTTGGTCAAGCCCTGCCCGCCAATCGTCCACGGCGGGACATCTAGAATGAGCGGAATGGGCAAATCGATAAGAGCGCTGGGCTCGCTCACCAGCTTGCCATCCGTGGTGAACTGCAAGCGCATGGGTTTCTGTCCGATGTCGACGCTGGTGCTGATGTACTCGCGACCGTGGATACCGTCGCGGGTGGGGCGAACGATCTCGGACATGTCGGTCCAGATGCCGTCGAATCCGGGGCCGTGGTAGCGACCGCGGTAGCCCGCGCCCGACACCGGAATGCGGCCGCTGTCGGCCTGGTTCCAAGTGGTGGCCAGAATGTCCGGCTTCCAGTATTCGTCGCCAAGCGACAGGTATTCCGGGTTGAGCGCAATGGCCAGCAGGCCCTTGGTGCAGCCCTGCACGCACGAAAGACAGCCGCGGCATTCGTACAGCGGCACCACCGAGGTCGATGGATCGCGGTTGTACGCCGCCTCCTTCTTATAGGTGTCGTACACGCAGCGCGGTTTCACGCAGTTCGTGCAGCGCGAGCAGTCCTCGCGCCAATCGACGCTGCCGAACTTGCCCACGCGCCGGAAGCGGCCCGGCGTGGCCGCGGCCTTGATGTGATACTTGTCGGGCATGTGCAACTCCGCCCGGCTTACGCCAGGCGCGCCTCCTGGATGATCTTGGCCACGGACTGTTCGCACCCGTCGCTGAGAATATGGATGCCCCGCACGCCCGCGATGGCTTTCACCTTGCCGGCGATCTCGGCCACGATGGCGATGCCGGTCTGGGCGGGATCGCCGGCGCTTTTCAATCGGCTGATGACCTCGTCGCCAATGGGGGCGAAGCCCGAGCGCGCCTTGAGAAATTCGGCCTGGGCCACGCTCTGCAAGGGCATCACGCTGGCGATGATCGCCGCCTTCTTGTCGAGACCGGCGGCGCGCACCGCCTGCATCCATTGCTCGAAGCCCGGCACGTCGAAGATCGGATCCGTGAGCAGCACCTGCGCACCAGCCGCGATCTTCTTCTTGACCTGCAAAACCGAAAGTTCGATGGGCCGCAGATACGGGTGAACGGCAGCTGCAATGCCGAAATTGGGCACGGAAGGAAGCTTGTTGCCGTCGAAATCCACCCCCTGGGCGGCCATCTTGGCCAGCGCCTGGCAAAGCTGGGTCGAGTCGATGTCGAAGGCGCCGACCGCCTGCGCGCCCGCGCCGAGCGACTGGTGCGCGCCGGTCAGGCACAGGAAGTTTTTGATGCCGAGCGCGGTGGCCCCAAGCACGTCGGATTCGAGCGCGATGCGGTTGCGGTCGCGCGTGATGAGGGAGAGCATGGGCTCGACCTTCTCGACGGCCAGCAGCGCAGCGCACGCGAGCGCCGAGCCGCGCACCTTGCTCGGGTTGTCGGCTACCACCACGCCGTCAAGGGTCGCAGGGAAGTAGCCCGCCAACTTCTTGATCGACGCTGCATCGGCATCGTGGGGCGGCAGGCAAGCGGCGGTCAGCGCCATCTTTCCGCTGCCCAATTTCTCGGCCAGTTTATTCGTCGCTTTCATCTTCGCTGTCCACTTCGTAGGGGGATTCATCGGGCAAAGCGCCCTTGCACAAGGGGTTCCTGGGGATGCTCGCCAAGCGCGCGATGAATTGCTCGCGTACCTCCGCGATCTTGCGTTTCACGGTTACGTCCAGAACTGGACTCGCCATAGGATTCGCGGCCGGGTCCAGCCCAAGGGCCATGTCCTCGGCGGCCGAGCCAGGCAAATGAAGAATCACCAGCCGATTCGCCCCCAGACCGACCTGATCGAGCAGACCGCCCACGTAGTCGAGGCGCCGGCTGCAGCGACGGTTGCCTTCGAGGTGATGGCAGTTGCCCTCCTCGCAACAGATGACTCCGATGGCGTCCGCCCCATCCTCAAATGCCTTGAGAAAATGCTCCGGTTGCAGACGCCCGGCACACGGGACAACCACCTCGCCGACGGGGAAGGGCCACGCGAAGTCAGGGGTGGTCGGGCGCCGACGTATCCCCGAGCTCGGCACCAGCCCTGGCCGGGCGCAGTTCTCGCAGATGAAAGCAACCACGACACGATCTCCGCGCGGGCCTTTGGCCGCGCGATCATTCCCATTACTGGACGGAGCGACAGCAGCTCCGGAATTACTCATGGATAGCGCCCCTTTCAGGCCGACGAGCGCGGTATTCCGTCAAAAATGCTATTGGCGCCCGGTCGTCCGGACTGCCCCCACGATCTCCACGCCGGCTTTGGTCTTGCTTCAACATCTTCGAGAAATCCACGTGTCGGAATCGCTGGGCACGGTACCCAACTTGGCTATCAATTGTCCACTATGGAGACGTGGAAACAACGTCTTCTGCTGCCGCATTTAGCAGTGTCCCATGAGCCGCCCCGCGCAACCCATTGCAAGAACTATTCGCAGCATTCAGACCTGTGTTACGCGAGTCCGCGCCGTTTTGAAGGCCTCGCCATGCACTTTCGTGCCCATGGATAGCGCGTTAAGCGGGTGCCCAGGGAGATGGGCACGCCAGGAGAATCTTCGACAAGACCCTGGACTTTTCCCGCAGGTCGCACCATCCTCCTTCCATAGACTTAACTCACCAGGGTAGCCAAGACCTGGGAGACGGTTCGTATGTAGCGCCAGGGGTGACGACGCGTCGGGGTTATGCCCACGACGAGGAGAAACAACGAAGCGACGCGTAGCGGATCGCGCTCCGAGCGATTCCAATCTTGTTGAGTTAAATCGGCTGATCGTCTCCCGTCTGAGGTCCCCTCCAAGGCCGCTGCTGGGTAGTCGACGGAAAACGAAACCTGGCAGAACGAAGGAGATTCCGATGGGAAGAAGACTGTATGTTGGCAATTTGTCCTACTCGACGACCGAAGCGGACTTGCGCGACGCATTTGTAGCAACTGGCCACGATGTGGCCGAGGTGAAGTTGGTTCTTGATCGCGACACGGGCCGTCCCCGTGGCTTTGCTTTCGTCGAGATGGCGACCGATGCCGGCGCACTGAACGCCATCGAAAATCTGAACGGCAAGGATCTGCAGGGTCGTTCGATCGCGGTCAGCGAAGCGCGCGAGCGTACGGGCGGCGGCGGCGGTGGTGGTCGTGGTGGCTTCGGCGGCGGTGGCGGTGGTGGCCGTGGCTTCGGCGGTGGCGGCGGCGGTGGCGGCGGCGATCGCGGTGGATTCGGCGGCGGACGCAAGCAGCGTTGGTAGACCAGGCGTGAGACCGGGCACGAAAAACGCAGCCGAAAAGCGGAAGAAGGAAGTTCTTCGGCAAAAGCGGCAAAAGGAAAAGGCCGAGCGCCGTCAACAGCGGCAATCGGATCGTCAGGACCGAGGTCCGCTCGGCCCTGACGAAGATCCTGACCTGGCCGGAATCGTGCCCGGGCCTCAGCCCATTGAAGGTGTCCCAGACGGCAGCTCTCCCGAGCCCGTCCCCTCGGTGGATTCGGCGATCACGTCGACCGAATCGACTGGGCCAACCTAGTCTACTCGCGGGGATCGCTTCAACGGAAGCAGTCGAGCAGCTCCTGCTTTGGTGCAGGAGTTGAGAAATGACTTGTCCGTGACACAACGCTGACAGATGACGTGGGTTAATACGGGCATGAAGGTTCTGTGCATCTCGCCTGTGTTTCCAGAGACCTACTGGGGACACGAGCGAACGCTCCAGTTCATCGGCAAACACTCGATCCTGCCGCCTCTCGGCCTGCTCACGGTGGCGGCGCTGCTTCCGCGCGACTGGGAAGTACGGCTGTGCGATATGAACGTGCGGCCTCTAGAGGATGCCGATCTGGCCTGGGCCGATGTGGTTTTTCTATCGGGCATGCTGGTTCAGCGGCCGTCTATGCTGGAAGTGGCGGCGCGCGCCCGGGCCATGGGCAAGACCATCGTGGCCGGCGGTCCGCACGCGACGGCCACGCCCGACGCCCTCGCCCCCTATGTGGATTCCATCGTCATGGGCGAGGCGGAAGCTCTGATCGCGCCCTTGTGCGAAGCGCTGCTCGCTGATCGCACCACCCTGCCCGGGCGTTTTGTGAGCAGCGAACGCCCCGAGCTCAGGCAAACTCCCGTCCCCCGCTACGACTTGCTCGACATCAAGGCCTACCACGCCATCGGCGTACAATGGGGTCGTGGCTGCCCCTTCAGCTGCGAGTTCTGCGACATCGTCGAGCTGTTCGGCCGTAAGCCACGCACCAAGGAGCCCGCGCAGTTCTGCCGCGAACTCGATGCCATCCTGGCCGCCGGATTCCGCGGCTCGGTCTTCGTGGTCGACGACAATTTCGTGGGCAATCGCAAGGAAACCCTGGGACTGCTCGGCCCCCTTGCGAAGTGGATGCAGGCGCATAAGTTCCCCTTCCAGTTTTTCACCGAAGCCAGCGTGGATCTGGCCGGGTGCAAAGACCTCATGGCTGGCATGGTCGCGGCTGGCTTCGATTGCGTGTTTGTCGGCATCGAGACGCCCTCGCCGGCGGCCCTGCGCGAAACCCACAAGGGGCAGAACCTGAAGGTGGATCTGAATGAGGCCATCAACACGCTGATCCGCTCGGGCCTCGACGTGACCGCGGGCTTTATCATGGGCTTCGACGCCGACGACCAGGCCGCCCTCGATCGGCAGCGCGAATGGGTCCTGCGCTCGCCCATCCCGCAAGCCATGATCGGCATCCTGACTGCCTTGCCCGGCACGCAACTGGAACGCCGTCTGACGCGCGAGGGACGGATCATCGAGCGCGCGAGCGGCGAAACCTTCGGGCGAGCCAATTTCAAGACCAAGGTGCCCGAATCCACCCTGCTTGAAACCTACCGGGCCACCTTGCAGCAGATCTACTCGCCCGAGGAGTATTTCGCGCGCTGCTTGCGCGCCCTGCGCCTGCGGCCACGCGCCGCTGGGCACTTCAGCTTGCCGCCAAGCTATGCCCTCCGCTGCGTGGTCAGTTCCATTTGGCGACAAGGCGTGCGAGGCAAGTACCGCAAGGCGTATTGGAAATTCCTGGGACAGACTTTGCGCCACACGCCCGGGCGTCTTGCCCGCGCCATCGCCCTGGCATGCGCCGGCGAGCACATGATTCGCTACACCCAAGAGGCGGTCTTGCCTCGACTCACCGACGCCATCGAGGAAGTGCGCCAGGAAAATGCCCAGGCTGACCAGAAGGCGAGACGCGCCGTTCGCGCGCTCAGGCACTTGCCAGTCGTCCCCGCGATCGACGACAGCGCGCAAGCCGCCGCCGTCTGATTCTACCGCCGATCAGGTGATGGGACCTCTAAGAGGGTTCCCAAACCCTCCCGCGATGCTTCGCTGCCGGCGAGGGCGAGGGCGAAGCCCGAGGGGTGGGCAGGGTGTGCAGGCAGGTCCCGAGGGCCGGCAGGCTCCGCACGCGTGTGACTAGCCCGCAGCGGTTCCTTGATCACGCAGCGGATGAAGATGTGGGCTAGTCGGGCACGAATCGGTAGCCGCTGCCCCGCACCGTCAGCAAGTGGCGCGGTCGTTCGGGATCCGCCTCCAGCTTCGAGCGCAGCTGGGCCATGAAGTTGTCCACGGTGCGCGCCTGGCCAGCTTGCCGCAAACCCCACACCTCGCGCAGAAGGTGCTCGCGCGAATAGACCCGGCGTGAACTGCGGCAAAAGAAACTCAGCAGCTCGAATTCCAGGTGGGTGAGGCGCACGGCCTTTCCCGCACGGCTCACGGTGCGCGTATCCAGATACACGACCACATCGCCAAAACTTAGGATCGGCCCAGAATCGGAAGATGGGCTCTCTGGCGCGTCGCTGGGTTTCGCTTCGACGGCCCCTTCCACCGGTCTCGGTCCAATACGGGCGCGGCGAAGCACGGCCGCGATGCGCGCGAGCAGCTCGGCCAACGCGAAGGGCTTGGTCACGTAGTCGTCGGCTCCGAGTTGCAGCGCGGCCACCTTGTCGTATTCATCCTGGCGCGCCGAGAGCACGATGACGGGCACGTGATCCTCCGCCTCGCGCAGGCGCTCCAAAACCCACAGGCCGCTCTGCTTGGGCAGCGTGATGTCGAGCAACACCAGATCCGGCGAACCCGCTTCGATGCGCTTGCGCGCGGTCTCGCCGTCGCCCATCACCTCGGTGCGGTAGCCCTGCAACTTGAGGTTCAGCGCCAGCCCTTCCGCGATGGCCGCGTCGTCCTCGACAATGGCGACCAACGCTCCGGACCCGGGATCGCTCACGCCGCCTCCTTCCTGCGGGGAAGAACGATGCGGAATCGCGCCCCCTGGCCTTCATCCGAATCGACGTCGACCTTGCCCTGATGGGCTTCGACCACGGCGCGCACGATGGCCAATCCCAATCCCGACCCCTGCGTGCCGAGCTGTTTGGCCGCGGAGCCGCGACTGAATTTCTCGAAGATGGACTCGGTCTCGGAAACCTTGATGCCGTCGCCGTTGTCACCCACCGTGATGGTGATGTGTTTCGCATCCGAAGCGGCCACGATGTCGATCTTCTTCCCTTGTGCCGGCGTGTATTTCCAGGCATTGCCAAGCAAGTTGCCCACGGCCTGGGCCAGCGCCGCGCGATCGCCGAAGACCACCAGGTTCGGCTCTAACCTCACGCGAAGTTCGACCCCGCCACCAACCCTGAGCGCTTCGAACGAGGCCAGGGCATCGGCCACGATTTCGTCCACGGTCACCATGCGCCGGTCGAAGACCGCATGCCGGTGCTCCATCTTGGACAGATCGATGAGTCTGCCGACCAAGCCGTCGAGCCGTCCCAGTTCCTGATTGATGATGGTGAGACAGCGCCGCTTTTCATCATCGTCGTGCACGCGTTCTTCGCGGAGGGTATCGATGAACATCCGAATCGACGTGAGAGGTGTGCGCAGCTCGTGCGACACCTGGGCCAGGAACTCGTTCTGCATCGCCGCAAGGCTCGCCCCGCGCGTGACGAAGATGGTCCCGATGAAGTAGCCCGCCAGCGCGACCCCGCAGAAGCACAACACCAGGATACCGCCCACCAAGGCCATGGATTCCGAACCGCCGATGGCCAGAAAGATGATTCCGATGGCCGTCATCAGAACGGTCGGAATCAGCGCCGTCAGCGTGAAGACGAGACGCGCGCGGTTCAGAAATCGGGTGGTTGGAGTGCGGAGTCGCAAGCAGCGATATTCTGGCAGAGATTCGCCGCCCGCGCCGTGTTGTGAACTACAAAAGCGCAAGAATCTTGGGCCGCGCTGGGCAGGCCTTCTCCTGATAGGTCAAGTCGAATGAGGTCAATGGTTTCTTTCGGCAGCGGCGAGCCCGCCGCCCCGTGGGCGCGGGATAACCAAGAAGGCCCAGGGCCTTGACGATTCTTGCGGCTTTGTCGCGGGGCGCGCGCTAGGTACCTCGACATGAAAGCCATGGCAGCTTCCACGTACGGGCCGCTCGAAGGCCTTAGGCAAATGGACTTGCCACTGCCAACACCCGGGCGCGGCGAAGTTCGCGTACGCGTCGTCGCCTCGGCGCTCAATCCGGCGGACTACAAGGTGTTGCTCGGGACGATGAAATTCCTGCACGGACGAAATCGGCCACTTGTCGTCGGCTATGACTTCTCCGGCACAGTCGATGCGGTCGGGCCCGACGTCACCGAACGGTCGATCGGCGACGAGGTATTCGGATTTCTGCCGTACGGGCCCTTCAACAAGCGTGGCGCATTCGCGGAAGCCTTGATCGCGAAGTGCGACGAAATCGCGGTGAAGCCGAAAGGCATTTCGCACGAGACCGCGGCCGCGTCCGCCACGACCGGGCTGACCGCGATTCAATCCATGCGCGATCTCGGGCGGCTGCCAGCCAGCGGTGGGCAGGTTCTGGTGACCGGTGTTTCCGGCGGGGTGGGCTCGATCGCGGTGGGCGTCGCGCAGAAGTTGAATGCATCCGTTACGGCCGTGGGCTCTGGCGCGGGACTCGAACTCGCGCGGCGACTCGGCGCCGTCAAGGTCTTGGACCGCAGCAAAGATGATCTGCCGGGAAACACGCAAAGTCAGCTCGATGGCCAGTTCGACGTCGTCTTCGATGCAGCGGCGGCGTACCGTTGGCGCAAATGGCGAAGGACGCTCAAGACAGGGGGTGCCTTCGTGACGACGCTGCCTTCATTCACATTTGCAGCCGACAAGGCGGCCAGCCTTTTCGCGCGCACCCGTGTTCATTTCGTCAACGTCAAGTCGCGCCCGGCCGACCTCGAACTTCTTGCGGGCTGGCTTGAAAAAAGCCTTGAGGTACCCTTGGCAGCAACGATCCCGGTGCGAGATCTAGCCAAGGGGCTTGCGCAACTTCAAAAAGCAGGCGGGCGCATTTCCGTGCGGGTCGCGGACGGATTTTGAGAACCCATGGACAAACTTTACCCGTGTCCCTATTGCGGAGAGCAGGACGCGCTCGACCTGGAATCCGACGTCGACATGGATTCGCCGGGTGACCAAGTGTTCGTCCGGGACTGCTCGGTTTGCTGCCAACCTTGGACGGTAACGGTTCATGTGACCGCCGATGGCGCAACGTCGGTCACCATTGACCGGTAGGGATCATCTGAGCCGGGCCCCCGCGGAATCACCCGCCCGCGCGCGGATCGGCAAGCCACGATCGTACCCGCGCGCGCATGGCCTGTTGGGCTTCGGCGAGCGCGGCTGGGGCTAGGCCTTCCAAGGGCAACGCCGGAATGGGCAGGCCGGCGATCCGCCGCAACAGGCCCCGCCGGCCGTCGGGATCGCCCGTATCGCGAAGGAGTGTGGCGAATTGTTCGATCAAGGGTCGATCGTCGGTGACCAGCGGGCCGTCGCCCACCAGCACGCGCAAATCCGCGCCGAAGGCCACCGCCAACGCGAGCACGTCGGACAGCAGCCGATCACCGTCCTCGACGGAAAATCCCACCTGGGCCAGTTCGATCCGCGCGGCCGGTTCAGCCAGGCGGCGTGCCATGCGCGCGCCATTGAAGGCCAGGGGTCCCGGCGATCCGAGGAGTGCCGCTTCGTCGGGGTTAAGCAGGAAAAGCGCCGAATCGGGAAACACCGCCAGGAAGCTGCGGGCGAGCATGAGGATCTCGGTTTCGGTCATGCCATGCAAGGGCAACCACTGGGCGACAATCCCGCCCGGCCGCAACGAAGCCCGCGCCCGGCGATAGAGCTCCACCGTGTATAGGCTGGCGGCGCCGGCGGCGCGGGGCGGGGGTGGTTCCAAGGTAATCACGCCGTAGCCCGAACCCCCGCGGGTCATGAACTGGCGGCCGTCGGCTTCGTGGATGGACACGCGGGGATCGGTCCACACGCCATGGTTCACGCGGAGAAAATACGGCAACGTGCGATGCACGGCGGGGCTGATGTCGACCAGATCCAACGCGCGCACTTCCCGGTACAGGGCCAGGTTCGCAGCCGTGGTTCCGGTGCCCACGCAGATCACCATGGCCTTGCCCGGATCCTCCGACAAGATCGCGGGCAGTTGCCCGAGCAGGGCCATGTACCGCCGAGCAGGCGGCGCGTCGCCGGCGTAGGATACGCCATTGGAAAGAATCACCAGATCGCGGGTGGGCAGTTCGATCACGGCCGTGGTGTCCTGGTGCCCCTCGTCCACGAGAATCACCCGGCTGCCCTTGGCCAGGCGGCCGAGGAACGGCGTGGTGTCGGACGGCCGGGCCACAAAAAGCGCGGCCGCGACCGCGGCGAGGGCGATGGCCAAGCGCGGGATCCACCCCCGCACGCGGGCGAACGGCGCCAGCGCGGCGGCTGCGGCGGCCAGGTTCAGGAGCCCGACGAGCGCCATGCTGTTCACGCCGCCCAACCTGGGCAATAGGACGAAGCCCGCGCAAAACGATCCGGCCACGCCACCCAGGGTGTTGATGGCGCTGACTTGCCCGGCGGCCGCCCCCGACTTGCGTCCCGACCGCGCCAGGAGCGCGATGCACAGGGGCAGGCAGGCGCCCATAAGAAAAGTGGGCAGCAGCACCAGCCAGGCGGCGCGCGCGAACACCACCGCGACCATGGAGAACCACCCCGTCAACGAATGCACCTGCCGGATGCCCACGTAGCCCGGAATCATTTCGGAAGCGTGAAGCAGGCGCGGCGACAGAGCGACCAGGATGGCGAGCGCGCATTGCAACCCCCCGAACAGCAGGGCCAGGCGCTCCACCCGAAGCACACGGCAGCGCCGGGACACCCAAGCCGCCCCCAGCGCCAAGCCACCCAAGTAGGTGGCCAAGATGGCCGCGAAGGCATAGGTCGACGAGTTGAGGTGGGGCAACAAGGCACGTGTCCATAGGATCTCGGTGGCCAGCGCGGCAGCGCCGCACAACCCGGCGGCGAGCAGGACGGAAAACGGCCGGATCACGGCCGGGGCGGCCGGGGAACGATCCGCTTCCACCGGCGCCGGGGAGGACCCCGCCCCACCCCGGAAAAGCGACAGCGCCGCCACGCCACAGGCGAGGTTCAACCCCGCTGCGACCATGGCCGTGCCCGAGATCCCCAGCACGCCGATGCCGACGAAACCCGCCAGCACGCAACCAAGCATGGCACCCGCCGTGTTCGCCGCGTACAGGACGCCGCCGCCCGAACGGGCCTCGGGATCCGACGCCTGCATCACAAATGGAAACGTCAGGCCCATGGCCATGCTGGGCACAAGCAACAGAATCGCGGCGAACGCGTAGCGCGACGGGAGACTGGGCAAAAGTTCCAACCGGGGCAACAGCGAGGTCACCGCCAGCGCCGACAAGCCAATCCCCAATTCCGCCACGCCGTAACCCATGGCCGGCCGGCGCAACCGCGGCGCCCAGCGCGCGCCGAGCGCCCCGCCCAGCGCCAAGCCCACCATGAACAGACCAACCACCAGGGTGATCGCCTTGCTCGTGGCCCCCACCACGACCTGCAGTTGGCGCGCCCACAGGATTTCGAAGCAGAGCCCGTTGGCTCCCGACAACACGAACAAGGGGACAAGCCAAGCTGGCCGAGGGGACGCGGACCTTGGTGTCATGCCAGGCAAGGGTACGCGCATCCTTGGCGCGGCTTCAAGAATCTCGGCCGGGATGAGCGGACGAGTGCCGCGACGAATCCAGCTTCCGGCTGCGGAGCGCGGGACACCGCCGTCCTTGAGCACGCACGAGTGACGTTCTTCGCGGACCCGATCGCGGAGATTGTCTCGAAGGGTCTCCGTGCACAGATGTGTCATACTCAGCCGCATGACAGGCCGACAGATCGGCACCGTGGCCACGATACTCCTGGGGGGGATCGGCTGCATGAAGGCAGACCGGTTGGTGGCCGTTCAGACAGAAGCGTGGCGTCCCTTCTCTACGCCAACGGTGGTCGCTGGACTGGTCTCCGGTACGACAGATGTTCCAGATGTTCACGGTGCGTCTCTCACCGGTGATGAAAAGGAGATTTATCTTGCGTGCGCAAAGGTGGGTGAGGCCAGCTTTCACATCTGGAAGAGCACGCGAATCACCAAGGATGCGGCGTGGAACATGGCCACGCTGGTGGACGAAATCACCGGCTCTGGCGACGATGTGGATCCAGACGTTTCTTCCGACGGCCTGACCCTGTACTTTGCCAGCAACCGATCGGGCGCGGGATTGCGTCTCTATGTTTCGCAGCGGACCACGAGTGACAGTCTGTGGGGACCGCTAAAGGAACTATCGGAGCTTTCTTCTCCGACGCTGGACAGGTATGGACCCAGCGTCGACCCAAGCGGGCTTTTCATGGCTTTTGGCTCCGCCTCGCTGAACTCGAACAACTACCGCCTCTATTCCGCGTCCCGCAGCGACCCTCTCGGAACCTGGGGAAATGTCCAGGACCTTTCGGGCATCAACTCCGGCATGGAAGACAACGACCCCGCGCTCTTTAATGGTTCGCGATCTCTTGTCTGGAGCTCTCGAGACCCAAGCGGCGGAGCATCGTGGGATCTCGTCGAAGCCAGCCGTTTCGACCTGACCACGCCATTTTCCGCTGCGTCGAAGATAGTCCTGGACACGCTCAATACGAGTTTCTCGGAACGCTATCCCTGGGTGTCGCAAGACGGTACCCATATCTTGTTCAGCAGGGAGCCAGTGGGCCTCCCCGGCGTCCTCTATGAAGCATGGCGGTGAAGGTCGCCAAGGATCCAGGAATAGATCGATAGAAGGTTTCCGGAATGTCGCGCCCTTTCAGGCGGTGCCAGGCTGAATCCAGCCTTTGAAGATGGGTGAACCGCACGCTTGCAAGGAGACGTCACATGAAGAATATCTGCCACTTCGCCCTCGCAGCCTCTCTGGCTGCCTGTCTTGGCTGTGGAAATGACACACAGACACCAGCACCGGGAACCGGCGGATCCACTGCGACCGGCGGCGTGACGGTTGGAACAGGAGGCATCAGCGCAACGGGTGGGGTCAGCTCCACCGGTGGCAGTCAAGCAACCGGCGGTAGCCAAGCGACCGGTGGCAGCCGAGCGACCGGTGGCGCGATTCAGGACGGCGGCAGCCGAGCAACCGGTGGCGCGATTCAGGACGGTGGCAGCCGAGCGACCGGCGGCGCGATTCAGGACGGCGGCATCCGAGCGAACGGCGGCAGCCTCTCGTCCGGTGGAACACCGGCGACTGGTGGCACGACCCTGACGCCGACAGGCGGCACGCCTGCGACCGGCGGCACGACCCAAACCGTGACCGGCGGAGGCCCCGCGACGGGTGGCAGGACGGCTTCCGGCGGTACGCCTGCGGCCGGCGGCACCACCCCGACCGGTGGCACGACCGCGACTGGCGGCGCTGGCGGTTCGACATCGACCGGTCCATGCAGTGCCCTGCCCGTCAGTCCCAATGCCACCGCCCAGGCCAAGAATCTGCTCTGCTTCATTTACAGCCAATACGGCAACCACGTCATCTCAGGGCAGCAAGAAACCAGCTGGTCGAATCCCGAAGGCGACATCAGTTGGTACGCCACCAACGGCCTGAAGTATCCGGCCATTCTCGGCGGCGACTTCCTCTACCCGTCGGGTGGCAGCGACACCTCCGAGATCAGCGGGGTCACGCGCGCCATTGCCTACTGGAACGCGGGAGGAATTTCCATGTTCCGCTACCACCAGGGTATGCCGGTCGCCGGCACAACCTACAAGAACGACTGCTACACCGGCACCAACTGTGCCGAGTCTACTCCCCCCGCCGGCTTGCTAGACAACGCGGTTACGGCTGGAACCTCAGAGAACACAGCGTTCCTTAACCGGCTCAACTATATCGCCTATCAAATCGGGGTCATGAAAGCCGCCAACGTACCCATCATCCTGGCGATCTTCCACGAGGCGCAACCCAACGGTTGGTTCTGGTGGAGCAAGGGGACTGGAGCCCAGTACGTTGCACTGTGGAAGTACACGTACAATTATCTGACCGCCACCAAGGGGCTCACCAATATCATTTGGCTCATGCCCTTCAGCGGCCTCAATGGCATAGCGGCCACGAATTTCAGTGCCTTCTTCCCTGGCAAGGACATGGTCGATCTTTCGGGTCCGGATTACTCAAGCGATGCCGCGACCTACACCAAGGTCAAGGGCGTGCTCGGAAACACCATGCCCATTCCTCTTCACGAATCGAGCAAGTTCCCGGATCCGAGCACCCTGTTCCCAAGTTCCGCGCCTTGGGTGCTCTTCAACACCTGGGCGGGTTCGCAGATGAACAACACCTCTATTCCCACTGCATTCAACAGCACGTACACAGTCACGCGCGACAAGGTGCCCAACCTCAAGTAGAAGTCGTGCGTCTGACGTCCGCCTACGGCCCCATCAGAATGACGTTCACTTGCCCGTGCGCGTGCTGCAACACCACGAATGGGTATTGGATGGTTCCCAGATTGAGAATATCGAAGGGCTGGCCGATGATCTTCACCACCTGCGCGGAGGTCGACGAATAGAGTTCACGCAACGCCTTGGTGACTTCGTCGCTCATTCCGTGCGTCGTGTACCGGGTCTGCCCATACCCGACCAGCTTGTCGAGAATCTCCTGCGTGACATAGGCGCTATCAACCTTGGCGAAGATCTCCTTGTAGCCGTCGCCATCGTCGTCGGTGATGCCGTCGCCAAGCTGTACGAAATTCTGAAACACGACCTCGACCCACAGGGCGCCATTGGTCGCGTCGAGGAACACGCGCCTGATGTCTTGTGGCAGCGGGGCATTGCTACCCCAGTTCTGCTGGCGAACCGCCACACCCGCCAATTTTAGATCCACCGACTTCGCCGCATTCCAATCGGTCAGCCAGTTGAGCATCGGCGTCCACAGCATGTAGTCCGTGTTCTCCATGGCGGCCACGGGCGTGCTTGCGATGGAATCGACCACGCTGGCGAGGTCGAGCGCTTCTTTTCCGTCGTTCGTCCCCCCACGGATGGGAAAACTAAGGTTCATGGCCGTGCCGCCGACGATCTGGGGCAAGGGCGCGGGCACCACCGCGGCCTGGGCACTGGTGTCGCGGTACAAGGCCGGGTTCTGCCAGTAGACCGCATTGTCGAAATTCCGGCGCGTGGGCGTCTCCGCGATGGCGATGGACAAGGTTTGCTTGGTCCAGTCGAACGTCGCATTGTAGGCATTGGCCAGCGCCACGTCCGCGGGATCGAGGTAGAGAGGCATCTCCGTCAAAGTGACATCGAAGTGGGTAGTGCCGTTTGCGCCCACATCGACTTCGACCTGAAACGGCTCGAACCAGTCTCGGTTGACCGTGACGACGATTGAGCCGCCGTCGACCGTGTCGACCGGACCGAGGGTGTAGAGCCCCTGTCCGTCCGAGTAGACCCACGCGGTACCCGATTCGACCTTGGCTCCCACGACAGGCGCGCCCGCCTGATCGGTGACTGCACCCGACAAGGTTCGGGCCGCTCCGCCGTCGAACGACGAGCCGGCATCGATGCCCAGGTTCACGTCAGGGGTTGCGTCGGCATCCACCGTGGGTGGCGCTCCGTCGAACCCCTGGAGATTGGCGGCATCACTTCCACATCCCGCGACGAGTGCGAGAGCGCACACCGGCAAGAACCATCGCTTCACTTCATGAGCCATGATAGAAGGCGACCCTAGCATCCAGCCGGGCGGCTGACGAAGAGGTTTTCTGTCCGACGCGTGATGGCTGACGGCATTTTCAAATAGAGGGTGACTTCGATGTTCCACAAAGCAAAGCGGCGACTAGGTGCGCTGGCACCAATGGTCACGGTGTTTTTCGCTAGCCTTGCGCTGGCTCCCAATCTGTTGGCCGACGATGCCTCGGACGACGGGGCGGCGGGCAATGCTTCAGGCGACGGCTCGGTGGGCGATGTTCCAGCCGACGGATGGATTGTGTGGACGTCCCTGCGGGATGGCGGCCGCGCCGAGTCCTTCCGCTGTCGCGCCGACGGTTCCGAGGTGACCCAACTCACCAAGACCGGCGGCACCAACCCTATCTGGTCGCCGGACGCGCGCTGGATCGCCTATCACGACACGGCCTCACTGACCCACCTGATGCGCCCCGATGGCAGCGACAACCGTCTCATCGGCGCGTGGCACATCGCCTGGATGCACGACAACGCAGGCCTCTTGATGCTCGATGGCGACGATGGGTACATCCTGGACCCAGACACCGGCGACAAGACGCCGCTGTTCAAGGCGAGCGAATTCACCGAATTCCAGAACACGCTCACCAACTACTACGACATGACCCACGACCGTCGCTACATGATGGTGGGCACTGGGTTGTACGACTACGGATTCACGGGAAGCAACGGTACCTTCACGCAGGGCTACTCGGCGGTCATCATCGACATGCTGGACAAGCGAAAGATCTACATGTTCGGGCTAGGCTGCTGGCCGTTCACCCCGCCCGCGGGCGACCTCGTCTATCACATTCGCGGCGACAACCCGACCTGGCCGGACATCTATCGGATGAATCTCGCGGATCTTCTCACCCGATCTTCGTACGCGCCCGAGGTTGACTATCCAGATCCGGACTGGGGACACGAATACCATCCCCAGATTTCCCAGGACAACCAGTGGCTAGTCTACATGGCATCGCAAGGGTGCCACTGGGACTACAGCTGCAACAACGAGATCTTCATCCACAAGCTTGGCACCGACTCGAAATCCCGAACCCAAGTGACCTACGACCCCTCCTTCGATGCCTTTCCCAGTATCCACATCGGAACGCCGTGGACAGCAACGGATCCCGCTCGACTGGTGCTGTCGCCGAACAAGATCACGTTCTTCGCCCGCAACGCCAGCGTGCCCGCGCCCCGGACGGTCCTGGCCAAGAGCTCGGCCCCAGACGGCGCCGGGGTGACCTCCGTAGCGGTCGCGACATCGGCGAACTGGCTCGACGCCACGGTCGACGGAAACAAAATCACCGTCAGCGTGCGCGCGGGCCAGGTGTGGCGAGGACGTTGCCAGACAACGCTGTCGGTGACGGTACCCGGGCTGCTGGACAGCCCAGGGGTGATACCGATCGTGCTGGACGCGGACGACAGCTTCCCGGTGGCACCTATCTCGTCCGTTTCCTACGATGCGAGTGTGATTGACGCGGACAATAGCGGCCTCGATGGCGGCGCCATCAGCATCGATTCCGCCTCGGATCTAGCGGTGGACACGCCTATTCCATGCGACGTAGACATTCCATCCGTGGATGGCTCTCCCGTTGCAAACACACCGCCAGCAAGCAAGCAGACAGGCGGCGGTTGCGGTTGCTCGCTTGGTCGGTCGCCAAAATCCACGAGTGCCTTCGTGCTCTTCCTTCTCGCGTTTCTGATTCGTCGGCCAAGGCGATCCGCGGCCAACACCAGAGACACCACTACGCCGAGGCGGCGCGTTTGCCCATCTTAGAGTCGAGGTACCAGATGCCGCCGCCTTGTTCGCCGACGGCTTTTAGTTGGTCCACGATTTGGCCGACGTTCGCCTCTTCTTCGACTTGTTCGGTGACGTACCATTGCAAGGTGATCTCGCTGGCGTAGTCTTTCTCGACCCGCGACAGTTCGAAGAGGGCGCCGATCTTGCCCGTGATGGATTTCTCGTGCTCCAAGATCTTTTCGAACACCTGGGTCAGGGTGCCGAATTCGAAGGGTGGCGCGCTGATGGCGCCGAGTTCCAGCTTGCCGCTGCGGTCGAGCAGGAAGGTGACCAACTTCATGGCGTGCTTGGTTTCTTCCTGCGCTTGCACGCGCAACCAGTGCGCAAAGCCGCGGAAACTCCGGCCTTCGCAATGCGCGCTCATGGCCAGGTAAAGCTGGGCCGAGTACTGCTCCAAAGTGATCTGTGCATTGAGAGCGTCTTGGATCTTCTTGTTGATCATGGCTTCTCCTGTTTTTGTTGGGAACCCTGAAAGGGTTCCCAATCCCTCCCGCGATGGTACGCATCCGGCAAAGCCGGCTGGCTTCCCACGCGGTCATGCTGTTTTGGATCCGGTCCTTTGAAATCATACTGCTCGGATGCGATCTTCGAATGCAGTGAGCGCGGCTTTCGCGCCCTCGCCCATGGCGATGACGATTTGCTTGAACGGAACGCTGCTGACGTCGCCGGCGGCGTAGATGCCGGGCTTGCTGGTCCGGCCGCGCTCGTCGATGACGATCTCGCCCATGCGATTGGTGGTCACCAGTTCCTTGGCCACGGCGCTGTTGGGCACCAGGCCGATCTGTACGAAGACGCCGTCGAGCGCCACTTCGTGGATCTTCTCCGTCGGACGATCCTGGTAGCGCAGGGCCGTGACCGTCTGGCCGTTGCCCACGACCTCGGTCGTGCGCGCGTTGGTCACGATGGTCACGTTGGGCAGGCTACGCAGGTTGCGGACCAGGACCTCGTCGGCCTTGAGCTGCTCGGCGTATTCTACCAGGGTCACGTGCGCACAGATGCCGGCCAGGTCGATGCCGGCCTCGACACCGGAATTACCGCCACCGACGACAGCGACGCGCTTGCCTTTGTAGAAGGGGCCGTCGCAGTGCGGACAAAAGGCCACGCCGCGGCCCATGTAGTCTTTCTCGCCTGGGATGCCAAGCTCGCGCCACTTGGCCCCGGTGGCCAAGATCAACGCATCGGTGTGCAAGACTTCGCCACCTTGCAAGCGCAATTCCTTCTGCTTGCCGTGGTCGAGGATCTGCTCGACCTTGCGGTTGTCCAGCACATCGATGGCATAGCTGCGCAGGTGTTTCTCCAAATCCGCGGCTAACCGCCGGCCCTCCGTGTACGGCACGGAAATCAAGTTCTCGATGCCGACGGTTTCTTGTACTTGGCCTCCCAGCCGCTGCGCAACGAGCGCGGTCTTGAGCCCCTTGCGTGCGCTGTAGATGGCAGCCGAACTGCCGGCCGGGCCGCCGCCCAGCACGACCACGTCGTAGTTCTTCGCTGGCTGCGGCGCCTCGTCGGCCGAAGTTTCGCGGCCGAAAACACCTTCCAGCGTCTCCAGCAATTCGGCAAAGTTGGCCCGGCCCACGTGCACGATGGCGTTGCCGTTCGCGACCGCGGGCACGCCCTGAATGCCGAGGGCCTGAATGTCGGCCTCGGCCAGCTCGCCATCGATCATGTCATGCTGAAAATCCGCGTGCATGAGCGCCATCTGGTTCAGCGTCTGGACCACGTCTGGGCAATTCGTGCAGCTGAGCGAAACGTAGGTGCGCAAGCGCACGGGACCCTTGAGCGCCTGCACGCGGCGCTTGATGCCCTCGTCGGGCAATTTGCCTTTTCCGTCGCTGTTGAGCAGGGCAATGATGAGCGACGTAAATTCGTGCCCGCCGGGAACGCCGCGGAAGCGGATGCCGGTCGCGCGGCCGTCGCGAAGAATATCGAAGCGAACGCCCGCGACTTCGTCGGCGACCTCGGTGAGCGCGATCTTGTCGCTGCACGAAGCAACCTCGGCGAGCAGCTCACGCAACTCCTCTTGCTTGGGGTTGGCACTGCGAAATAGAGCTAGCGTCAGCGACGAGGACAAGGTCGCGAAGTGGGTCTTGAGTTGGTCCTTGATGCCTTGGTCCAGCATAGGTACTCCAGGTGGAGGTGGGAAATTTTGCAAAACAAAGATCCGGGATGGTCAGTCCCGGATCGTGCAGAAAACAGACTGGCCGGACTAGATCTTGCCGACCAAGTCGAGGCCCGGCTTCAGGGTCGCGGCGCCTGGCGTCCACTTGGCGGGGCAGACCTCGCCGTCATGGGTGGCCACGAACTGGGCGGCCTGGACCTTGCGCACCAATTCCTCGGCGTTGCGGCCGATGCCATTGTCGTGAATCTCGGCGAGTTTGATCTTGCCCTCGGGGTTCACCACGAAGCTTCCGCGGTAGGCGAGTCCCCCGTCCTTGCCGTCCTCGATGTAGACACCGAACGCCCGGCTGAGCGCACCCGTGGGGTCGGCCAGCATGGGAAACTTGATCTTCTTGATGGTGTCCGAAGCATCATGCCAGGCCTTGTGCACGTAGTGCGTGTCGGTGCTGACCGAATACACCTCAACGCCCATCCCCTTGAGCTTGTCGTACTTGTCGGCCATGTCGCCGAGCTCGGTTGGACAGACGAAGGTGAAGTCAGCGGGGTAGAAGAAGAATATCGACCACTTGCCCTTGAGATCCGCGTTGCTGACGGTCTTGAACTTGCCGTCGTGGAAAGCCTGAACACTGAATTCCGGAATCTGAGAATTGATGATGCTCGCCATAGAGTCTCCTTTGTTCCTGCTTCCTTGGATGCCGGAACTCTATGCGCGTTTCCAAAAAGAGAAAGGGGAGGGATTTGGCCGCGGCAATACGGTCCGCTCAAGCCACCTTGTCGAAGGCGCCGTGCTTGAGGTCAGCCACCAAGGGGCCGGCAAGCACGTCGGCGGGTGGCCGCTGCAGATTCCAGATCAGCCCCAGCGCCTCCAGCACACGGAGAACCCAATAGGTCAGGTCGATTTCCCACCAGAAGAAGCCTTGGTTGGCCGCGCTTGGGTAGTGATGGTGGTTGTTGTGCCAGCCCTCGCCCGTGGTGATGATCGCCAGCAGCCAGTGATTTCGCGAATTGTCCTTGGTGACGTAGCGCTGGCCGCCGAACATGTGGGTCAAAGAATTGATGGCGAACGATCCATGCCAAAGCAGGACCGTGGACACCATGAAACCCCATATCAGAGCATGCGTTCCGCCTACGAGAAGAAACGCCACTCCAAGCAGGGCCGGTGGCAAGAAGTCGATTCCCGGACGATTCAGAAAACGCAGCTCTGGATACTTGGCTAGATCGGGCACGAGCTTGAGATTGGTCTGCCAGGTGTCCTTCAGGATCCAGCCGACGTGCGAGTACCAAAAGCCCCGAAGCTTGGCGGAATGAAGATCGCGCGGAGTATCCGAGTACCGATGGTGCCAACGATGGTGACTGGCCCACCACAGAACGCCATTTTGGGCCGCACTCTGCGCTCCGACGGCAAGAAGAAATTGAAACACGCGCGAGGTGCGAAAAGCGCGGTGGGAAAAGTAGCGGTGATATCCGGCCGTCACCACGACCATGCGCACATAGTAGACGCCCACGGCTAGCGCGAACCCGCTCCAAGACCATCCGCCGATCAACACCCCAGCCAGCGCAACGAAGTGAACCAGCGCAAATAGAATCATGGTGGCCCGAATCGCTCCGTCGCGCGACTTTGGCAAGTCCGAACGCGTCCGAGAAACGTTGGCGACAGCACTTTCCATACATCTGGTATAGGATGGTCTTTGTCAGCCGGTAGCCATGGTTGGGTCACAACGAGGTCAGGTCACGGGCGACTCTCGCCTTCGCGTTGAGACACGAGAATCCGCGGCAAGATCGGAACTAGGACCAAGGCCAACAGCGACGTGCCGGCATTGAGCCAAATCAGGCGGCTCAGGTTGTGATGCCAGCCGGCGCTGGGGTGCTCGTACAGCCAAGATCCGATGGGATTGGAGATTGCGAATACGGCGATGTTGTAGACGCTCATCAAGAGCGCATAACCAAAGCTCTCGCTGCCCTTGGGCGTTGCACGCGCCGCGAGGTCGAAGAGGGGCAAGATGCCAAGAATGGCAAGGAATCCATTGGCGGTGTCGATGATCATTGCGCTTTGGGGTGAGCGGTACCACAAGTAGAGCAAGCTGCTAATGGCGTTGAGAAGAATGCCTCCCAAGAGCAGTGGCCTAAGCGAGAGCTTGCGGCAGAAATAGGCGTAGAGCCCGGTCGCCACAATACCGCCAATTCCAGCCAGGGCTTGCAGGCGGCCAATAAATTCCGTGCTGAATCGCAGAACGTCCTGTTGGTAGTAATTCATGGCAATTCCAAAACCCGGCGCCATGAACACGAAAAGCAACAAGACCGCGGCGGCCCACATGGTTTTCGAACGCAAGATGAGACGGAATTGCACGGCGGCCGCCGACCAAACCGCCAGATTGCGACGTGCAATCCGCGGTTCTTTCACCAGCACGATAGTCATTGGCACGAGAAGAAACAGGAGCATGGCCCCCACACCCGCCGTCCAACCAAAGGCACGCGCCGCCAGCCAGCCACCCACGGGTCCGGCGATCACATTGATGACACCGTCAATAGCATAGCGCACGGACGCGAACCGACCCGTGGCGCCGCCTTCCTGCCCGGCCTCTACCAGAAGACCGCCAATGCTGGTGCTGGCGATGACCATGGCGGTATTCAGCACAACCATCAGCCAGAAGAAGGCTGCGTAGGATCGCGGCGCGATGGCAAAGATGGACCAGGCAAGCCCCGCGACCGCACCGGCCACGATCGTGTAGCTGCGCCGTCGCGTGCCGAAGAGCGGGAAGCTGTCGCAAAGCAGGCCCGCCAGCGGCTTGAGGTACCAGGCAAAGGTCGCGATGGCGAAGAAGTTCGCCTGCTGGGCGGCGTTGAAGTGAAACTCGTTCTTGAAGAGGAACCGGAAAGGCAGCTGACCTATCACGCCGGGTTGGCCCAGGGTGGTGATGAAAAGCCCCACGGAGATCAGAAAAAACATGCGCCGAAGGTCGGCTGGCGAACGCACGATCGGGCCAGGATTCGCGGCAGGGCTTGGCGCATCCTGGTCGGCCGAGCTGCCGTCGGTGGAACTTGACTTCATGCCACGTCTTCTTCTTTCGTCGCTGACAGTAGCCCATCTTGGGCGAAGAGCCATCTACGGGCGATTTCCGAGCAATTCGAAAAGCCAACGCGTGGCGCGCGCGCGAAAACCCGAGCCATGGCCACGGTTGATGTGACGAATGATCGCCCTGTCGTCGAGAAAGAACGTGGTGGGCAGGCGATCCTCGCCAAACGCGTGGGCAAGTGCGCTGTCCCGATCGAGCGCAACCGTGGTTCCTGCCGGCAGAGGATGGCTTGCGAAGAAATCTCTCAGGGCCGGGACGTCGCCCTCGACCGCAACGACCATCACGTCGAAACGCGACCCGAGTTTCCGCCTGACCGCGAGGATCTCGGACAGACCTTCCTGGCACGACTGGCACCAACTGGCGAAGAAATCCACGACCGTCACGTGCCCCACCAATTCCTCGCTGCGCACGCTTTGCCCGGCCAGAGTCTGCGTCTGAAAAGCCGGCGCGGGTTCGCCAACCTGCGGCCGGGTCGCATTGGCCACCAGCAAGGGCAAGAGCAGGAGCGAGATCATCGTTAAAGTCTATCTCGAATCAGGCCTGCTCCTGCGTGCCAACATCTGCATATCTGGGATCGACTCTATTCAGCGGTGACCACCGTGCCCGCCGCCGCCGTGTCCACCACCAAACCCGCCGTGCGAACCGCCGCCAAAGCCGCCGTGCGAACCTCCACCAAACCCGCCGTGGAATCCACCGCCAGAGCGAGCGCCGCCGCCAAAGCCGCCGTGCGAGCCGCCGCTGAAATTCATGTGGCCAGCAACGCCACCCCGATAGCCGCCCGCAACGCCGCCACGATAGCCGCCGGCAGCGCGATAGCCGCCACCAAAGCGCGGACCGCCACCGTAGCCATATCCGCCGCGAGAGCCGCCGCGATAACCGCCCCAACCATAACCAGCGTGATAGAGGCCACGATACCAGCCAAAGCCTAGGGCACCACGGACGCCAAAGTATGGATACGCCCCCCAGCCCCAAATCCAGGGCGCTGCCAGCCATGTCCAACCATAGCTGGGATAGTAGACGTACGCATAGGGAGACGTGTCGGAGGCCGTCCCTTCATAGGTATACTGATCGCCGTACGGCATCCAAACCCACCCGTACTGCTCCGTGTACACCCACTGGCCCGCACCGGCTCCTTGATTCGCCGCCATCGGCTGCTGCACCTGTGGCTGCTGCATCCGCGCCTGCGTCCCCGCCGGCAGATTGGGAGGCTGCGCGGGTGGTGCGGGTGGTTGAAGATCCGGAGCGGCCGAGGCCGGCTGGATCGCCTGAGGATTTGGCGGCAGGCCCGTCGAGATATCGACGACGTTGCCGGCTCCTTCGCTAACACGCGCAACACCGAATCCCGAGAGCAAGAAACAAAGGCAGGCAGTCAATTGAGTCTTCATGGAACCACCTCACATCTTGACTAATACCAGAGCAATCTCCGTGCCGCATCCATTAGCTGGCGGGCAGCTCATTGGTTCAAGACAAATCACCCCAAATTGGGCGCATGCCATTTCGGCATATCCGTTCGACCAGCGCCAAACCACCCACAATTCCACAGGATCGCTGTCGAGCGCCCAGAATGTCAAGACCTTCACCCTACCTTGCGCGCGACCTTCTCCAGGTGTCACGGCCTGCGTCCGGTCATTCAAACCGAAGTACCTTCCGTGGCGCGCTTAGCCCGCTGTGAACGATCTTCACGGGTTGGTGCCGAAGCGAATTAGTTGGCGCCAGCCAGCTTTCGCGGTCATAGTTTCGCTTGTCCTTGCCTTCGCATGCTGCGAAGCGCGCCGGAACCGGTTAGCGGTCTTGCTGTCTGAACGGTTTTTTTGCACGGACCGTTCACATAACCCCTGACCTTCCGCCTTCTTGGGCGGGGCGCACCGAAAGGTCGGGGGAGACTTCCAAGAGGATCGCTTTTGATGATCGCTACCGCTTCGACCCCCGTATCACGTCCACTTTCCGCCCCGATTTCCGCCAACCCTTCGCCCGAGGCACCTACGCCCGCGCCGCAGGCCAGTGCCTTCGCGGCATTTGGATTGCGCGTTCCCGTTCTACGCGCCGTTGCGGCCGAAGGCTACTCCACGCCTACGCCCATTCAGGTGCAGGCCATTCCTTTCGTCATGCAAGGACGCGACTTGCTCGGTTGCGCGCAAACGGGAACCGGCAAGACCGCCGCCTTTGCGCTGCCGCTTTTGCATCGCATGTCCGATCCCGCGCAAACCAAGCGCCGCGTGGGTCCGCGCGTGCTCGTGCTGGCGCCCACGCGCGAACTGGCCGTGCAGATCGCGGACAGCTTTCGCGTGTATGGCAAGCACGTCTCGCTCAACTACGGCGTGATCCTGGGTGGCGTTTCGCAGGGCTCGCAAGTTGCGACCTTGCGCCGTGGTGTCGACGTCCTGGTGGCCACTCCTGGCCGCCTGCTCGATCTCATGAGCCAGGGCTGCGTGCCGCTGGCGGACGTCGAGACCCTGGTGCTCGACGAGGCCGACCGCATGCTCGACATGGGATTCATCGATCCCATCCGCCGCATCATCGCCAAGTTGCCGACCAAGCGGCAGAACCTGCTTTTCTCGGCCACCATGCCTCCCGCCATCGCCACCCTGGCTGGCCAGATCCTGCGCGACCCGGCCAAGGTTTCCGTCGCGCCCGCGGCCACGACCGTGGACACGGTCTCGCAATCGGTGTACTTCGTTCGCCAATCCGACAAGCGCACCCTGCTGCGCGAAGTCCTGCGCGATCCGGCGCTAACCCGCGCTATCGTCTTCACGCGCACCAAGGCTGGCGCCAACCGCGTCGCGCGCGACCTCAATGCGGCAGGGGTTTCCGCCGACGCCATTCACGGCAACAAGAGCCAGAACGCCCGCCAGAACGCCCTTGCGGGATTTCGCAACGGCAAGATGCGCGTGCTGGTCGCCACCGACATCGCCGCACGCGGTCTCGACGTGGACGGCATCAGCCACGTCATCAACTTCGAATTACCCAACGAACCCGAGAGTTACGTCCACCGCATCGGGCGCACGGCGCGCGCCGGCGCCAGCGGCGTGGCGCTTTCGTTCTGCGACGCCGCCGAGCGCACCTATCTGCGCGACATCGAGCGCCTCACACGCAAGAGCCTGTCCGTGGTCGCCAACCACCAATTCGTCGCTGGCAGCGACGTGCCGACGCCCTTGCCGACCCGCCAAGGTCGGGGTGGCCAAAGCCGTGGCAACGGCGGCGGCAACCGCCACTGGCGCCGAGGCTGAGAACTTTCCGGTTTGGGGCTCTGCTGTGTCACAATGGATCGCGGTGCTGTCTTGTGCGTGACAGCGCGGAGGCTCCATGAAAAACACTCCATACTTTCTCGCGATCCTATTGCTTCCAGCGTGCGGAGGTTCGAGTAGCAATCCTGGTCCCGACAACGACGCCGCAGTGGCGGGACCCGACAGCGCAGCCGTCGAGACCGGCGCGCCGACGCTGGGTGGCTCCGATGCCAAGGCCATGGCGTCGGGCTGCGATCATGCGGCGGCGCTCTGTGCAAAGCTCAGCCAGTGCGCGCCGTTTCTTCTCAAGGCCGCCTACGGCGACGCCGCGACCTGCACGGAACGCCTGACCGCGACGTGCACCGCTCAATCGCTTTCATCCGGCAGCGGAATGACCCAAGCCAACATCCTGGCCTGCGAGGCCAGTCTGGCCACCACCACCTGCAATGACGTGTTCGCCAACAATCTACCCGCCTGCACCTTCCACGGCACCCTCGCCGACGGCGCGACCTGTGGCGACAACAGCCAGTGTGCGAGCGGATTCTGCTCGACTGGAGGCAACCTGTGCGGGGTGTGCGCCGAAAAAGGCGCGGCTGGCGCGGCCTGCGCGTCCGGGAGCAACGACGAGTGCCAGACCGGGCTCGTGTGCACCACCGGCAAGATCTGCGCGCAGCCCGCCGCAGTTGGCGCCGCGTGCGACGACGCGACCAAGCCCTGTCTGACTGGCTCGTTCTGCACCACCGCCAAAACCTGCGCGTTGACCGTAGCCGTGGGCCAGGACTGCCCCGGCACATACCTCAATTTTGGCGACGGCACCATTTGTCTTGGCAAGACCAGCGCCCAAATCGGCACAGCAACGGCGGGACAGCCTTGTGGCCTTGCACCCGGCAATGGCGCGTCGGCCACTCTTTGCGCCCCGGGCAGCGTCGCGGCCTGCACTCTTCTTTCTGGCGGCATCCAACTTTTCGGCCTTCCGACCAAAGGGATCTGCGCGGCTCCTATTCAGGATGGATTCACCTGCACAGCCACCGATACTTGCCAGCCTGGCGCTCAGTGCATCGCGGGCACGTGCCAGATCCCATCCGGCAGGTATTGCCAGCAACCCTTGGATGCTGGCAATTAGCGTTCTTCTACTTGCAATACTTCGTGGGTTCCGGGTTCAGAACTTCCTGGAACGGATCGGGACTCGGGCGCGCGCTGGTGGTGCCGATGTTCATGAAGGTGGCAAAGCGACCCGTGCAGCCCGTGCAGGCGCAGCCCGACGGACTGCCACACGAACAACATTCGATGCCCCAAGGGTATGCGTTGTTGGCGTCCGCTGGGCGTGGAAAGTTGCCGCCTTCCAAGTGCGAGAGCAATCCAACGACCATGTTTCCAGCGACACCTTGCCCGGCGCAATAGTTGGAGATCCAAACGGCGGTGGTGCCGCCATTCCCCGTCGCATTGTAAAAATAGTACCAAGTGGCCAGGGCGATATTGCACGCCACGTCCTGCATGAATGTGAGATAGGTCGTTCCCCCGCTGGTCGCCCACCAGGTACTGGTGTCCGCCTGCGCAGCCAGCGCCGCCGGCCAGCTACAACCAATAAGTGCCATTTTCGCCATGGGTCCGTTGTAGTTGTAGTCGTGCACCGTCGAGGTGAAGCGGATTTGCAATAGTCCGACCGTCGGATCGTTGGCGGTCACCGTGCCCACTGTCCGCGTCGCATAGGTATCGGTAACGACCGAGACGGGATTGTAAGAACTCTCGGCGACAATAGCGGATGTGACTACCGCCTCGCACTTGCGCAACCAATCGGTTTCCGAGGGCGCGAATTCCTGGCAACTCATTGCGATAGAGCAGGCTAACTTGTCGAAGGCGGCGCCCGCGGGGAAGTTCTTCTTGATATTGCTATAGGCATAGGCCGGCAACGCACCGACCGCGGTCTTGTTGTTGAGCCAATCGGAAACCACGCCAAATTCGGTTGGATCGGCGTTGGGACAGCCAACGACCGTGCCCGTGGATCCACCGCTGCCGCCACCACCTGACGCGCCGCCCGCGCTGGAGGTTCCACCTGTGGAAACAACACCTCCGGTGCTCGAAGTGCCGCCCGCACCCGCCGAGCCATCCAACTTGCCAGCCGCGCCTCCTGTGCTGCCCGCGTCGGGTTTGCCCGAGACGCCGCCACTCGAAATCGTCCCGCCCAAAACCGCCGTGCCGCCGCTCGCGCTGGATCCGCCCGTGCTCGTCACGCCACCTGTGCTCATCGCGCCGCCCGTGCCCAGCGCACCCCCGCTGACTCTGCTGCCACCACTGCTCGCGGTTCCGCCGCTGCCCGACGATCCGCCGGCGCTGGGCGCGCCCCCACTTGTGCTGGCGCCGCCGCTGCCGCCCGAACCCGGCCCAGGGCTGCCCCCTATCGAATCACCACTCCCCGAACCAGCGTCCGAGCAGGCGCCGAATGCGAAAAGAAGCGCCATCATTCCGCGACCCATGATCGACGAACGTCGGCTGCTTCTCGACATCGCTGCCCTCACTTGCACGGTTTGGGGTTCAACGCAGACTGTCTGGCCTCGTCAAGAAACGCCGCTTGAGCAAGGCCCCGCGCAAGCATAACCTATTCTAGTGCCTCGACCGCAGCGTAATGCGACCAGATGGCGCCGTGGCTTTCGCGCGATGGCTAGGCGCGAGGAGGGCGAATACTCGACGTCTTCAACCGACGAGCAACGACGCCAGCGCGCGAAAGATCAAGCCAGATGGTTGCAGAACGTCGCGGTCGAGGCACCAGGTCACAGCGACGAACGAGCGGCGCTGTCTTCAATGGGCGTTCCAGCTTCGATATGCATTGGGGCGTTGTGATGGCGGACCGCTTTGCTTGCCTCAAGGCAAGCGCGCCCGAAGGGTTTCTCGATCCGCTTCCACAGTTCGTCCTCGGCGTCGGCGTATAGCTTACGTCGGCTCCCCGTGAACTTGACCGAGGTGAGCTTTCGTCCATTGACGCCACTGCGTAGATCGATGGTGAGAACCGCCTGGTCTTTGCCCGTATCCTTGATTTGCCCATGGACGTAGAGGGCTAGATCCAACGCGGCGCCCATGTCGCGGTACTGCTCGGTCGTGTCCGGCGGTCGCAAATTGGTCGACACTTCCCTGACCTTGGTCTTGAGCACCTTGAGCACTTGCCCACGGATCTGTTCCACGCTGTCTCCGCGAAAGTCGAGGAGCGCAATCTTGCTTGCCGCTACGACATCGGCTCCCGCTCCGACGCGAACCTCGGCGCTCGCATTCGCCTTGGCGCTGCCGCGCGATTTGGCCTTTCCCGTCTTTCGGGGCGCGGCCTCGGCCAGCGAGACGGTGCCCGCGAGTAGCGCCGCAACAATCCATGCCAGCCCGAGCCTGCGCGGCGCGGACGATCCCTTGGTGAACATCCGAGACATCAGGATCTTTTACCCGTTTTGACCTGCTGGTGACTAGAGACTTCCTTCACGCCGATTGCGCACGCACACAAAAAGATGATAGCCACACCAGCCTAATGGATGCAGTCAAACACATGGGCGAGCAGTCGATCGGCCGGCTACTCCTGCGTTATTCACTGCCGGCCATCGCGGGTTTCCTGTCCAATGCGCTTTACCAAATCGTAGACCGCATCCTGGTCGGCCGCGGCGTTGGCACGGATGGCATGGCCGCCGTGACCTCGGCGTTTCCGCTTTCTATCGTTGCCATGGCGCTGGGGTTGCTGGTGGGCACGGGCACGGGCAACCGCATCTCGGTCCTGCTCGGCCAGCGCGACGCCGCGGGGGCCGAGCGCGTGCTCGGGCAGGGGCTGCGCCTGGCGCTGATCAATGGGACGCTGCTCGCACTTGCGTGCTGGGCGTTCACCAAGCCTCTCTTGCTAGCTTGCGGCTGCGCGCCCCACCTAGTGCCCATGGCGATCCCTTTCGTGCGCATCGTCTCCATCGGCCAGATTTTTCTGATCGCTCTCATCTCGATGGGCAACATCCTGCGCGTGCAGGGCCGGCCCATGCTCGGGCTGCTCATCATGCTGTCGAGCAACCTGCTGAATATCGGGCTGGCCACGGTGGCGATCTTTGCTCTGCACTGGGGCATCACCGGGACGGCGCTCGCCACCGCCATCTCGCAAGCTGCGGGCTGTCTGACTGTCATCACCGTGGTGCAGGGCCGATCGAGCGTGCTGCACATCCGGCGCGCGCTCTTGAAGGCCGACCGGGGGCTGGCGCGCTCGATCATCGCCCTCGGTGCGCCGTTTGGGTTGATGCAGCTCTTGGCCACCATGGTGTTCTTGGCCGCCAATCACGGAGCGGGCGGACAGGCCGGCACGCGCGGGGTGGCGGCGCTGGGCGTGCTCAATACCGTGGCCATGTTTCTCATCTATCCCCCACTCGGCGTGATGCAAGCCATGCAGCCGCTGGTTGGGTTCAACAAGGGCGCGGGCCAGATGAAGCGCGTGCGCGCCATCCTGGTGCGCGTGCTGCTGGCCACCACCGCGATGGGTGCGCTCTTTTCGATCCTGACCGCGATCTTCCCCGGAGCCATCGCCGGCCTGTTCAGCAAGACCGATCCCGAGCTCATCGAGATGGTTCGCCGCGGATTGCCCTGGTTCACGATTCCCCTCACGCTCTTCGGCGTCACGGGAACCATGGCGCACTACTTTCTCAGCGTGCACGAACCGCGCATGGCCGCGCTGTTGCTGCTCGGCCGGCAGGTTTTGGCCATCCCCTTGTTCGTGCTCATGCCACGCTGGCTGGGTTTCTACGGCATCTATCTGGTCGGCCCCTGCGCGGATCTGCTGTTTTTCGTGGTCGCCGGCACCGTGATGGTGCGCGAACTCGCCAAGTTGCGTTTGGCAACGCGAGATCTGGTTGAGCCATGACTACTTGGCGGGCACGCCGTCGGCCGTGGGCTTCGCCCTGAGCTTCGCGCGCACGAAGGCGCCGCTTGCTGAGAGTTCGTCGGCACCCCAGATCGCGTAGCCTTGGGGGCCGATGGTTTGGGGTTCCATCAGCGAGTCACGCTCGACGAGCGCGGTCTTGCCCTGCTTCATCGCTTCCGCCAGGCTGATAAGCGCCGCACTTGATTCGCTCTTGTCGCAAAGCGACCAGTTGGTCCAGCTGATCTGGTTTCGGTCGAGAAACTCCAGCCATGTTTCCGCTTCGGCCAGGTAGAGCTGGCCCGAGCCCGTGTAGTCGGTGGTCCCCCATTCGGAACAAAAGACAGCGGCCCCGGCATCGATTGCGGCCTGCACCTTGTTGCGCAGGGCTTGCCGGTGGCTGCCAGGGTAGAAATGAAAGGTGTACATCAAGTTCGTGCCCTGCACCGGATCGGCCGCGGCCACATCCACATCCTGGCTCCAGGTGCCGGAGCCGATGAGGATCACATTGTCGGGATCGTTGGCGCGAATCGTGGCTACCATCTTCTCGGCGTAGGGCTTGATGTCCTTTGCCCAGGAAAGATCGCCGTTGGGCTCGTTCATGATTTCGTAGAGGACGTTCGGAACTTTCGCGTACTTCTTCGACGCCTCGTCGAAGAACGCCTGCGCCCCGCGGTAGACCGGGTCGTTGGGATTCCCAGGCGTGAGAACGTGCCAATCCACCATGACATACATGCCGTACGTGATAGCAAGGTCGACGCCCTTCCAAACCAGTTGCTTGAGTTCGGGATGGGCAGCGTAGCCGCCCTCGCCCACGTACATCGCCAGGCGAACCACGTCGGCTTTCCAGTCCTTGGCCAGCGCCGCGAAGGCCGCCTCGTTCACGATCTCACCATTCCATTGCAGCCCCATGGTGCTCATGCCGCGCAGCTGGACCGGTTTGCCGCTGCTGTCGCACAGATGCGTGCCGACCACCTGCAACTTGCCGAACTTGGCCGGCAGCGGCGCTTGCGCGACCGTCGCAGGCGCGGGCCCGCGCGCCGACGAAGCACACCCGAGCAAAGCCGGGCC
>Ga0265316_10000942_pt1 | contig 31693 bp, 22 predicted proteins | sample 4522metaG_FD_202092 | JGI IMG/M metagenome (GOLD analysis project Ga0265316, IMG submission 202092) | Rhizosphere microbial communities from Carex aquatilis grown in University of Washington, Seatle, WA, United States - 4-5-22 metaG | ecosystem: Host-associated > Plants > Roots > Rhizosphere >...
CAGGGGTTTTATATTTGTGTTTTTTCTGATTATAATATGCAAACAGATTCTTTTTACAGTTAAAATTTATTCCTTAAATAACCTGAAACTAATTAACAGCAAGCCAAAACTGTCTTATCCTCCAGCTAAAACTTTTTAGGAGTAAAATTATTTTTGCAGAATTCTTTTACTGTGACATGACTAAATACCATTAATTTTGTACAATTATAATATTTAAAAATAAAATATGAGAATAGGATGTGTTAAAGAAATAAAACATCACGAATATCGCGTTGGATTGACACCCTCTTGTGTAAAATCATATGTTTCGAGGGGACACGAGGTGAAAATTGAATCGGGTGCCGGCAATGCAGCAGGTTTTAACGATGATGAATATGCAGCATCCGGAGCCATTATTTCATCCGATAAAAAATCAATATTCGATTGGAGTGAAATGATTATTAAAATAAAAGAACCATTACCTGAAGAATATGGGCTTTTTCATGAAGATCAGATTTTATTCACTTATTTACACCTGGCAGCATCCCGCGATCTTACTGAAGCAATGATGCGCGCAAAAATTAAAGGTGTTGCATACGAAACAATTCAAACTGCCGATGGTCAACTGCCCTGCCTTAAGCCTATGAGCGAAATAGCAGGGCGCCTGAGTATTCAGGAAGGTGCAAAGTTTCTCGAAAAAACTTATGGAGGCCGCGGGGTTCTTCTTGGTGGAGTTCCTGGCGTTCATCGTGGTAAAGTGGGAATCATAGGTGGCGGGGTTGTTGGAATTAACGCCTGTAAAATAGCTACCGGTATCGGGGCCGATGTAACCATTCTCGATGTTAATCCCAACCGTTTGGCCTACCTTGATGATATTTTTGGATCGCGTATTACTACATTATACAGTACAGATGCAAATATTGATATGGTTCTTCAGGAGAGCGATCTTGTAATTGGCGCAGTATTGGTGCCAGGCGCTAAAGCTCCAACATTGATCAGACGCGAACACTTAAGCAAAATGAAGCATGGATCTGTAATTGTCGATGTAGCAGTTGATCAGGGCGGCTGTACCGAAACGACCCATGCTACCACACACGATAATCCTGTTTACATTGTTGATGGTGTTGTTCATTATTGTGTGGCTAATATGCCAGGCGTTGTTGCTTTAAGCTCCACCCAGGCTCTTACAAGCACTACCCTGAATTACGGATTGAAAATTGCTGAATTGGGTATCGAAAATGCAGCTCTTAAATCAAACGACATTAAACTTGGCCTTAATATTTATAAGGGCCATATTGTTTATGCCAATGTTGCAAAAGCATTTGATATGCCTTTCTTCAATTTCGATAGTTTGTCAAAGTAAAAAAACAAAGAACAAAATAAAAAAGGGGCTAAATAAATATAAAAGAAAAACACTTTTAAAATTAAAGCCTTCCCAAATTACTCTGGTTAAAGTATTATCAAATTGCAAAACGATTTTATCAAATATATAATTGGTTAATAATTAATCCATATCCTTATATCAATGTTGTTTAATTAAATTCGTCATTACGAGCGTAGCGAAGTAATCTGTTGATAAAGAGATTGCTTCGTTCCTCGCAATGACAACTTCATTCTAGTTTTTTACTTTATTAAACGACATTTATCCTTATATTGTGATTAACGGAAAGCCAATTAAATATGAAGCAGGTTACAAAACATTTCTGGAGGAATTAAATGATTCGGAGATAGCTTCAATTGATATCCTTAAACAAAAATGCGCCATAACAATTTATAATAATAAATCTGTTTTAACAATAACTTTAAAAAATTCCGAAACTTGTTCCTCTCATGAATAAACCATGAAAGACTGGTTCAATTTGGTGCTGTTCCATTAGTTTATTCGTGAAACTCAAATTTTAAAAGCGAAGCGCATTAAAATTTGTAAGTTGAACGAATCCCGATAGCGCTGCGTATCGGGATAAATGAGTTTAATACTCCGCTGCTTCCAGCGATAAAAAAATATTTTTCTTTGATACCTCGACAGCTCTGCTGCGAGGTAATTCATTTTTTTATAAATAAGCGTTTTTAAATATGATTATGATTTTATAACGAACTCATGTTAATTTAATTTATTTTTAAAAGAAAATTATTGTTATGAAAATTTTTAAGAAATATGGTAGAATAAAATTTGTACTGACTGTAATAATCACTTTGTTTTTAATTTCATGTAACCGGCAGCTACATGAAAAATCAATGAACCCATCAGGGTTTCAAATTGTGAGGGGAGTTAATTTAAGCCATTGGTTATCCCAGGATTTTGGCTGGTCTCCCAAATACAAATATATTAATGAAAACGACATCAGGTTCATCGACAGTATTGGTTACGACCATGTTCGTATTCCCATTGATGAAATGGAAATGTGGGATAACAACGGTACTCCGATTGAGGAAGCTTTTAAATGCCTGACTAATTGCCTTGAATGGTGCGCAAAATATCACCTCAGGGCTATTGTAGATTTGCATATAGTCAGGGCGCATCATTTCAATGCCGGCAACGATGGAACCACAAATATACTTTGGACTGATTCAACGGCACAAAAAAATTTCATCAACCTATGGGTGCAATTGTCTGGGAAACTTCATCAGTATCCCGATAATTTGGTGGCATACGAAATTTTAAATGAAGCCGTTGCCCCTGATCATGAGGATTGGAACAAATTGATGAACAAAACTGTCGTTGCAATTCGCAAATCAGAACCAAACAGGGTGTTGATTATTGGTCCAAATATGTGGCAAATAGCGCCTAATCTTCAATATTTAAAACTTCCTGAAGGTGATAGAAATATAATACTTAGTTTCCATACCTATACACCTTTGGCTTTTACGCACTACAAAGCCAACTGGACTCCAATAAAATATTATAAAGGGCCTGTTCATTACCCCGGACAAATAATTACAAATGAGGATTACAAAAAGTTCATCGATACAACAAACCTAAATTTATTATCGCAAACATCTGATTCAAGGGATACTTTCAACAAAAAACGTTTATTTGAAGTTTTTAAAACAGGCATGGAGTTTGCAAAATCAAAAAATCTTCAGCTCTATTGCGGGGAATTTGGTTGTTTACCAACTGTGGACAGAAAAGAACGATTACTATTTTATACTGATATTATTTCAGCGTTTGAAGAAAACAAAATTGCCTGGTGCAACTGGGAATATAAAGGTGATTTTGGAATTTATTTTTTTAACGGAGAAAAAAAGATTTCACTTCAACCCGATTTTGAATTGATAAATATTTTGCTGAAGGATGCAAAAAAAGAAATTAAGTATTGAAATAATTAAATTAAAAAAAATTGCTCAAATTGTTAATTAATATCTATTTTCTGAGTGAAGTTATTATTTCCTGAATTGATACTAACTAAATACATTCCTTCAGAAAATTTAGATAAATTAATATTCAATAAAAATTCATTTTTACCAAGCGAAATATACTTTTTGGTATTATAAAGACACTTTCCTGATAAATTAATAATTTTTATTTCTGCTTTCCCGGAAGTTTCAGAATCGATTCGAATATTGATTGTATTATTTGCCGGATTAGGAAAAATTAAACAATTAAATCCAGAAGTATTAGAAGATGGAATATTCACCACAATGGGTTTCTGCTTATTTGGTAATACAATCTGTGTACCGTTATAAAATACTGAAGTGTCAAATTTATCAGGAACTTCAATACCTATACCATATCCTTTGCTTACCCATATTATATTAAAAATTTTATAGTGGGGCAAACTGTCATAGCTTCCGATTCTGTTTCCTATTGTCAGTTGTTTTGTGGTATCGTTATAATTAATTTGGATTTCGGAATGTTTCCCTTTTTCATAATTGTAATTGTCATTTTCATCCTCATATATAGTAAACTGCCCATTAGCCCCGGCATATACCCTTAATTCAATAGTATCGGCATCTTTTTCCGTTGCATACTGGAGGTATGGCCCCATGGGTATTATTGAACCGGCTTTAATAAATAGTGGTATTTTTTCGATCGGGGCCTGGGCATCTATTGTTTGTCCGTCTTTATAAGCATCACCGGTCCAGAAATCATACCATATGCCAGATTTTGGAAGATATACTTTTCGGGTTTTTATTTCTGTAGTTGTACTATTACTGTATAACTGAGCGGTAACAGGGTTTACAAGAAATGCTGTGCCAAACATATACTGATCCTCGATATTGTTTATTGCAGCATCGGTTCTGAAATCGAATGCAAGGGCACGCATAATGGTATAACCTTCATTTGTAATTTTCCAGCCCAATGAATAAATATAAGGCAAAAGACGGTACCGCAGGTTATCGTAGTTCAATAAAATTGTTTTTGTCGCAGCATCCCAGTTATTAGAAAATAAAGCCTTTTCACCTTTTCCATGAATCCTGAAAATCGGGCAAAAGGTACCAAACTGGAACCAACGGGTAAAAAGTTCCCTGTTCGTTGGTGTTGACCAGTCAGGTGCTGACCAATGTATGTCACGGTAGCCTCCGATATCTGATGTCCAATAAGGAATGCCGGCAACACAGGAATTGATCCCTTGTGGCACTTGAATTTTGTAGGAGCTGAATTCACTTGTAATATCAGAGGACCATAAAGTTGTTGCATTTCTTTGTTGCCCCGCAAATGCCTGTCGGATGAGAAAAAAAGCACGTTTCCCTGAAATATCATTTCTCCAGTTTTTATATAAACCAACAGAATGCATTAATGAATAGGTATTAAAATAGTCTATTCCATTACCTATTGAGAATACCGATTTTCGCCTTGCATCTAAATTATCTCCATTATCCGGTTCACATTGGTCTACCCACCAGGCATCCCAACCATAAGGAGTGATCAGGCTTTCGTTCGCCTGTCTCCAGTAAATGTCCCGGGCGTTTGAACCATGTGCATCGTAATAAGTATCCCACTTATATGTCATAACATCGCTCCATAAAATATCTGTCAACCCCCCTGCATTTTTTAATTCAGTATAATTTTTAGTGGAGGAATCAAAAACAGGCCAGATAGAAATCATTCCATGAATATTCGCTTTATGCAATGAATCTACCATTCCCTTTGGATCAGGATAATTGGCCGGGTACATGATGTGAGAACCTATAAAATCAGGATACCAGTAATACCAATCCTGCACAATACAATCGACAGGTAAGCGATTATTTCTGTAATTATTTTTTACTGAAAGCACTTCAGCCTGACTCTTGTACCTGTCCTGCGACTGAAAAAGCCCAAAAGCCCATTTTGGAAACATAGGTGCCTGACCTGTTGCCTGGCGGTACAATGCAATAATATGATCGAATTCCGGCCCGTAGAAAAAATAATAATCTACCATGGTGCCACTTTCTGAAACATATTTGTACTTTGTATTTGAAGCTATTGTGCCATAAAAATTTGAGGCGGAATAATTGTCCCACATAAGCCCGTAGCCTTTGTTGGATAAAAGAACTGGAATGGCACCTGTCATATATTTAATGGCCATATCCTGGTTACGTCCTTTATAATTCATTGCACCATTATCAGTAGGATGACAGCCAAGCCCGAATAAAGCTTCATCTGAAGGCGATTGAAACTGGGTGGAACAATTGTAAGTTTTAATTCCGACAATGGTAACAGGTGTCATTTTTTCCCCTTCAGTTCCATCTTCAGCCAGGATTAATACATCTTTCAAATCGGTGTATTTAATTGAATTGTTAACGCTGTCCACCACTATTTTTAATTTATTCGTAGTAATAATATATTTCCCCGGATTTTCTGTAATTGAAAATTGTGGAATAGTTTCCCAATTATTATTTACTACAAGGGATGTTTTTGAAGTAAAAGCAGTCAACGTTGTGAATTTAATTTCAATAATATCATCACTGCAAATCTTTATTTTCAATAATCCGGTATTTAAAGTAAATGCAATTCCATCGGAATCTTTTGTATATGAAAGAATAGAAGCCTTAGTCTCGAAAGTTTTCACGAATTGGCAAATAGTTAATACAAAAACTATTGTTGCTATATTTATTATTCTTTTCATCTTAAAAAAATTAATAAAACATTGAATAAAATCTAATAAATTAAAATTTTTGTCAGTTGCATATAAAGTATTTTTTCACAATAAAGGTAATAGTTTTAATTTACCAGATAAAAACTTTATTGATGAAAAAACCGGAAGCCTGCAAACAAAAATGTAATGAAGGTTAGATATGGAAAAATATTAAATGAATAAAAAGATATGAAGGCTTTAGCTATGAGTTTTTAGGATTTTCTAAAATCAGTTCTATTGTTCCAGTTAGTTTTATTTTTCTTAAATGAACTATAGGAACTATTTTTTTTTGCAAAACCATTCCATTTAATAACATTTGGTCTGGCAGACATTGCAATACTCATAGGATAAGGGTGATCCTCAATAACCGGTATGGGCTTGGAAATAAGTTTATATATATCTGTTAAGTATTCTTGTTCTTCAACATCGCAAAACGAGAGCGCAACACCGCTTAATCCGGCCCTTCCTGTACGACCTATACGGTGCACATAAGTTTCTGCTATATTTGGCAATTCATAATTTATTACATGCGAAAGTTCTTCCACGTCAATTCCTCTTGATGCAATATCTGTAGCAACCAACACTCTTGTTTTCCTGATTTTAAAATTATTCAAGGCACGCTGACGGGCTTGTTGTGACTTATTCCCATGAATAGCTTCAGCAAGTATACCTGCCTTATTCAATACATTTGTAACTTTATCAGCCCCATGTTTTGTCTGGGTAAACACCAAAGCTGAATTTATGGATTTGTTTTGTAAAAGATGAATAAGCAATGATTTCTTGTCTTTTTTCTCAACAAAGTATAGCGATTGTTTTATAGAATCCACTGTTGATGAAACAGGAGTTACTGCAATCTTTACCGGATTTTTAAGAATGGTATTGGCCAGCTTCAATATATCTGAAGGCATAGTGGCTGAAAAAAATAATGTTTGTCTTTTTTCCGGCAAATTCAAGATTACTTTTCTTACATCATCAATAAAACCCATATCGAGCATCCGATCGACTTCATCAAGAACAAAAAGCCTGATGTGAGAAAGATTTATATATTTCTGCTTTATCAGATCGAGCAACCTTCCCGGGGTTGCAATAAGTATATCTACACCTGCCCTTAAAACATTTGTCTGGGTTCTTTGAGGCACTCCGCCAAATACAACTGCATATCTTAAACCCGTATATCTGCCATAAGCGCTAAAGCTTTCCCCTATCTGAATAGCAAGTTCTCTTGTGGGAGTTAATATTAATGAACGAATCAATTTCCTTTCACTTTTATTTTTTTGTTCTTCATGAATCATTTGTATAATGGGGATAGCAAATGCAGCTGTTTTTCCTGTGCCTGTTTGTGCACAACCGAGAATATCTCTATTTTCGAAAATAACGGGTATAGCTTGTTCCTGTATAGGTGTTGGTTTGGTATAACCTTCAGTTTTTAATGCCCTTAATATAGGCTCAATAAGATTTAAATTTTCAAATAACATATAATAATATTTTTATTAATAAAATAGCTGGCTAAAACTTTGTGGGTCCTGAAACAGCAGTATAAAGAAGGATTCCTTAAAAAAATACACAGATTGGTTAAACAAAACCAGAAGTAGGTTTTAAGAGGATTACCTTACGATTTCCCGGAACAAAGGTAGGTTAAATAAAAGTCTCGTGCAACTGTGCGAATTTATTAGGTAATAAAGATTGTTAAATTAGGCAGATTAATCTTTGCATTATGCCTTATTCTTTAAAAACATTTTGGTTTAGTTTTTACATATACCCTTAATTACGTTGCAACTGGTTTCCTGCTTGCCATATGCAATTTACTTGTAGCTTCCAACCTGTTAAAATACCGACTTCTTGCCTTTTCAGGGTCAGCATCTATGGCAATATAAATTTTTGTCCTCTGGTCAATTATTACTTCCTGCATCTTTTGTATATCAGGTGTTTTAAAAGTAAGGTGCTTTCTTTGATCGCGTAAATAAAAACTTTTTTCAATTATTGGAATAGCATTCTTTTCATCACTTTTCATATTTTCAGGTATAATTATAATATGTAAACTTGAGAATAAGAATGTTATAAACTACTATAAAAACGATTTATTTTAAAACTATTTTCAACTTTTAATATTAAATAGTGAATTAATATTTCAATAGCTGCAAATATTGATTAATCATTCCCGGTTCTCCCAATTTATTCAGCAATAGCCTTCGTTATTATATTTCCAAAGGCAGCACTTGGAAGCTTTATCCTTAAAATCGTCGAAATTGTAGGTGCTAAATCAGTAATATTCAAGTTATCAAAACTTTCTCCTTTTTTAATTCCTGCTCCAAATAATATTATTGGAACATGTGTATCGTAAGTATAACCTGTTCCGTGTGATGCAGATTCTTTTTTTTCAAATAACCATGTAGGTTCAGAAACTATTATAATATCGCCACAGCGCTTATAATAAAAACCGTTTTGAACTTTAATTGATATGTTTTGAGTAAAGTCCTGTTCTTCGAGTTGATTAGAAGTAAAGACCTGGGCAATTCCCTTTTGTTCTCTTAAAAATCCAGCTAACTGATTTTGAATCTCAACAAGGTTTATATTTTTTTCGTTTATGAATGACCGGTTTAAATAAATCTGATTATTTATTGTGAATTCAATCCAATTTCCAATGCCGAACTTCCTGTTAAGTGATATTGATGCTTCCTTTGAGAGTGAATCCAAACTTAAAAAACCAGTTGGCATTTTATGATCTGAAAGATATTTGACTATATCAGATACTCCATGGTCTGCTGTAAGAAATAAGGTGTAATTACCTTTTCCTACCTGCTTATCCAATATATCCAATAAGCGTGCAATGTCTTCATCAAGTCTCAGATAGGTATCGTTGATTTCTTTTGATAACGGTCCGAACTTATGCCCGATGGGATCGGTACTGGAATAACTTATTGCGAGAAAGTCAGTATAATTGCCCATACCCAGGCCTTCCTGCTTAATAGCATCTATGGCAAAATCTGTAAGAAGGTCATTTGCAAAAGGTGAGGTATATATAACTTCAAACTGCGGAGGATTTGTTCCGGATAATTCTTTTAAATTGTAAGGAAAACCTGGTTTGACTTTTCCGATAAAGCTTCCTTCATAATTATTATCATAAGCTATGCTTGAGGAATATGAATCTTCAGGCCGGAGCAATGTCCATGTATTTTCAATATATTTAAAAGCCTTCTTTTGATTGTTGAAATGAATAACCCAATCCGGAAGTTTTGACATGTAAAATGAACTGGAAATGAAGTTACCGGAATCCAGATCGACCCAATATACACCATCGGCCATATGGCCTGCCGGAAGAATTGCAGACCTGTCCTTAAATGAAACGGAAATCACTTTTGACTTTTGATTGGTCGATATTTTTAATTCGTCAGCAAGATTAGATGATAAAAGGTTTCGGGGAGACACGCCTTTTTTTATTGTATTTGCACCAACCAGTTTTTCTGTTGTGTCTTCCACACAATAAACCTTCCTTTTTAATTTGCGATCGTACCATTCATTATTAACAATTCCATGATATCTTGGAGTCGTTCCGGTATAGATACTGGAATGGCCAGGACCCGTAACTGTAGGTATGTAGTTATAATGAGCATTCCGGCAATTGAATCCTTCCCTTATCAATCGTTTGAAGCCATTTTCACCGAACTGGTCATAAAACCTAAGGAGGTACTCTTCACGCATCTGATCAACTACAATTCCTACCAATAGTTTCGGAACTTTTTGTTGTTGTGCCTCTAATAAGAATTGGGTGTTTAGAATTAAGATAAAAATTAAAAGGATAAAGGGAATTCTCTTTTTCATACCCTGAAATTTAGGTTACTTTTATAATAGCCTTTGCCTGCTTACCTTCATAGTTTATATGCCTCCTGCATTAAAACATTAAAACAATAATTCCAAATAAAAATAAATTTAATTTACTCATAATGTTTGAAATTAGAGTTTCAATAAAGTGAGAACGAATATCATGATAATAACGTCAATGGTGGTTATAAAATAATAGTTTATTTTTTTGCAACCAATTCGATTTTCCCATTTTAAGAACTTTTTACTACTTTTTATTCCTGGTTTTTAAAATTGCAAATTATAAAAATAAATTTTTTCTCTGTCAACTTATCACCTGATATAAAATAAAATTTTATCGCCTATAGAATTCAGGGCTTCGGATGGACTGGTGCTTTTTCTTTTCCTTGCCTGTGTCGGGCATAATTTTGTTGATATTAAAAAAGTATTTTTTCTACGTCATAAAAAAGAAAATCTTTAACAAGAAAAAGTTATAAATTTTTTGAAAAAAAGAAAAATTAAAATAACCATTTTGTATTTCTTCAATTTTTTAAGGTCATTTTCCTGATTTGAGAATTTATTTGGGAATATTTTTATGATTAATATGCAGAATTGTTTTTTATTCAATTAAAAAATAATTTTAATCTTTGTTAAAAAAATAAATGGTTAATTGGAAAGAAATCCGCAGTTATTTCCCGGTAGTTAATAATTATGTATATCTAAACCCGGCCGGCGGTGCGCCTATGTCAGTTCACGCCGCTTCTGAAGGAAAAAGGTTTTACGACGAGATGCTCGTTGGCGGCGATACTTATTGGGACGAATGGCTCGAAAGAAAAGAGTCGGTCAGGGAGAAGCTTGCAAATTTCATTAATGCCGATCCGCTGGAAATGGCATTTACACTAAATACTTCACATGGAATGGGCCAGGTAGCTTCCATGCTCGAATCCCAGGGGGATGCAATTACTATGAAGGATGAGTTTCCTTCTTCAACTTATCCCTGGATGCACAAAAAGGTTAATCTTCAATTTGTAGAACCGGTGAATGGAATTTACAGGATGGAGGAAATTGAAAAAGCAATTACTTCAAATACCCGCATTTTAATTACCAGTTATGTCCAGTACAATACCGGCTTCAGGCAGGATATTGTTCAACTGGGGAAATTTTGTAATGAAAGAAATTTAATTTTTGTTCTAAATGCGACCCAGGGAATGGGATCTATGCCAATTGATGTGAGAAAATCGCAGATAGATTTTCTTGTTTTCACAGGACTAAAATGGACTTTGGCCGGGTATGGAATAGGAGGGTTATTTATCAATAAAAAATGGTTCGGTAAAATAAATTTTCCGGCTGCCGGATGGCGAAGTGTTACAGATTCGGGCCTGATGAATAATAAAGTACTTAATCTGAAAAATAATGCTTCTGCAACCGAAGTCGGGTGTCCGCATTTCCCTAACATTTTTGCTTTGGGGGGTGCATTAGATTTGTTGAATTCAATCGGACAAGACAATATTTTTGAAAGAATAATGGAATTGAACAAACACCTTGAAAAGAAAATTGCTGAAATAAATCTTCCTGTTTTATCGGTGCTCAATCGTGAATTTCGTTCAGGGATTACCTTAATTAAAGTTAATGATGCGAAAAGCATTGTTCAGAAATTGCTCCAAAAGAAAATAATTGTTTCAGCCCGTGGTGAAGGGTTAAGAATTTCAGTCCATATTTTTAATAATTTTGAAGATATCGACATTTTGACCGTTGAATTAAAAAAATTAATTTTGCATTAATATTTCTGTTTTTCAATTTTAAAATGAATAAGAGAATAATTTATAAGGAAAATTTAAGAATTTCCCTGCTTTCAATAAAAGCAAATTTATTACGGGCAATATTGACTATTTTTATTATTGCTTTCGGTATTATGGCGCTGGTGGGTATTCTTACGGCAATCGATTCTATAAAAAATTCCCTCAACACACAATTTTCATTAATGGGAGCCAGTTCTTTTGCAATTGTAAACAAAGCAATAGAAATTCACAGGGGCGACAGGCGCGAGCGCACCATTAATAATCCATATATTTCTTACGAACAGGCTAAAGAGTTTAAAGAACGTTTTAATTTTCCTGCCCTGGTGGCATTATCGACCTTCGTTACGGGAAATGCATGCCTAAAATATAAATCGAATAAAACTAACCCTAATATGCAAGTCTGGGGTGTGGATGAAAATGATGTTTATACTTCAGGAAAAATTATTAGTGAAGGAAGGAATTTTTCTGTTGATGATATTAAACTTTATAAGCATACTGTAATTATTGGTTCTGAGGTAGTAAAATATTTGTTTAAAAATAATGAAGATCCTTTAGATAAGGTTATTTCAATAGGTGAAGGAAAATATAAAATAATCGGTGTCTTAAAAGAAAGAGGATCAAACATGGGTGGGTGGGATAGAGTATGTCTTGTGCCATTTACTAACGTTAGGCAATATTACACAACACCTGACCGGACTTTCCGGATTAATATTATGCCTTTAAATTCAAAATTTCTCGATATTTGCTCAAGTGAAAGCGAAGGTCTGTTCAGAACTATACGAAGGCTCAAAATCCAGGATGAAAATGATTTTAATATTGAGAAGAGCGATGTATTGGCCAAGATGCTTATCGATAATATTAAATATGTCACTATTGCAGCCACAATCATTGGTATTATAACACTCTTTGGTGCAGCAATTGGACTAATGAACATTATGCTGGTTTCAGTTACTGAAAGAACTTCTGAAATTGGAATAAGAAAAGCACTCGGTGCAAAAACGAATACAATTAAACAACAATTTCTTTTTGAATCAGTATTGATTGGTCAATTTGGAGGTGCACTTGGAATTATACTTGGAATACTAATCGGTAATTTGGTTTCATTAATGATGAAAGGTAATTTTATAATTCCATGGATCTGGATTTTTAGTGGCGTTGTGTTATGTTTTTTTGTAGGTATTATTGCCGGTTATGTTCCAGCATTAAAAGCAGCACGCGTTGATCCGATAATTTCTTTAAGATATGAATGATATGATGAATATTTTATATATTTGTATAAATTAAAGAAAATTCTATGTTAGATCTACATATTCCTAAATCATCTAACACACCAAAGATAGATTTTATCTATGAGGATGGCACACTTCAACTGGAAGGCCGATCGATTCCTGAGAATCCAAGTGATTTTTACAAACCAATTTTCCAATGGGTTCAGGATTATTTTGCACAACCACAAAGTATAACCAATATCATCATTAAACTCGAATATATTAATAGCGGTTCTTCTAAATCGTTACTCGAATTCTTCAGGATTATAAGAGAAAACCATAATAATGGTAACCAATGTATTATAAAATGGTATTACGAAGAGGATGATGAATCTGTTCAGGAATTGGGCGAACATTACCAGTTCACTCTAAAAATACCATTTGAATTTATTAGTTATTAGAAAACAGAAGAATAAATTATAGTTTTTAATTAAAAAGCCCGTGAATACGGGCTTTTATTTTTGGAAAAAATACCTAAATTACTTTATAGTATCCATGTATTCGATCATATCAATGAGTTTATTTGAATAACCCCATTCATTATCGTACCAGGAGATGATCTTGACAAAATTTGAATTAAGCATAATTCCAGCTTTTACATCGAAAATGGAAGTACGGGCATCACCAATAAAATCGCTGGATACAACCTCATCCTCTGTATAACCTAATACTCCTTTCAATTCACCTTCCGAAGCTGCTTTCATTGTTTTGCAAATTTCTTCATATGTAGTAGCTTTTTCAAGACGACATGTAAGATCTACTACAGATACATTTAAGGTAGGAACCCTGAATGACATTCCGGTTAATTTCCCTTTTAATTCAGGAATAACTTTTGTAACCGCTTTGGCTGCACCCGTAGAAGACGGAATAATATTTGCCGATGCTGCACGTCCGCCTCTCCAGTCCTTTGCCGAAGGGCCATCTACAGTTTTTTGGGTTGCAGTTGTTGAATGTACGGTAGTCATTAATCCTTCCACCATTACAAATTTATCATGCAATACTTTTGTAATTGGCGCTAAACAGTTTGTAGTACATGAAGCGCATGAAATGATATCCATTTCCTTTTTGTATGATTTATTATTCACACCATAAACAAACATTGGAGTTTCATCTTTTGAAGGTGCAGATAAAACAACTTTTTTAGCTCCAGCTTTAAGATGAAGTTCAGCTTTTGCCCTATCGAGAAACAAACCTGTAGATTCAATAACATATTCGGCACCCACCTCATTCCATTTTAGGTTGGCAGGGTCTTTTTCGGCTGTAACACGGATAGCATTTCCATTTACAACGAGTTTGCCATCTTTCACTTCAACGGTTCCCTTAAACTGACCATGAATAGTATCATAACGAAGCATGTACGACATATAATCCACATCGATGATATCGTTAATACCAACAACTTCAATATTTTTATACTGCTGTGCAGCCCTGAATGCCAAACGGCCAATTCTACCGAAACCGTTTATTCCAACTTTTATTTTCGACATATTTTAAATAATTTAATGGTTTATTAATACGTTTTTAAAAGGAAATGCAAAGTTAGAGATTAATATGAAAACAGCAAAAAATATTCTAATCAAAAGAATATTCCATTTATCGGTATGGAAAAAATAAAATTCAAGAGACTAAGAGTGGATCAACTTTTCAAAGATATTTAATGAAAATTTGATTTTAATTTTAGAATTAATAGAAAATACAAATACTTTTATCTAAGATAAATTAGACAAAAGTATTTAAGTAAATTCAGAGAAAGAAAAATTTTATGACTTCTTGTTCAATTCGGTTTTGTAAATACTACCGCTGTAAGCAGGGCATTTCTTCTTGCTCTTACATGAAAATGTAGCTAAGGTAAACATCACCAACGCTAAAACAATTATTGTCCTTCTCATATGTTTTAAAATTTGAAATATTCAAAATTCAGGATTGTAAAAATAATTAAAAAATTCTTTTAACAAAGGTTTTGTTTTTTTTATTTTCTTATTATGTTGATAAGCTTAGATATAGTGTTTTTATTGGTACTAATTTTTAGAATATAAATGTTATTAACAACATTTGGCAATGAAAGTTTAATTTGTTCATTTCTCTCTAAAATTCTTGGGTAGATGATCCTTCCTTCAATACTTATGATTTCTATCGATAAAGATGAGCCAAAAAATTCAGGAGGTACTTTTATTATTAAATAGTCAGTTGTAGGGTTTGGCCAGACTTTTATTTCATCTCTATAATCTTGATTTTCATCAATTAAATTTGTTGTTGGCAAAGTGAAAGTCCACTCATATGACGGCATAAAATTATTGTTAACATCGCAAATAGAATCAATATATATTGTATAATTCGATGAAGAATTTAGGGGAGTTTCAGGTAGAACTTTTATTTCTCTATTGCTGTCGTTAGAGCTCACATCAAATGGAATCTGGATTTCAGGTGCGCTATTTTCAATTAATTTTATTTGATTTTTAACAAAAAGGGACGAATTTGGGTTTATATTATCTATCGGTTCATTGAAATCTAAAATTATTTCCCCGGGGTTACTTTTATTGTCGTAATGTAAATCAATAATACGGGGCGCTGCATCCACTGTGGTATAAATTGTCCATTCTGTTGTGAAAATTGTACCTATAGTCGTCAGTTTTAATTTTACAGGTTTTGAAAAATCGAAAATTGATGAAGAATCAGGCAGAACTGAAACTCCGGGTGGCAATAAATAATGAATTTTCATATTCGATATATCGGCATCACTGTGAAGGGTAAAGGTTATTGATTTATCAATACTATCAATCAAAGGGATTGATTCCTGGTCATTCATGAATATCGAGTCAAAAGAAATTAATTTATCAGATATGATTTCATGTTTTCCCAGGTCTGAAAAATCATCTGATCCCAATACTATCCATTCTGAATCTTCAGAATTTGTCCCTGCAGAATTTGCCCAATTGGTATTTCCATGCCTGACAGAGGGTTTCCTTCGTATGGTGTGACTCCCGGCCGCTTCTTTCACTCCGGCAATATCAAAAACTATTAATGAATCGGGATAACCAAATATATCAACTAATTTCCAGGTGCCATTCTCGTCATTTTTCTGAAGCCCCCTCGCATCATTTCCTGTAAAACTAACAACCGATGAACCTGTTATATCATCAGCAATTTCTGGATTTACGATGTTTGAATCAGCACCAGTTTTGAGAATTACATAAACATCATAGGGTGAGATTTTAGAATTGACAGGAAAAACAAAGTTCGATTTCCAACCCGCTCCGTTGGTTGACATTTCTATCCTGTAATTGGTGAGATATACTGTATCTTTTGAAGGATTGAAAATTTCAATCGCTTTATTTTTGCTGCTTCCTTTAATGATTTCTGAAAAGAATAAATTATTTTCTATATTGTTGGTACAAAAGCTGATTTTAATAAAGGATCCGGAATCTGCTACTTTATTATCCAAAGAACTTATAAGCCAATATACAACATAATTGATTTGAGAAGATAAATTTTTTATCAGGAAGTTGGTGTCAAGATTTTTATTCAATTGGAACTTTTCAAAACTAATTGCACAAGATCCCTGGAACTGAGCCGGATTAAAAAAGTCTTCGGTTGATGGAATGGGGCATATTTCAGTTGTTATAAAATAATAAATTATTCCTGGTTTGCTAATTGAAATTTTAAAAAGTGCCGAACTGTCAGAGGTATTTATGTATTTTGGATTTCCATAAGTGAATACCGGGCACAGGGTATCATTGGATATTGAGGCTTTTCTAACTATCAAATCATCAAAAGCAAGATTGCCTTTACTTTTATAATACTTGAAATATAATTTTCGGCTGTTTTCCGGCAATGGAAGAACAATAATTTTTTCAGCATGAGGAATATTAATAATACTATCGAGCTTTGTCCAAGTTTCACCAATTTGATAGCTAATAACCAATGCTGAATAATTGTCGGTACTATACCCTTTGATCCAGAAAGAACATTCACTGGCACCTGAAAAGTTGCAGGTTTCAATAAAGTCACCTGTTGAAGTAAACTTTATTGATGGTGCAGAATCTCCTGAACCTGATAATGAAGTATAAATTCCGCCGGCCTTAATAGTCCAACCGTCCGGAGCTGTCAATCCGTTGTTAAAACCTTCATGAATTATTTCCTGGCTTTGTAAATAAAAGGAACTTAATAAAAACATTCCAGAAAGGAGGTTTCTGTTTCTAATATTTAAAAAAATCTCTTTCATTTGTACACTACGTTAGTTATTGGTAAACACCAAGTTACACAATAAAAATGAGTATACAAAAAAAAGTCAAATATTTTTTAAATAATTTCAGGATTCTTTTGCCGGTTTCCTTTTCCTTAACCAGAGTTTTTGTCCTTCCTGAGGTTCCTGGCCAGGTTGCATCCGGTTTTTTCTATATAATCGTTTTAATTTCATTCCATATAGTTGGCTTATATCATACATTTTTTCTCCATTTTGGACAATATGAAAATCCTTGCCTGCTTCTGCCCTGCACCTTTTTGGCTGTATATAAAGTACCTGACCAGGAGTAATTTTAGCATCTTTTGGTAATTCATTATATTTTGAAAGTTGCCATGAAAATAAATCCATTTCCCTTGTAATTTTTTCTAAATTGTCACCCTGAATGGCCAGGATATATTTTATCCTGTTTCGTTCAAGAACTTTTCTTCTTCTTATATCAATAACAAAATCTTCATTTTTAGAATCTGATTTTTTATTATTCTTAATCATTCGTGTAAAATCACCCTGGTCTAACCGATAAAGTTCATTCTCTTCAATAATTCTTATTAATTCTTTTTCATAGGAACGACTTGTAGCATAACCTGCTTTTTTCAGGCCTTTTGCCCATTTTTTATAATCATCGGAATGATAATCGAATAAAAATGCATATCGTTTTGTATTTACCAAAAAATCGGTATGGTCGCGATAAGAGTCCTCGGGAGAGTTATATTTTCTGAAACATTCATTTTCTTTATCATCATCGTGATAAACTTTTTCACCTTCCCAGGTTTTATGACATTTTATACCAAAATGATTGTTTGATATACGGGCAAGTGAGCTATTGCCATCTTCCGATTCGAGCATACCCTGTGCAAGGATAATACTTGCAGGTATTCCACTTCTTTTCATTTCACTGACAGCAATAACCTTGTATTTATCTATGTAATCCTCTTTTGAATAATGTTTTCTTTGGGCATTTAATTGTTCAATAATTAAAATTAGCAATATCAAAAAAAAGCATTTCATCATTTTTAACTATTCCTTTTTTTAAAAAAATTCCACAATTTATCATTAGGTGGATCGGCAACAATTTTACAATTTTCCATGGTAACAGGATGGGAAAACTCTATACTTCTTGAGTGAAGGGAAATGCCTCCGTCTTCATTACTTCGCGGGTAACCATATTTCAGGTCACCCTTAATGGCACATCCAATTTTTGCAAGTTGACATCTGATTTGATGGTGCCGGCCCGTTTGCAAATCGACCTCAAGTAGAAAATAATTATCAGATTCATCTATTATTCTATATGAAAGTATGGCTTGTTGGGATTCGTTTACTTCCTTCTCATAGGCATAAGTCTTATTTTTATTGGTATCGCGTACCAGGTAATGTGTGAGAATTTCAGAATTTTTGGGAGGTTTTTCTTTCACAATTGCCCAATAAGTTTTTTTCACTTCTTTATCCTGAAACATTTGGTTTAAGCGGGCGAGGGCTTTACTCGTTTTTGTAAATAGTACAACTCCGCTAACCGGTCTGTCAATCCGATGGACTATCCCCAGAAAAACTTCTCCAGGTTTTTTGTATTTTTCTTTAATATAAAGTTTCAGTTTTTCTTCAACCGGAATATCGCCCGTTTTGTCAGCCTGAACAATTTCAGAAACCGATTTATTTATTACTATCAAATGATTATCTTCAAATAATATTTCCATTCATGAAAAATTGATAAACACAAAAAACCTAAAAAAGTAGCAGATTTAAAAATATATTTATGCACAATAAAAACCTGAAGTGTTTATAAATTAAATTAATATTATATTTGCAGCCTTAAAAATAAAAATGAATTTTATCAGGTTTTTAGGGGGTCGCAACTGATAATTTGAAACATTAATTAATTTGACGGGATAGCTCAAATGGTTAGAGCGTACCGAAGCAAATCGGGAAGGTGAAAAGTTCTATGAAGAAAAAAGGATTAATTAATTTGGCGAGATAGCTCAGATGGTTAGAGCGTCCCGGTGCAAATCGGGAAGACCGGGAGTTCAATGAAATATTAATGATATATAAAATTGGCGAGATAGCTCAGATGGTTAGAGCGCATGATTCATAATCATGAGGTCGAGAGTTCAATTCTCTCTCTCGCTACTAAAAAAGGGGATTATTCATCCCCTTTAAATTTTTGTTTTTATAAACTATCGCCAAAATCTTCCTTGAATTTTTTAATAAGTTTGGCAGGCCAATCGCTGGTTGGTTCAAGTCGTCCCATAAAGAAACGCAACACTGCAGGTTCTTCAACAAAACGAAGCCCTCCGACAAGGTTACGGTTTTTGTATAACCAATTAATGCGGTCGATAAGAAACAAGGTTTGAGACAAGGTAAATACCCGTCGTGGAAATGCAAGGCGCAGAAGTTCCAAATCGGCAAGGATATCGTTCCCTTGTTCATCACGGACACTTGATATTGTGCCACGTTCCATACCACGGCAACCTGAAACAATAAATAAAGCTGCTGCCAGAGCACCTGCAGGATATTCAGTTTGCGGAACATGAGGCAGGAAACCCATAGAATCGATGTGAGCCCCCAGCGCACCAGCAGGGGTAATTACAGGAATACCAAGTTTAGTCAATTCGTTTACAGTATATTCTATAAACATTGGCGACTGGCTTATAATTGTCTCATCGGTTGTTTCTCTTAATCCTACTGCCATAGCTTCGATTTCACGAACAGACATACCTCCATAAGTTAAAAATCCTTCGTACAAAGGAACAAGGTCACGCATTTTGAGGAATAAATCGTGGCTTCCGATACAAATTCCACCTCCTCTTGTTGAACTCACTTTGCGGCTTGAGAAATAAACAATATCAGCAAAACTACACATGAGGCGTAATATGTCACTGATAGATGTATTTTTAAATTCTGCTTCACGTTTCTTGATAAAATATGCATTTTCACCAATAAGGCTGGCATCGAGAACAATCATAATACCATTTTCATCTGCAATTTTTTTAACTTCACGCATGTTCTGAATTGAAAATGGTTGTCCGCCTATTAAATTGGTCGAAGCTTCCAATCGTATAAGTGGTATTTTTTCTTTACCGTATTTTTTTATCAGGTCTTTCAATTTATTTGTATCCATGTTTCCTTTAAAAGGATGGTTACTTTTAATTTTTAGCGCTTCATCGGTATATATTTCGAAAATAGTTCCCCCGTTAAGTTCCATGTGTGCCTTGGTAGTTGTAAAATGATAATTCATAGGAATTATATCGCCTTTTTTAATAAAAGTTTGGGAAATGATATTTTCAGCAGCCCTTCCCTGGTGGACCGGCAAAACATATTCTTTTCCAAATACATCGCGAAGTGCAGATTCCATGCGATAGAAACTTTGGGACCCCGCATAAGCATCATCTGCCTGTAGCATTGATGAAATTTGATTATCACTCATAGCATTTGTGCCACTGTCAGTAAGCATATCAAGAAAGATATCATTGGTGTTTAAAAGGAAGGTATTGTAACCTCCTTCATTGATTGCTTTCAGCCTTTCATCTATTGGCTTTAAATGCAGTTTCTGTACAATACGGACTTTATGTAATTCAACCGGAATCTGTAGTCCGTTATAAAATTTCACTGTTGTAGAACCATTATTTTCCATAATTTATTAATTAATTGAGTTAGTTTATTTCCCGAAATAAGTTTTATTTCCGGTTATTTCAAAATCTGTCAACTGGTTTTAAGAAAACCATGTTATATAACATAAAAATATTTATTAATATTAATTTTATAAATTTTGAAAAATTGACCAATGAATAATTTTAACCTTAGAAAATTAAAGGCATTTTAAAAAGGTTTAACTAGCATTTCAATAAATCTATTGTTTTATTTTTTTATTTTGTGAATGATAATAAAAACTTAAATCCAAATCAGATGATTTTTGACATCGAGATGATTAAATATGTTTATTCAAAAATGGATGAACGAATCAAAACAGCCAGAAAAGAGCTAAACAGGCCATTGACACTTACAGAAAAAATATTGTACTCACATTTATCGACAAAAATAGCAGCTAAGGGTTTTCATCCTGGTATCGATTATGTAGATTTCATACCCGATAGGGTTACAATGCAGGATGCGACGGCACAAATGGCACTTTTGCAATTCATGCAAGCGGGCAGGAAAAAAGTGGCAGTACCTACTACCGTTCACTGCGATCATTTGATTATTGCCAAATCGGGTGCAAACGCAGACCTTAATACAGCAAAAGTTACCAATAAAGAAGTTTATGATTTTTTATCTTCAGTTTCTGATAAATATGGAATTGGTTTCTGGAAGCCGGGTGCAGGGATAATTCACCAGGTGATTTTAGAAAATTATGCATTCCCTGGTGGAATGATGATAGGTACCGATTCACACACTGTAAATGCAGGTGGCCTTGGGATGATCGCCATTGGCGTAGGTGGGGCAGATGCTGTAGATGTTATGGCCGGGATGCCATGGGAATTAAAATTTCCCAAACTGATAGGAATCAATCTTATTGGTAAAATGTCCGGGTGGACTTCTGCGAAAGATATTATTCTTAAAGTTGCAGGAATTCTTACTGTAAAAGGAGGAACAGGTTATATCCTGGAATATTTTGGAGAAGGGGCAAAAACTATTTCATGTACTGGTAAAGGCACCATTTGCAATATGGGAGCCGAAATAGGTGCTACGACAAGTATTTTTGGCTACGATCGGAAAATGGCTGATTATTTAAAAGCTACCGGACGTGCTGAAATTGCAAATATTGCTGATAAAATTGCTCAACATTTATCAGGTGATCCTGAAGTTTACGCCAATCCTGATAACTATTTTGATGAGATTATCGAAATTCACCTTTCGTCTCTTGAACCTCATATTAACGGGCCATTCACCCCTGATAAAGCATGGCCTTTGTCGAAATTTGCAAATGCAATCAAGGAGAATGGTTATCCCGAAAAACTTGAAGTTGGATTAATTGGTTCCTGTACCAATTCATCTTATGAAGACATCAGCCGGTCAGCTTCACTGGCAAGACAAGCAGTAGAAAAAAAATTAAAGGTAAAAAGTGAATTTATTGTAACTCCGGGTTCAGAGCTGGTTAGGTATACAATTGAAAGAGACGGGATGCTCGATATTTTTAAACAAATAGGAGGGATGGTTCTTGCCAATGCATGCGGGCCCTGCATTGGCCAATGGGAAAGACATAATGCCAGTAAGGGTGAAAGAAATTCTATTCTTACCTCTTTCAATCGAAATTTCGCCAAACGAAACGATGGAAATCCGAATACCCATGCATTTGTTGCATCGCCTGAGATTGTTACAGCTTTGGCTATTGCAGGAAACCTTACATTCAATCCAATTACCGATAGTCTAATAAATGAAGAAGGGAAGTCAGTAAAACTTGATGAACCTAAAGGTGATGAATTACCTGAAAAAGGTTTTTCGGTTAAAGATATTGGATTCCAACCTCCTGCTGAAAATGGAAGCAGTGTGGAAGTTAAAATTGATCCGAACTCTTCACGGTTGCAACTGCTCAATAATTTTCCTATCTGGGATGGTAAAGACTTATTAGGTTTAAAACTTTTAATCAAGACTAAAGGAAAATGCACAACTGATCATATATCTATGGCAGGCCCGTGGCTTAAATATCGTGGCCATCTCGATAATATTTCAAATAATTTACTTATAGGTGCTGTTAATTTCTTCAACGATAAAACTAACATTGTGAAAAACCAATTGAGTTCTGAATATACTGCCATTCCCGAGGCCGCAAGGGCATACAAGAAAGCAGGTTTTGGAAGTATAATAATTGGTGATGAGAATTACGGAGAAGGATCCTCGCGTGAACATGCAGCAATGGAACCGAGACATCTTGGTGTTAAAGTTGTCCTGGTTCGCTCCTTTGCCCGTATCCATGAAACAAATCTTAAAAAACAGGGAATATTGGCGCTAACTTTTGCTGATAAAGAAGATTATAATAAGATTCAGGAAGACGACATAATTGATATAACAGGATTGACAGGTTTTTCCCCGGATAAACCATTTAAAGGAATATTGAACCATGCCGATAAATCAAAGGAAGAAATTATATTAAACCACACTTATAATGAGAATCAATTTGAATGGTTCAAAGCAGGTTCTTCACTGAATTTGATAAAAATGCAACATGGTTCATAAAGAATGAATTATATTTAAAGTAAAGTCATTCTTCTAAACTCCGAGCAAATTATAGCAGCTGCGATCGAAATGTTTAACGATTCCGTTTTCATTTTATTAGGATTGAAGGAAGGTATAGTAATTCTTTCATCAATTAAGTTTACTAAAGAATAAGAAATTCCTTTCGATTCATTACCAAAAACGATTAAGGCTTCAGAAGGAAGTAGGGTTATGTATATATTTTTTTCATTAAGAAAAGCACCATATACAGGTATCTTATAATTTTTTTTTACTTCATTTAATAAAACTATCAGATTTTGATAAAATACTTTTACCCTGAGAAAAGCTCCCATTGTCGCCTGGATAACTTTCGGATTAAATATATCAACAGAGTTTTCAGAGCATATGATATTCTGAATTCCGAACCAATCTGCAAGCCGGATTATAGTGCCCAGATTTCCGGGATCCTGTATATTATCTAAAACAAGAGTGATTTTGTTTTTTAAGGTATTATAATTCAAATCATATCTTGGAATAGCAGCAATTGCAAGTACTTTATTAGGTGTTTTAAATAAACTTAGACGAGATAATTCTTCTTTGCTTGCTTGTAATATTTCAATATTTCTGTCGGATATTTTTCCCCCGTTCAATTCAATCCAATCTTTTAATGCAATTATAGTTCGAATTTGAAATGAGGAGGACAATAATTCATCAACGATTTTTTCACCCTCTGAAATAAAAAAGTTTTGTTTTTCCCTTATTTTCTTATGTTTTAAAGAATTTATTTGTTTGATCTGGTTATTACTTATTTTCGACATTTTAATAAAACTGTATTAGTAAAAAATTCATTGATTTCAAAATTAGTCACAATAATTGAAACATCCATGATTCGGAAGTACTCAAACAAAAATGAAAATACTAATAAATGTTCCATTGGTCAGATTCGAATTAGTATCAATTGATCAAAAAATATTTTAGAATGAAATTAAAATTCATAATCGAAGAGATTAACTTTATTTATCTTTTTAGCCATACTTAATTAAGTTATTATATTTGTCGGCAAATAATATTTGTGTGAGTAAAAGTTATTCTTCACCTGGCAAATCGATATTACCAAAAACACTAATATATCTGGCTTTAGCAATACTTTCTTCAGCCTGCAACATGATGAAAAATGTTCCTGAAGACAAATATTTATTAAATCGCTATTATTTGAAAATAGATAATAAAGAAATTCCCAGGAAAGATTTAGAAGATATTATTAAACAAAAACCGAATAAAAGAATATTTGGATTATTTAGATTAAACCTGGGATTATATGATTTATCGAGTATAAAAAGTAAAAACTGGTTGAACCGTTCACTCAGAAAACTTGGGGAAGAACCTGTTATCTATGATGAAATTTTAAAAGACAATACAATACAACAAATGAGTATGTACCTTAAAAATAGAAGTTATTATAATTCATCCGTCAGAGATACAATTCTTTTTAGAAAAAGAAAAGCTATAATTTCTTATATCATAAAAACGGGTATTTCATATAAATTACAGAAAATAGATTATAAAATAGACGATAAGGAAATTAGTAAAATATTACTGGCCGATTCTTTAAATTGCATTTTAAAACGTGGCTCGGCTTTTGAAGTCGATATGTTACAAAATGAAAGAACAAGAATTGAAGAGTTGTTGAAAAATAAAGGTTATTACAGTTTTTCAAAAGAATATATATTCTTTGAAGCTGATTCAGCCTTAAATAAACACTCAATAAATCTGGTTCTGGGGATTAAATATTATCAGATTAAAAACCAGGATGGTACAATTTCTAATGTACCTCATTCTGTTTATAAATTAGGAAATATAAAAGTTGTTTTAGGTAAAAACCAGGTTGGTGATTCCACATATTTAAGTGCTTTACATTCGTTTGATACTTTATATGTAAATAATTTACTGTTTATTTATCCCGGTAAGGTTATAGTAAGACCGGCTATTTTATTCAATAATATTTATTTAACAACCGGACAGACTTACTGTCAACGCGATGTAGATGAAACATATAAAAGCCTTTCATCATTAAAAATATTTAAATTCATAAATATTGTTTTTACAAAAGATACCATTCATGTTACAGATAGTATTAAAACAATTGATTGTTGTATACAACTAGCGACAGTTGATTTTCAGTCATATCAAACTTCGGCGGAATTAACAAATACGGAAGGTTTTTTTGGAGTAGGCGGCAGCATTATTTATCAGCATAAAAATCTTTTAAAAGGAGCTGAAATATTCGATTTAAAACTTAAAGGTGCTACTGAGGCAATAAAAAAGACACAATCTTCATATATCAGGTTTACCAATACTCTCGATTTGGGTGCAGAAGCTAAAATTCAGTTTCCAAAATATTTACTTCCCTTTCTATCTGAACAATTTATGAGAAAGTTTAACCCGAAAACAACATTATCTATTGCATATAATTATTTACGACGGCCTGAATATGCGCATAATCTTGCGAATATTTCATTTGGTTATAGCTGGAAAGGAAACCGGTTTACTACTTACCAGATAAATCCTGTGGATGTAAATTATGTTAAGTTGGTTTCTGCAACAGAAATGTTTAAGGATAGTATATCAAAAACTTATTTAAAATACAGCTTTCTTGATCATTTTGTTGCAAAATCGAGTTTTAGTTTTACCTTCAATAATCAGATCCCGAAAAAGAAAACACCTTTTTATTATTTTCGGTTTAATGCAGAAACAGCTGGCAATTCATTAAACTTATTATCAAAAACATTTCATGCCCGACAGGATACTGACAATGCTTATCAGTTGTTTAATATTAAATTTGCACAGTTTATAAAAGGAGATATTGATTTTCGTTACTATCAACCAACCTATTCGACTGATAAAATTGTATACAGGATATTTATAGGAGTTGCATTTCCTTATGGAAATTCAAAAACAGTACCCTTTGAAGAGCAATATTATTCAGGCGGGGCAAACTCAATAAGGGCATGGCAAGTTAGAAACCTTGGACCTGGAACTTATATCGACCCGGTTAAAAGTACATATCCCGATAAAACTGCCGATATTAAACTGGAAGCAAACCTCGAATATAGATTTAAGCTTTTTTGGCTTCTTGAAGGTGCCTTATTTATTGATGCTGGCAATATTTGGTCTATTAATAAAAATGACAACAGGACAGGGGCATTATTTTCTTTTAATAAATTTATCGATCAAATTGCAATTGGTCCCGGATTCGGTACCCGTTTCGATTTTACTTACTTTATATTCAGGCTCGATCTTGGTTTTAAACTTCGCGATCCGACCCAGCCTTATGGTCAACGCTGGGCATTTGGTGAAAAGATTTCCATTAATTACTTTAACCCTACCATTGGTATAGGTTATCCTTTCTAAAACAGTCTTTTAAAATCAGCTTTCTCTTCTAAATACAATAGGTAATTTTTTTGATATTATTGTACTTATTTTTTAATTCTGGGCCGATTTTGTTATTTTTAAGATAAAAAATATTGTCTAAAAATTTTATTAAAGAATATTTTAACTTTTCTTCTTCAGCAAAACGAGGTATTTGGATCCTCATTGTACTGATTTTTTTAATTTTTCTTGTACCTTTTTTATTTCACCTTACTTATATTGATCATTCCAACATCCCTGATACTCTTTTCATAAAAGATTTAGATAATGCATTTAATGAAATAAAAAATCAGGACACAATTATTTCATTTCATCATTTAAATTCGTTCGATCCGAATATTATTTCTAAAGAACAATGGATTAAGCTGGGAGTTTCTGAAAAAACGGCAATTAATATTGTAAAATATGTTCAAAGAGGAGGGAAATTTCATCGAAAAGAAGATTTACTTAAAATTTATGGATTCGATACAACATTGTACAAACATATTTTTGCATCTATAATTATTAAAAAAGAGAGTTCATTAATACAGTACAAACCATTAGGTAAAAAACTTATCATAAAAAAACCATTTATTATTGAACTTAATTCGGCTGATTCTTTAACCCTTGAAAAATTACCAGGTATTGGAAAAATAATGTCACATAGAATTATTAAATATAGAAATCTGATCGGCGGCTTTTATAAACCAGAACAACTATTAGAAGTTTATGGTTTAAATAATGAAATTTTCAATTCTATAAAAAATAAAGTATGGACAGATTCTGGTAATATTAAAAAAATTGATATCAATTTAGTAACACAATTGCAAATGCAAAGACATCCGTATATCGGAAAATACAAGGCATCAGTTATTTTAAAGTACAGAAAATTCAAAAATACGCAGATCTATCCGGAAGAACTGCTTACTGACCAGGTGTTGACTAAAGAGGAATTTGAAAAGCTGAGATTTTATCTCAAGTAAGAAGTTAATTTTTATGACGATATAATAAGTTGATTTAATTTTTTATCTTGAAAAAATAGTATTAACTTTATTTGTTTTCAAAACAAAATCGTAGGCCATTAGAACAAGACAAATTCATAATTAATTTACTAACTTATTTTTAAGTGAAAGATTTTTTATAAAATAATTTTGATTAATCATTTTCAAATTAATAAATTTGCGGCTCATTAAAAAAAAGGAAACATGATTATTATACCTATTAAAGAAGGTGATAACCTGGAAAGAGCGCTTAAAAAATTCAAACGTAAATTTGAAAAAACCGGAGTTGTAAAGGAACTTCGGGAAAGACAATTTTTTACAAAACCCTCAATTGAGAGACGACAGGAAGTAATACACGCGGTTTATAAACAACAAATGCAACAAAAAGAAGAATAATTTTTTTTTGTCATTTTAATTAATACCTGTGCAGCGATAGACATTATAAGGTTGGTTTGTATATGCAACATATTGAAAGGTTTTTGAATTATTTATTATATGAAAAACGCTTTTCAAAGCATACACAAATTTCATATAAAACCGATTTAGTTCAATTCGAGCATTTTATTTCTGACAATTTTAATTGTAGCGACCCGGCAGGTATAAATTATAAAATGATAAGAAACTGGATTGCGTATTTGATGAATAATGGAAATTCATCGCGATCAGTAAATCGAAAAATATCTTCGCTAAAATCTTTTTATAAATTCTTGCTTAAAGAAGGATTCGTGTATCAAAATCCATTGGATAAAATAGTAAATCCAAAAGTTAGTAAAAGACTTCCTGTATTTATAGAAGAAAATCAGATGGACATTCTTCTTGATGAAGTAGAATTTGGAGATGATTTTAAAGGTTTGAGAAATAAATTAATAATCGAAATGTTCTATTTTACAGGTATTCGTTTAAATGAACTGATTAACATTCAAACTAACGATATCGATTTTTATAATCTTTCTATTAAGGTTTTGGGGAAGAGGAACAAAGAACGTATTGTTCCGATAGGTAAAGAATTTTCTGAACACATTCAATTCTATATAGAAATTAAAAAAAAGAAATTGGTTGTTTCAAATACAGATTATTTATTTACAGGTGAAAAAGGAACCAAACTTTATCCAAAAGCAGTCTATAGAATTATTAATTCATATTTGCGGTTGGTTTCATCAATTGAGAAAAAAAGTCCGCATGTCATCAGGCATACATTTGCCACACTTATGCTTAATCATGGGGCCGATTTGAATGCCATAAAGGAAATACTTGGACATGCCAATTTAGCCGCTACTCAAGTATATACTCATAATACATTTGAAAAATTGAACCGGATTTATAAACAGGCCCATCCTCGGGCCTAAAAATATTGGAGGATTTGTTTATGAATATTAAAATTCAAACTGTGCATTTTAATGCCGACAAAAAACTACTTGACTTTACTGAAAAGAAAGTTGAAAAGTTAATGAAATTCTATGAAGGGATTGTTGGTTCATTGGTAATATTTAGACTCGACAAGAACCATAACGAGGAAAATAAAATTGCTGAAATTAAATTAGAAATCCCTGGTAATGATTTATTTGCAAAACGACAATGCCGGACTTTTGAAGAAGCTGTAGATCAGGTAATCGATGCATTGAAGAAACAGCTAACCAAGCATAAAGAAAAGCAAAGGGGTGTATAATAAAGAGCAAAAAAAGATTACTATTTTTTTGATTACTGAATAAAATATTATACATTTGCGAACCCAAAAATAAAGCAGGGAAACATGTTCATTTAAGTGTTGTAAATTATTGTGCCGATGTAGCTCAGCCGGTCAGAGCAGCTGATTTGTAATCAGCAGGTCGGGGGTTCGAATCCGTCCATCGGCTCGTTCAATTGATAATTGAAGATTGTCAATTGACGGTTGCTTTTTAAATAAAAAGAGTTCTTTGGACTTATTGAGAGGATAACAATTGTCAAAAAACAATCGACAATAATCAACCATTGAGGGGAGATACCAAAGCGGTCAACTGGGGCAGACTGTAAATCTGTTGGCAAATGCCTTCGGAGGTTCGATTCCTCCTCTCCCCACGCAGAATATTAACCACTTCCCATAAGGTAAATGGTTCGTTGAAATGCGGGAGTAGCTCAGTTGGTAGAGCATAACCCTTCCAAGGTTAGGGTCGCGGGTTCGAGTCTCGTCTCCCGCTCTGCTTTAAGCCGTTGTAGCTCAGGGGTAGAGCACTTCCTTGGTAAGGAAGGGGTCATGGGTTCAATTCCCATCAATGGCTCAAAGAAGTATTAGGTTCATTGAAAGAATTTGATTTGCAAACTCTGTGATTTAAAGCATCCCATAGATAAACGGGAGGGTCATGGGTTCAATTCCCATCAATGGCTCAAAGAGGTTTTAGGTTGATTGAAGGAATTTGATTTTAGAACTCTATGATTTAGGACATCCCGATGATAAACGAGAGGGTCATGGAGCCGGGTTCCTTCAATGGCTAAAAGAAGAGAATGAAAAATTAACTATTTAATAATTTTCAATTAATTTTTGAATTATGGCAAAAGAAAAATTTGATAGGTCAAAACCTCACGTTAACATAGGTACTATTGGCCACGTTGATCATGGTAAGACTACCCTTACTGCAGCTATCACTATGGTACTTGCTAAAAAAGGATTGTCTGAAATCAGGACTTTCGATTCTATTGATAATGCCCCTGAAGAAAAAGAAAGAGGTATTACAATTAATACAGCTCATATTGAATATCAGACAGCAACTCGTCACTATGCTCATGTCGATTGCCCTGGTCATGCCGATTATATTAAGAACATGGTTACTGGTGCTGCCCAAATGGATGGTGCCATTATTGTTGTGGCTGCTACGGATGGTCCTATGCCTCAAACACGTGAGCATATACTACTTGCACATCAGGTTAACGTACCCAAGATAGTCGTTTTTATGAATAAAGTAGATATGGTTGATGATGTTGAAATGCTCGACCTTGTTGAAATGGAAATGCGTGAGCTTCTTAATTTCTATCATTTCGATGGTGATAATGCTCCCGTAATTCGCGGTTCTGCTTTGGGTGCGCTTAATGGCGAAGCAAAATGGGAACAAAAAGTTATGGAATTAATGGATGCTGTCGATACATTTATTCCAATTCCGCCACGTGAAATTGAAAAACCATTCCTGATGCCGGTTGAGGATGTTTTCTCCATAACTGGTCGAGGTACTGTTGCAACTGGCCGTATTGAAACCGGAGTTGTTAACACAACTGATGAAATGGAACTTGTAGGTCTTGGTGCTGAAAAGAAAAAGACTGTTATTACCGGTGTTGAAATGTTTCGCAAAATACTTGATCGTGGCGAAGCAGGGGATAATGTAGGTTTGTTACTTCGCGGTGTTGATAAAGATGAAATTAAAAGAGGTATGGTAATTGCAAAGCCGGGAAGTATTACTCCCCATACTACTTTTAAAGCTGAAGTCTATGTACTTAAGAAAGAAGAAGGCGGCCGTCATACGCCGTTTCATAATCATTACCGTCCTCAGTTCTATGTACGTACATTAGATATAACAGGCGAAATTTCGCTTCCTGAAGGACGCGAAATGGTAATGCCAGGTGATAATGTTACTATTACGGTTACACTGATATATCCCGTTGCTATTAATCAGGGTTTACGCTTCGCTATTCGCGAAGGAGGAAGAACCGTTGGTGCTGGTCAGGTTATTGAAATAATTGAATAAATAATTCAGTTAAATATGGGTTAGAGTTTGGAAAATTTCCAAATTCTTTTTGTCATTTGACACGGGTGCAAATTCCGCCAAGGCAAAGTAGAGCGCAGATTAGTATATTAAAAAATAAAGAGACACGGGTGTAGCTCAGTTGGTAGAGCACTGGTCTCCAAAACCAGGTGTCGGGCGTTCGAGTCGCTCCTCCCGTGCAAATAATTGTAAAACGATGAAAATATTCAGTAAAATAAAACAATATATTCAGGAATCTTTTACAGAATTAATGCAAAAGGTATCCTGGC
>Ga0265316_10000943_pt1 | contig 31683 bp, 25 predicted proteins | sample 4522metaG_FD_202092 | JGI IMG/M metagenome (GOLD analysis project Ga0265316, IMG submission 202092) | Rhizosphere microbial communities from Carex aquatilis grown in University of Washington, Seatle, WA, United States - 4-5-22 metaG | ecosystem: Host-associated > Plants > Roots > Rhizosphere >...
ACCTCAAGCGCGCGACGATCAGCCACCTGCGTAAGCTGCAGCGTCGGCCTGGACGCGTCCGAAGCTACTTCCAGCACAAGCCGGTCCGCTACGCCGCGTGAAACCATTTACCCGCCGGATCAATAACGGCAGAATCTTCCCGAGCAAGATCTCGAGTCCGGTCGCCGGCGTCACCTGCAGCTGCTCGAAGGTGCCGGTGATCTTTTCCGTCACGATGGAAACGGCGGTAATGAGCACGGTGAGAAACGACAGGACGAAGCCGAAGGTGCCCGCCACCATGAACTGTTTCCCGTCCAGCCTCGGATTGAACAACGCACGGGTCACCACCTGGATGCCGCCGCTCGGCATCGGCGTGCCTTGGCCTCCCAGGCTGTCGGCGGTGCTGTTCGCAATCAAAGTGCGCAGAAAGCCTTCCGCGTTGCCGGCGAGCGTCGCCTCGCCGCCGTCGTAGATCACCTGTACCTGCGGCCGTTCATGAGCGCGGCCGAGGTTCTGCAGATCACGATCGAAGTCGGGCGGGATGATCAACGCAGCGCTGATATCGCCCGCAACGAGAGCGCGGTCGAGACTTTCCCGACTCGCGTATGCGCGGGTGGTGAATGTGCCGGTGGCACCGATCTCCGCGACCAGTCGGCGGCTGGAGGCGGTGTTGTCGGCGTCGATGACGCCGAGCGGCAAGCCCTTTACGTCGGTCGCCAGGACGAAGCCGAAGATGAGCAGCGCACCCAGGGGTACGGCGATGAGGATCGACACGGTGAACACGTCGCGGAAGGTCGCCTGCACTTCGCGACGAACGAGCGTGCGCAGCCGCCGCCAGTTCATGTGCCCTTTGCGGTCTCGGTGAGCACACGACGGAAGATGTCCGTCATCTCGGCCTGCTCGATATGCACCTGTGCCTCTGGGCACGCAGTGGTTGCCACTTCGAGCGTGTCGAGCACCCGCGGCTCGAGTGTCGGCACGGTGATCTGCACGCCGTTCACCGTGCGAGTGAGCGGCCCACCGATGGCGCTGAGGACTGCGGCGCAGCGGTCGTGGTGCCCGGCCGGCAGCGTGAGCTCGACGCGATAGCCCACCGAATAGCGCCGGCGCAGCTGTTCCGGAGTGTCGTTGGCGATGACCCGCCCGGCGTCGATGAAGCAGGCCCAGTCGCAGTAGTCGGTCTCTTCGAGGAAATGCGTCGTCACGAACACGGTGACGCCGGCGTGCGCTTCGTCCTGGATCAGCTCCCAGAAGAGGCCGCGGTTGTAGACGTCGACACCGGCGGTGGGCTCGTCGAGAAAGAGAACGCGCGGTTGATGCAACGTACTCAGCGCCAACCCGGCACGCTGCCGGATGCCCGCCGGCAAATCCTCGCTCTTCTCGTCTTCCGTATCGCCGAGCGAGAAGCGCTCGCGCAACGCTCCCCAGCGCTGCTGCAGCTGCTCGCCGGTGAGACCATAAAGCCCGGCGTAGAAGTCGACGTTCTCGCGCAACGACAGTCCGGCGTAGAGGCTGACCTTCTGCCCCATGTACCCGATGTGGTCGCGCACCTTGCGTGGGTGTTGAATGACGTCGATGCCGTCGACCTCGATGCTGCCCGCCGTCGGTTGCAGCAACCCGATCAGCATACGGATCGTCGTGCTTTTTCCGGAACCGTTGGCTCCCAGGAAGGCGAAGATGGTGCCCGGCTGCACCTCGATGCTCAGGTTGTCGACGGCGGTAAAGTCGCCGAAGCGTTTGGTGAGGCCGGCGGCGCGGATGATCGGACCTGCGGTCGGCGTCACGTCTATGCCCGCTCCCGTTGGTCGCTGCATGCTTCCAAGTCCGACACGCTGCTAGCGGCTACGGCCGGCGTCCTTTCCATTGCCCGCTTCTCGTTGGGTGGAGGCGGGCTGCCAAGCTCGAGAAGAGGCTAGGGCCAGCAGGACCGACTCCATGTCGAGCGGGCGCGCTTCTGCGAAGCGCACGCCGGCGCCGTGCAGCGCGCGCAGATCATGCAGCACGCGCGCGGCGCCAGGCGTCGTCTGACGGCGGACCTCGACGCGCGCAAACCGGCCGGTGGCGCGGGCTCCATCGACGTACGCCAGCTGGCGCGCGGCCTGCGCAATGCCGCGCGGGTTGTCACCCCAGGCCCGATAGAGCTCGATCGCCACGCCGGCGCGCAGCGCGGCGGGCGTGCCGGTTGCGACGACGCGACCGCCGTCGAGATACACCAGCTGATCGCAGTGCTCGGCTTCGTCGAGATAGCTGGTGCTCATGATGATCAGCGCCGCGGCGCGCTCGCGTTCGAGCATCGCCCAGATCTCGGCGCGCGCCATGACGTCCACACCCGCGGTGGGCTCGTCGAGCAGCAGCAATTGCGGCCTGAACAGCAGCGCATTGGCGACGGCCAGTTTCTGCTTCATGCCGCCCGAGAGCGCACCGGCAGGCCGGTCGACGAAAGGCGTGAGCCCGGTGCGTGCCAGCAGCTCCTTCGAACGCTGGGTGAAGTCCTGCGGCGGCAGCCGTTGCAGGCGCGCCGTGAAGCGTAGATTTTCCATGACGGACAAGTCGCGGTGCAAACTGAACGCTTGTGGCACGTAGCCGACGTGCGCCTTGTACGCGGTAACGTCGCCGCGCAGGTCGTGGCCAAGCGCCGTGGCTTCCTCGGCCTCAATCTCCAGCAGCCCGGCGAGCGAGCGAATCAAGGTCGTCTTGCCGGCGCCGTCGGGACCGACGATGCCGACGATCTGCCGGCCCTCGAGGGTGAGGTCGATGCCGTTCAGCGCTATGCGTCGGCCGTAGCGCTTGCGCAGCCCGCGCAAACGGATGAGCGCTTCCGGCGCGGCTGACTCTTCTGCCGCTTCCTCTGGGTGAGGGCCCGGGCTCTTCCCCGACGCAAGATCTGTCATTGCCCTGATCCAGACCCGCTGCCAGCGCGAGCGGAAAGCGGGCGGGCGCCGTCACGGTCGCTGTTTGAGGGAAGATACACGTTGCCTTCGGTTCCTGGCTGGAAGCGTTCGACGCCCTCGAGGATGCGGACCTTGGCGCGGTACACCTGACCCATGCGGTCACTGCGCGTCTCGATCTTCTCGGGGGTGAAGTTCGCCTTGTCGGCAACGAAGCTGACCTCGCCGGGAATGCGGCGGTCCGGTTGGCTGTCGATCTCGATCTCGACGCGTTGGCCGACCTGAACGCGCGGCAGGTCGGCCACCGGGACATAGATCTGGACATACTTGTCCTGCGGATCGAGGACGGAGAGGATGGCGGTGCCCGGCTGCGCCAGCTCGCCAGGCCAGATGAACTGCGTCTGCACGACCGTGGGCACGGCCGGAGAGTAGATGCGAGACTTCGATTGCGTCACCGCGAGCTCGTCGAGCTGTGCCTGCGTCAGGTCGTGGCGCTGCTTCATCTCTTCCAACTGATGCCGTGCGACGGCGATTTGGTGCTCCTCGCCCTCGGTGCGGGCGAGCATATCGTGAGCGCGGTCGACGGCGCTGCGTGCCTGGTCGCGGCGGTCGCGGTTGTCGTCCAAGACCTGTGGTGAGCTGATCCCCCGCTTCACCAGCACCTGCTCGCGATCGTAGGTGCGCTCAGCAAGCTCGCGTGCCGACTCCGCCTGGCGCAGCTCGGCCTGCCGGGCGCTGACGTCTCGGCTCCAGGTGCTCTCGACAAGGGCGATACGCTCGGTTTGCGTACGCATGTCGGCGTCGAGCACGTCTAACTCCTCCTGCTTCGACTTCATGCGCGCCTGGATATCGCGATCGTCGAGTACGGCGATGACCGCATTGGCAGCGATCGTGGCGCCTTCGGCGTAGCGCACCTCAAGGACACGTCCCGTGACCTCGCTGCGGATCACGCGCTCCTCCCCTTCGACGAAGCCCGTATAGTATGCGGGCGCCGTCGCGCTGCGCGAATACCAGATCACCCCAGCGATGATGGCGACGAGGATGGCGGGAATCAGCAGCTTACGCGCCATGGGCTGCCTCAGGCGATGCGCGTCGACCGGTGAAAATTCAGTGACGTGCCTCGAACGAATTTGGGGAGGGGCGCGCGGCGACTCGCACGCTTCCCCCAGACGCAGCGCTTGCGGAGGCTACGCCGCCAGCGACCCCGAATCTGCCGCGGCATACAGGCATAGTTGAACGCGGACGCTGCGTGGCCACAAATCAACGTTTAAGGCGGCTGTTTGACTCAAGTCAATAGAGGTTGCCCGATGCTGGGGTGGACGTGAGGCCGGTGGCTGAACAGCCCGGCTTCGATGGGCTGGATCGTCTGCGCCGCAGCATCAGCCACCGGTGGCGGTGGCGCGTGAAGTTGCCACCGCAAACGTCCGCCGCCTGGGCGGCCTCACGCAGCTTGGGCGTCGCGCAGAACCTCGAGCTGCAGAAGCTCGGCGCGCAGTCGTTGTGCCGAGAGGTTGAGCGCTTCGCAGATATTCACGAACGACATCGGCCAACTGCGATCGTCCGACGCCACCCAGCGAAAGGCGTCACGGTACAACCGCTGCTGGCGGCGTTTGCGGGCGTGCCGGTACTTGACGAGATCGTCGGCGGCCAGCGCCAGCATGTTCACGAGCAAGGCGCGCTCTGGACTTACGGGCAACGTGCCGTGCCACATCCGCGCGAACTGAACGGGCAGGGTCGACTCGGGCTGCAACAGGTCCTCATGAATCACGGCGTTCGTCATGTCGAGTGGTCAAAGCGCAATCTGTGCCACCAAGGCGCGAACGCGCCCACGCCTCGTGAGCTGGTCGCGAACACTGTCCAGAGAGAAATGTTGCAGCCGCCGATGTAAGATTTTCCGGGCCGGCGGCCAGAGCCTTTTCCGGGGCGTCGCTGCCGTTGGTCGCCAGGCACTGCCAACTCCGACCGGCTGAATGGCGAACTGTGCTGATGGCGTGAATCCGTCTGTCGCCTGACCGTCTATTGTCTGTCGTTTCCCGAGGCGCCGCCCGCGCTTGCCGCACAGAGTCATGTATGGTCTCATCCGCCGGCTGGAGGAAACGTTATGCCGTGCGTGCGTGTCGGGGACATCGATCTGTTCTACGAGCTTGTCGATTACGTCGAGCCGTGGAAGGCCGCCCCGGCACCGGTGGTATTCATCCACGGCCTGGGTGGCGACCACACCTTCTGGCTCTATCAGGTGCCGGCATTTTGCGCGCGCTTCCCGGTCATCACCCTCGACTTGCGCGGGCATGGTGCATCCACGAAGCCCGACCGCGACTTCGGCATTCCCGAAATGGCGCAGGACGTCGTGCGCTTGCTGCGCCGCCTCGGTGTGGAGCACGCGCACCTCGTCGGTCTGTCGTTGGGTGGCGTGGTAGCGCAACAATTCGCCCTCGACTATCCGCTCGCCGTGGCATCGCTGGTCCTGGCCGACACCTTGTGCGCCACGCCCGCCGAGTACCGCGACGGCGTACGCGCCGCGTTGCAGTTCATCGAGGACAACGTCATGCCGGTGGTTGCGAAGGCGCGTATCACCAACGCGTTCTCCGACGCGGTGAATCCGGTGATGCGCAACTACTTCGTCGACCGCGTGGCGCGCAACGACAAAGCGTCGTACGTACGCGCCGCACGCGCCGTCATGAGCTTCTCCGCGCGCCAGCGCTTGCATGAAGTTACAGCGCCAACGCTGGTGCTGGTTGGCGAGCTGGATCGCGTCACGCCACCCGTACTCTCGGAAGAGATCGCCCGCGAAATCAGCGGCGCCCGCTTGGAACGGATCGCTGATTGCGGGCACATCAGTAATCTCGAGCGGCCGGCGGCGTTCAACCGCGTCGTTCTGGAGTTTCTGGATTCCGTCTCACGCTAGGGCCGGCGGTTGGCGTCAGAGAGAACACTCACGCAAAGGCGCAAAGCCGCAAAGGACGCGGAGAATCACCGGACCCTTGCCCAAAGAAAACATCATCACGAGGCATGACCCTACGAAAGCCACTTCCTTTCTCCAATTCTTGAGCTCTGGGCCTTTGCGCTTCTGCGGCTTTGCGTGAGAGTTCTGACCAAGCTGGCGTACGAGGCGTTGCCGGACGGTGGCGTGTTCCTTGCGGTCGAGAACGTCATCGATGACACGCGGCGCGTGGCGTGGGGCGCCTACGCCTCCCGTTCCCCAAAGATCGCCCGGCCGACGCGCACCATCGTTGCGCCTTCTTCGACCGCCACCTCGAAGTCGTCGCTCATGCCCATCGACAGCTCGCGCAACGGCGCGTTGGACGGCGCATCGCGGCGCAGCTGGTCGCGCAGCTCGCGCAGACCGCGAAAGTGTCGCCGGGCGCTTTCCGCCGTCGGACCAGGCGGCGGGATAGTCATCAGGCCATCGATCAGCAGCCCGGGAAGCAGTCCCAACGCCGCAAGCAACGGGCCGACATGGACCGGCGCGATGCCGCTTTTCGTTGCCTCTCCGCCGCTGTTGATCTCGACCAGGACGCGAAGCGGTTGCGCCCGTCGGAGCGCGTGTCGAGACAGCGCTTCGCCCAGTGCGACGCTGTCGAGGGTGTGAATGAGCTCGAACAGCTCGGCGGCGCGCACCGCTTTGTTGCGTTGCAGGTGGCCGATCAGGTGCCAGCGCGCCGCAGTGCCAATGCGGCCGATCTTGGCGGCAGCCTCCTGCACATAGTTCTCCCCGATATCAGTGGCGCCGGCGGCGATTGCGGCCTCGATCGCCTCGACCGGCTTGGTCTTGGAAACGGCGATGATGCGCACGCCGCCCGGGTCACGCCCGGCGCGCCGCGCCGCCGCGGCGACGCGCGCACAGACCGCCCGCCAGTTCGAAGCAACGTCAGTCATGCGCCCGACTCTGCGCCACGTGGTGGGAAGTGCCGGCGCAGCAGCGCGCTAACCGCCTCCATCGGCAGGCCGATGACGTTGCTCAAGGACCCGCGTACCTGCACCACAAACTTCCCAGCCACCCCTTGCACGGCGTACGCACCGGCCTTGTCAAACGGCTCGCCCGTGGCGAGATAATCGTCGATTGCCGCCGCGGTGAGCGGCTGGAACTCGACCTCGGTCGCCACCAGGAGCTCCTCGACGTGGCCACGCGGATCAATTAGGGCCACCGCCGTCAGCACACGATGCGTGCGTCCCGACAGCGCGCGCAGCATGCGCCGCGCGTCGCCGGCATCGAGTGGCTTTCCGAAAATAGCACCGTCGATTGTGACCACCGTATCGGCCGCCAACACATGCACGCTGTGCCGCTGCCGCGCCACTTCCAGGGCCTTCTCGCGCGCCACACGCTGGGCAAATGCCTCGGGGGATTCCCCCGCCGCGGGCACTTCGGGAATGTCGCTGGCCACGACTTCGAAGAAGAGGCCCGACTGCGCCAGCAACTCGCGGCGCCGCGGCGACGCCGAAGCGAGAATGAGCGTGGCGGCCATTCGCGTAGTTGGCCAAAGGTCGACGCCTTGCGCAAGGGGTTGGAAAGAGAAGCCGCGTACGCAGCGCCGCCTCGCCGGATATGCTAACGCTCACCGGCATGCGTCGATTCGTCATGGTTGTGGGTCTGTTGCTCGTCACGGGCTGCGGCGGGCCGCAGGTGATTCGATCTCCCGGGCTGTCCACAGCGCTGCCGATCGAGACGCTCGCGGAAAAGCGCGCGGCGTTTGCCCAAGGCTATGCGGCCTTCCAACGCGGGGACCGCGAGGTTGCCTTGGCAATCTTCAGCGCCTTGACGCAAACCTACCCGGAACTGGGCGACTATCACCTCTACTATGTCGGCGTGCTGCAGGAGCGCCGTGGAGATTCCGCCGCGGCGGAATCCGCTTTCCGCCGGCTGTTGCACGACTATCCGCCAAGCGTGAAGGCGCTCCCCGCGGCGCTGGAGCTCGGGGAGCTGCTGGTGCGCGCCGGGCGGATCGACGACGCCCGACCGCTGCTGCAACGCGCCCTGACCGCACCTGATGCCGCCACGGTCCAACACGCACGCCTGGCTCTCGCCGAAGCCGACGAACGCAGCGGCAACGTCTCCGCGGCGTACTTCGCCTTCATGTCACTGCGACACGATGCTCCCGGCTCGGCCGTTGATCGAACCGCGAGGGAGCATGTGGCGGCGCTGCGCAAGCAGGATCCGGCATTGATGCCAACGGGCGGCGGTCGATTGGAGGAAGCGCGCCTCCTTCTGGCAGAGCACGATTACGGCGCGGCGCAGAGCGCGGCCGCGGCCATTCTCGAACAGCCGGATGGTGTTGACCCGGCCGACGCCACGCGCGTGCAGGCCGACGCGCTGTATGGCGAGGGAAAGGTCGAACCGGCAGTCAGCGCGCTCTGGCGTCTCACCGATCGGTATCCGGACAGCCCGGCCGCTCCCGACGCCTGGTTCCGCATGGCGACGATTCTCTGGAACCGTGATCGCGACGTGGTGGCGCTGCAAGCCTACGAGCAACTGCGGCGGCGCTTTCCCGACGATGCGCGCGTCGCCGAGGCCTTGTACGCCAGCGGGCGCATCCACGAGAAGGCCGGGGACGCGGACGCCGCGATCCGCACGTATGGCGAGCTCGTCCGCCGGTTTCCACGCAACAAGTTGGCAGGCGAGGCGGGCTGGCGCATTGGCTGGATTCACTATCGAGCCCATGACTGGGCGGCGGCCGCAGTGACATTTGCCAAGGTTGCCGAGGGGACGACAGAGCAAACCCACGATGCCGCCTACTGGCAAGCGCGCGCGCTCGGTCACGCCGGCCGTGACGCGCAAGCGCGCGCGCTGTACCGCACCATCGTGCAACGCGACCCGAATGGCTACTACGCGATGTGGGCCCAACGCCGACTGCGCGGCGACCTCGATGCGCCGCTGGTGACCCCGATGACGGTCGCCGCCCCCAACCCACCGGAGCCTGGCCCCGCTCCCTTCAACGATCCCTTCCATGTGCAACGCTGGGAAGAGCTGCGCGCCACCGGCGCCGTCAGCCTCGCACGCGGTGAATTGGCGGCGATTGAACGCGAGCACCCGTCCGACGAGGCCGCCTTGCAGTATGTGTTTCGTGGGTACGCGACCATCGACGCGTATGCCGCGTCGGTGCGCCTGCTGCGGCGCCTGGGCGAGAGCGCCGAGCTGCCGGCGTCGGAACGCACCCGGCTCACCTACCCGTTGGCGTTTTGGAGCGCGGTGCAGCGCGAGTCACAATTCACGGCGGTCAACCCGTTGCTCATCGAAGCCGTGATGCGCCAGGAGAGCTTGTTCGATCCCGAGGCACGCTCATCAGCAGACGCGCGCGGCTTGATGCAGCTGTTGCCCGGAACCGCGGAACGCGTCGCCACCACCAATGGGATGCACGTCGTTCCCGCCGAGCTGACGCAACCGGACATCAACATTGCGCTTGGCGTCCGCTACCTGCGCGAGCTGCTCAGCCGCTTCGGCGGCCCGATCAAAGCGGTGGCGGCCTACAATGGCGGCGAAACCGCCGTCGAGAAATGGCAGCGACAGTTCGGCGACCTGGAGCCCGACGAGTTCGTCGAGAGCATCAGCTACCGCGAGACGCGCGAATACGTGAAGCGCGTGATGGCGAACTACCAGCAGTATGTTCACCTCTACGCCCCGAGCAGTGCTGAGTCCTGAGTGCTGAGTTCTGAGTGTTGAGGCAATACGCGAAACGCAACACCGGAGGGCTATTCCTTGCTCAGCACTCAGGACTCAGGACTCAGCACTCAGCACTCAGCACTGCGTCCGAGGTTTGCCAGATGCGTCAGTCGTTCTTGTCGAGCACGTCGATCGTCAGCTGCGTGCTGTTGTTCGTCGCATCGCTGTCGCCGCCCTGCCCGCTGGCGCTGACGCGTACCACGCAGCGTTGCGGCGAGAGCTTGTTGGGCGTGTCCACCTGCGGCCCAGTCAGAATGAGCTTCAGGCTGCCGATCTTGTGTGCGCCGCGGGAGACGGTGACCGGGAGCGCGCCGCCGAAGGTCGCTGTACCGGCGGTTCCGACTGGACATGTTCCGTCCACGGCACTGACCGTGATCACCTGCCCGTCGCCGGCGCCGGTGTTGCCGATGCTCAGCTTCACGGTCTTGGTGGCAGCGGTTTGAGCGGCCGCGATGGTGGCGGCGATCGGCTTCATGCTGCTGAGCGTCGTCTCGGGTAGACCAGCCTGGTTCACGTCATTGCCGTCGACAACGTTGAGCTCGAGAGGAAACGAATTATTCGACGGCATCGGATCGTTGGACCCACTGGGAACCGCCGCGCTGGCGGTGAGGCGGAGCGTACAGCGGTGCGGCGCGCTGCGGTTTACGGTAGTGAACGCCGCCGCACGAACCGTGAGTTGGATCCTGGCGCTCTTCGTCTGACCGGCGGCGATAGGGATGGTGTTCTGAGCGCCCGCGGCGGCGGACAGAAAATCCGGCGTCGACGCGACGCCACCACCGCAGGCGCTGTCATCGACGTTGAGTTGGACGGGATACGCCGCGGTGCCCGCGGGATCCGCGTTGCGGACGCGAATACTGAAGGTCCTGGTCGTCAGGTTGCTGCCGGCGGGCACGATAACGGTCAGCGGCCTGACCGGCAGCACGACGACATCGTGGAGCGGACACGCTGCCGGCCGGCACGTGCCGTTCTGGCAGGTGTCGGCGGGGCAGCCGTCACCGTCGTTGCACGCGGTATTGTCGGGCTTGTTCTGGTTCGCACACACGCCAGTGCCTGGATCACACGCCCCCGCCTCGTGGCATTGATCACCCGGGCAGGCAACCGGATTGAAGCCGACGCAGCTGCCGTTGCCGATGCAGACATCGGTTTGCGTACACGCGTTGCCGTCGTCACACGGTTCACCAAGCGGCGCGAGTTGACAAGTGACGGAGCAGCAGTCGCCGACGGTACCATTCAGCGGTCCATGATCGCACTGTTCCGTCCATTCGACGATCCCGTTGCCACAGTCGTGCGTCGGGGTCTGCGTCACGGTGGGCGTCTGGGTGAAGGTTGCGGTCGGGGTGGAGGTTGGCGATGCCGTGTATGTCGGCGTTGCAGTACGGCTCGGGGTGGAGGTGCGCGTCGGAGTCGGCGGCGGGCTTGCGGTTGCCGTACGCGTCCCGGTTCGCGTGGCGGTGGGGCTGAGGGTGGGCGTTGCAGTGCTCGTCGGTGTCAAGCTTGGCGACGCAGTTGGAGATGAGGTCGGCGACACGGTTGGCGTCTGTGATGGAGTCAGCGTCGCCGTCCACGTTGGCGTCGCCGTTACGGTGCCGGTTTGCGTGACCGTCGGCGTGGGCGTCGGGGGCAACCGTGTACACAGCGAGGCGCTGCCCACACAGGCCCATCCCATCTCGATGGTACAGGTCGAGCTGCAACCGTCGCCGCCGGCCGTATTACCGTCGTCGCACGCTTCCGCCGGCCGATCGGTGATGCCGTTTCCGCAGGTCTCGTCGCTCGTGCAGGTGGCGTTGCAGCCATCACCCGATACGGCATTGCCGTCGTCGCACATCTCGCCTGGATCCAGAGTCCCATTGCCACAGCTCCACAGGCGGCACGCAAAGCCCGGCGCCCACTCCTGCTCCAGCATGTTGCCGGCCGCGTCGGTAGCGGTGACGATGAGATCGACGCCGCCGGGCGAACACGCCGGCAGCAGCCCTTCATAGGTGTTCTGGCCGATGGCACTCACCGGCAGGTCAATGATTGCGGTTCCGCTCCTGTAGGCGATAGCCACGCCGGTGAGGTGCTCGTCGGTGACTTGCACGTCGATGGTCACCGGCGTGTCGCTGAGTACCGTGTCGGTGAGCGCGCCCGCGCTACGCACCGTCATCCCGCTGAGCCACGGCGGACTTTGGTCTGCCGCGGAGGTATCGAAGCGCGCGGTCATTTCCGTGGTGCCATCGAGTCCACCGACGAAATACGCCAGTGGGCCAACATCCAGCTCGTAGGCAGCAGCAGGAATTGTCAGCGGCGGGTAGACCGGGGGCTGCACGTTGCACCCCTGGGCGGCGGCGTGCGGCAGCGTTCCCGTGGCAATGAGCGCAGCCCCCGATTGCAATCGAAACGGAATGCTGGCCGGTCCATCCGGCGGATCGCCTCCCTGATCGTGAAACGACACGCAGTAGTCGCCAAACGGATACGTCACGCTCAGCGAGGTGCTGGTATTCTGAAGTCGACCGGAAAACCATGGCGGACCAAGATTGAGCGGCAACTCGCCACTCGCGGTGCTGTACACCGGCGGCGAGCCAGCAGCGAGCCCGAGCGTTTGGTAGTCGAACACATTGAGCATGCCGGCCGTCATCGCGCCCTGGATGAAGCCGCCCGGGTGCGAATATGTGCCCGCCGCATCTTGTACGACTTTCTGTGCGAACAGCGGGAACGGCTGAAAGGGCGGCGGCGACAAATAGAGCTGCTCCGTGAATCCAGGCCACGGATCACTGATCCCAATACCAAAACCCAAGCCAAACAGGTTCAGAGTGTCGAGGAAGTTGACGATGGTAATGCTGCCCGCTTGGTTCAGGCCGGCGTGATACGACACCTGACCAAGCGTCAAATCCGCCGCGTGATTGCCGAGCTGATGGTCCGTGTCCACACCACTCCGGATGCCGTCACCGACCACATACTCGGTGGTGCCGGTCAAACCCTCTTCCTCAAGCGTGAGCGCGTAAGCGGCGCTGAAGGTATTCACCTGCACCGTCGACACCTCAGCACGGCCGAGGAACAGGAGTCCCTGGTCGGACGCTTGATGTGCAAGCTTGAGCACACTCATCCGCGGAACGATCACCTGATCACCCTCGTCGCGCATGGTGAAGGTGATCTGGTGGACAGCCTCAGTGCTGTTGAGCGTATCCACGCCGACGTTGTGGACGACGATCCCTTCATGCACCACAAATGCGGCGCTGAAAGTCGCCACCACGTCATATGTGCCATTGGGTACGAGAACATCGAAACTGGTCGAGCTGGGGGTCGTCACCACGCCGTAGGTCGCGCGGTCGTGAACCAACACCAGTGCCGGAGCCTGATCGAAGGACAGGTGTAGAGTTCCCGATTTGACAAATGCAAAGGGCACACGTTGCTGCTGGTCACCCGATACGATCAGCACCACGTTCGTATCGTAGGCATGCGGTGGCGCGGGCGGGACGGGAACGACGGCATTGTCCACGGAGAGATCGAAGGCCACGGTTTGCGTCGCCCCCGACGGGAGGGTGAAGCTTGCGGGCGTCAACGCCGCAGCGATGCCCACCGGCAAACCGGGAACGGTGAGGGTGTATGCACGGGGGACCGAGTCGAGGTTGCGAACCGTCAGCGCTTGACTGGTAGTCCAGATCGTCTGGGTCAGGTCGTCGAGACCAAAGCTGACCGCCGCGGGCGTCACGGCGGTCTGCCCCTGCACCGCGGCCAACACGTCGAGGCGACCGGCACCTTGGATGAGCGCCTCGTAGCCAAGGTCGACGCCATTTTGCATCAGCAACGATTTCACTTCGGCGGGCGACAGCAACGGCCGCTGGCCACAGATGAGCAAAGCCGCTCCAGCCACGTGCGGTGTGGCCATGGAGGTACCGGAGAGCGCAATGTGCCTCTGGTCCTCGCAATTCGGGCCGAGCGCCGTGCCACCGGCTTGCGCCGCACACACGTCAACGCCGGGCGCGAGGATCTCCGGCTTGAGGCCATAGATGCTGTTCGTCGGTCCACGCGCGCTGAAGGCGGCCACGGTATCGCTGTTGTCGACTGCCCCGACCGTCAGCGCGGTCCGCGCGCTCCCGGGCGAAGCAACGCTTCCAAAGCCGGGTCCGGCATTGCCGGCGGCGACCACCACCACCACGCCGGCCGCGGTCGCGCTATCCACCGCTTGGGACGTCGGGTCGTTCGCGTCACCCGGCCCCCCGAGACTCAGGTTGATGACATCGGCGTGGTCGGACGGATCGCCGTCGTTGTTGGGGTCGACGGCGCGCTCGATGCCGGCAATGACATCGGAGCTGAAGCACGAGCCATTGCTGTTGCACACCTTGTAGGCCAGAAGCTTCGCGTCTGGCGCCACGCCGAGCAACGTCCCGTTTCCAGTGGCGATCGCGGCGACGTGCGTACCGTGTCCATTGTCGTCGCGGGGATCCGCGTCCCCGTTCACAAAGTCGTAGCCGTCCAGAACCTTGCACCCCACGCCCAAACATCCGCCGAGGTCGGGGTGCGTATAGTCGATGCCGGTGTCCACAATGGCGAGCACCTTCCCGGCACCGCGGTACGAATACGTCGACCAAAACATCGGCGCCGCGACCAGATCGACGCCGGGCTCGATGACGGTCGTATGCGCTTCCACATCTGGATAGATGCTCTGCACGTCTGACAAGGCGCGCACTTGCGCCTGCATGGCCGGCGACAGCCGGGCCGCAAACCCATGGAACACGCGGGTGTATTCGCGCGTGATCACCTGATTGCGGGCCATGGCGCGCCGTTGAACCGCCGACGCAATCCGCAAAATGGCGGTGGCAGCGCGCTGGCGAACAACCTCCAGCGCCTGGCGCGCGGCGACTGCCTGTGCGGAAGCGACACGCGCCAACGGCATGCCACGAAGCTGCACCAACACCGCCTCGGCTTGATCGGTGATCGTTGCAACAACGGGTTTCGGCATTCCGCTTGCCGTGTCAGTGGCCATCACCATCGCCCGCACGTCCGGGGACACGGGGGTCAGTGTGGAAGTGCCGTCAATGGTCTTGAGCAGGACCGCGGGAGGGCTACCTCTCAGGCTCTGGGCACCCGCGCCTACCGCCAGCACCAACGTAAGGCTGCTCCACAACAGCGCGCGCCGCAGCGTTTGGCCTGGCCAGTTCGCGTGGGCTCTGTGGGCACGCATCGTGTGTATCTTGCCGTCCGTGCCACGCAGGAACCCCCGACGCGTCTGGTTGTCGCAACCTGGCAACGAAAAACGACTTATCATCCCTCTTTTCTGTACGCTTTGAAAGGATGCGCCGGGAAAAGTGGCCATTCTGAGGAGCGGCGTTGGTGCGTGATTACGGAGGGAAGCGCACGCCCTTGATTGTCACCATGCGACCGTCGATGGGCTTCACTATGATCGCGCCGGTACCAATCAACTCTGTAGATGACGCCCAGAACGCGCCTGGGCAGCCCTCGGCGCAGCTGACCTCCGATTCGGAGCACCCCTTGTAGCAAGGCTCCTGTGATGGCGGGCACGCACCGAGGCATAGACGTCCGTTGCGCTCGCATTCGAGCATGCATGCCCTCTGAGTCACAGGAACGGCCAGAAACTTCGGCGCCGGCACATCCTGCGGCCACCGCTGGTAGCAGCCCGCAAGCATCGGCACGACCACAACGGTCAGGGCGCGTCTTGGCAGCATGAGGCCGAGCCATGGCGGTGGTCCCGCCGGTTGATCTTAAGAGCCACGGCTGAGCCGCTGCGCCAGCCGGTCGCGCAGGCCACCGAAGCTGCCATTGGACATCAGGAGAATGACGTCACCACCGCGCGCTTCAGTGTGCAGCGCGTTGGCGATCGTCTCGACATCCGCAAGCGCCCGCGCCGACTTGCCGCGCGCCTCCAGATCGGCGGCGAGCTGCTCGGGCGAGAACAGCTCGGTCTCCGTCACCGTGTCGGTGGCCTTGTGGAAGACGCCGCCGATGATCACCTGGTCCGCCGCGGCGAACGCCTCCACATACTCGCGCTGGAACACCTTGCGGCGGCTCGTATTGGAGCGCGGCTCGAAAACTGCCCACAAGCGACGGCGGGGATAGCGCGAACGCAGCGCCGCGATGACGCCGCCGACCGCGGTCGGATGATGCGCGAAGTCGTCGATCACCGTGATACTGTGGAACTCGCCGACCAACTCCTGGCGGCGCGCCACGCCGCGAAAGCTCTGCAGCCCGGGCAAGATCTCGGCTGGACGCAACCCCAGGGCGCGCGCCATCACGAAGACGCCCAGCGCATTGCGGGCATTGATTCCCCCGGGCAGCTGCGTGCGCACGGTGCACTCCGTCGTGCCGTCATGTACCACGTCGAAGCTCGTGTGGATGCCGTTGTCACGCAAGTTGGTCGCTTGCCATTCGGCACCGAGGCCGAATGCCACGACGCCGGGGTGTGTCTTGGCAACGTCGCGCGCGTGCCGAAAGTCGGAGGCGACCACGAGGGGCGCTGTTTTCGGCAGGAGGGCCACCAGTTGGCGAAACGCGTCCTTGACGTGCGCCAGGTCGCGGTAGATGTCGGCATGATCGAACTCGACAGCGGTCAGCAGCAATGCCTGTGGCCGGTAGTGCAGGAACTTCGGCCCCTTGTCGAAGAAGGCGGTGTCGTATTCGTCACCCTCGATGACGAAGTCGGCGCCGCCACCGAGCTTGTAGTTGCCGCCGAAGTCCAGCGCGTCGCCGCCCACCATGACGCTGGGATCGCGCCCGGCTTGTTCGAGCACCCAAGCGAGCAGCGCGGTCGACGTGGTCTTCCCATGCGTCCCCGCCACGACGATAGAACGGCGATCGGCGATGAACAGCTCGGCCAGTGCCTGTGGCAAGGACACGTACGGGAGGTCGCTTGCCAGCAACGCCTCGACCTCCGGATTCGTCCGCGACACCTTGTTGCCCACGACCACGAGGTCGGGTCGATCCGCAAGGTTGTCGGCGTGAAACCCTTGCCGAATCTGGATGCCCAGGCGCTCCAGCAGCGTGCTGATCGGCGGGTAGACGTTCTCATCCGAGCCGGAGACCACGTAGCCGCGCTGCTTGAGCATCCCCGCCAGCGCCGACATGGCGACACCGCAGATGGCGGTAAGGTGGACGCGCCGAGCGTCGCCGCGGCGCACCGCGTCCGGAACCACGTTCGTCGCCATCAGCAGCGTTCTCCACTTTTGCCTTTTGCGTTTTGCGTGTTGCCTTTTGCCCTTCTGTTCATTGCAGCGCCTTGACGATCGTATCATGGATGTGCGGCCGAAAAGCGCGGATCTGCTCGTTGTCGCGGCTCGGATGCACACGGTTGCTGAGCAAGAGCACATGGCGATCGTGCTGCAAATCAATCCACACCGAGGTGCCGGTAAAGCCCAGGTGCCCGACCGCGTAGCGCGAGAAGAGCTCGCCGGCGCTTGAGTTGGCCGCCGACGGCGTATCCCACCCCAAACACCAGGTCGAGTCCGGCACCGCCCCGTCACGGGTCCAGAACTCTTGCACGATGCGCTCCGGAATGAAGCTATTCGCGCCGCGAGAACACGCCTTCAGGCAACACACGATCGTGTCGAGATCCTGCGCCGATGAAAAGAGCCCGGCATGCCCGGCGACACCACCCATGGCGTAGGCATTGTCATCGTGCACCTCACCGCAGAGGATCTTCTTGCGCCACGGACACCGTTCGGTCGGCGCGATCATCTCGGTCACCGGGACAAGTCGGCGCGTGCGTAGCAAAGAGAGATCGATAAACGCCGTCGCCCGCAGCCCCAGCGGGCGAAAAATGCGCTCGTGGCAGAAGCGGTCGAGCGTCATGCCGCTGACCTCTTCGATGACCGCGCCCAGGAGGATGAATCCGAGATCGCTGTACAGCGTGCGCGTCCCGGGTGGGGCTTCGAGCCGCTCCTTATGGATGGCTTGATAGACATGCTCCTTGGCGCCGCGGCTGCCGAGAAACTTGATGCGCCCGCCGTGGCGCTCGATCTGCAAGACCTCCTTGTAGAAGGGTTGCCAGGCGGCCAGCCCCGAGCAGTGACTCAGCAGGTGACGGAAGGTGATGTGGGTCTTCCCGAGCACGCCGAAGTTGTGAAAGAAGCGCGTCACGCGATCATCGAGCCGCAGCTTGCCCTCCCGCACCAGCAGCATCACGGCAATGGTGGTCGCAAACGGCTTGGTCAGCGACGACACATCGAAGATCGTGTCCTCCCCCATCGGCGTGACGGTCGGCTCGATGCTGCGGTTGCCGAAGGCCCGCCGATAAAAGACGCGCGTCCCTTCGCGCACCAGCAGCACGGCGCCGGGAAAGACCTGGCGCTCGACGGCGCTCTCCATCTCGCGTTCAACCGCGTCGAAGCTCATGGAACAGTCCTGAGTGCCGAGTGCTGAGTCCTGAGTATAGGGAGCGCCGCAGTTCGCATCACAATCCAACCTTGATCTCAGACTCAGGACTCAGCACTGCTCCGCCAGTGACGGTTCGAGCAGCGTGAGGCGCTCGTCGGCGAGGCGGGCGCGGACGCCGAGTGGGAGCGTCAGCGTACCTGCCCCGTGGCCGCTCGGCAGGCCGAACGCAACCGGATACGGCGCCGACGCAAACGCCGCGTCGATCACCTCGCGCACGGAGACCGGCGGGTTGCCCGGAGCGACACAACCGTCCATCTCACCGAAGATCACGCCGGCGACATCGTCGAAAACGCCGGCGTACCGCAGCTGCATGAGCATGCGATCGATGCGAAACGGCTTCTCGTTCACGTCCTCCAGGAACAGCAGCCGCCCACGTGTCTCGATGGCGTAGGGGGTGCCGAGCATCGCAACCACGATGGACAGGCAGCCGCCGACCAACAGACCCTCCGCCGTCCCCGGTCGAATCACCACCGGCGCCGCCTCGCTCCATCCCTGGCGACCGTTACCGAGCAGGCGGCAGAGGAAATCGGTCGCCGCGGGCCGTTGCGGTAAGCCGTTCACCATCGGGCCGTGGAAGGTGACCAACTCGGCGCGTTGCACGAAGTCATTCAGCAAGAAGGTAATGTCGCTGTGACCGACCACAATCTTGGGGTGGTGGCGGATGAGCGAGAGATCGAGCTGCGACAGTAGACGTCCCGATCCGTAGCCGCCGCGGGCGGCGATGATCGCGGTGACCTCCGGGTCGCGAAACATATCGTGAATGTCGGCGACGCGCTCGCGGTCGGTACCAGCGAGGTAACCTGCCTTCTTGAGAACGGCGGTACCCAGACGTACCCGGAAGCCCGCCGCCTCCAGCACCTGGACGCCGGCGCGTACGAACGTCTCATCGACCGCAGCAGCCGGCGCGATCACCCCCACCACATCCCCCCGCCGCAACGGGGCTGGCTTGCGCATCATCTCAACCGCAGGCCTGACGGCCGGCGTCTTTTCTATGGCCCGCTCCCGCTGGTCGCTGCAGAATGCCAAGTCTGACAAGCTGTCAGGCCCTTCCGCGACCCCGTCGCGACTCGGGGGGGTAGAAAAGACGCCGGCCGCAGGGCCTCGTTATTCTTCCAGTGCACGCATAGCGATCGCGCTGTGCGCCCAGGAGCCGCCGGCGCGCAACGCCATGGCGACAAAAATGGTCTCCGCGACCTCGGCCTCCGTGGCACCCGCCTTCTTGGCCCGCTTGGTATGCGCGTCGATGCAGTACGGGCATTGGGTAATGTGGGCCGTAGCGATCGCGATCAACTCCTTGGTCTTCACGCTCAGGGCACCCTCTTCGAACACCTTCGTATCGAACTCGACGAAGGCCTTGAAGAGATCCGGCTTCAGCTCGCGCAGCTTGCGCAGCCGCTTCATGTCGTCAGGATGATAAAAGCATTCGGCCATGACTTGGCTCCTTTGAACGCCCGGCGCGGTTGGCTTATGACGGCTTCGCCGCCTTGCTGTGCGCCAGCTCGTCGTCGATGATCTCTTTGAACTTCTCGAAAGGCTCCGCGCCCGAAATCATGCGTCCGTTGATGAAGAACGCCGGTGTCCCGGTCACGCCGACGTCGGTGGCATCTTCCATGTCCTTGTCGATGTCCGCCTTGAACTGCTGCTTGGCAATACACTCGTCGAACTTGGCGCGATCCAGCTTGACCTCATCGGCCAGGGTCTTGAACTTGTCGGCGCTGAGGTCCGTCGCCGCCATCAGCTTGTCGTGGTACTCCCAGAATTTCCCTTGTGCCTGTGCGCAGTGCGCCGCCTCTGACGCCGGGCGGGCACTGGCGTGGATGTCCAGCGGGAAGTCACGGTAGACGAAGCGCACCTTGTCGCCGTAGGTTTTCAGCACCTGCTGCACGCTCTCCTCGGCTTTCTTGCAGAACGGACACTCGTAATCGGAGAACTCGATAATCGTGATCGGGGCGTTCTTCGGACCGCGCTCCGGGCGGCCACCGGTTCCCACTTCGATCTTCGGTGGTTGGAGAATGACGACCGTCGCGTATTTCTTCCGCAGGCCGTCCAAATAATCTTGCTCGACCTGCGCCGCCTTCTGCTGCTTGATGTACTCGACGATACGCGGCTTGACGCTCTCGAGCGTCGCATCCTTCAATGCCTGCTTGTTGTCGTCGTAGACTTTTTGAATCTCGGCGTCGGTCGGCTCGGCAACCTTGCCGGCGATCTCCTGTTGCAGCGCCTCCGGCGTCATCCCGCGCGCCTTGGCTTCCTGCTTGTACAGCTCGATGGTAATCAGCTCATCAAGACCATCCCGCAAGGCCTCGTACCGTTCGTTGTCAATTTCGATCAACTTCGGCTTGACGTGCTTGTCGAGCTCGGCACGTGTGATCGGATGACCACCAACGGTGGCAACCGGCGGCTCAGCCGCGCTTACACCGGCGAACAAGCCAAGAATCATCGTGGTCAAGACAATAGTGCGCATTGGAACTCCTCCTCATTTCAATCGAAGAGCTAGAAGCTACGGGGTGTCGGACTTCGCAGCCTCTAGCGACCAATCCTGCCCTGAGGCTCCCCGTAGGGGGGAGCGGACCATAGAACAGACGCCGGCCGCAGGCCCTAGCCGAAGATCCAGGCGCGCTTGCGTGGCGCACCAGGCGGCTTGAACTCGTGACTGGATCCCTTGAGACCGGCGTTGAAGACTTCAAGCTTGGCGTGCTGGCGCTCCTCGAACTCATCCAACTCGCGCTGCCGGCGCTCCTGAAAGCTGTTGAACTCCTCCAGCCAGCTCTTGTGAAACTCCTGCAGCGCCCGGCTGATGTGCCCGCGCATCGACGTCGTGACGACATAGGAGCCCTGGCAGAACGGGCAGTAGAAGACGACGCCGCTCCGAAAGTGCCGGAACGCAACCGCATAGGTTCCATGGCAACGGAAGCATTCGATGGGCACTTCCCACTCTTCAATCTCCGGAATGCTCAGTGACGTGGCCGGCGCAGCCGCGACGGGCACAGTGGCGAGGGCAACCGGAGCGGCAGGCGCGGGCGCGGGAGCAGACGCAGCCGGAGCGGCGCCGGCAGTAGGGGCAGGTGACGGAGCAGCCCCTTCCTTTTTGAAGCGCGATGGAAAGTCCGCGCCGAACGTCTCTTCCGGATGCAGCAGCTTGGCACGCGCCAGCAGCGTCTCCTCGCTCTCCGGGATCTTGGGGTCCGGAACGCAGCAGTCGACCGGGCACACCGCGGCACACGCTTCGTGATCAAAAAAGCCGACGCACTCCGTGCATTTGTCGGGAACGATGTAGAAGATGTCCGTCGCGATCGCCGCATGCATCGACCCGTTGAGCTCCCACTCGACGCCGCCTTGATAAATGGCGGTGTTCGGGCATTCCGATTCGCAGGCGCCACAGTTGATGCATTCACTCGTGATAACCGTTGCCATCCGCTGACCTCAAAATGAAATTCAACAGGAACCTTACCAATGCCACACGGCCGTAGCAAATCCCTGGGCCTGCGGCCGGCGTCTCTTCTATGGGCCCGCTCCCCCCTTCGGGGAGCCTCAGGACAGGATTGGTCGCCAGGGACTCCACGTCCGTCAGGCCGCTTGGACGTCACCGCATGATCAGTTGCCCGCAGTGCATTGCCGGGCGTGCGCGGGATCAATCGTCGCGGTAGCGAGCGACGGCGGATCGAGCAGCGCCGGCTGCGTGAAGTCGAAGAGATCGAGCAGCGGGTCGGCATTGGCGTCGCGATTGGTCAGCGCCGGCAGATCGAAGCGTGATTCGATAAAACGCAGAATCGAGGTGTGATCATAGATGTTGTGCGACACGTAGCCCGGGCGTGCGTATGGGGAGACGAGCACGAAGGGAACCCGGAAACCGTAACGGTCGAACTGTGCCACCGGGCCGCCCGCATCGAGCATCGGCGGGATGTCGTCCGGAATGCATGCCGGTGGCGGCGGCACATGGTCGTAGAAACCGCCGTGCTCGTCATAGGTCAGGAACAGCGCCGACGTCGACCACAGCGGGCTGCTGGTAAGCGCGGCGACCACCTTGCTGACGAACTGCTGGCCGATCTGGATGTTCGACGGCGGGTGCTCGTCGGTCTCGGGACCCGTGAGTGGAGTAAATGCCGGGTCGACGAAGCTCACCTGCGGCAACGTCCCCGCGGCCGCGTCGGCGTAGAACTGCGCAATGCGCGCCTGGTTCTTCACCCGATTGTTGACGTGCAAAAAGACCGCGAATGGCGCATCGGTGTAGTAGATCTTCCACGAGATGTGCTGCTCGTCGAGCAAGTCGAAGATTGAGCGCTGCGGCCAGCCGCCCGAGGTCGTGTCGTTATGGATGTGTCCGAACGAGGTTCCGGTGAGGAAATAGAACCGATTCGGATAGGTCGAGCTCAGCAGCGAGCAGAAGTAGCGATCGGCGGTCGCATACTGGACGGCCAGGGAGTAGTAGAACGGCAAATCGCTCTGGTCGTAATAGCCCATGGCGCGCGCGCCGTCGGGATTGTTCTCTTTCACGAAGCCGTCGTTGTTGCCATCGTCGTATTCGCCGTGGCTGCCGCTCCAGGAATGGTTGGTGTCGTCGGTACAGTACGGGACCTGATGAAAGGACGGCACCGGTGTGCCGTCGGCGTCGGGATTGCTGGTGCCGGCAGGCAGGCCATCCACACCTGACAGCTTTCCGAAATAGCTGTCGAAGGACCGGTTCTCCTGCATGAGCACGACGATGTGCTCGATCGGGATCTGCGCGCCGTGCGGCGCCGCGGCGGGCAAGCTGTCCGCCGGCAAGGCGCCCGAATGGAACGCGCAGGACGGCGCCGTCGGCGGGGGTGTCGCCGTCGGCGGCGTGGTCCGCGTTGGCGCCGGCGTCGCGGTATCAGCCGGCGTCGCGGTCGCGCTCGGCGTCGACGAGGGGGTTGGGGTGACGGAGACGGCGCAGCCGTTCAAGGCGTTGCCCACGCCGGTAACGATTTCGTCGATGCCGATGGTCCCGTCGCCGTCCGCATCTCCGGCGCGGCAGGCCGAGATATCGCTGCCGCCGAGGTCGATGTTCACCATCGTGATCAGCTCGTTGACCGTGGTGCTGCCGTCGCCGTCGCAGTCCCCGACGCACGCCGCCAGGGCCGCACGGGGCTGGAAACCGGCAAAGGCCACGAAGAACACCGCCGCCGCGAAGGCGAGCATCGAGCGAGTTGTGAAGCGAGGAGTTGCGTCACGCATGTGGCCCCCTTGAACCTGCCCTACTGCGACCGACGGACATCGACCATGTCGAAGGGATTCGCATGCGAGGACACGATCCCTGAGAAGAGTACCCGTCGGCGCCAATGGGAAGACTGCCGCTTCGAGTAGCACGACCGGCTGGTCTATTGGAAGCTCAGACCTGGGCCAGCTGCGCCGGAACCCGCGCCAGGCGCTCTGCGGCGGCACGCAACGTTGCCTCGCGCTTGCAGAATGCGAAGCGGACCAGATTGCGTCCAAGCCCCGCGTGGCGATAGAAGCTCGACCCGGGCACTGCCGCGACGCCGATGTCGCGCACCAACCACTGGCAGAATTCGACGTCGTCGTGGCGGCCGAACGGGCTGATGTCGGCGAGGATGTAATACGCACCCTCCGGCACGAAGATACGGAAGCCCGCGGCGCACAACGCGTCGCTCAGGATGGTCCGGCGGGCCGCGTACGCCGCGGCGAGCTCCTGGTAGTACGTATCGGGAAACCCGAGCGCGCACACGCCGGCGCGCTGCAACGGGTGGGGCGCACCGACCGTGAGGAAGTCGTGTGTCTTGCGAATCGCCGCCGTGAGCCGCGGTGGCGCCAGCGCATAGGCCAGACGCCAGCCGGTCACCGCGTACGTTTTCGACAGCCCACTGATCGTCACCGTACGGTCGCGCATGCCGGCGAGACCTGCGAGCGAGAGATGCGTCCGCTCGTCATAGATGATGTGTTCGTAGATCTCGTCGGTAATCGCCAGACAATCGACCTCCTGGCAGACCGCCGCGATGTCCTCCAACTCGGCGCGTGTGAACACGTGACCGCTCGGGTTGTGCGGCGTGTTGACGATGATCGCTTTGGTGCGCGAGCTGCACGCCGCGCGCAGCTCGGCAATGTCGAACGTGAAATGCGGCGGGCGCAGCGGAACATACACCGGCGTCGCGCCGCTGAGCACCGCATCGGGGCCGTAGTTCTCGTAGAACGGCTCGAAGATGACGATCTCATCGCCGGCATTGACCAGCGCGAGCAGCGTCGCGATCATCGCTTCGGTCGATCCGCAGGTGACCGTGATCTCGCTGTCGGGGTCGTAGACGATGCCATTGGCGCGCTCCACCTTGGCCGCGATGGCGTGACGGAAATCGTGTGTCCCCCAGGTGACGGCGTACTGGTTGAAATCGGCGTCGATGGCCTGCTTCGCCGCCTCCTTCAACTCCGCCGGTGCCGGGAAGTCGGGAAACCCCTGGGCGAGGTTGACGCCCGCGTGCTGCTCGCACAGCCGGGTCATGCCGCGGATGACCGATTCGGTGAAACGTTCGGACTTCTCGGACACGGAGCGCATGGAGCCGGGTTAGTAAAACGAAAAACGTGAAACGTAAACCATTGCGCCGCGCCGTTTCTGCCAAGCCACAGAGCAGGCGGATTTCGGCGTCGCCGGTTGGGCTTGCCAGGGGCCTGCGTCGGCGTTCAACCAGCGCCCGCCAAGGCCGCCGTGACCAGCTCCGACACTTTGTCAGGCTGCTCCTCGTGGAGGACGAGTTTCGTGTGGGGGACCGAGTGAAAGGCGGCGACATTGGGGAACTGCGTTGCCATCGCGCGCGCGATCACCTCGGGGAAGGTGGGATCGGCAGCGCCCCACACGAACGTCACCGGCATGGGCAAGTTGCCATGCAGCTCGACGAAGCGATCGATGCGTTCGAATTTCATGCTCACGAGGAACTGCAGCGTCGCCGCAAGACGGGCCGGGTTCGAGACCAGCGGCGCGACGAACAGGTCGGTGAACTGGCCGTCGATCAAGTCAAGATTCTCGAAGCAGCCACCGAACCCCATCGGCGAGCGTCGGATGCGTCGCGAGGCCAGCATGCCCCGCAAGACGACACTACTGCCCGGCAGCTGCGACAGAAATTGGTAGAGTGGAATCCACGGGGGGCGGTGTCCGGGCATCTCCGTGTTGGTCAGCACGAGATGGGAGACGCGCCCGCCGTCGAGCAGGGCCAGCTCGCGTGCAACCCAGCCGCCCGTATCATTGCCGATCAGCGCGTACGACGAGATGTCCAGCGCGCGCAGCGCACGCTGGAGCACCGCGCCTTGACCTGGCGAGGAGAAATCCGCCACAGCCCGCGAGGTCGAATCGCCAAGTCCGACCAGGTCGAATGCATGGCAGGTGAAGCGCGGCGCGAGTTGCGGCACGACTTTTCGCCAGGTCAGGCCGGAGAGCGGGAAGCCGTGCAAGAGGACCAGGGCGGGACCAGTCCCCATCTTGCGGTAGCAGATCCGCGCTTCCGCCACGTCGATGAAATGTGGGCTCTCGAATTCGTTGGGCACTGACGTGTGCATCACCTTATCCTCGACTCGGAAGAGCGCACCACAAGGCATTGAACGCCGCAGCTACCGTCGCGGCGTGGAGAGCATGCCACAATCGCCGCAGCCGCTCCATTCAACCATCAGATCTCCCCTCGACCGGTGCGCGTCCTCGTCGGCGCCGCTGCTCCAGCATTGCTCTGAGGAATCGGTGGACCTCGCCGGGATCTTCGATCTGATAACGGGCCAGCGTGCGCACGCCGGGCACCCCGACGCGAATGGTGATCGCGGCGGCAGGCAGCTGGCCAAAGGCGTCCTCGTCGGTCTGATCGTCGCCGATGAACACCGCGAGGGCGGCAGGGGCGTGGGCGGCCAGCAGCCGGCATACCGTCTTCCTTTTGTTGGCGCCGCTGAGTCGAATTTCACTGACCTCGTGGCCGTGCGCGAGGGGCATCGGTACGCCCTTCTTCTGGTACGCGTCCACCACGGCCGCGAGCGTCCCGTCGAAGTCGAGAAAGCAGAACACGCTCTCCGCGTCCCGCAGCTGCAGCAGGATCTGCTCTTCCTCACCGACTAGGGGCTCCATTCGGTTCAGCCACCTCCACACAGACGCGTCGGTTCCGCGGGAGTGACCACCCATGTTGCAGCGCCCCACGTGCGTCCGCAAGCTCCCTGCGGCGTTGGAGCAGTTGCGCAACGACCCGACTACGATTACTTCAGCGTCCCATGACTGTGGAGTGTAGAGACATCGACGGTGGCGTCCGCATCTTGACCCTGAACAATTCGCCGGCCAACGCCTTCAACCGCGCCTTGCTGGCGGATCTCGGCGCGGCGGTAGAAGCCGCCAGCAATGACGTTCACGTGCGCGCCGTGGTGGTGACCGGTGCGGGCAAGTTCTTCAGCGGCGGTCTGGATCTGAAGGAAGTGACGTCCGCGTCGCAGCCCGAGGTCTTCGGCTCAACCTTCGGCCGCGACGATGGGGTCTTTGCGTTGTGGACTTTGCCGAAACCGACGGTGGCCATGGTCAACGGCCACGCCATTGCCGGCGGCGCGATTCTGTGTCTGGCCTGCGATGTGCGGATCGTCGCGCGGGGAGCCACAAGGATCGGTCTGAACGAAGCCGCGATCGGTCTGCCGTTTCCCAGTGGCGCTTACGAGATTGCCGCGCTCGCGTTGAACAACCAGCAGGCGCGTCGTGTGCTGCTCGAAGCAGGCCTACACACTCCGGACGTGGCCAACATCCTGGGCCTGGTCGATGAGATCGTAGCGCCCGCTGACCTCGAACGGGTCTGCATCGAACGCGCCCGTCTGCTCGCGGGATACTCGCCGGCCGCCTACGCGCATACCAAGCGTCGCCTGCAGCGCGACGCCGTGCAACGCGTCGTCAGCGAACCCGACGAACAACGGCGCGCCACCGCAAAGGTCTGGGCATCGGCCGAGGTCCAGGCGATCGTCAAGCAACAGCTGTTACGCCTGAGCGCGAAGAAGTAGGGCGAGCCACTTTTAGGGTAGCCGCGTCAGGTCAAGCGTCAGCATGTATCCACCCATCCCTTGCTGGGAGAACGCATACGAACCGGTCACGTGATTCGGCCCGGTCAGCTCCAGCAGCAGGTTGATCTAACAAGCCGCCCCGGTGCGTGAGGCTCGTCCGGACTCTTAAGGGACACCGAGGAACCATCAGAAGTATCGCTTTCGACTCAGGGGGACTAATCCTGGCCAGCGGGAGTGATGACCACACGACCAAGCTGTGGGAGCATCCACGGAATCAAGCCCAGTGATCCCGCCGTAGCCGACCTGCGGGATAGCTTGTGCGAGCAGGAAAGATTCTGATCGCTGGGAAGTGCGTACTCGGCCACCAGTGCGTACTTGACGAGGAACTCGCCCAACGTTCGCCATGTCCAGCCTCGGCGGCCGCGGCCGGCGGTTGACAGCGTATGCCGCCGGGCGCTAGCCCAAATGCCAATGCAGGACCAAGCACACACCGTTGCCATCGTTGGCGGAGGGATCGTCGGCCTGGCGACCACGCTGGTGCTTACGGAGCGCTTTCCATCGTGCGGCGTGGTCGTCGTGGAAAAGGAGCACGCCGTGGCCCAGCACCAAACGGGGCACAACAGCGGTGTCATCCACGCCGGTATCTACTACCGGCCGGGGTCGTACAAGGCGCAACTGTGCGTCGAAGGCGTGCAGTTGATGAAGGCGTTCTGCGACGCCAACGGCATTCGCTACGAACACTGCGGCAAAGTCGTAGTGGCCACGAGTGAGGAGGAATTGCCGCGATTGCAGACCCTCTTCGAGCGCGGCACGGCCAACGGCGTGCCGGGGTTGAAGATGATCGGGCGGGAGGAGATGCGTGAGCTCGAGCCGCACGCGCGCGCGCTACGCGCCTTGCACTCGCCGTTCACGGCCATCGTCGATTACACCGAGGTGACGCGTGCCATGGCGCGCACGCTGGCACAACGCGGCGTGAGCGTTCTCACGGGGCGCCGCGTGCACGCGATCAGACGGGCCGATGGCGGTCTGGTGCTCGAGACGGGCCAGGGTGAGGTGGTTGCGCGCCACCTGATCAATTGCGCCGGGCTCTATGCCGATGCGGTCGCGCGCTTGATGGGCGTGCAACCCGACGTGCAGATCATTCCCTTCCGCGGCGAATACTACACGCTGCGTCAGGGACAGCAGCTGGTGCGCGGCCTCATCTATCCGGTGCCGGATCCGGAGTTCCCCTTTCTCGGCGTGCACTTCACCAAGCGCATCCAGGGCGACATCGAAGCGGGACCGAACGCGGTCCTGGCGTTTGCACGCGAAGGTTACCGCATGCGGCAAATCAATGTAGCCGAGCTCCTGCGCGTGCTCGGCTACCGAGGCTTCTGGGCGATGGCCGCGAAATACTGGCGCACCGGCGCATACGAGTTCTATCGCTCGCTCAGCAAGCCGGCCTTCGTGCGCGCGCTGCAGAAGCTCGTTCCAGATCTGCAAGGCAGCGACATGGTGCCCGGCGGCTCCGGCGTGCGCGCCCAGGCCGTGAGCCGCGACGGCGCACTGGTCGACGATTTCAAGATCAGCGAGACGCCGGATGCGATCCACGTGCTGAACGCACCATCGCCTGCCGCCACCGCGTCGTTGGCGATCGGCAAACACATCGCGGCGTTGGCAGGAAAGTCGTTCGAACTGGGGAACGGCTAACCGCCCGTTGAAAGGCGCCGCCCCATGCTTCGAGAGCCTCAGCATGAGCGGTTCCCCTCCCCTTCCTGGCATCTTTGAAGATTTCCCGCTCACCCTGAGGCTCTCGAAGGGTGAGCTTCCCTTTTTCAAACGGGCTGTTAAAGCAGACGACAGACTTTGAGACGACAGACAACAGACGCGAACCTTTGCTAACGTTGGCGGTGGATCTCTGATAGAAGAAGCTCGCACGAGATCACACTCCGAAGGAGGATCACGATGAGGCGAGTGCTGTTGGGCCTGACGATTTGTACGTTCCTGCTGGGCGCGGCCGACGCGATTGCGGGAGTCAATTGCGAGCAAGTGCGCCGCTACACCCAGACCGGGCGCACGCCGGAAGACATCGCCGACTCGATGATCGTGGACGTGAGCGAAGTCAAGAAATGTCTGGATGCGGGCACCAAGGCCGCCGCTCCCACGCCGGCGTCGCAGGAGCCTGAGCAAAAGCAGAAGTAGGCCTGCACCCAGCGTCTTTTGTCTCCTCAGCTCCCCGCTTGGCCGCGGCGAGCTTGCAATTTCGACAGCGGGGTTTACCGCCCACCGCACTGCCTCGTAGGCTGCTCCTGTCGAGCTTGCTTGGTTGACAACGCGCCAAGCCGACTTACATAGCGTTCCTATGGAACGCCTGAGACTCATTGGACTCGACGATACTGTTGTATTCCCATCAATGACCGTGACGTTGCCCGTGGACGTCGGTGACGACGAGCACGTGTTTTTGGTCCCGCGGCACGGGAAGGACTATGCCGCCGTTGGCGTCGTTGCTGAGGTGGCGGAGCGTGTGCGGCTGCAGGGGGGCGGCAAGGCTGCTGTCCTGAGAGGCCTGCACCGCGGGGTTGCCGGCGCCGCACGCAGCGACGCGGCTGGCAACCTCATCGTGGACGTGGAGGAGCGGCCCGACGTTGCGCCGCCACCGAGCCGCACTGCTGAGCTTGAACGCGAGTACCGCGCGGTGGTCCTCGAGATCCTCGACCTGCGTGGCGATGATGGCCGTGTGGCCACATTTCTGCGCTCGATCAGCGACCCGGGTACTCTCGCCGACACGTCGGGCTATTCGCCCGATCTTTCGTTTGCTCATAAGGTGCAGATTCTCGAGACGCTCGACGTTGTCGAGCGCCTCACCTTGGTGCTGGGCCTGCAATGCGAGCGGCTGGCGGAGCTGCAGGTGCGCAAGCGCATCCGCGAGGACGTGGAATCGGGCACCCAGAAGCAGCAACGCGACTATTTCCTGCGCCGCCAGATGGACTCCATTCGCAAGGAGCTCGGCGAGGACGAAACGTCAGTCGCAGGTGAATATCGGACCAAGATCGCTGCGGCGGCGATGCCCGAGGAGGTGCGCACGCAGGCCGAGCGCGAGCTCGGACGCCTGGAGCGCATGGGCGATTCGAGCCCCGAGGCGGCGATGATTCGTACCTATCTCGACTGGCTGCTCGCGGTCCCGTGGGGGCAACGCTCCGAGGAACAGCTGGATCCCACACATGCGCGCGCAGTGCTCGACGCCGACCACGCTGGTCTTGACGACGTCAAGCAGCGCATCGTCGAGTATCTCGCCGTGCGCAAGCTGCGGGCCGAGCGTGGCGTTCCCAACGATCGCCGCTCCGGCATCATTCTGACCCTCATCGGTCCTCCCGGCACGGGGAAGACGTCGATCGGTGAGTCGATCGCCCGCGCCACCGGCCGCAAGTTCGTGCGCATGTCGCTGGGCGGCGTGCGCGATGAAGCGGAGATTCGCGGCCACCGGCGGACCTACATCGGCGCGCTGCCCGGGCGGCTGGTGCGCGCGCTGCGCGACGCCGGCACGATGAACCCGGTCATCATGCTCGACGAAGTCGACAAGGTCGGGGCCGATTGGCGCGGCGACCCGTCGGCGGCACTGCTCGAGGTGCTCGATCCGGCGCAGAATCACGCCTTCCGCGACCACTACCTCGACGTCGAGCTCGACCTCTCCGAGGTGCTGTTCATCGCCACCGCCAACGTGGCCGATACCATTCCCGGCCCGCTCTTCGATCGCATGGAGGTGGTGCGCTTCGACGGCTACACCGCCGAAGAGAAGCTCGCCATTGCACGCGGCTTCCTGTGGCCGCGCCAGGTGGAACGCAACGGATTGCGCCCCGAGGAGGTGACGGTCGACGACGCGGTGCTGCGCACCGTGGTCAGCACCTACACGCGTGAGGCTGGCGTTCGCCAGCTCGAGCGCGAGCTAGGGACACTGCTGCGCAAGACGGCGACGCGGATTGCGGCCGGCACAGTGGCCGCGCCGGCGGCGATCAACGAGGCGGTCGTGCGCGAAGCGCTCGGCAGAGCGAAATTCGTCCAGGAATCGGCGGCACGCACCGCCGTGCCGGGGGTAGCGACGGGCCTTGCCGTGACACCAACCGGCGGCGACGTGCTCTTCGTCGAGGCGGCGGCAATGGCGGGGCAGGACGAGCTCCTGCTCACCGGCCAGCTCGGAGACGTGATGAAGGAGTCGGCACGCATCGCCTTGACCTACGTCCGCAGCCACGCGGCGGAGCTGGGCATCGACCAGTGCGCCTTCCGCCGGCGTGGGTTCCACATCCACGTCCCGGCAGGCGCGATTCCCAAAGATGGGCCGAGCGCCGGCGTTGCGCTGGTCACCGCGTTCACTTCGCTGCTCACCGGGCAGCCGGTGAAGCACACGGTGGGCATGACCGGCGAGGTCACATTGCAGGGACGCGTGCTGCCGATCGGCGGCGTCAAGCAAAAGGTGCTGGCGGCGCATGCGGCCGGTTTGACCGACGTCATTCTCCCCGAACGCAACCGCGACGACGTCGACGAGGTGCCCGCCGATGTCCGCCAATCCATGCGCTTTCATTTCGCCAGCTCCGTGAACGAGGTTCTCGCACTCGCGCTCGAACCGCGCGAGCACAAGATCGCCGCATAAGGCCTGCGGCCAGCGTCCTTTCTACGGCCCGCTCCCGTTGGTCGCTAGGCGCTGCCAAGTCCGACAGGCTGCTAGCTACAGCCTTGTGCAAAACACGGCCACTGGGCCGCGTCGATTCAACCTCTCGGCCGCGAATAGCTGCCAAACCGTAGCAAAGTGTGCCTCCCGCTGTCGATTTTCCTTGATACGTAGGCCTA